>UMIT01013846.1_pt1 | contig 10882 bp, 9 predicted proteins | sample 1965911 | NCBI WGS metagenome assembly UMIT01 (sample SAMEA4836131, study PRJEB28245) | human gut metagenome | biome: gut microbiome; material: fecal sample | place: Denmark | collected 2008 | reverse complement strand
ACCACTATTGGTCCACCGTTGAACCGCTGCTGAACCACTATGCCGGCGCACGTTCATTCACGGCGTGTCAACGCGGATCATTGGAAAACGGAGCGTGCAGGGGGAATAAATTTCCCGTCCTGTCACGCTCCGTTGTTTTTTGTGTCATACTTATAGACGGTGGTTCTGCAAAACCGCCGACGCATCCGATGGCGTTGATCCCCTCGCGTGAATGTTCTGTGAGTCGCGAGCGCAGGTGTCCGCCGTCGCATGATGAAGACTTTTGACGGAAGTTGCTTCCTACGGGCGCCATGATGCGCGGCCACGGTGAGAGCGTGGTGTGAGAACCGTTGGGGCTTGAGTGAAGGCGATGCGATTGCAGCGCGTTGCCGAGGAGCGTTGTGCCTACTACCAATGAGGGTCTCGATCAGGTCGAGGCTGTTGTGTCATCCGATAATTCAACCAATAATGCGGCAAGCAGTGCGGGTTCTGTGTCTGCCAATCCGGCTCCGCGTCGTCGTCGTGGGGGTCGCCGCGTGGTGCGTGGCGTAGGTGCCGCGGGCGCGTCTTTGGAGCTGAAGGTCGAGGAGCATGCCAAAGCCCCCTTGTTTGAGGAACCGAAGCTTGAGCCTGTCCAGCCTGCGCGTGATTCCGCCGATTTCAATGATGCCGATGACGCCGAGCCGTCGCGTCCGCGTCGTCGTCGCGTGACCCGTTACGATGACGACGATGAGATGCGTGACGAACGTCCGCGCCGTCGCCGTCGTTCCTCTGTGGACGTGCAGGACGAGGATGATCGCCCGTCGCGTCGCCGTCGCCGTATCAGCGACGAGCCGCGTGATGACCGTGACGATCGTGACGATTACGGCAATCGTGGCAATCGTGACGAATCATCCGAAGACCGTGCGCTCGACGCCGTCAGCGCGCTGCCGGAAGGCCATGAGACGCGTCATAATCCGCGTCCGATGACGTCGCTGCTGTTCCAGGAGCCGATTCTGCCGGCCGCCCCCGCGGGCCGCGGATCGTCCGACGATGACGATGCTGACGATACGGGCCGCAGAGGTTCGGACGATGCCCGTGACAGCCGTGATGACCGCGACGATGACCGTCCGACTCGTCGCCGCTGCCGTCGCAGCCACGACACGGCCGACACGGACCGCACGGACGCTTCGAATGACGGTCGCGGCCGTGATGATGGCAATGACCGCAACAACGACGCCGAAGACGATGATCATGGCGATTCCCGTCGTTCCCGTCGTTCCCGTCGTCTGAACGCGCAGGAACGTCGTGCCGCTGCCGAAGTGGAGCAGATCGAGGAGGACCTGGTCCTCGATGGCATCACGTATGCGCCGATCGATGACGAGTCCCGCAATGGAAACGATGATGATGACGAGCAGCCGACGCGTACCCGTCGCCGCCGTCGCGGACGCGGCAACCATGAGGAAGTCGACGAGCAGCAGACCTCCGAACGCGAATCCCGTCGCCGTCATGAGGATGACGATGAGGAAGAGGGCACGGTGACCCGTCGCCGTCGCCGCCGCCGTGGAGGGTCGAAGGCCGAGGAATCGGACGAGACGATGTCCCGTCGCTCCCGCAAGCAGCAGTACATCGACGAAATCACCGACGTCGAAGGATCCACCCGTCTGGAAGCCAAGAAGCAGCGCCGCCGCGACAACCGTCGTGAACGCAGCCGTCAGAACCAGCTCATGGAGCAGGACTTCCTGGCCCGTCGCGAACACGTCGAGCGTCTGATGGTGGTGCGCGAACGTGAGCGCCACACCCAGATCTCCGTGATCGAAGACAATGTGCTCGTCGAGCATTACGTGTCCGACATCCAGGAAGTGGCCACCGTCGGCAACATCTATCTTGGCCGCGTGCAGAACGTGCTGCCGAGCATGGAGGCCGCGTTCGTGGACATCGGACAGGCCCGCAACGGCGTGCTGTACGCCGGCGAGGTGAACTGGGATTCCGCACGTCTGGAAGGCCAGCCGCGTCGTATCGAACTGGCGTTCAAGTCGGGCGATCCGGTGCTGGTGCAGGTAACCAAGGATCCGATCGGCCACAAGGGCGCAAGGCTTACCTCGCAGGTCACCTTGGCCGGCCGTTTCCTTGTGCTGGTGCCGTCCGGCGGCATGACCGGCGTGAGCCGCAAGCTGAGCGAGCGTGAGCGCGCCCGCCTGAAGAACATCGTGTCGAAGATCGCGCCGAAGGATATGGGCGTGATCATCCGAACCGCGGCCGAAGGCGCTTCCGAAGAGGCCATCACCAAGGATCTTGAGAACCTGGTGCGCCAGTGGGAACGCATCACCGCCAAGCGCGACGAGTTCCTGCACGGCAAGCGTCCGAAGCTGCTGCAAGGCGAGCCGGACGTGGCCATCCGCGTGGTGCGCGACATCTTCAACGACGACTTCTCCAAGATGATCGTGGAAGGCGACCGCGTGTACGAGCGTATCGAGGAATACCTCGACACGATGGCCCCCGACCTGAAAGACAAGCTCGAGAAGTGGGATCCGGCCGAACATGACGGCAAGGACGTGTTCGACAAGTGGCAGATCGACTCCCAGTTGCGTAAGGGCATGGAACGTCAGGTCTACCTGCCGTCCGGCGGTTCGATCGTCATCGACCGCACCGAGGCCATGACCACCATCGACGTGAACACGGGCCGTTTCATCGGCCGCGGCAAGAGCCTCGAGGAAACGGTGACCCGTTGCAACCTCGAAGCGGCCGAAGAGATCGCGCGACAGCTTCGTCTGCGTGACATCGGCGGCATGGTGATGATCGACTTCGTCGACATGGTCATGCCGGCCAACAGGGATTTGGTGCTCCGCCGACTGGTGGAGTGCCTGGCGCGCGACCGCACCAAGCATCAGGTGGCCGAGGTCACCTCGCTTGGCCTGGTGCAGATGACGCGCAAGCGCATCGGCCAGGGTCTGGTGGAGGCGTTCTCCGAGGAGTGCCCGACCTGCAAGGGCCGCGGCTTCATCCTCCATGACGAACCGACCGTTTCGGCGGATTACGACGATCCGTACGCCCTGAAGGGCGGCGATCCGTTCGTCAAGACCAACAAGCATGGCCATGGCACGGACGTGCAGGTGCCGAAGGGCTCCTCGCCGGACGTGAAAGCCAAACTCGCGCAGATCGCGGCGGCAGCCGTGGCCGCCAACAATGCGGACCTGGGCGAGGAAGAACAAGAAGAATAAAGGGAAATCCCGGTATGTCAACCTGACACGCCGGGAGCAGACTTGCGGTTGTACGCGGGTATGTGTAGATTAGATTGCTGGTGTCTGGCCGCGAGGCTCGAACGTGCCGGGCAGTAAGCTTTCCAAGTTAATAAAGGAACGGATATGTACGCTATTGTGAAGGCCGGCGGCCATCAGGAAAAGGTCGAGGTCGGTGACGTCATCCTCGTCAACCGTCTCGACGCCAAGAAGGGCGACACCGTGGAATTCCCGGTCGCTCTCGTTGTGGATGGTGACAAGGTCACCGTCAACGCCAAGGATCTCGCCAACATCAGTGTCAAGGCTGAGGTTGTCAACGATGAGGCCAAGGGCCCGAAGATCAGCATCATGAAGTACAAGAACAAGACCGGCGTTGCTCGTCGCAAGGGCCATCGCCAGCAGCTGACTCTCGTCAAGATCACGGCGATCGCCTGATTCGCGTAGGGTTAGAGTCAAGGACCGAAAGGAACAGACATGGCACATAAGAAGGGCGCGTCCAGCTCGCGCAACGGTCGCGATTCAAACGCGCAATACCTCGGTGTGAAGAAGTTCGGCGGCGAAGCCGTCGTGGCCGGCAACATCATCGTTCGTCAGCGTGGCACCAAGTTCCACCCGGGCGAGAACGTCGGCATGGGCAAGGACCACACCCTGTTCGCCCTCAAGGACGGCAGTGTGAAGTTCGGCGTGCGTCGTGACCGCAAGGTCGTCGACGTGATTGCCGCCTGAGACACGCGCAAATAACGCTTTTTGATGAAAGACCGCGCCCGTTATGGACGCGGTCTTTCTGCTATGTAAGGTAGATACATGAGTGATTTTGTGGATCGAGTGACCGTCCATGTCAAGGGCGGCGACGGCGGCAATGGTTCCGCCGGCATCCGTAGGGAGAAATACAAGCCGTTGGCCGGTCCGAACGGCGGCAATGGCGGCGACGGCGGTTCCGTGATCTTCATGGCCGATTCGAACGCCAACAGTCTGCTCGACTACCGTTTCATGCCCCATCGCGAGGCGGAAAGCGGCACCATGGGCCTGGGCGACACGAAGGACGGTTCGAAGGGCGCCGACCTGATCCTGCCCGTCCCGGTGGGCACGGTCGTGTTCGAAGCCAAGGGACCGCAGGGCAAGCCGAAGCATCCGGGCGAGCAGCTTGCCGACCTGCGTCACGCGGGAGACAAGTTCGTCGTGGCCGCGGGCGGCAACGGTGGTCTCGGCAATGCGGCGCTGGCCAATCGCACCCGTCGTGCGCCGGGCTTCGCACTGCTCGGCGAGCCGGGCGAGGAACGCGACGTCATCCTCGAACTCAAGTCCATCGCCGACGTGGCGTTGGTGGGCTTTCCGTCCGCAGGCAAGTCGAGCCTGATCGCGGCGATGAGCTCCGCCAAACCGAAGATCGCCGATTATCCGTTCACCACGCTCGTGCCGAACCTCGGCGTAGTGGTGGCCGGCGACATGCGCTACACCATCGCCGACGTGCCGGGCCTGATTCCGGGCGCATCCCAGGGCAAGGGCCTCGGCCTCGAATTCCTGCGCCACATCGAACGCACCGAAATCATCGCCCACGTCATCGATTGCGCCACCCTCGAACCCGGCCGCGACCCGATGAGCGACTACCAGGCGCTCGAACACGAGCTCGCCGAATACGCCGGCAAGCTCGAACTGCCGCTCGGCGCGATTCCGATCCCCGAACGTCCGCGCATCATCATCCTCAACAAGGTGGATGTGCCGGAAGCCAAGGAACTCGCCGAATTCGTCAAGCCCGAATTCGAAAAGCTCGGCCTCAAGGTCTACATCATCTCCACCGCCTCCCACGAGGGCCTGAAGGAACTCAACTGGGCGCTGGCCGACCTCGTGACCAACATGCGCGCGGAAGTCGCCAAACGCGAGCAGGCCGAGGAAGAGGCCCGCGTGGTCATCAAGCCGCTCGAGGAGCCGCGCAATCGCCGTCGCCGTAACGACGAAGGCGGCAACGCGCTCGACTTCACCGTGGAACGCAAGGAGAACGGCAACGGCGAAGTCTGGTACGAGGTGCTCGGCACCAAGCCGGAACGTTGGGTCATGCAGACCAACTTCGATAATGACGAGGCCGTCGGCTACCTTGCCGACCGTCTGGCGAAGCTGGGCGTCGAAGACGAGCTGCGACACAAGGGCGCCAAGCCGGGCGACGAAGTGCGCATCGGCCGTGGCGACCGTGCCGTGGAATTCGATTGGGATCCGACCATCGCGGCCGGCGCGGAAATGCTCGACGGCACCCAGTTGGGCGCACGCGGCGTCGACCTGCGACTGCAGGAATCGGATGGTCGTGCGCAGCGTCGTTCCAACACGGAACGCCGTCGCCAGTACCACGAGATGATGGACGCCCGTCAGGCCGTGCGCGAAGCCATGATGGCCGAACGCAAGGCAGGACACTGGGCCGATCCTTCCGTGGACGACGACCGTCACGACGAAACCAGTCTTTTTGGACGTGGCGAGACCGCCGACGACGAGGATGTGGAACAATAGAACCATCCAACGAAGCCCGCTGATGTGCCGATGGCATGTCGGCGGGCTTTTTCAATAGCCGGTAACGGTACCGGGAGGAACTATGAACACGCCATCGCAAGCGCAAGTGCGCAGGGCCATCGCCGAAGCGCAGACCATCGTGGTGAAGGTGGGCTCCAGCTCGCTGACCGAGCCGAGCGGCCACTTGGATCCGCAACGGTTGAACGCGCTTGTGGCGGCCATCGCCCGCGTGCGATTGATGGGCGGCCGCGTGGTGCTGGTCTCCTCCGGCGCGATCGCGGCCGGTTTCGGCACGCTCGGTTTCGACAAGCGTCCGACCGACGTAGCCGACCAGCAGGCGTGCGCCGCCGTCGGCCAAGGCCTGCTGATGGCCCAGTACGAGGCCGCTTTCGCACGGTACGGGCTGCGTGTCGGACAGATCCTCATCACCGTTTCCGACACGATCGCCCCACAGCAGTACCGCAACGTGCGCCGTACGCTCGACCGCCTGCTCGACTTGGGCGCGGTGCCGATCATCAACGAAAACGATTCCCTCGCGTCCAACGAGATCCGGTTCGGCGACAACGACCGTCTGTCCGCGCTCATCGCCAACATCGTCGTCGCCGACGCGCTTGTGCTGCTCACCGACGTGGACGCGCTGTACACCGCGCCGCCAAGCGAGCCCGGCTCGAAGCGCATCTCCTATGTGCCGAACGTCGAGGACGCGCTGGCGAAGGTTCAGGTCGGCGGAACCGGCTCGAACGTCGGCACCGGCGGCATGGTCACCAAAATGGAGGCCGCGCGCGTCGCCGCGGTGTCCGGCATTCCCGCGGTGTTGACATGCGCGTCGAACGCAGGTCCCGCGATGATGGGCGATCCGGTCGGCACCGCGTTCGCGCCGATCAACGACCGCGGTTCGTCACGTAGGCTGTGGATCGGCTTCGCCTCCCACCCGCAGGGCGCGCTGGTGGCCGATTCCGGCGCGGCCAAGGCGGTGCGCGGGGGAGCGGCCAGCCTGCTTGCGGCCGGCGTGGTGGAAGTGAAGGGCGATTTCGCCGCCGGCGACGCCGTCTGGGTTGACGACGAGCAGGGCAACCATTTGGCCAAGGGCCTGGTCGGCTTCGACTCCGAGGAGATCCCGCAGATGCTAGGACGCAATACGGCCCAGCTCAAGCGTTTCCTTGGCGAGGAATACGCGCATCCGCTGGTGCACCGCGACAATCTCGTACTGGTCTGAGCCAGTGCAAAAGGTGTGGTTAGGCCATCGATTTCGCTTCAAGCGAAGCGTTCGCGGCGAAATAGACGTGTGTCGTGGGGCTGTCGTTTTTCGCGTGGCAGGTCTAGCATTACAGGCATGACTATGGCTGACTGGCAGACTCTATCCGACCGTATCAATCACGTGACTCCGAGCGCTACTCTGGCCGTCGATTCCAAGGCGAAGGCAATGAAGGCCGCCGGAATCGACGTCATCGGGTTCGGCGCGGGAGAACCGAATTTCCCAACTCCCGCACCGATCGTCGCGGCCGCGGACGCGGCCGTGCAGGACCCGAAAAACTACCGTTACACGCCGACCGCCGGCCTACCGGAACTGCGCCAGGCCATCGCGGACAAGACGTTGCGCGACTCCGGCTACGAAGTCGATCCAAGCCAGGTCATCGTGACCAACGGCGGCAAGCAGGCCGTCTACGAATCGTTCCAGATTCTGCTCAACGAGGGCGACGAGGTCATCATCCCCACCCCGTACTGGACCAGCTATCCGGAAGCCGTGAAGCTCGCCGGCGGCGTGCCCGTGACCGTGTTCGCCGGCGCCGACCGCAACTTCGAGCCGAGCATCGAGGACATCGAGGCCGCGCGCACCGAACACACGAAGGCCATCATCGTGAACACGCCGAACAACCCGACGGGCGCGGTGTGGAAGCCGGAAACCGTCAAGGCCATCGCGCAGTGGGCCATCGAACACCACGTGTGGGTCATTTCCGACGAAATCTACGAACACTTGAACTATGACGGCGCCAAAACCACGTACATCGGCGCCGCGGTGCCCGAAGTGCGCTCCCAGCTGCTCGTGCTCAACGGCGTGGCCAAGACCTACGCCATGCCGGGCTGGCGCGTCGGCTGGATGATCGCCCCCGTGGACGTGGCCAAGGCCGCATCCAAACTGCAGGGTCACATGACCTCCAACGTGAACAACATCTCCCAGCGTGCCGCCATCGAAGCCGTCTCCGGCTCCCTGGACGCCGTCTACGAGATGCGCGCCGCATTCGACAAGCGCCGCCAGACCATCGTCGCCGCGTTGAACGACATCGAAGGCGTGAACTGCCCGACCCCGACCGGCGCGTTCTACGCGTTCGCCGACGTGACCGCGCTGCTGAACAAGCCGCTCGGCACCAACAAGACCACGTTCGCCAACACTTCCGAACTGGCCGCCGCGTTGCTTGACGAAGGCCATGTCGCCGCTGTCCCGGGCGAGGCGTTCGGCGCTCCCGGCTATCTGCGCTTCTCCTACGCGCTTGCCGACGACGATCTGGTCGAAGGCATGCGTCGCATGAAGCGTTGGGTCGAGGACTGAGCCGACCGGCCCCGCGCTCAACTGACGGAAAGTTCAGTTGATAGACGATATTTTTAGCGATTCGCGCTTCGGTGACATGCCGGGCGCGAATCTTTTTTTTTCGTTGGAAAATAGCGGTTTCTTGCGATTCGTCGTGAATCGGGTTGGACGAAGTCGCGAAAACCCGCTATTATTTCGACTTGGCGGTTTTGCCGTCTGCTTCTTGCGTGGTTTTGCATAGAATCCTCGCCGGCAAGTGGAGACGGCAGAGTTCACCTAGGGAAGTGGCGCAATTGGTAGCGCAACGGTCTCCAAAACCGTAGGTTGTGGGTTCGAGTCCCGCCTTCCCTGCCAAGCTTCTTACAACAAGCCCAGCGGAGGATTATTATGGCGAAGGCGAAGAACAGCGAGAAGGCCATTAAGCCGAACATCTTCATGCGCATTGGCTTGTTCATCAAACAGATTATCGACGAACTCCGCAAGGTCGTCACTCCGACCAGCAAGGAACTGTTCTTCTGGTCCCTCGCCGTGTTTATCTTCGTGCTGCTGCTGATGGCACTGGTCACCGGCATGGACTACGGTCTGGGCAAGCTGACCCTGTGGATATTCGGCTGATAAACAACTTGAAGGTGAAAGTGCATGACTGACGAAGTGTTTTCCGACAACCTCGACGAGGCTTCCAAGGCTGATACCGAGGCTGCTGCCGCTGTTGAGGCGCTGCCGGCCGAAGGCGAGGCCGTCCAGGCCGTCGCCGCCGATCAGGCGACCGATGAGCAGGCCCAGTCCGAGCAGGACGCTCCGGAAGAGCAGAACGCGGAAAACACTGAGGATGAAGACACTGAGCAGGATGCCGGTGCCAAGGCCGTCGAGGAATTCTCCAAGAGCCTGCGCACGCTTGAAGGCAAGTGGTATGTGCTGCACACCTATTCCGGCTATGAGAAGCGCGTGAAGACCAACGTCGAATCCCGCGTGGCCAGCTTCGGTATGGAAGACAAGATCTTCCAGGTCGAAGTGCCGATGGAGGAAGTCGAAAAGCACACCGAAAAGGGCAAGAAGGTCATCACCCGCGTGCGTGTCCCCGGCTATGTGCTGATCCGCATGCTGCCGGATGAGAACGCCCGTCGTATCGTCCGCGAGACCGAAGGCGTCACCGGCTTTGTCGGCCCGACCAAGGATCCGGCACCGCTGACCCGCAAGGAAGTCGTCTCCATGATGGCTCCGATGATCGCTTCCGAAGCTCTCAAGGCCGCCGGAGACAAGCCGGCCGCAGCCAAGAAGCGCAAGCTTGAGGTCTCCTACGCTCCTGGCGATCAGGTCACCGTCACCGATGGACCGTTCACCACCATGGCCGCGGTTGTCTCCGAAGTGGATCCGTCCACGCAGAAGCTCACCGTGCTCGTGTCCATCTTCGGCCGTGACACGCCGGTGGAGCTGGGCTTCAACCAGGTTGAAAAAATAGCCTGAACGTGCATGACGGAGCGTTAGCTGCGTTGCTCCAAGCTTGACGCACCTTGGTACGCCTGCGCTTGGGCGCCTTGCTACCGCACGCGTCACACCCATTCAGGAACCTGAAATCGTGATTCTTTTGAACCCCGCTTCGGCGGGGTTTCTTTGTATGTATTGCCGTGCGCGCAATGTCGTGGCGGAATCGCATAATAGAAAAGTTGTGTCTGGAGGGTCTCGTGTGCCTGAACAAGGCGGCGGCACCTGCTAGCACAGCACAGCAATATACGTTGCGGAAGGAACCGGACGCGGGAGACCTACTCCGGTGCCGTTAACCACCGCTTCACAGAAAGAAGAACCATACAATGGCTCCTAAGAAGAAAGTCTCGGCGCTTCTCAAGCTCCAGATTCAGGCCGGCAAGGCCAACCCGGCTCCGCCGCTGGGCCCGGCTCTGGGTTCCCATGGCGTGAACATCATGGACTTCTGCAAGCAGTACAACGCTGCCACGCAGGACAAGATGGGCCAGGTCATCCCTGTTGAGATCACCGTTTACGAAGATCGTTCCTTCACCTTCATCCTGAAGACCCCGCCGGCAGCAGCTCTGCTGAAGAAGGCCGCTGGCATCCAGAAGGGTACCGAGAACCCGCTGACCCACAAGGTCGGCTCCGTCACCAAGGCTCAGGTCCGTGAGATCGCTGAAATCAAGATGGCTGATCTGTCCGCACGCGACGTCGAAGCCGGCATGAAGATCATCGCGGGCACCGCCCGTTCGATGGGTATCACGGTTACCGACTGAGAGGAGAAGGACTAATGGTACAGCGTTCCAAGAAGTATCGCGAAGCGGCTGAGAAGATCGATCGCAACAACCTTTACACCGCCAACGAAGCCATCGCTCTCCTCAAGAGCATGCCGGAGTACAAGTTCGACCAGACCGTTGAGGCCGTGCTGCGCCTGAACGTGGATCCACGCAAGGCCGACCAGCTGGTCCGCGGTTCCGTGAACCTGCCGAACGGCACCGGTAAGACCGCCAAGGTCCTCGTCTTCGCCCGTGGCCCGAAGGCCACCGAAGCTCTCGAGGCTGGCGCCGACATCGTCGGTGACGACGACCTCGTGCAGAAGGTCGCCGACGGTTTCCTTGACTTCGATTCCGTCGTCGCCACCCCGGACATGATGGGCAAGGTCGGCCGCCTCGGCCGCGTGCTCGGTCCGCGTGGCCTC
>UMIT01007478.1_pt1 | contig 10923 bp, 6 predicted proteins | sample 1965911 | NCBI WGS metagenome assembly UMIT01 (sample SAMEA4836131, study PRJEB28245) | human gut metagenome | biome: gut microbiome; material: fecal sample | place: Denmark | collected 2008 | reverse complement strand
CTCGGCTTCGGGGGAAGCGGCGGCGTTGCCATTGCCGTTTCGCAGCGCTTCCGTCACATCGAATTCGCTCGGCGTGAATCCGTCCTCGCCGTAACCCACGAACGTGCCGTCAAGCCATACGTAGATCGCGGTGGCGGCACCGTGGAAGGTGAGGCTGACCGTGCCGTCGTTTTCCAGCGTGCGCGCAAGCTGCGCGTCGAGCGCGAATCGACGGCGGTAGATCGCCACATGGTTGTTTTCCGGAATATTTGGCGCCTGCGGATCCTCGTGACCGTCCCACGGATATTGGATGTTGACGTACTTGTTCTTGAGATAGCCGGCCATCTGCAAGTGGCCCGGCACCTCGATCGCGCCGAAATCGCCATCCTCGAAATCGACGGCCGCGAACGGAGCGCTTTCCACGTCCACGTTGCGCGCTTGTTCGATACGAACCTTCCATTCGCCGTCGAGGCTCTGCTTCGGCTCGCTCGTCTCGCCGATGACATATCGGTGGCTGGAATGTGCCGGCTTGCGGTTCGCTGCGAACACCGTCGGATCGGTGAGCCAGCTTGCACTTGCCGTGGTTGCATGTACGATTGCGAGTTCGGCTGTATCTGCCATCTTGCATCCCCCTGTATTACTCGGTGTCACTGCATCGTTGCGGTTGCGCCGTGCGATGTTGCACGACCGTTTAGTAATGAATTTTACTAACTACCGATAATATATCACACTTCATGGTATCGTGCATCCGTCGCGTGCCATGCATCGTTCCGCCACATGTCCATTTTTCACACGCCGAGGATGTGCGATAATAACAGGATGCGCCGATGGCGTCCGCCCGGTGCCCACAACCGCGCAGCGTTGCCTCGCCTTTGCAAAATGCTTGCGATTCCGCGGATTTTCGATTTCCGCGATTCGAGGCATACGTAAGACGGGGGAGAGCTGACTACTCCGCGGCGCTCCCAAGGAGATCACTATGGATGATCGCAAGAAAGATCAGTCCATCCAGTCCCATGCCAATTTTGACGGCGATTCCGCTACGGGCGATCGCACGCAGATTCGGCAGGATCAGCAAAACCAGCAGCCGCCACAAATCGACCCGTCGCTTGCCGACGCGCAAGCCGTGGCCGCATCGCTCGGCGTCGATCCGAACACCGGTCTGAGCCAAGCCGAAGCTGAACGCCGACTCGCGCAATACGGGCCGAACGAGCTCGCATCCGCACCACCCGTGCCAAAATGGAAGAAGTTCCTGGCGCAGTTCAAAGACCCCCTCGTCTACCTGCTGCTCGCTGCCACCGGCATCTCGCTCATCGCATGGTTCATCGAAAATGCCAACGCTGCGCCAGGCGCGGAAGGCGGCGAAATACTGCCGTTCGACGCCATCGTCATTGTGCTTATCCTTATCGTCAACGCGGTACTCGGCTACATTCAGGAATCGAAAGCGGAAGAAGCCGTCGAAGCGCTCTCCCAAATGACCGCGCCGCAAACCAACGTGCTGCGCGACGGCAAAATCGCACGCATCAACACCGTCGACGTGGTGCCGGGAGACATGGTCGTGCTCGGTGAAGGCGACTCCATTCCCGCCGACGGACGTCTGCTCGCCGCCGCCAGCCTGCGCGTGGCGGAAGCGAGCCTGACCGGCGAAAGCGTACCGGTCGGCAAAAACGTCGACACACTCGCTGAAGCCAAGGCCTTGGGTGATCGCGCCAATATGGTGTTCAACGGCACGTCCGTGACGCAAGGCACCGGCCGCGCAATCGTGACGAGCACCGGCATGCGCACGCAGGTCGGTAAAATCGCGGACCTTCTGCAGGCCACGGATGATGATGACAGTCCGCTGCAGAAGGAAATGAACTACGTTTCCAAGATTCTCGGCATCGCGGTGTGCATTATCGCGGCGGTCGTGCTGGTGGCGCTTGCGCTGACCGAAGGCTTCAACGACATCCACGACGTAATCGATTCGCTGCTGCTATCCGTTTCGCTGGCCGTCGCGGCCGTGCCGGAAGGGCTCGCCGCGATTCTGACAGTCGTGCTCGCGCTCGGCGTGCGCCGCATGGCCGAACATCATGCGATCGTCAAGAAACTGCATTCCGTGGAAACGCTCGGTTCCGCGTCGGTGATCTGCTCCGACAAAACCGGCACGCTCACCCGCAACGAGATGACGGTGGAGCGTGTGGTCACCCCGAGCGGCGAGGTGCAGCTGACCGGCACCGGCTATGCGCCAGAAGGCAGAATGGTTGCGATTTCCGACGCTGCTCTGTCTGGTTCCGCCGCTTCCGCCGCACAGGTCGAAGCCGTCGCCACGCTCGCAGTGGGCGCGCTGGCCAACGACGGCGAACTGCGCGAAAACACAGGTGCCGGCGATGGTTCCGCTGCTTCCGACATAACGTGGGAAGCCGTCGGCGACCCGACCGAAGTGTCGCTTATCGTCGCCGCACGCAAGGTGAAGGCCGATCGCAAATACGCCAACTACACGCGCGTCGGCGAGATTCCATTCACCTCCGACCGCAAACGCATGGCCGTCGTCGCGCAGGACAACGCCGATGCCGGGCGTCTCACCGTCTTCGCCAAGGGTGCCCCCGACGTACTGCTCGGCTACTGCAGCCGCATCGCGGTCAACGGTGCCGTACGACCGATGACGCAAGGCGATCGCCAGCAGATCCTCGCCGCCGTGGAACGCCTGTCCGCCGAAGCGTATCGTACGCTGGGCCAGGCGTACCGGCCACTCGGCACCGCGTCGCTCGCCGCAGTGCCGGGCGTGCGCATCAACGCCGCCGGTCACGTGGCGGACATCGCCGACCAAAGCGATGTGCTGGAAAGCGACTTGATCTGGGTCGGCATGGTCGGCATCATCGATCCGCCGCGTACCGAAGTGCGCGATTCCGTCGCCGAAGCGCATCGCGCCGGCATCCGCACCGTCATGATTACCGGTGACCATCCGCTTACCGCGGCACGCATCGCCAGCGATCTGGGCATTATTGAAACGGACGGAGACGGCAGCTCGGTCGGCAGCGCCGACCTTAGTAGCAAAGTGCTCACCGGCGTTCAACTCGACGAGCTGCCGGACGAGCAAGCGTTCGACAAGGCCACCCGCGAAATCTCCGTGTACGCGCGCGTTGCGCCGGAACACAAGCTGAAAATCGTCGAATCGCTGCAACGGCAAGGCAATATCGTGGCTATGACCGGCGACGGCGTAAACGATGCTCCCGCCGTCAAAACCGCGGATATCGGCGTGGCCATGGGCATCACCGGCACCGAAGTGACCAAGCAGAGCGCCAAGATGATCCTCGCCGACGACAACTTCAGCACCATCGTCGAAGCGGTGCGCGAAGGCCGTGGCATTTTCGACAACATCCGTAAATTCCTGCGATACCTGCTCAGCTCCAACGTGGGCGAGGTCTTCACGGTTTTCGGCGGTGTGATGCTGGCCGGCTTCCTCGGCATCACGCAGCCGGGCAGCCAAGGCGTGACCGTGCCGCTGCTCGCCACGCAGCTGCTGTGGATCAACCTGCTCACCGACGCGGCACCGGCCTTGGCGATGGGCGTCGATCCCTCCACCGACGACGTGATGGCCCGCAAGCCGCGCAAACTCACCGACCGCGTGATCGACGGGCAGATGTGGGGAGACATCATCTTCATCGGCATCATCATGGCCGCCGTCACGCTGATCGGCATGGACATGCACCTCGCCGGAGGCTTGTTCACCGACCGTTCCGTGGATGCTGTCGGACATGATGCGCAAATGACTGAGGCGCGCACGATGGGCTTCACCATCCTTGTGTTTGCGCAGATGCTCAACGCGCTGTGCTCTCGCTCGCACGACCAATCGGTGTTCGTTGGACTGTTCGCTAACAAATGGCTGTGGGGTGCGATTGCGTTGTCTGCGCTGTTGCAGGTGGTGGTGATTTACGTGCCGTTCCTCAACACCGCGTTCGGCACGATGCCTCTGTCCGCCGGCGCGTGGGTCGAATGCCTTGGATTGGCGATGGTCGTGCTCGTCGCGTCCGAATTGCGCAAGTGCGTTCTACGTGCGATGCGTGAGTAGCCTGTCGTTTTCCGGCCTCCAATCCGCATTTTGCTGTGTCGTGAGCCGTTGCAGCGGCAAAATGCGGATGGGTGCTCGTTGCATCCGTCTTATAGCGCCGCCGCGCTAGACTGGATTGCGATTGGCGGGCGCGCATTGGTTGCGCGTCCGTTCGTATGACGATTGTTCCGGCGTTTTTTGGAGGAATTTCGATGCTGCTGTCCGATCGCGACATTCTCGCCGCACAGGCTGACGGCCATATTTCGCTCGATCCGTGGACCCCGGAAATGGTGCAGCCGGCGTCGATCGACGTGCGATTGGACCGTTTCTTCCGCCTGTTCAACAACCATGCGTACACGTACGTGGATCCCGCCGAAAACCAGGGCGAGCTGACCGAACAGTTCGAAGTCAAGTCGGACGAGCCGTGGATCCTGCATCCGGGCGAGTTCGCGCTCGGCTCCACATGGGAGTATGTGAAGCTTGATGCGACGATCGCCGCGCGTCTTGAAGGCAAAAGCTCGCTCGGTCGCCTCGGCATCCTCACCCACTCCACCGCGGGCTTCATCGACCCGGGCTTCGAAGGCCATATCACGCTGGAGCTGTCCAATGTGTCGACGTTGCCGGTGAAGCTGTGGCCGGGCATGAAGATCGGCCAGATGTGCTTCTTCCAGCTGAGCTCGCCCGCCGAGCATCCGTACGGTTCCGCCGGCACCGGCTCACACTACCAGGGCCAGCGTGGCCCGACCCCGAGCCGTTCCTACGTGAACTTCTATAAGGCCGACATCACCGACTAATCCGACTGTTCTAACTGACCCGGATCTACAGGATGCCCGGCGCGATGTTGTGCGCGGCAAGCCAATCGCGCAAATCGCTGAACTCCTCCATACTTACGGAATGGTCGAGCCCACGATAGCTTTTCTCCGTAAGGAACGTGTGCTCGTCCAGCCACGCGGCGGTCGCGAACAGTTCCGGCATGGGAATCACGGTATCGTTCTTGCCATAGCCGAAGAACGTCGGAATGTTGAGTTCAGCCACGCGATCGTCCGCCGGCGCGGTTCCCGCAACAGTGCCGGGCGCAAGAAAACCGGACAACGAAATCGTCGCCGCGTAGCGTTCCGGGTGCACGCGCAGCAAGTGAATCGCCAGCAGACCGCCCTGCGAAAAACCAATCGGCACCACGGCACGGTCGTCGGGAATGTTCGCCGAAACCCAATCGTCGATTGCTTTCGCTGCGGCGAATGCGTCACGGTCCAAATCCTCGCCGGTATCCACACAATCATGCAGCCACGAGTACGCGCCGGGTGCAAAGCGGCCAGCCGGCTGCAACGTCAGCGGCGCGCGCAACGAGGCGAAATCGTTGTATGGCGCGACGTAGCGCATCATGTCGGCCAAGTCCGTCTCGTTCGACCCCCAGCCGTGCAGACACAGGAACAACGGTCGTTTCGGCGCGGTGTTGCCGCCGCCGCGCGAATACTGCACATGCGTGATTTGCAGCGGTTCACCGAAACGTCCCGGCACCACGTCCGATTCGCGGCCGATCAGCTTGGTCTTATCATTGCTGTCTGCGCTGCCTGTTGTGTTTTCGATTGCGTCGCTCATGATTTCCAATATAGCGTGCGATTGTGGCGTACGCTCGCAGTGCGAAAAGATCCGTGAAAAGGGACGTGAAACAAGCCGTGAAACAAGCTGGGAAAGGGAGGCGAAGCAAGCGGCGAAAAAAGAAGACCCCGGCGGGATTGGCCGCCGGGGAGAGAAAGGAGAGAGAAGAAGAAAGGGTTCAATTGTCGGGAACTCTTGTGTTCCTGGTCGGCTCGTTGTGCTGACAGTTCATATATAACCATTCGATGCTGAGCGCATGTCTGGTGTTTTCTGAAAACTTCCTGAGAATTCGGCGGCATATGTCCAGGCGGATCAGAATTCTGATGAGCCGTCTTTATCTTCCGCGTCAGAAACTCATGCAGGATCACGAGTAATTGGTGACTTGAACAGCCGTGACAGGAGCGTTCATATTGGCCTTGGTGTGAGGTCCGAACTTAGTGCCCCATCCAACAACGTCATAGCCATGTCTGTACCAAGCTTTTGCCGTATGAGAACCAGTCTCCCAAGAGATGCGGTAGGGCCAATTCCCGGTCTTCGTTCCGGTCCCGCTAAATCCGAAGTCCGCATAAGGAACACGACTGTGGACAAGGCATGAGTCACGGCCATTGCAAATATTGTTGACCGCAATCCTAGGCTTCGTTATACCTTCGCTCACGGCGGTAATTTTCCCTGTTTCAGCATCGATGTCAACAGTTTTCTCTGCATCGGATTGGAGGAAGTCGTACAGATCTTCCGCGGTCATAGCGCCGCGTGATTGTATGTGCACGTCGATGACGGACATATCCAATGATGCGATGTCTTGCTGATCATCATTTGTAGACGCATGAGCGGTGACAGGCAGAGCCACCATAAGTGCTAGACCAATGAAAAGAGCAGATATTCTCTTGACTATTTTCATTCAATTCCCTTTCTTTACAATGCCGATGAAGCATGACTGAACAATAGGCTATTAGGGGGTATTTGTCAATCATCCTTTCGAAAGGAGCATTCGTGTCTAAATGAAACAGACAATTCTCATCTTTGCAGAGTTATCCACATTGTTTTCACTTCGGCTTATTTCCGACCGGATGAAGTGAAAAACCTCATCTTTATTCCAAGATACCTACTTTGTCTCAAATATTCATGCGTTATCATATGCAAAAGTTTTAAAAGCGCTCTTGGGTTCTGTTCCGATGATTTTCGGATGCGGACGCGTGATCCCTGCTCTTCCGTTCCTTGAGGTATTTTTCCTCGGTAGGAGGGATACATGGGATTGGCTGTTCGCGCTGGTAATACAGGTATATGCCGTGGCCGCTAAGCACGATGAACGTGCGAGGGAAACGTGTATCCTGAGCGCGCAACCCGGGTCAGATCTGCGCGTCCGCATCCACGCTCATCACATACACGTTGCGCCGCAGCTGCTTGCTTTGCGCACGCGTGATGTCGCCGGCCTCATACATGTCCTGGATCACGCCCAGCTCGATGCCGTAGCTTTCGCGCTTGACCTCCTCGGCCTGTTCCTGCGCTTCGGCGCTGATGCCCATATTCGGACGCGCCCTCAACGTGGATTCGCTGCGTCGGTAGTCCAACAGCAGACCGGAGCAGTGCTCGGTGTTGTACGTGTCTCCGCCCATCTCCTCATACAGTCGGTCGATCACATGTTCGATCGCATCCACCTGCACCACACGCGTATGCGCGAACAGCTCATCGTCGTTGAACAGCGGGGTCGTGCGCCGGATACGGCTGTTCACACGTCTCACCAGCGTACCTGTACGACGCTGCAATGCGCGCAGACGGCCCTTCAATCGCCAGATCGTACGGCCGGAATTATGCTCCGTTTCGATGTGACGCAGCGAGCTCATAATCTGGTCGAGCAGGCGCTCGCAAGCTTCGGCTTCCAGATCGTTCGCAGCGCGGTTCTCAGTCGGATTCGCCTTGATCGCAGCGCGCACGCCCGCCAGTCGATTCTTGACGTATTCCTTCTCCCAATTGAGCGCATCGATCTGCAGTTTCATATACCCTTGCGGATCGATTTCGCCGGTGCGTTGCTTCAGCCGTGTAATACGTTTTGTATACGAATCGATGATCATGAGCACCGCACGTCGATTTTCCTGCGTGACGCGTCCCGACAGTTCCTCGACGGTCCGGCGCAGCACTTCGATGGTGATTTCCGTCATTTCCGTCGAATTGTCTTTATTGCGATTCGGCGCGAGCAACGGCAGCAGGAAATTCGCCAGCAGCAACGTCACTACTATCACACCGCCGGCGATGAAGATCAGCTCGTTACGCATCGGGAAATCCGCGCCGGCCGCAAGCGTGTACGGAATGGTGAACATCAGTGACAGTGTGATGGTGCCTTTCGGTCCGCCGAACGTCATGACGGCAGCTGATCGCCAGCGTTTCGCCGTCATCTTGCGTCGCTTGCCGGTTTCGGTGTCGCGCGCCAATCGCAGCATCAGCGAAATCCACAGGAAGCGCATGACGATCACCACTGCGGAAACCACGAGAATCGCAGTAAGCAGCAGCCAATTGCTGACGTGCGGATCGTCCCAGCTGGTGGTCATCGCGCTTGGCAGCAGCATGCCGAGCAGGATGAACACGGTGCCGTTCAGCGAGAACGACAGCACCCCCCATACGCTGGATGAGACGATATTCGTACGTGCCACATTCGGGCCGATGCCGGTGCGGTCGAAGCGGATAAGCAGGCCGGCGGCCACCACCGAAAGAATGCCGGAAACGTGCACCGCTTCCGCGCCCAAATACAGGATGAACGGCAGGAACAGCTCCATCAGAATACGTGTGGTCATTGTTTCCCAGCCGAGGGAACGCATCGTTTCGAACACCACGTCAGCCACCATGCCCACGACGATGCCGAAGAATGCGCCGCCGAAGAAGGACGCCACGAATTGCATGGCCGATTCGCCCACTTCGAATACACCGCTGACGGCCGCCGCGATGGCGAACTGGAAGCCGACGATGCCGGACGCGTCGTTGAACAACGATTCACCTTTCAGCACGCTCGTCTGCCGTTGCGTCAGCGCCGCTTCTTTGCCGAGCGATGACACTGCGACCGCATCCGTCGGTCCAAGCGCGGCACCGAGCGCCAAAGCCGCTGCAAGCGGAATCGCCGGCCATACGGCATGCAACGCGAAACCAACCGCCACCATCGTCGCGATTGCCAAACCGATCGCCAATGACAACGACAGTTTCACCGATTTGAGCAGTTCCGATTTGTCGATTTCGTGCGCTTCCAAATATAGCAGCGGCGCGATGAACAGCACCATGAACAGTTCAGGGCTGAGCGTCACGTCCGGAAAGAACGGCAGCTGTGATGCCAGCGCGCCCAACGCGATCTGCACGAGCGGCGTGGAGACCTTGGGTATGAAACGACTTAAGAAGGAGGATAATACGACGGCAGCGATGATGCATAGAATCAACTCGAATACCGCCAACGTGCCTCCTTCGCGCGTATTTCCAACCTTTTCCAGCCTACCAAGAGGCGGTTATGAGCGTGTTTCGCCATGGGCTGACGTTCGTGCCGCTTCGGTTGGGCGCGCAGGTCGGGCATGCAGGTCGGACGTGCGGACCAGTCGTGCGGAGCGGTCGTATGGCCGCCGCTACACTGTGGCGTATGCGATGGGACGATGATATGGAACCGGCGATCGCGCTGGCCCGCGAAGCCGCCGCGGATGGCGAGGTGCCGGTCGGTGCCGTCGTGCTTGCCGCTGACGGACAGGTGATTGGCCGCGGGCGGAACCTGCGTGAGACGCATGCCGATCCGCTTGCCCACGCTGAAGTCAAGGCGATGGCTGAAGCGGCCGCCTCGCTTGGCACTTGGAATCTCGCTGATTGCACGCTTGTCGTTACGTTGGAGCCGTGCCCTATGTGCGCCGGTGCCTGCCTGCAGACGCATATCGGACGTATTGTGTTCGGTGCGTGGGATGCCAAGTTGGGTGCATGCGGTTCGGTATGGGATATTCCCCGCGATCCGCACGTCGGACTTGTACCGGAAGTGATTGGCGGTGTGCGCGAAGCAGAATGCGGGCGATTGATGACCGATTTCTTCGCGCGCCGACGCTAATTACTTTCCGAAAGAAACAAACACGCAGGGCGACGAGAAGAAAAGCGGTATGCAGTACCATCAAAGCGTCATACCAACCAAGAATCGCAAGAAAAGGATGCTGCAATGACGCTCATTCAGACTTTCCACGGCACCGCTTCCAACGGCACACCCCTTACCGCCGTGTATGCCGAGCAGCCGGCTGCCGCCGCAGCTTTTGCTCTGGTGTTCCCCGGCAGCGATTTGCCGAGATTCGTGCATTGGGGTCGCCCGCTCACCGCACCGGAAACCGTGATCAACACGTTCGACGCGCTCGCTCCGCAGCGTGTTTCCGGAGCCCTCGACTACACCGCATGGCCGAGCGTGCTGCCGACACAGTCCGAAGCGTGGTCCGGCTCTGACCGTTTCGACGTGCGCCGTGACGGCGTGGAACTGTTCTGCAAGTTCCAGGTCACCGCCATCGAAGCCGAAACCGTGGCCGCCGGCAAAACCTACACCATGGCCGAAAAAGACGGCTACCCCAGCTGGAGCGTGGCCTCCGAGCCCAAGCAGACGCCTACCGTCACCGTCACTGCCGAGGACGTGGAACAATGCGTGAAACTTACGTGGACCTGTGAGCTCGATGAAACCGGCCTCATCCGCCAGCATGCGGAGGTGACGAACACCGGCGAGGGACGACTCGAGATCGGCAAGATCGAACTTGCATTCAGCGTGCCCGCCGACGCCAACGAGATCCTCACCACCACCGGTCACCATCTGCGTGAGCGTTCCCCACAGCGCCAGGACTTCACCATCGGGCGCTTCGCCAAATCCTCCATGATCGGCCGCCCCGACTTCGACGCCACGTTGTTGCTCAACGTCGGCGAACAGGGCTTCGGCTTCACCCACGGCAACGTCTACTCCGCACACGTGGCATGGAGCGGCAACAGCGTGCTCTCCGCGGAACGACTGCCCTACACCACCGGCGTAATCGGTGGCGGCGAAGTGCTCTTCGGCGGCGAAGTCGGTCTGGAACACGGTGAAAGCTACACCACGCCATGGCTCGTCGGCTCTTACGGCGAGGGGCTCAACGAAGTCGCCTCACGCTTCCACGGTTACATCCGCCGCGTGCACCGCGACTGGCTCGTGGACCATGGCATCGCGCCCAAACCGCGTCCGGTCATCCTCAACACATGGGAAGCCGTCTACTTCAACCACGATTACGGCACCCTGACCGCGCTCGCAGACAAGGCCGTGGAAAGCGGCGTGGAACGCTTCGTCGTGGATGATGGCTGGTTCGGTG
>UMIT01043721.1_pt1 | contig 11132 bp, 8 predicted proteins | sample 1965911 | NCBI WGS metagenome assembly UMIT01 (sample SAMEA4836131, study PRJEB28245) | human gut metagenome | biome: gut microbiome; material: fecal sample | place: Denmark | collected 2008 | reverse complement strand
GCATAATGGATAACCGTTTTCCCCGACACCACACCCGCACCGCCTTTGCGGAAACAACCGATTTCGTCGATCAATCCCGCCTCCATCGTGGCGTGAGCCTTTAACAGATCATCGACTTTACAGGGGTCGAGCATATCGAGCAATTCATACGCTTTAAGGGCGTTGCGCACCTCCTGCACCTCGTTAATAGGAGCAACGACGGGTTTTCCCTCCAATACCGCCGTGACCTGCTCCGTCGAAAGCGTGTTGCCCTCGATAGCCAGCGTGCCGTGAATCGTTTTGATTCGATTGACCCGATGCAGACGCAGATTTTCATGCGCATAATAGCCGCCGATTGCTTCGCTGATTTGTGCAACCAAATTCGTGATCTTCGGCGTAATAGTGTAAGGCGGTTTATAAGACATGGTACACTTGCTTTTCGGCAAAGATAGTGATTCTTTTATTCAAATGCCCCGACTAGATAATCGGGACATTTGTTAATGGAATTTAAATAACATAAAAAAATATCCAACAATCATTAACAAAAACATTATATTGCGGAATGAAAAAAACTCATTTTTACGAGAAGTGATTAGATATATAATACTTGAAAAAATGAGTAACAATATTCCTATCACTGCGGTATCATCTATTTTTTCTTGTAAACTAATATTATTAGACGTTGAAAATATATTGATAGTACCAAAAAGGAAAGTTAATATTGCAGTAAATAATCCTAGAATTTGAATATAAGTTTTTTGATGACTATCCAATTGCTGTTTTAATTCTAGAATTTCTTTTTTATCATCCCATATTCTTATCTGTTCATTTATTGCAGCAATTTTTGTGGCATATTTTGAATGCAACTCATCCAATGCATTGTAGTTGAGAGGTCTTGTAAATGATGATGGGACAAATAGGATAATATTGGCATCGTTTATTTTATGAAGACATTCCTTATATGGTAGCTGGAACGGATAATAGTCTTGCCCTTGGCACCAAGATATAGCATTTTTTAATTTATTATAGTACTTCCCTAAAAGTTGCTGCTTTTCTAGGATTTTCTTTTTATCTACTCCATCTTTAATATTCATATCTATCTCGTTTAATAGATATTCAATGGCCTTTTCGTAAGGATGGAAATTGTAGATTTTTGTTTGCAACTGCAAATCATCTATTTTATCTATCTCGACTTTAAAATCCTCAAATTTAATATGCTGTTTTGAGAGCAGAAATGAGAAATAACAATTCTGCATGTAGTTCTTTAACGAATTAATTGCATATTTATCAAATGTTCTCTTAACATTAAATATGTCAACACATGCTTGGAAATCCTCCATTAAAGATTCTACTTCTTTTTGGCTTCCCCCATTTTTAACGAAGAATCTCATTAAAAGAATACATTCTGCGAAAGACGAAATTCTTAATAGGCATTTTTTCTTCCAATTATTGACATGCTCATCTTTTTTATGATTTTCACCAACATGCAAATAGGAGAAAGAAGAATCAAATCGATTTAGGAAATTTAAATTAATAGATTCCCTGTTTAATAATCGAGTTTCAAACTCTAACGAATATTCAGCTTCACCTTTGATATGCATCAATTTCTTCAACAAAAAAGAGCATTTATCGTGAATTACTTTATATATCTTACCTGTGGCTTCACTTGATTTAAAAGCCTTTTCCCTCAGATCTTCTCTGAATAATAGCAAATTGGCTATTTTTTCTTCTGTGAATTTTAAAAAATGATCCTGAATGCAAATTGGGAAGCAAAAATGAATAATATCATCCAAAAGTTCATTAGAGCATTTTCGTTTAGATGTTGAAAAGACAGATACTATATAATCATGATTGGTTCGACTTATTTTGTCGTCAACTAATTTAATAAGTGCTTTATAATTCTTACTTACAAGAAGAAGATCACTTTCTAAGTCTCTAGATGATTTATATAGTGCCTCTTTGAAAGGATTATTATCCATTATAGGAGGATAATCTCTCATTAATGAGTTTCGCAATTCATCTAAACAAGGGTTAAGATCCTTTACTACATATTCGCCACTTAAAGCTGATGTTGTAAATGTTTTAAATGAATCTTCAATAAATGTTTCTATCTTAGTTCGTCCAAACATAAAACTTTCTTTGGACTTCTCGTCAGAAGTCCAATCAAGTTTATCAATCCAATCAATAGGAAAAAGCTTTAAATAAGTTTGGGTAAAATTGGAAATTCTCATTTGGGTACTAAATGAAAAATTGCTCATCCTCTTTTATTAGTTTTAAACTCATTTTTTCACTTCCTTTCCCCATTAATCCCGCAACTTCGTATGTGCGTTTCCAGCTATTCCATTGATGAGATAATTCAACTAATTTAAAAGGGTCGTAACCAACAATACGACTATTGACTTTTTTTAATTCTTTTAGAGAATTGCAGATATTTTGCTTAGTTTCATCATCTAAATCATGAAATGATTCATCCGTAATATTACTTGGCAATTTTAATGAAATACCATCAAAAGAATAGAATCTAAATTGATTCGCTGAAATGGAATTATAAATATCACTTTCAACAGGGCCATGTTGCATTGCGTAAAAATTGTCAAAAATATCTAATAAATCATGCCCATCTTCAGTTTTAATTACTGATGTAAAAAATAGCAATTTCAGTATCTTAATTCTCGTAAGGGATACACATTGAGGGTCAGAAGGTACGCTTTGCCTATACCATTCAATTAACTTGTACAAGAAGAATTCAAAACTTAAATCCTTATGTGCCAATTTTGCGTCCATCATAATGCAATGCTTAATAATTCCAAACAAATATACAACAAATTTTATACAATTGTACTAGTCCACCCTTTCTTAATCTGAAAATCAGGTTAATATCTTTTTCAAAGATAAATATACTCCCTATTTTTCACCCCTCCCCCTTTTCAGATGGGAAACCGAATTTTTATTCATTACATATAATAGGATTCCACATAAAACAGACCACTCCCTATTTATGCCCGAAACCATCTAACAGCATAAGATTATTGATATTACATGAAGTTGGATTACTACTGATAAGCGATAAACAAAAACTTAATCGCTATGTACGAAACACAAGAGAGAGCCAAACGGATTACGGACATTCATGTTTTATGGGGACAAAGCACGGTTATCGAGGAGTTAATCCAAGCGGGGAAAATCAACGAGGAATACATCTATCCCTTTAACGGAGACGAGGTGTTGGAATGGTGGCTTGTTACTCCGTGGCTGGCCGAACGACTGAAAGAGCAGGGCGAAATCATCATCGACAAATTAGGGTGTCGCTGGTGGGGACGGCTGACGAGCGGGCAGGCTATTTACATGGACAGCGTAATACAAGAAATCTGCGGAGAAGATTAACCCAACCTACAACTAACAAAGTTTCGATTCCATACTCCCTGCTATTGGATAGAAACTTTGTTTTTCAGAAATTTGATACGGCAACAATCCCGAAAAGCGGGATAAGGTCATTGCGTTTTCAGAATATGTTTTTTACCTTTGTGGATGACATATTGAAATTTACGGAAGCGTAAGTTTATTCTCGGATAGTGAACGTAGGAAATTCATTGAACATGAGAATAGGCAGACCTTATCTCCCGTCATATCCTTTACGGATACGGCGCGGGGTTGTTGCTTATTTGAATGTTCGGGCAATCCTACGGCCTACTATCCTCAAATGAGCTTTCAGCCCTGCGCTTTCTTATTTATTGAATCCACTATTGAGGGGCGGATAGTAAGATTTGAAAAACACTTAATTCAAATACTTACTATTTATGAAAAAACTACTATCTCTTGTGTTTTGCGGCTTGTTGCTATTTGGGTGTAACGATAAGTACGACGACAGCGCATTGCGCAATGATTTGAATGACCTCGAAAATCGCATAGCGAAATTAGAGGAACTCTGCAAGCAGATGAATACAAATATTTCATCATTGCAGAAGATTGTAAACGCATTACAGGATAACCTGTCTATTTCCAAAGTTGAACAAATATCCGATGGTTACATTATCCACTTTTCAGATGGTTCTACTGCTACAATTAAAAACGGCAAAGATAGCGAGGACGCTCCTATTATTGGGGTGAAGAAAGACACGGACGGCATCTATTATTGGACACTTGATGGCAAATGGCTGACCGATGAAAAGGGAAATAAGGTAAAGGCACAAGGAACTGACGGCAAGGACGGAGTTGATGGCGAGGATGGAAATGACGGTGTGGACGGAGAAGATGGTGTAGATGGAACGAATGGAAAAGACGGAAAGGATGGAATTACACCGCAACTGAAAATAGAAAATGGTCGCTGGATGCTTTCAATGGATAATGGTAAAACTTGGACGGATATAGGGCAAGCAACGGGAGCCGATGGAAAAGACGGAGAAGATGGAGCAGACGGGACGGATGGAGAAGATGGTGTCGATGGCAAGGACGGAACGAATGGCATCTTCAAAAGTGTAAGAGAAGATGATGATAATGTCTATTTCACAGTCTATTTCACATTGGAGGACGATTCTGTTATTACGATTCCTAAAAGCGATAATTCAAAGTTTGCAATTGCATTCGATACAACGGATATAGCCATTCTTAATGGAGGAGAGAGCAAAACAATCTCCTACACGATTACGGATGCAACCGAAAATACGGTTGTCAAAGCCATTGCACAGGATGGTTGGAAAGCAAAAGTAAATGCAACGTCTGCGGATAAGGGAACGATTACGATTACCGCTCCTAATCCGATTGTAGAAAGTGAAATCCTTGTCTTTGCCAACGACGGTTCCTATCGTACTGTTATGGCATCATTTTATTGCCACGAAAAACAGGTCTTGGATATAAACATTGCAGATAATTCTATCAATGTATTTCCGACAGGAGGAATGCAAGAAATTAAACTGACAACGAATTTGGACTACACCGTAGAGATTCCTGACAATGCAAAATCATGGTTGTCGTTGGCTCCCGAAACACGAGCCTTACGGGAAGATACAATTGTTTTTAAGGTGGCAGCCAACGAGGGGATTCAACGCTATGCGACGGTAGCATTGAAAGATGAACAAGGCAAGATATTGCAAACAATAATCTTTCGACAATTGGGAACGTGTACCGAGGTTCATGTCGAAACGAAAGGTGAACTGGAAAATGAATTGGCGGGTTATGATTATGCCAATATCGAATCGTTGAAGATTACAGGCGTGCTGAACGATGTCGATTTCTTATTTATCTATCACATGATGCCCAAGTTGAAAGACCTCGATATTGCAGAGGTAAATATTACGACACTACCCAAAAGGGCATTTTATAAATCCACAAATGTCAAGAACATAATTTTACCGAATACACTAATAACGATAGGGGAAGAAGTTTTTTACCAAAGTAAATTGGAATCGATTCTAATTCCTGCACATGTAACAACAATTGATGCTTCTGCTTTTTCTGATTGTACAGCCTTAACTTCAGTCGAAATTCCAGCAAGCGTGGAAACTATTGAAGCAGCGGCATTTAGGAATTGCAGTTCATTATTATCTGTAACATTTGAAAAAGGTTCGCTTTTGAAAACGATTGGTGGTCAAGGTTTACTTAATTATGATACTGAATCTTACGGCGCTTTTTCATATTGTACGGCATTAACCTTTATTGAAATCCCTGCAAGTGTGGAAACGATTGAAGCATCGGCATTCGGTGGCTGTTCATCCTTATCATCTATAATATTTGAGGACGGGGCACTTTTGAAAACAATAGGTGGTAATGCATTCAGAGCATGTAAAAAATTAATCGCCATCGAAATTCCAGCCAATGTGGAAATTATTGAAGATGCGGCATTCCATGATTGCAGTTTTCTATCAATTGTAACGTTTAAGAAAGGTTCACATTTGAAAGCCATAGGTGGAGGAAAGACTATTGATGGAGCTTTTTCATATTGTACGGCATTAACCTCTATTGAAATCCCTGCAAGTGTAGAAACGATTGAAAAGGCTGCATTCAGAGGTTGCAGTTCATTATCAACAGTAACTTTCGAAAAAGGTTCACATCTGAAAACTATTGGTGGTCGTAGCGGTCATTCTTTGGGAAATGGTTTTGCTTTTTATGACGGTGCATTTTGGAAGTGTACAGCATTAACCTCTATTGAAATTCCAGCAAGTGTAGAAACGATTGAGGCAACAGCATTTAAAGATTGCTCGTCTTTGGTATCTGTAACTTTTGAGAAAGACTCCCAACTCAAATCGATAGGAGGTGGTTATAAGCGTAGTGAAACTTCTTCTTTTCATTATGGTGCCTTTTCAGACTGTACAGCATTAACTGCAATCGAAATTCCAGCAAATGTGGAAACAATTGAAACATCGGCATTCTGGGGTTGTTCGTCATTAGCGACAGTAACCTTTGAGAAAGGGTCTCAACTGAAAACTATCAGTAGAGCTTTCTCATCCTGCCCTATAATCTCTATTGAAATCCCTGCAAGTGTAGAAACGATTGAAGCCTCGGCATTCGGGGGTTGTTCCAAATTGGCAACCGTAACCTTTGAGAAAGGGTCTCAACTGAAAACTATCGGTGGAGGTGGTTCTTATCCTTATTATGAGGGCGCATTCTGCCAATTGTTCAATCTTATGAGAGTAGATATGTCCGAATGTACACAAGTAGAAGAAATCGGCGAATATGCATTTTATAATGATTCCAAACTTCAATTATTCAAAATAGGAACAGAAATACCGCCAACATGTAAAAACAATTATGTTTTTTATGGAATAAATTCTTATTCGGTACTGAAAGTGCCTTCGGGGTGCATTGATGCCTACGCAGCCGCATCAGAATGGAAACGCTTTGCAAGCATTACAGGATTAGATGAATAAGAATTTTGGTCATTAAAAGAGAATAAAAGTAAAAATATGATTACGTCTGAAATATCTCAATGGATTAATGACTATTTACACGTTTCTATCGATACCGAGGAATATGTGGAGGTGCGAAATTTCTTAATATTATGGAATTTATTTGAAGCGAAATGGTTTGATTGCGATTTTGGGAAAAACAAAAGCAATATAGATAAAATACATTTAGCGTCCGACCTCGTTAGTACAACTATACAATATCTGCAACATCGATATATAACAAATGGTTCTACAAACGAGCGATTCATGAGATTGCGATTGAGAAATAATGATGATACGACCTCTATTCAGCGTGTTTTATTAGGGCGAACCAATAATTCATGTGATATTATTAAAGCCATCATCATGATTATTTACAGATACCGTAACAATCTATTTCATGGAGAAAAAGCCATCGCATCATTGCCGATACAAAAGGATAACTTCATCTATGCGAATAAATTTTTGATTGCTTGCCTTGAAGCAACAAAATAACAAAGGTTTCTAAAAGTGACAGACTATGTGAAAAGGTTAATCTATAAGACCCTTTTGCAGAGTTTGTCACTTTCTTATTTTGTTTATTTCACTAATAATCTTATCTTTATAAAGATAAATAACGATTAAATTTTAACTAAAATGAACAGATACAAACAACCTAAAACAGCATGAAAGACCGACGCATGAGAGGATAAACAGATAATCCAAAAGGCGGTTAAATGGAGCCAAACAGAGGGAATAGTCCTGCTTGTGGGAAAACCCAAAGACGAAATATTTCCCGAAACATTTATCTACTTGTTTGCCCCAAATATGGCAGACATAACAAAGTCCGTCGAAATTATCCTTACAAAGAATCGACAATACATATTCGGATGAAAATGCGAACTCGAAGATATGGACGGAATAATCGGCACAATGACGGCTAACGAGGCACAAATTGAGGGAACGGGCGAAAAGGTGAATTTGTTCGACTACCACGTGAAAGCCGATACAATCCTATTCCAATACACCACACCCGACGGACGGGACGAGGTAGTGAAATTCCCGTTAGCGGGATTCTGTGGGAACTATTTGCAATTGTTAATATAATCTCTTCAATTAATTCATATCTTTGTGAAATGATGGTTTAAATTCGATAAATGATGAATAAAAATATGAGCGAAGAATCACATAAGAAAATTTTTATTAGCCATTCATCCAAAGATAAGCAAATCGTAGATATTTTTGTCGATAAGTTACTGCATTTGGGACTCCAAATAGATCCGAATGACGTTGCGTACACATCACGTGAAGAAACAGGAGTAGGAACAGGAGAAGACATCAGAAAATTTATTAAAGAAAATATTTCCACATGTGATTTTGTGTTTTTTATGATTTCTGAAAATTATAAAAAAAGTGAAATTTGTTTAAATGAAATGGGCGCCGCGTGGGCTACTGATAGGACTGTTATCCCTTTGGTTTTTCCAAATTTATCTTTTGATTCAATTGGATGGCTATATAATGTTAGAAAAGGTTTACTCTTAAATGATCCTGATGCGTTAGATTCTATCTTTGACGACATTACCGAAAAATATTCTTATAAGCCACGCATTAACACATGGAATCGGAACAAAAATGAGTTCATTTTATTCATTAATAATCTAAATTCACAATCTACTTCCCCTATTCTAATTTCGGACATTACTGTAAATAATAGCGATATAATTGAAGTTAATGCAGAAGAGGTTGAAGATTTAGATATTTTTGATATAAGAGAAAATTTCGATTCCAAATGTAGAGAATTTAACGAGTTAATGAACAATTTATCAATTCAACAGAATGAGTTTAATGACAGAATGCCAAAGCATGTTGAACAGTTAAATGCTGTGGGTGCAACCAAGAATATGAAAAAAATTCGGATCGCAATAATGGCTGTTGCTAATGATATGGACGATATAGCTACTTTATATGATGAATCCGCACCTAAAATAATTACAATATTTGGAGAAATAATTGATTGGGGAGTTAAACTCCAACAATATGACCTCGGAGATAATAATGAACAGATTAAAGCAGAGAATAGAGAGGCATTACATTCGTTAGTCATAGCAGTCCTAACTGGAAAAAATGCTCTTATCAATGGACGAAATGAACTCACAAAAATTATCGGCATAGAAAAGCATCAAAAAAGAGCACAACGCCGCTTAACAGAGAGCTATACCAAAATCATTGAAGCTTTCGAAAAATGTACAATTAAAGCAAATGATATGGCTAATGCATAATGCAATGTAGTTGAATTGCATCGTATCTATAAAGGTTAAGGAGAAAGGGCCGAAAAAAATACGGCGTTTTCCTTTGACAACGACAAGTGACAGACTAAAAACGAGGGGCTATAAAATTGCCCTTCCAACATAGTTTGTCACTTTTTCTATTTATCAAACAATCAACTAATTCACTTAATTTGTTAACCCAACTTTGGGATAAACGAATTACCCGAAATGTTTAAACCAATGTTTAAACCGCGTCAAGCAACAGCACGAAAAAGAGAAAATCATCGACAAAATTCACGACCGTAACTATCTGTTAATCAACGTCGCCCTACATTTGCATTCGCAATTCGGCACCGTAGCTTAATTGAATAGAGCATCTGACTACGGATCAGAAGGTTACAGGTTTGAGTCCTGTCGGCGTCACAGGAGAAAGAGAGTCCAAAAGGCTCTCTTTCTTGCATTTAGGGAGTGCCCGAAGAAGAAGGAATGGAAATCCGTCCCGCGGCGGACAGGATTCACATTCCGGAAAGGGCCGGAGCAAAAAAACGGAAAAACCGAAAACCGGAAAGAAGCCCGAAAACCGGACACAGGAACCGGGAGGGAACTCGAAAAAAGGGGACGCCCGACAAAGTCTCCTCCGCAAGCAAAAATCACCCCTGTCGGAGCAATCTCCGACAGGGGTGAACACGTAAGGCCGAACTCGTCGGACTGCCTCTTGTACCGGCAGTTCCGGCCTCCGGCCGGGCTTCTTTACAGATTGCGGGACAAATCGCGGGCCTCCACTCCTTCGAATGTCAGCCGGACCGGTTCGATCCGGCCCTCGGCGTCGAACGTCATCCGTTCGATGCACACCTGCCGGTGAGCCCCCTCGCCGTCGCCCAGCGGATGACGGTGATAGACGATATAGTAGTCGTCCGTGCCCGGGATGCGGATCACGGAGTGATGTCCGGCTCCCGTAGCCACGACGGGGTCCTGCCGCATGATCGTTCCGATGCGTTCGAACGGCCCGAGCGGCGAATCCGACACGGCGTAGGCCACCGAATAGTCGGGGCCCGTCCAGGCTCCCTCGGACCACATGAAATAGTATTTTCCCTTGCGTTCGAACAGGAACGGCCCCTCGGTATAGCGTTCGGGGGTGATCTCCTTGTAGAGCTCCCCGTCGTCGAAAGGACGGATTCCCGTGAAGTCCTCCTTCAGCCGCACCACGTTGCAGTGGCCCCAGCCGCCGTAATACATGTAGTATTCGCCCCCGTGTTCGTAAACGAACTGGTCGATGGGCTGCGCGCCGTTCACGATCTCATTGATCAGCGGCTTGCCGAGCAGATCGCGGTAGGGTCCCTCGGGACGGTCGCTCACCGCCACGCCGATACCGCCGACCTCGCCTTCGTGCACGTCGTTGGCCGCGAAGAAGAAGTAGTAGCGGCCGTCCTGGCGGATGGCGGCCGGCGCCCACATGGCCCGCCGCGCCCACGCCACGTCGGCCTGCTTCAGGATGCCGGTGTGCTTCGTCCAGTGCACCAGGTCGTCGGAGGAGAAGCAGTCGAAGGAGAGCTGCTCGTCGTAGGGAAGGCTGCTCGTGGGATAGACCCAGCAGGTTCCGTCGTAAACGACGGCTTCGGGATCGGCATACCATCCCTCGAAAATGGGGTTGCCGCTCCGTTCCGGCATTCCGGACCCGGCGCAGGAGACGCCGAATACCGTGCACCCCGCCAACGCGAGCAGGCTGAAAAAGCGGATGTTCATAACGTTTCAGTTGGAATTGACGACGCTAAAATACGAAAAATCCGCCACGGACCCGCAGATCCGCGGCGGAAAATTCGCCGGCGCACGCCCGCGCTCACTCCCGCCCGCCGTCGGGCATCGTCCAGCCGCCGCCCAATGCCTTGTAAAGCTGCACGAGGGCCAGGTGCTCGTCGCGGACGGCATTGCTCAGCCCGATCTGCGCATCGAGGTAACGCCGCTGGGCGTCCAGCACGTCGATGTAGTTGATATTGCCGCCGCGGTATTGGATATTCGCCAGTTTGAC
>UMIT01041595.1_pt1 | contig 11359 bp, 8 predicted proteins | sample 1965911 | NCBI WGS metagenome assembly UMIT01 (sample SAMEA4836131, study PRJEB28245) | human gut metagenome | biome: gut microbiome; material: fecal sample | place: Denmark | collected 2008 | reverse complement strand
CCGCGCCCTCGCCCCGTCCCGTCCGGTGGACGAGGCCAGCGGCTGGTTCGACCGGGGCGGGGGAGATGTGCATTCCATCCACAACTACTTCTATCCGCTCCGCATCCGCCCGAACGTGCGCACGGTGGCCCTCAGCGAGTACGGCGGCATTGCATGGCCCATGCCCGGCCATGAGCCGCCCCGGAAGACCTACGGCTACGGCACGGCCAGAAGCCGGGCAGAGCTGACGGAGCGCTACTGCGATCTGCAGCGCAAGACGGTGCTCCCGCAGCTGAAAAAGGGCCTGTCGGCGCTGGTATACACCCAGCTGACCGACGTGGAAGACGAGGTGAACGGTCTGTTCACCTACGACCGCACGGCCATCAAACCCGATGCCGCCGCCGTCCGCGCCGTCAACGAGGCGCTGGAAGCGGAGTTTGAAAAGGCAGTAAAAGAATGAATGGGCTTTCGGCCATTTTCCCCTGTGCAGACAGAGCGGTTGCCCTTATTATAAAGGTAAAGCAAAGGGCGGCTTTTGAGGAATTTTGGTACAAATTTTGGCATGTATGCGCATTTAACGGGCAGTTTGCTATTTTTTACGGCTTCTGATTGGACAAAATGCCGAAAACAATACCGTATCTTGACAATCTTGTGAAAATGCACTATACTGAACCCATCGAGACAGACCACGAAGTTCTTGTAGTGGTTTGCCGAAATAAAAAATATTTTTTATTGGAGGAATATCACTATGAAAATGTTCAAGAAGATCATGGCTGTTGCTCTCGTGGGCGTCATGGCTCTGTCTATGCTGACTGGCTGTGCTGTCACCAATGCCATCGCTGAGAACAAGGCTGAGAACGCTCTGGAGAATGCTTGGAAGACTGAGAAGAATGAGAATGTCAACTTCAAGTCCCTCAGCGTTGAAAGCAGCATGACTAACGGTGTTAAGAGTAAAATCAAGGATGGTACGGTTAAGGTTGAGGACGGCAAAACTTTTGTAGGCCACGTAACTTATAGCGGTAAGAAGTACACTGTCGTTGTTGTTACCGAGCCCAAGAGCGCTACCAAGTATAATAACTGGAAGAATGTTGCTAAGAATGTCCTGGATGCAGCTGGTTGGGAGACTGGTATCTGGGTTGAGGGTACCAACGATAAGACTGCTAAGGTCGATGTCACTGTTGACATCGAGGGCATGAATGCAACCGATCCCAGCAAGAAGGACACCTACGCTATGTTCGTCTTCGCTGCTGATAAGGCTGCTTACAACAAGTAATCAGAACTTCTAAAACTGTAATTACAGGTACACGGCCTGTAATGATAAACATTATATGTTCGCGCATGTAGTGATTTATCTCACATAGTCTAAGGGCGAGGTTCCGCAAGGGGCCTCGCCCTTAGGCTTTTTATAGGTGCTGGGCTATTGACATTGGAGAACGATTCCTCTATAATTAGGGTGCAGACCAGTTAAAGATGCATGAACTGGAAAATCATGGAAACTCAAAAGCGCAAAAACTGCCCGTTTTGAGATGCCGCAGAAGGCGAAAATGACGCCGGAATATAAGAAAAATGATGCATCTGCATTGCTTTTTAAGAGAACAGATAAAAACGTCGGATTGCATCAGAATGCGTTAGAAAGCGTCGGGCCGCCCGCCCCAGCTTGAAAAGGCCGAAGCGGGCGGTCCGTTTTTATCTTTTGTATTCTGGAAGTTCTGGCGCTTGACAATCCGCGCACGGCTGTCTATAATAAAGATAAGGAAAGGCGCTGGCTGCACAGTGGTCAGCTCCCGTTCTGGATGTCAGATTTTATAAGAAAAAATGACCGCTCAGGTTGGGAAGTCTGGGGCGGTCATTTTTCTTGTCATTTTTTAGAATAGTGCTTTGCCCGAGGTTTGTCTCGAAAGACATCCCTCGAGATCATCCATGTCACATTGATGACACCGATGATGACTGTAGCCAGAAGGTTCAGTGCGGAAAAAACAATATTCAAAATATCCATAATGGATTTCCTCCTTTAGGTATCTCATGTAGAAACATTCGAACCGTCCGGAGGACGACAGAAATTGAACTTCCTCCGGACTTGACATCAGGAGGGAGCATGACCGCTGCACTTGCAGGACAGCGCCTTTCTGCTAAGAGGATACCATAAAAACCGACAAAAAGCAACGCCGCACGAACGATGCCCACGCGGCGCTGGAAGCGGAATTTGAGAAGGTAGAATAGCTATATTCTTGTGCTTGACAATCCACGTACGACCGTCTATAATAAAGATAAGGAAAGGCGCTATCCGTGCAAACGGCTAGCTCCTCACCAGTCAAGCATTACAAAAGTAATGACCGCCACCGGATTGGGAGTCTTGGACGGTCATTTCTTTTTGTGCTTTTTCCTTTGTATTCTTGTGCTTGACAATCCGCGCACGGCTGTCTATAATAAAGATAAGGAAAGGCGCTGACCGTGCAAACGGCTAGCTCCTCACCAGTCAAGCATTACAAAAGTAATGACCGCTACCGAGTTGGGGAACTGTGGGCGGTCATTTCTTTTTGTGCTTTTTCCTTTTGCTGCCATAAGAATCATCCTTTTTCCGGTCGTCCATCAAGTGTACGACACTTACGAGAAGTGCCAACAGTGCGATGATCGTCTGGAAAAGCAATAGAATTTCCGATGTAGTCATAAGGCATCCCTCCCTTCGCTGTGAGCGTCGGGAGCGGAACTCCAAAAAGTTGCCCTCCCGCGCTTGCTTTGCTCCGAAGAGCAAGACAGCGAGACCGGTGAGGAGCAATAGCCGCCTGCGTTTGGTTGGACAGCGCCTTTCTGCTAAGAGAATACCATAAAAACCGACAAAAAGCAACGCCGCACGATGCATATCCGCGCGGCGCTGGAAGCGGAATTTGAGAAGGCAGGATAGCTATTCTTGTGCTTGACAATCCGCGCGCGGCTGTCTATAATAAAGATAAGGAAAGGCGCTGGCTGCACAGTGGTCAGCTCCCTCTCTCAGTGTCACATTTTGAGAAACATGACCGCCGGAGTTTGGAAGACTATAGGGGCGGTCATTTTTCTTGCCATTTTATTTTTTGATATAGTGTTTTGCGTGATGCATATCCCGAAAAAAGACTTGGGCAATCGTCCAAGTGATTTTGGCAGTGCCAAGGATGACAGTGGCCAGAAGGCCGAGCAGAGCAATAACAGTATTCAAAATTTCCATAGTGGAATCCTCCCTTAGATTTTCATGTAGAAACATTCGAACCGTCAGGAGGATGACAAAAAATTGAACTTCCTCCTGACGCGGCACAATGTGACGCGAGGGAGGGAGCATGACCGCTGCACTTGCAGGACAGCGCCTTTCTGCTAAGAGGATACCATAAAAACCGACAAAAAGCAACGCCGCACGATGCATATCCGCACGGCGCTGGAAGCGGAATTTGAAAAGCAGTATGATAACAGAAAAGCTCCGGGGACCAATAGTTTCCCGGAGCTTTTGTATTATTTTTGAGGAAAATTACTGCTCGTTCTTGATTTTGGAAGCCGGCATCTTCTTCATGGCAGCAGAATCCAGAGCGTGGGACAGCTGGGCGCCATAGGACTGAATGCTGTCCTGCAGCTCGCCGCTCTTCATGTCGGAGAGGGCCTGTGCGCGGAGGCTGTCCAGCGTGTCAGCGTCCAGCGGGTCGAGACGGACGAGCATCATCAGCGCATAGCTGGAATACTGCACGGCAGCGGCCTCGCCGGGCTTGAGGGCGCGGACAGCGTCGGCGGTGCCTTCCTCGGAGAAGGTGGCATCGATGTTGTCAGAACCCAGCAGAGCAGTGGAGAGAGAAGAAGCGTCGGAAGAGGGCTCGCTATCCAGCACCGCGTAGATGTCGGGCAGGGCAGCGGCGACGGCGGCGCTGAAAGCGGAGGTCTGGGCGCTGGCTCCATCGGGGGTGGCAGCGTTGCAGCTCTCGGCGGCGGTCTGGGCCAGCTCAAGCATCTGGGCGCGCTGGTCGTCATCAGCAAAAGCGAAGGTGCTGGTGTTGTAGAGCGGCACGACCACATAGCGGATGTAGACCATCTCGTCCTCGAGGTGGCTGGTCAGCTCTGCGTCGGAGACGGGAGTCTCGCCGTCGGTGCCGTAGCACTTCTCGAGCAGGTCGTTGCTCTTGATGAGGATGCGCTCGAACCGCTTGAGGGTGTCGAGGCCGATGCCGTTGGCCTTATAGAGGTCGCCGTTCTGCTCCATCAGCTGGGAGGCGTAGCTGTCGGCCTGCGTCTCCTCGTCGGGGGTCAGCACGCCGCCCAGCTCATCGAAACGGGTCTCGATGGCGGCGTAGGACTCGAGGTTCTCGAGGGTCTTCTGGGCCACATAGTCGCTGACCACGGCGGTCTCGCCGGTGGCGTCATCGACGGTGATGGTGGCCTTGAGGAAGCTGGACACCTTGGTGGCGTCCTGGTCGTCGGAAGCGAGGTCGGCGGCGGTCTGGTAGGCATCGAACTGGGCCAGCAGATAGAGGCCGGAAGAGATGTCCACCTCACCGATGGTGCCTACGGAATCCGGGGTGGAGAGGCTGCAGCCCACGAGTCCGACGGCCAGAGCGAGGGCGCAGACGAGCGCGATGAGTTTCTTTTTCATAAGTGTACTCCTAGTGAATTTATTTTTTGCCGGTGTTTTCCTCCGGCGGGGCGGCAAGGATGTCTGCCATCGCCTTGAGGATGCTTTGCAGCAGTTCCAGCGGCTTTTCGTCGGGTTGGAGAGTCACCGAGAGGTAGGGCTTGGTGCCGGCTCCTGCTGTCACCCGGCCATTGAAAGCGATGAGCAGGCCGCGAATCATGGCCACATCCAGCGTCTCCACCTGTAACAGCAGGGTGTCCTTTTTCTGGGTGACTTCGTAGACGCCCACAGCGGTGGCCTGTACGCGCACCAGCGAGACGTTCACGAGGTCGCTGACAGAGGGCGGCGGGTCGCCGTAGCGGTCGATGAGTTCGTCCAGCACGTCGGCGGCGTCTTCGGGGGTCTGGATGGCGGCGATGCGCTTGTAGGCCTCGATGCGGCCCGGGCCGTCGGCAATATACTTTTCCGGGATGAAGGCGTCCACCCGCAGGTCCACGAGGCATTCGCTCTTGTCGCGCTGGATGGGCTCACCCTTGGCCCGGGCGATGGCCTGACCCAGCATCTTGACATAGAGGTCATAGCCGACAGCCTCCATGTGGCCGTGCTGGCTGTGGCCCAGCAGACTGCCTGCGCCGCGAATTTGTAAGTCGCGCATGGCGATGCGGAAGCCGGAGCCGAAGGCCGTGAACTCCCGGATGGCCGAAAGCCGCTTCTGGGCGATGTCGGTGAGGGTCTTGTCCCGCCGGAAGGTGAAGTAGGCGTAGGCTTTCCGGCCCGAGCGGCCTACGCGGCCCCGGATCTGGTACAGCTGGGCCAGACCCATCCGGTCGGCGTCCTCGATGATGAGGGTGTTGCAGTTGCGCACGTCAATGCCCGTCTCGATGAGGGTGGTGCAGACGAGGATGTCTATCTCGCCGTTCAGCAGATGCTGCCAGACAGGGTTCAGCTCTTCCTCGGTCATCTTGCCATGGGCGATGCCCACCCGCGCCCCGGGTACCATCTGGCTGACGTGGGCGGCACAGGACTCGATGTTGTCCACCCGGTTGTGCAGGTAGTAGACCTGACCGCCCCGGGCCAGCTCCTTCTTCATGGCTTCGGCGAGGATGACGTCATTGTACTCGAGCACGAATGTCTCCACCGGCTGGCGCTCGATGGGCGGCTGCTCGATGGTGGAGAGGTCGCGGATGCCGCTCATGGCCATGTTCAGGGTGCGGGGGATGGGGGTGGCCGAGAGGGTCAGCATGTCCACGCCGATGAAGTTCTCTTTCAGCTTTTCCTTGTGCTTGACGCCGAAACGCTGCTCCTCGTCGATGATGACAAGGCCCAGGTCGTGGAACCGGACGTCCTTGGAGAGCAGGCGGTGGGTGCCGATGACGATGTCCACACTGCCGGCCTGCAGGCCCCGCAGGGTCTCTTTCTGCTGTTTGGCGGTGCGGAAGCGGGAGAGCAGCCCGACTTTCACCGGGAACGCCTCCATGCGGGAGATGATACTGTTGTAGTGCTGCCACGCCAGCAGGGTGGTGGGGGCCAGAATGGCGCACTGCTTGCCGCCCATGACGCACTTGAAGGCCGCGCGGAAGGCGACCTCTGTTTTGCCGACGCCCACGTCGCCGCAGAGCAGGCGGTCCATAGGCCAGCCCTTTTCCATGTCCTTCTTGATCTCGGCGGTGGCGGTGAGCTGGTCGTCCGTCTCGTCGTACTCGAAGCGGGACTCGAAATCGCTCTGCCAATCACCGTCGGCGGGGAAGGCGTAGCCCGTGGCCTGACGGCGGCGGGCGTAGAGCTCGATGAGCTCCTGCGCCATCTCTTCGGTGGCCTTTTTGACCTTGGCGCGGGTGCGCTGCCACTCGGTGCCGCCCAGCTTTGCAAGCTTCACCTTTTCCTCGTCGCCGGGGGCGGTGTAGCGGCTCAGCAGATCGAGCTGAGTGACTGGTACATACAGCACGTCGGAGCCGGAATACTGGATCTTCAGGTAATCTTTTATCGCGCCCTGCACCTCGAGACGCTGGATGCCCGCATACATACCGATGCCGTGGCTCTGGTGAACCACATAGTCGCCGGGCTTGATGTCCGAGAGGCTGGACAGGGCGTTTTTGTTCTTCTTGCGCTTTTTGTTTTCGGCGGCCTCGTCGTCCAGACCGTGACGCCGGGACGAGATGACCGCCACGCGGGCGAACGGGAAGGTGCAGCCCGCCGTGAGGTGGCCGGGCAGTACCTGAACCAGACCTTTCGCGGGCCGGACGTCCCGGCTCATGCTGACGGCATAGCCCTTGTCAGCCAAATCGCGGGTAAGGGCCGCTGCGCCCTTGGGCGTGCCGGCGAAAAGGGTCACGGCGTACCCCTGCTGGACCAGCGGGTCGAGGTCTTCCCGCAGGGAAGCGAGGTCGCCGCCCCAGTTGGGGGCCGCGAACGCCTCGGCGTTGATGAGGTCTTTCAGTTTGAACTCGTTCATGCCGCGCAGGAAGTTCTCGCAGAGCAGGGTGCTCTGGTCCTGCGCCGCAATGGCGAGGTCGTCCATCGTCTGGTAGAGCACATCGAGGCCGGGGCAGATGACGCCCTCCTCGAGCAGGCCGGTCAGCTCTTCGCTGCGGCGGAACTCGGTGGCCTTCTGGGCGTCCCGGATGCCGCCCACCTCGTCGAGGATGAAGATGGGGCTGCTCAGGTGGTCGAGCAATGTGGCGGGCGTTTCGTACCGCAGACCGTAGTATTTGTCCATAGCCTCGGGCATGACGCCGCTGTCCAGCTGGGCGAGGTCGGACTCCATGGCCTTTTCGAGGGCGGTGCGGCGCTTGCCGCGGGCTTTCTTCTGGGCGGCGCGGAGGGCCTCCGCCGTGTCGGCGGTGCTGCCGAACAACACCTCACGGGCGGGGGAAAGATAGATTTTTTCCAGCGCACCGTCCCGCCGCTGGGTGAGCAGGTCGAAGGAGGCGAGAGAGTCTATCTCGTCGTCCCAGTACTCCACACGGGCGGGCTGGCGCATATCGGGGGCGTAGATGTCCACGATGTCGCCCCGGACGCTGAACTGTCCCGGGCCGTCTACCTGACTTCGCCGCACGTATCCGGCGGCGAAGAGCCGCTCCACCAGCGCTTCGCGGTTGTAGACCATGCCGGGCTTGAGGGTGAGGGTGTTCTTCTGGAACTCATCCTGCGGCACAGTGTATTGGAGCAGGGCTTCGGCGGGGACGCAGACGGCGTTCAGCCGTCCGCCCGCCAGTGCGCCCAGCACCGACAGACGCCGGTACTCGTACTCGCGGCCCGCGCCCTCGACGGGGCGGAGCATGAAGTCCCGGGGCGGGAACACCGCCGCCGAGAGCCCCAGCGTCTTGAGGTCGTCGGCAAAATGGGTGGCCTCGGCCTCGCCGGGCGTGACGACGCAGAGGATGCGGCCCGTGTCCTTCTGGAGCGCGGCGTAGAGCAATGCCCGGCCTGCCGGAGGCAGGCCGAACAGCGCCGCCGGGCCGGGGGAGGCGAGGCTGGCCGCTATCTTCTGATATTCAGGGGTGTTTTTCAGGAGCGCTTCGTACATGGTGGACCTCCTTTCAGCCCTCTCAGTCATCGCTGCGCGATGCCAGCTCTCCCATGGGGAGAGCCACTGGCGTGTCGGTCAGGCTTTTGCGAGACAAGAGAGGGTCCTTTTATCGGGAACGGTAGTGCCCTGCTGCCGAGGACAGCAACAGCTTGACAAGGTGCATTGTCCACAAGACATCTGCCCCCGCAAGCAAGGCCCGGCATTCTGCGGATGCGCAGGCTTTCAGCAGGCGGTACAAAGCGGCCCGGCCTGCTAAGGGCTCCCCCTCTGAGGAAAGACTTCCCCCGGCCGGGGGAAGATGTCGCGTAAGCGACAAAAAGGGGAATCTGGCGCGTCAGCGCCTGAGAGGGATTACCCGTTATACTTGCTCTGCGCCAGACCCAGCTTGCCGTCCATGATGAGCTTTGCGGCGGCTGCGATGTCGGGGCAGCGGTCGGCGAGGGCCTTGGCGTCGTCGGGCAGGAACTTGCCCAGCACCCAGTCGGCCAAATCGTAGTCCGGGCGGGGCTTTGCGCCCACGCCGATGCGGATGCGGGGGAAGTTCTCGCCGCCGAGGCGGGCGATGATGCTCTTGAGGCCGTTGTGGCCGCCCGCAGAGCCGGAGGGCCGGATGCGCAGTTTGCCGGGGTTCTGGGTGATGTCGTCGCACAGGACGATGACGTGGTCGGCAGGGATCTTGAAGAAGCCCGCCAGCGGGCCGATGGAGTCGCCCGAGAGGTTCATATAAGTCAGGGGCTTCAGGAGCACGACCTTGTGGCCGTCCACCTCGCCCTGCCCCCACAGGCCCTGAAACTTGGTCTTGGAGACGGAGATGCCCCACTTGCCGGCCAGATAGTCCAGCGCGGCAAAGCCTGCGTTGTGACGGGTGCCGTCGTATTTCGGCTCCGGATTGCCGAGGCCGGCAATGAGCCAGATGTCATTGGTGTTCATATGATATATTCTGCCTTTTTTACGTTGGATCTGTTTTCGAACAATATGTTATTATAACATACACGCGCGCAAAAAGATACACAAAAAACATAAAATGCCCCGGCGCACGGATGCGGAACGTGCGCCGGGGCAGAAGGAAAGCGCCGGATACGGAACCGGCGCTCTGGGCAGAGTCGGAGGGGGAGTAAAAACGGAAAACTTAACCCTGCTCTTTTTCGAGTTTCTGCTTCTTGATAATGTACGCCTCCATTTTCGGTTCAGCCCAGCCGTCGAGGTTGGTCTGACGCTCCCGGGCGATGCCAAGAGCCTGCGGGGGGACGTCCTTGGTGATGGTGCTGCCGGCGGCGGTGTAGGCCCCGTCGCCGATGGTGACGGGGGCGACAAGGTTGGTGTTGCAGCCGATGAAGCAGTAGTCGCCGATCTGAGTGCGGAACTTGTCCTTGCCGTCGTAGTTGCAGGTGACGGTGCCGCAGCCGAAGTTGCAGTACTTGCCTACGTCGCTGTCACCGATGTAGGTCAGGTGGCTGACGGTGTTGCCCCGGGCAAAATTGGAGTTCTTCGTCTCGACATAAGCGCCCAGATGCACACCGTAGCCGGTGACGGTGTTGATGCGCACATGGGTAAAGGGGCCGATGTTGTTGTGGGGGCCGAGGTGGCTGCTGTAGACCTGGCTGGCGTTGACGGTGGTGCCTTCGTCCACGGTGCTGTCCTCGATGAGGGTGTTGGGGCCGATGACGCAGCCTGCGCCGATGGCGGTCTTGCCGCGCAGGATGGTGCCTGCGAGGATGACGGCTCCCGGGGCAATGACTACTTCAGAGCCGATCTCCACATTGCGGCTGCGGATGTCCACGCCGTTTGCGATGTGGCGCAGCAGCACCTCTTCGCGCTGGGCCTCGGCAGCGTCGAGCTTTGCCTTTGCGGCAGCCAGTGCGGATGGATCAATATTCTGCATAGAGAAAAACCTCCTCCAAAACCGCCTCTCGCAGAAGCTGTGCAGACCCCTGCGGCAGAGGAAATGTTGTATCCAAGATAGAAGAAATTCGGAAAGACGGAAGACAAACAAGAACGGCAATGAGTTTAATGGATAGAAAGTTGTATCCAACTGCCCAAAAACGGCGTCAGAACTCGAAAATCCTCTTCAAATCTTTCCCATTTTATATTACCCAAAAAGTGAGTAAAATGCAAGGGTTTGCACAAAAAATATCAAACAAATTCGGTGATTTGTCCGATGGAATAGACGTGAAATTCTGGTATAATAGTTTAGCATTCACAGAGAAATGTTTATCGTATGACAAGACAGAGCAACGATAAGACCGCCGTGCTTCGCACCAGCGGCCACCATTTGGGAGGTAAACACGCATGAGCAAAAAGTATCTGTACTACTTCAGCGAAGGCAACGATGCCTTTGGCGGCGACAAGGTCACCATGAAGAACATTCTGGGCGGCAAGGGCGCTGGTCTGGCTGAGATGACTGCAGCCGGTATGCCGGTGCCGCAGGGCTTCACCATCACCACCGAGGCCTGCACCCAGTACTACGCAGATGGCCGCCAGATCAACGACGAGATCACCGCTGACATCTTCGAGCACGTCAAGGGCCTCGAGAAGATCACCGGCAAGACCTTCGGCGACAACGAGAACCCGCTGCTGGTCTCCGTCCGTTCCGGCGCACGTCAGTCCATGCCCGGCATGATGGACACCATCCTGAACCTCGGCCTGAACGACGAGGCTGTCGAGGGTCTGGCCAAGAAGACCAACAACCCCCGCTTCGCATATGACTGCTACCGCCGCTTCGTGCAGATGTTCGCCGACGTCGTCATGATGGTCCCGAAGAGCCTGTTCGAGGTCGAGATCGATAAGCTGAAGGAAGCCAAGGGCGTCAAGAATGACGTTGACCTGACTGCTGACGACCTGAAGGAGCTGGTCGGCACCTTCAAGAAGATCTATGAGGACAACGAGGGCAAGCCGTTCCCCCAGGACCCCAAGGATCAGCTCATCGAGGCTGTCAAGGCCGTCTTCCGCAGCTGGGACAACCCCCGTGCAAACGTCTATCGTAAGATGAACGAGATCCCCTACGAGTGGGGTACCGCTGTCAACGTCCAGCAGATGGCTTTCGGTAACTCCGGCGACCGCTCCGGCACCGGCGTTGCATTCACCCGTGACCCCGCCACCGGCGCTAAGAAGCTGATGGGCGAGTACCTCATCAATGCACAGGGCGAGGACGTCGTTGCTGGTGTCCGCACTCCGTCTCCCATCAGCCACCTGCACGAGCAGATGCCTGAGGTCTACGACCAGTTCGTTGAGATCGCTACCCGTCTGGAGAACTACTTCCGCGATATGCA
>UMIT01049741.1_pt1 | contig 11539 bp, 8 predicted proteins | sample 1965911 | NCBI WGS metagenome assembly UMIT01 (sample SAMEA4836131, study PRJEB28245) | human gut metagenome | biome: gut microbiome; material: fecal sample | place: Denmark | collected 2008 | reverse complement strand
ATCCGCAGCTGCACCTTTATGGTGTCTGACGGCATCCTGCCCTCCAACGAGGGCCGTGGCTATGTGCTGCGCCGTCTGCTGCGCCGTGCCGCCCGTCATGGCCGGATGCTGGGCATCGACCACCCCTTCCTGGTGGATCTGGTGGAGACTGTTATCCAGTCCAGCGAGAGTGCATACCCCGAGCTGCGCGAGCATGATGCTTATATCAAGAAGGTCATTGGCACCGAGGAGGCAAACTTTGCCCGTACCATCGATGCCGGCATGAACATCCTGAACAACATGATCGACACTCTGGAAAAGGCCCACCAGAACCTGCTGAGCGGCCTGGACGTCTTTAAGCTCAACGACACCTTCGGCTTCCCCCTGGATCTGACCAAGGAGATCGCTGCGGAGCAGGGCCTGGAGATCGACGAGGAAGGCTTCCATGCTGAGATGAAGAAGCAGAAGGAGCGTGCCCGTGCCGAGCGTCTGAAGAAGAACATCTCCGGCTGGAGCGAGGACCTGTTCGGCGGCCTGACCGCCGAGCCCACCGTGTTCACCGGCTACGATACCCTGAACGACAACAGCGTGGTGGTTGCCCTGAGCGACGAGGAGACCCTGACCGACGCCATTGCTACCGACGAGCAGGCCAAGGAAGGCGTGCTGGTGGTGCTGGATAAGACCCCGTTCTACGCCGAGATGGGCGGCCAGGCCGCTGACCACGGCGTGTTGACCAGTGCCGACTGCAGCCTGCGCGTGCTGGACGTGAAAAAGACCCCCAAGGGCTACTACGTCCACACCTGTGTGCTGGAAAGCGGCATCGTGAAGGTGGGTGACCACCTGACCGCAAAGGTCGATAAGGAATACCGCATGGCCATTGCCCGCAACCACACCGCCACCCATCTGCTGCAGGCTGCCCTGCGTGAGGTGCTGGGTGATCATGTGCACCAGGCTGGTTCCTACCAGGATGCCTCCATCACTCACTTCGACTTCACCCACTTCAGTGCCGTGACCCCTGAAGAGCTGGCCCGTGTGCAGAAGATCGTCAACGACAAAATCTTTGACTCCATGAACGTCACCGTGAAGGAGATGCCTGTGGAGGAGGCCAAGAAGCTGGGTGCGATGGCTCTGTTCGGCGAGAAGTACGGCAAGGTCGTGCGCGTCGTTGATATCGAGGGCTGGTCCACCGAGTTCTGCGGCGGCACCCATGTCAAGAACACTGCCCAGATCGGCGGCTTCAAGATCGTGAGCGAGAGCTCCGTGGCCGCCGGCATCCGCCGCATTGAGGCTGTCACCGGCCGCAACCTGCTGATCCGCGCCAACATGCAGGAGGCTATGCTGCACAATGTGGCCAATACCCTGAAGGCTAACAATGTCACCGCACTGCCTGTCCGCGCCGAGGCTGTCATGGCTGAGAACAAGGCTATGAGCAAGGAGCTGGAAGAGCTCAAGGCAAAGATCGCCGCATCCAAGGTGGACAGCCTGTTCGATAATGCCGAGGAAGCAGACGGCGTGAAGATCGCCTCTGCATACTTTACCGGTACCACTGGCGACACCCTCCGTGGTATGTGCGACAGCATCCGTGACAAGGCCGTGAACCCTGTGGTGGCTGTGCTGGTGGGCAAGGCCGAGGATAAGATCACCATGGCTGTCACCGTCAACAAGCTGGCACAGGAAAAGGGCCTGAAGGCCGGTGTGCTGGTGAAGGAACTGGCTGCTATCGCCGGCGGCAAGGGCGGCGGCAAGCCGGACTTTGCAATGGCTGGCCTGAAGGACGAGACCAAGATCGACGAGGCACTGGCTGCTGTGGGTGCCATCGTCAAGAAGGCCCTGGGCTAAAAAATAAAACGAGCTAGCCCTCTCAAGGCTCACGCCGTGGCGGAGAGGGCTAGGACGTTTATGTAGAAGCAGGAAGGAGTGTTCCCCATGGAAGATTGTCTGTTTTGCATGATCGCAGAGGGCAAGATCCCCTCCAAAAAGCTGTACGAGGATGAGCAGGTGGTGGCGTTTTACGACATCAACCCCCAGGCCAAGGTGCACTTTTTGGTGGTGCCTAAAAAGCACATTGCTTCTGCCGCTATGCTGACGGAGGAGGATGGTGCCCTGCTGGGCCACATTTTTGCCGTCATCGCAAAGCTGGCCAAGGAGCAGGGGCTGGAAAATGGCTACCGCATCATCTCCAATGTGGGTGAGGATGCCGGCCAGACCGTGAAGCATCTGCATTTCCATGTTCTGGGCGGCGAAAAACTGCCTGTCTGATTCCGATACGAAAGGGAGATTTTGATTATGGCTGAAACTTATACCCTGCACGTTGCAGGCCTGACCCGTGAGCTGACCATCTGCAAGGTCAACGATCACATGGATATTGCCGCTTTCATCATGCTGGGTGATGCCGAGCTCACTGTGGCTGCTGCTGCCGAGCTGCTGAAGAAGTGCCCGGAGTTTGATATCCTGCTGACGGCAGAGGCTAAGGGCATCCCCCTGGCCCACGAGATGAGCCGCCAGAGCGGTAAGCCCTACGTCTGCGCTCGTAAGGGCGTCAAGCTCTATATGCCCGATCCTGTGGTGGTGGAGGATCAGTCCATTACCACTGCCGGCAAGCAGAAGCTGGTCATCGACCGCAAGGAGCTGGATAAGATGAGCGGCAAACGGGTGCTGGTGGTGGACGACGTGATCTCCACCGGTGGTTCGCTGAAAGCTCTGGATGCACTGGCCGAGCAGACCCAGTGCACCATCGTGGGCCAGGCTGCTGTTCTGGCCGAGGGTGACGCAGCAGAGCGCAAGGATATCATCTTCCTGGAGCCGCTGCCCCTGTTCTTCCACTAAGCCGCCATGCGACGCCCGCTCTGCGTATTCTGCGCCGGAATGCTGGGTGTTGCGTTAGTATGCGCTTTTTTGCCGCAAACGGAACTTTTTGTGCCGTTTGCGGCATTTTTTGTAGCCGTCTGCCTGCTGTTGTGCATCCCGGACCGCATCCGCAAAGCATTGCTCTGCCTGCTGCTGGGTGCGGCGGCCGGGCTGGCTGCCGCGAGACATACCAATGCCCGTCTGGAACAAACGCTGGAAAAATACGCCGGGCAGACGGTAGCATTGACGGCAGAAGTGGAATCGGTGTCGGTATCCTATTATCCGGGTATCATGGATGCGGTGCTGCGGGTGGAACGGGTCAACGGCCGGGCGGCAGAGTTCCGGGTGGAATGCGATACCCTGCCGGTCTGTGAAGCCGGGGAGCGGGTGGAGGGGCGCTTTGCACTGGAAGCGCCGGAGCCTGCCGACCGTACAACCCTCTTTGCCGACGGCGTTGTACTGCGGGCAAGGGAGCCGCAGGCTTTTGCCCGGCTGGGCAAAAGCAGCAGCTTCCGGGCGCGCACCGGCCGCCTGCAAAAGCGGCTCAGTACCAGCCTGCGCGGTGAGATGAACGAGGATGCCGGCGGGGTTCTGGCCGCCATGACGGTGGGTGACCGGAACTATCTTTCTTCCGCCCTGCGCAGCGCCTACCGGGGCGCGGGACTCTCCCATGTGCTGGTGGTCAGCGGGATGCACGTCTCCATTCTGTGCGGGAACGTGTTCGGGTCGGTGTTCGACCGACGCAGGCGGGAACGCAGTTATCGCAGCCGCCGGGTCAAGGCGCTGTTTACGGCCTTTCTGGCGCTGCTGCTGGCAGGGGTCACCGGTTTTACGCCTTCTGTCTGCCGGGCAGCGGTGGCGGTATGGGTCAGCGCACTGGGTGTGTGGGTCTATGGCGCATCGGACGCCCTCACCTCACTGGCGGCGGCGGGCATCCTGATGACCGCTCGCAACAGCTATGCCGTGTGTGATATCGGCTTTGAACTGTCGTTTGCCGCTGTGTTGGGTACACTGGCCGGTGCGGAGCTTTCCCGTCACCTGCATGCACTCTTTGCAGCGCACGCGACCCGGAAGAAAAAGCCATCTGTATTGCAGCGCATCCTGCGACATGTCCGCAGCAGCCTGACCGAGACGGTGTGCATCGGGGTCTGTGCTTCGGCAGCGACCTTTCCAGTTCTGGTGCTGCGGGGGCTGAGCGTGAGCCTGTGGGCGGTGGCTTCCGGCGTGGCGGTGCTCTGGCTGGTGCAGCCCATGCTTCTGCTGGGCCTTGGTACTGCCTTTGCGGGGCTGGTCCCGGCAGCCGGGCCGTTATATACGATGATTGGCAAAGCGGCGGAATTTCTGACCGGCCTGCTGAATCGCTGGGCCGTGTGGGTCAGCGCCAAGCCTGGGGCGGGGATGTATTTTGACACAAACTATGCAGCCCTTGTTTGTCTGCTGCTGATGGCTCTGTGCGGGCTGGCACATGTCTGGAAGGTGCGTCTGCGGGTGGCTGTGCCGGGCCTTCTGCTGACGGCAGCCCTTGCCATTGGCGCAGGCAATGCCCTGTGCCGGGATGTGGTGCACGTCGACCTTGTGGGCAGTGCCAACAGCCCGGCGGTGGTGGTCAGCCAGAATCACACAGCCGTGGTGCTGTTCCGGGGCGGGGCATCCACTCAGCGGGCAGTGGAAAACCAGCTGGCCCGCCGGGGCGTGACCACGGTGGAACTGCTGGCAGATCTGCGTCTGGACCCGGAAAATGCCTGCACGCTGCCTGCCCGGACGATGTGCCGAGTGGCAGTGCAGCCGGTGGGAAGCGCCGTCACCCGGCAGACGCAGACCGCAGCGGTGGAGACCCTGCGTACCCGGTCCGGCTGCCTTGTGCGGCTGACCATCGGGGAACAGCAGTTCGTGACCGTGAGCGGAACGGTGACGCTGGCCGAACCGGTCCGGGTGCAGTGGCTGCTGGCATCTCCGGCAAAGCCGGAGGCCGTGCAGTGGGAACAGCTGCTGAGCCGGAGTGATCATTACCAATGGATGCAGGGCGGGGAAGCGGTATATGCTTCCCTCAGCCTGCGCCCTTCCGGCGGCTGGTGGGCAGAGTGATGCTTTGCAATCCGGCCGGAGTGTGGTACACTATATGGGTATTATAACAATTCATCCGAAAGGGGGCCGCGGGTTTGGCGACCGAGGCAAAACTCCGGCAGCTGGCCGACAAAGGCTGCCCGGTGTACTATTTTTATTCCACAGAGCGGTATCTGGTGCGGCAGGCGGTGAACGCGGCTGTCCGCATCCTCTCGGCAGACAGTGACGAGGACGCAACCGTTCTGGACGGTGCGGCTCCGGAAATCGAAGGACTGATCATGGCGGCGGGCACCATCTCTTTTTTTGGCACCCGCCGCGTGGTGGTGCTGCCGGAGGTGGACCCGGGCGCATACGGCGCAAAGGATCTGGACGAGCTGTGCAGTACGCTGGCCAGCCTGGAAAATGCGGTGGTGGTGCTGGGCAGTGTGTTCCCATTGGAGCGCAACAAGCTCAAGGCCGGGAAATCGGCCCAGAAACTCATTGCCCAGTGCAAGGCCATCGGCTACGTTGAAGAGCTGGCCAAACCCCGTCCCTTTGAGCTCAAGGCCATGATGATCGACCGGGCAAAGGCACAGGGAACCTCACTGCCGGACGGCGCGGCTGCTGCGTTGCTGGAACGCTGCGGCGAGGATCCATTTTTGCTGGAAAACGAGGTGGACAAGCTCTGTGCGCTGTCCGGCTACCAGACCGTGACCGCTGCCATGGTGGCCGATATGGGCACCGTGAGCCTGGAAGCCGATGTGTTTGAGATGATCCGCATGATCACCGCCAAAAACGCCACTGGTGCCTGCAAGAAATTGCAGACCCTTCTGCGCCTGCAGCAGGAGCCCATTGCCATCACGGCGGCCATGATCGGCAGCTATGTGGATCTGTACCGGGTCAAGTTGGGCGCGGCCCGCAAAAAGAACTACAGTACGGTGTTCAAGGACTTTGGCTACAAGGGCAGCGATTACCGGCTCAAGCGCTCGGCCGAAACGGCGTCGCACTATACGCTGGGGCAGATCGAAGCCTGCCTGCAGGTGCTGTTGGAGCTGGACCAGAACCTGAAGAGCCAGCCGGTGGAAGAGCAGATCTTGCTGGAAACGGCGCTGTGCCGGCTGGCCATGGCAGGGAGTGGACGATGATGCAGAATGAAATGATCCATACTGGCCGGGTGCTGATCGTGGAGGGCAAATACGATGCCGCCCGCCTTGCGCACCTGACCGATGCCATGATCCTGCTGACGGATGGATTTGGCATTTACAAAGACAAAAAGCGCCAGCAGCTGTTCAAAGCGCTGGCGCAGAAAAACGGGCTGATCCTGCTGACGGATTCGGATGCGGCGGGCTTCCGCATCCGGAACTACATCACGAATCTGGTGGGCGAAAAGAACGTGGTGCAGGCCTATGTGCCCGCCATTCATGGCAAGGAAAAGCGCAAGGAGCAGCCCGGCAAGGAAGGTTTGCTGGGGGTGGAAGGTGTGGAGGATGCCATCGTTCTGCAGGCTCTGCGGGATGCCCTCGGGGCTGAGGCAGGCGCAGCGCCTGCCCGCCCGGAAGGTCGGCAGATCACCTACACGGACCTGTACGAATGGGGGCTCTCCGGCAAGCCGGGCAGCGCAGAGCGCAAGGCAAAGCTGTTGAATGCACTGGGCCTGCCGCCGCGCCTTTCCAAAAAGGAGCTGGTCGAGGCGCTGAACCGGCTGTACACCTTTGAGCAGCTGGACGAGATCCAGGCAAGCGCGCTGACCGAATAAGGATTCCGAGACCGGCACAGGAGAAATGTTTCACTCCTGCGCCGGTTTTTTGTCCCAATGCTGGCGCAGCTGGCACAGCGCGTGGCTTTCCAGACGGGACACATAGCTGCGGCTGATGCCCAGCAGCTGTGCCGTTTCCAGCTGGGTCAGGGGCGGCTGCCCGGCCAGCCCGTACCGCAGCAGCAGGATCTGCCGCTCCCGCGCAGGCAGCGTTTCCAGCAGCTGCCGCACCCGGAGCAGGTCTGCCTTCTTCTCACAGCATTCCTCCATGCAAAAGCTGTCCTGCAGCACATCCGCCAGCGTCAGGGCAGACTCCCCATCCGCTTCCAGTGTTTCTTGCAGGGAAACGGTGCTGCCGCTCTTGCGCTCCCGCCGGAACTGCATCCGGATCTCGTTTGCTATCCTCACCCGAGCGAACGCCGGACGGAGAATCGGAACCATCTCCACCGCCCCCGGGGTCATTCTCGTCCTCTTCCGGGTCTACCGGGAAGGTGGTCCAGTCGATTTCATCCTCCGGTGAACCGAAGAGCACCACATGCGCCACCTTGCCGTCCCATACCACCTTGCGCACCACCGTGCGGATGGCAGCACGCTTCTGGGTCACGGTCATGTCGTCGATGTTGTCGTGGAACACGGTCAGCAGTTGACGCATCAGGTCAAATTCCATCCCTGCCAGAACGCCTTCGTCCGTAAGGCTTTCCAGCTCCCGGATATGGGAGCTCAGGGCGGCATCCTGACCGTTCAGTTCCTCAATGCGCTTTTTCAGGTGGACTGCGGCGGTACTGTCGCCGAAATCGGCAAGGGAGTCGATGAGGGCGGTGATCTTCCGCTGCGTCTCGGCCTGCTCTTTGCGCAGGGCAGAAAGCTTGGTCTCAAACTCGGAGCGGTTGCCTGCGTGGGCGGACTTTGCCTTTTCCAACTGCTTCATAAAGTCGCTGGAATGGTCGGCAAGGTGCTTGACCTGTTCGCAGATGGCAGCATCCAGCAAATTGCCGTTGGCATTCCGGACATTACATAACTCTCTCCGGCTGCGCTCCTTCAGCTTGCACATATAAGGAAAGACAACCTGCCCGTCGGCAGTTTTGCGCCCGGTGACCTTCGGGTACATCCGGCTGCCGCAGGAGCACCACAGCAGACCGGTGAGCAGGGCCTCGTTGCCGCGGGACTTGTGGTAGGATTTGGATTTGTTCCGTTCCAGCGACTCCTGCACCCGAATCCACCGGTTCGAGGAGATGATGCCGGGGTGTTCGCCCACCGAAACGATCCATTCGCTGATGGGATTGTAGACGGTGGCACGGCCTTTTTCCTGGTTGCTGCGGTTGTAGGCCAGCACGCCGCGCACACCGTCGAAATCGGACTCCGGGGCGAACAGTTCTGCTTCATTGTCCACAAAATACTGATAGGCGTCCCTGTCTGCAATCAGGTAGACAGGATTCTGCAAAATCGACTTGATGGAAAACCGGGTGAACGAACGCCCGGTTTTTGTTTTGATGCCCTGCCGCAGCAGCTCGGTCTCGGTCATGGTCAGAGAATCGTACTGCTCGTAGAGGTCGAAAATTTTGTAGATGATCTCTGCTTCATCCGGCAGCAGCTTGAGCTTGCAGGCCTTTTTTGTCTTGCCGTCCACTGTGATGCTCTTGACGCTTTCGGAGGCGTAGCCGGTGGGGGTGGTGCCGCCCAGCCAGCGCCCGGTCTTTGCCAGCTCGTGCATATTGTCCCGGATGCGCTCTGCGATGGTCTCGCGTTCCAGCTGACTGAACACCGATGCGATGTACATCATCGCGCGGCCCATGGGGCTGGACGTGTCAAAACTTTCACGGATGGACACAAAGTCGATGCCCAGCCGTCCCAGTTCTTCAATCAGGCTGGAAAAGTCGCTGATGTTGCGGCTGATGCGGTCCAGACGGTAGACCACAATGGCCTTGAATTTCCGGTCCTTGGCCGCAGTCATCATCTTTTTGAAATCCGGGCGGTTCAGGTTGCCGCCGGAAAAGCCCTCGTCCTCAAAGACAACGGCATGTTCCGCGGCGGCATCGCCGTAGTGAGTGCGGATATATTCGCGGCAGAGGTCGATCTGATTTCCGATACTTTCGCCCTTGCCGGTGTAGCGGGATTTGCGGGAATAGATGGCAATGGTGTCGGCAGTTTTGGCCATAAGATACTCCTTTCCTGTTGTCCGGTGGCCGTAGATGCGGCTATTGTAGCATGGCAGGCCATCTTTGTAAAGAAAAATAACGATAGTCATACATATTTCATCATACTACGAACGGAGGTGTCAAGGATGTGACAAGGCAGAACAAGCGAGGAAGTCAGGATGTTTGACTATTTCTATGGGCAGTCGGGCGAGATGTTCTCGTATTTCCGGGTGCCCAAAATTTTATTCCGGGACATAAAATTCAAGGACCTGTCCACCGATGCCAAAACGCTGTACGGCATCCTGCTGGACCGCATGGGGCTGTCGGTGAAAAACGGATGGCTGGATGAGCAGGGGAGAGTGTATATCATTTTTCCTGTGCAGGAAGTGATGGATGCACTGGGCTGCGCAGACAACAAGGCAACCAAACTGTTCCGGGAATTGGAAAAGTTTGGACTGATTGAGCGCAAACGGCGCGGGCTGGGAAAACCCAATCTGATTTACGTCAAAAACTTTGCAGACCCACGTTTCCGGAATCGTGAAAAGAACGGTTCCGGTGCCGCGGATTCAGCGCAGCCGGAGGCGGCAAAATCACGAGGAAATAAGACTGAGTGGAATAAAACCGAGGGGAGTGAACCTGATCCTTTCTCTTCCGACGCGGAAAGCGAACCGGATGAGCGCACACGGCTGGAAGCGTATTTTATGCAGTCGTTGGAGATGGACTTGCTGCTCCGGGCCTGCCCGGACGATGAGGACACCATCTACCAGATCGTGGACTTGCTTGTGGACACCTGTTCCACCAAACGCAAGCTGCTGCGGGTGGCAGGGGATGACAAGCCCGCGGAGGTCGTGCGCAGCCGATTCATGAAGCTGAATGCAGACCATATCCGCTTTGTGCTGAAGTGTCTTGCGGAAAGTACCGCGCCGGTCCGGAACATGAAGCAGTATCTGCTGGCTGCACTCTACAATGCACCCACGACCATGCAGCTTTATTACCAGAACCAAACCAATCATGATTTATCGAACAGGGGGTGATGAAAATGTCGAAAAAAGCAACCACGATTGCTATCGTCAATCAGAAAGGCGGAACCGGCAAAACCACGACCTGCGAAAATCTGGGCGTAGGGCTTGCACGGGAAGGCAAAAAGGTGCTGCTGGTGGATGCCGACCCGCAGGGGTCGCTTACCACCAGCATGGGCTGGCAGCAGCCCGATGAGCTGCCTGTTACGCTTTCTACCCTGATGGCAAAAGCCATGAACGACCAGTGCATCCCGCTCGGTGAAGGCATCCTGCACCATGTGGAAGGCGTTGACCTGATTCCGGCTAACATCGAACTGGCAGGGCTGGAAGTGGCTCTGGTGAACAGCATGAACCGGGAAAAGATGCTGAAACAGGTGCTGGACAGTGCCCGGCGGGAATACGATTATATCCTGCTGGATTGTACGCCGTCTCTGGGAATGCTGACAGTAGTCGCTCCGCTTCTATGGCTAGCGGTACGCACTATGTGCGAATTTATAATTATCTCCTGTGGAGATACCGCCATCAATGCACTGGCCGCAGCGGATACCACGCTGATTCCGGTGCAGGCGCAGTACCCTTCGGCAAAGGGTCTGGAGCAGCTGCTGCAGACCATTCAGAAAGTGCGCCGGCAAATCAACCCGAAGCTGAAAATCGATGGTATCCTGATGACCATGACGGACAGCCGCACCAATTACGGCAGGGAAATCGATGCACTGATTCGGCAGGTGTACGGCAGCAAAATCCGGGTGTTTGAGCAGCCCATTCCGCACTCTGTCCGTGCGGCGGAAATCAGCGCAGAGGGCAGGAGCATCTTTGCCCATGACCCGAAAGGAAAGGTGGCAGCGGCCTATCAATCTTTGACGAGGGAGGTGCTGGCCGATGCCGAAAAGCAACGCAAACTTGGCGCTGAAAGGTCTCGATGAGATGTTTTCCACCGAAGAATCCCGGCAGGAACAAAAGCGGGAGCAAGTGCAGCAGATTCCCATCGAGGAACTGTTCCCTTTCAAGGAGCATCCATTCAAGGTGCTGGACGATGAGGCTATGCAGCGCACGGTGGAAAGCGTGGCACAGTACGCCGCTCTGCCCCGGATGGTCATGATGACCTACAAGATTCCGGAAAGCATCCAGCAGATTGCCAAGCAGGGTGAATACGATGAATTTGACCTGAACGTGTTCTTTTCCGCCAAGGGGAAAGGCCGGGACTGCCGTTTTGTCTACGAGGATTATGTGCAGAAGTGGCTGGACCTGATGCGGTGTTCCTATCTGGAAACTACCGTGGACGAGCTAAAGCTAGGCGCAAAAAAGCCCGCTCTGCCCTTTGCGGACTCCCGTCTGCTGAACGTGCTGCAGCACACCCTGTGGTTCTTGCCCAACGTGGCATCCTGCTACGCTATGGCAAACCTGCTGGCAGATAGGAAAAACACCTTCTACCACGACTACCGGATCAATGTCTGCGCCGGTACGGAGGCTGGCATTGGTGCTGCCGCACTGGAGCCGGTACAGCGTTCCATGGGCGACCCGCTGGAGACCAAGACCATTACCCTTTCCTGTGGCAAGCTGACCACCGGCGTGACGGTGAAGCCGTGGACAGGCATCTTTATGCTGCGGAACCTCTCCAGCCCGGAGACCTATTTTCAGGCTGCATTCCGTGTGCAAAGCCCTTGGGAAGTGACCACGGACAAGGGGCAAAAGGAGATCATCAAGAAAGAGTGCTATGTGTTCGACTTTGCGCTCAACCGTGCTCTGCGGCAGATCTCCGA
>UMIT01043994.1_pt1 | contig 11741 bp, 9 predicted proteins | sample 1965911 | NCBI WGS metagenome assembly UMIT01 (sample SAMEA4836131, study PRJEB28245) | human gut metagenome | biome: gut microbiome; material: fecal sample | place: Denmark | collected 2008 | reverse complement strand
CATCGTCCCCCACGGCGTAGCGCAGCACTGCGGTGTGGTAGCCCGCCGCCGCAAACTGCAGGGCCACGGGGTCGCCCTCGCGGGCGCTCACATGGCTGTAGCCGCCGCCCGGCACCACCAGCACCAGCGGCCGCTCCATGGCCTGCGGCATCGTCTCCACGCAGTCCCGCAGGTACACCGTCAGAAGCCCGCCGCCGGGCAGGTCCAGCTGTTCCAGCTGCATCACACATCCTCCTTATACACGCCGCAGCGGCCCTCCGGGTGGGCTGCGATGAATTCCGCACACAGGTCGGCGCACATCCGGCACAGCTCCGGGCAGGGCCGCTTCTTGTAGTAGTCCGCCGTGCGGGCCTCGGCCTTCGTGCCGCCGGAAGGGGCCGCCCCGGCCTTTGCCAGCAGTTCCCGGCAGATAATACTGTCCCCGCCGTTGCGGGCACGGTACAGCCGGGCTGCCTCCTGCACGAGGGCATACATCCGGGATTTGTCCGCCGGGTCCGCCGGGTCGGCGTAGACCAGGCTCAGCACCGTGACCACCCCGCAGAACGCGCCGCACACTTCCCGCATCCGGCCAATGCCTGCCCCGAACCCGGCGCTCATGCGCAGGGCCATCTCCTCGGAAAGCCCCAGCTGCGGCGCAAATGCCGCCACCACGCTCTGGCTGCAGTTATATCCTTTTAAAAAATAGGCGTAGGCTGCCTCGCCCTGTTTTGCCATGATTTCACATCCTTTGCGCTCCATTATAGCACAAACCGGGGCATTTTTAAACTTTTTATGAAAGCCCTTGATTTTTGCGGCAAAGCGGTGTATATTAGCACTCGAAAGTTATGAGTGCTAAGTATTTGGCGGCAGTTTCTTGCGTCGAGTGCTTGCACTGAATCCAGATAAAAAAAGAGGTTTTGTACTATGGCCAAGAAAGAATTTCAGGCAGAGAGCAAAAAGCTGATGGATATGATGATCAACTCCATCTACACCAACAAGGAAATTTTCCTGCGGGAGCTGATCTCCAACGCCTCGGACGCCATCGACAAGCTGTATTATAAGAGCCTGACCGACACCTCCGTGGGCATGAACAAGAGCGATTTCCGCATCCTGATCACCCGCGACAAGGAAAACCGCATCCTCACCGTGGAGGACAACGGCATCGGCATGACCAAGGCTGAGCTGGAAGAGAACCTGGGCACCATCGCCCACTCCGGTTCGCTGGACTTCAAGCAGGACAACAAGGACGAGAACATCGACATCATCGGCCAGTTCGGCGTCGGCTTCTACTCTTCCTTCATGGTGGCCGACAAGGTCACCGTCATCTCCAAGGCCTACGGCTCGGACGAGGCCTGGCAGTGGGAGTCCTCCGGTGTAGACGGCTACGAGATGACCCCGGCTGAGAAGGACACTGCTGGCACCCAGATCATCCTGCACATCAAGCCCGACACCGAGACCGACCACTACGACAACTTCCTGGATGAGTACGGCATCGTGGCCATCGTGAAGAAATACAGCGACTATGTGCGCTATCCCATCCAGATGGAACGCGAAAAGAGCCGCCAGAAGCCGGAACCGGACCCCAAGCCCGAGGACTACAAGCCCGAGTGGGAGACCTACACCGAGCTGGAGACCCTGAACAGCATGATTCCCATCTGGAAGAAGCAGAAGAGCGAAGTGACCGATGAGGAATACAACGCCTTCTATAAGGATAAGTTCGGCGACTATGCCGACCCCGCCCGGGTCATCGTGAGCCGCACCGAGGGCACTGCCAACTACAACGCCCTGCTGTTCGTGCCCAGCCACCGCCCCTACGACTTCTACACCAAGGAGTACGAGAAGGGTCTGGCCCTGTACGCTTCCGGCGTGCTGATCATGGAAAAGTGCGCCGACCTGCTGCCCGACTACTTCAGCTTCGTCAAGGGCATCGTGGACAGCCAGGACCTGAGCCTGAACATCAGCCGTGAGATGCTGCAGAAGGACAACCAGCTCAAGCTGATCCACAATGCTCTGGAAAAGAAGATCAAGAACGAGCTGCACGCCATGCTGGCCAACGACCGCACGAAGTACGAAGAGTTCTGGAAGGAGTTCGGCCGTCAGATCAAGTTCGGTGCCTACTCCGACTACGGCATGCACGCCGAGCTGCTGCGCGACCTGCTGCTGTTCTGGTCCGCCAAGGAGCAGAAGATGGTCACCCTGCAGGAGTATGTGGACAAGATGCCCGCCGAGCAGAAGTACATCTACTTCGCCGCCGGTGACTCCTCCGACCGTCTGGCCAAGCTGCCCTCCACCGAGCTGGTGCTGGGCAAGGGCTACGACGTGCTGCTGCTGACCGAGGACGTGGACGAGTTCTGCCTGCAGATCCTGCGCACCTATCCCCGCAAGGATGCCGAGGGCAAGGACGGCACCGTGGAGTTCAAGAACGTCAACAGCGGTGACCTGGGCCTGGAGTCCGAGGAAGAGAAGAAGGCCGCCGAGGATGCCACCGCCGAGAACAAGGACCTGTTCGACGCCATGAAAACTGCTCTGGACGGCAAGGTGAAGGAAGTCAAGGTCTCCACCCGCCTGAAGGATCACCCGGTGTGCCTGAGCGCCGACGGCCCGCTGTCCATCGAGATGGAAAAGGTGCTGTCCAAGCAGCCCGGCAGCGAGGGCGTGAAGAGCGACAAGGTGCTGGAGCTGAACGCCAACCACCCCGTGTTCGCCGTGCTCAAGGCTGCCCAGGAGGCCGGTGACACCGACAAGATCAACAAGTACAGCGCCCTGCTGTACGCACAGGCCCAGCTCATCGAGGGCCTGCCTGTGGACGACCCCACTGCTTACGCTGAGGCCGTGAGCAGCCTGATGAAGTGATCTCTCCCCGCGGGGGCAGACTTACTCCCCTGCCGCCCGCATGGATTACCCCTTAACAAAACGACCGCGTTCCGCTATAATAGAGTGGAACGCGGTCTTATTTTTATTGCGGAAAGGAACTCTGTTTCATGGAGCCGAGAAAACATTATTTTGCTAAGATCCCCACCATCGCCATCTTTATCGTGATGGCGATGTCCGGGCCGTTGGGGGTGCTGCTGTTCATCCTGAAGGGCATTGACCAGAAGGCCGAGAAAGAGGAGCAGGCTGCCTGCCCGGGGAATGCTTATCCCCCACCAGAGCCTGCCTCCACCCGGAAGGAGGAGCCAGTCCACGGTCCGGATATGCCCACCCAGGAGCAGAAAAGCGCCAAGCAATGGCACAAGAATATTGCCACCCTCTGCACCATCATGGGTGCGGTCTTTCTGCTTGCCGGCGTGACGAATGCGGTGGACGTCCTGGAGATCTGGCGGTTTTACCCGGGCTTCAGCGGCCTGTTCTCGAATATCGCCATGGTCATTGGCGGCGGCGGTGCACTGCTGACCGGCCTGCGGATGAAGAGCACCCGCAAGCTGGAGCGGCTGCTGGATAAGGTGGTAGGCGAGCGGGATAACATCCCCCTGCCGGAACTGTTTGCTGCCGCCGGGGTGGAGGCCGCCCGGGGACGTCCTGCCGTGAAAAGCGCCATCGAGCACGGATACTTCGGCGCAGACGCCTACATTGACAACCGCACCGACACGCTGGTGGTGCGGGGCACAGCACCGCAGCCGAAAAAGCCCGCACCCGCTCCGGCACCCAAGCCCCAGCCCGCCGCAGAGGACGAGTACGCTGCACTGCTGCGCCAGCTGCGGGAAGTGAACGATGCCATTCCTGACCCGGTGATGAGCCAGAAGATCTCCCGGCTGGAGGAGGTCAGCGGGCGTATCTTTGCGCTGGCGCAGAAGGACCCGGACAAAAAGGCGCAGCTGCAAAAGTTTATGAACTACTATCTGCCTACCGCGCTCAAGCTGCTGAACACCTACGCCAGCCTTTCCCGGCAGGCGGTGGAGGGCACGAACATCACCGAGGCAAAGCAGAGCATTGAGCGCAGCATGGACCTGCTGGTGACCGCCTTTGAAAACCAGCTGGACAAGCTGTTCCAGTCCGATGCGCTGGACGTGACCACCGACATCGCCGCGCTGGAAGGCATGCTGAACATGGACGGCCTGACCGACAGCGCGTTCGGCAAATAATTCCATCCACAAAAACGAGGGAAAGCCCGCGGGCCTTCCCTCGTTTTGTTCTGTTCAGGTTTCTGCCAGCGCGGCCAGCACCGCTTTCTGCAGGTCGGTGACCGAGATGGTGCACAGGGCTTTCAGGTCGGCGTCGGAGCCGTCGGTGGGCTGGGCGGCGATCTCCGCCATGGTCTTGCCCTTCAGGGTGCTGCAATAGCCCTCGGCGTGCTCGTACCACTCCTTGTGCAGGGCACTGGCCTCCCGCATGCCGTACTTGTCGCCCTGCTCATTCTTGGTGTACACCGGCTCTTCCGGCCCGGAGACCGTGCCGTCCGCGCTGACGGTCAGCTGCGGCTGGGTCATGTCCCCGATGGCACTGGTCACCCGGCCATTGCTGTCCACGGTCAGGGCCGCCAGCGTGATGTCCGCCCGGATGTGGGCGTCCTGGTCATCCGTGGCGGCAAGGTTCTGGGGCAGGTCTGCCGCGATCAGGCTCAGGGTCACCCGGTCGCCCTGGGCGGCTCCCAGTGCTTTGGCCTGTTCGCAGGCGCGCACCACGGCGTCCCGGTAGCGGTCCACCGCGATGGTGCAGCCGGACACAAGGTCGGCGTCCTGCGGCTTGCCGTTTTCATCCGTTTTCAGCTTCTTTACCTCGTCCGGGGTCCTGCCGGTCAGATAGTCGGCAAACCAGTCGGCCTGCTCGGCCCACCCTTTGCCGAGGGAGGACGCCGCCGCCAGCGGGTAGTCCTCCCCTTTTGTGCGCTTGGACCGCACATCCTCCGGAGTGGTCACGCTGCCGGTGCTCCCGCCGGAGACCGAAAGTTCCAGCTCGTCCAGCATCACGTCGGCCAGTTTGCCGTCGGCGTCCAGCACCACAGCCGCAGCGGCAGTGGTGATCTTGCCGGCCCGGTCGCTGCCTGCGGCCTCGGTCACAACGCCAAGACCGGTGCGCCAGGCCTGCTCCTGCCCGGCTGTGCCGCCGCTCATGGCACCGGACCCACTGCCGCTCATGGACCCGGCTCCGCTGCTGCCCGGAGCGCTGCCCCGGCCGCAGCCGGTCAGCGCCAGCGCAGCGGCCAGCGTACAGCCCCAAAACACCCGAAAAACCTGCTTCATGGTACACTTGCTCCTTTTGCTCCCGCGCAGCCGCACGGGCTTTGGAGCTAGTGTGCCCCCTGCCGGGGCAATTATGAGCGCGCCCTTACATCAACGGGCTGAGCAGGCGCAGCACGCTGTCCAGCAGGGTGCCGGGGATGCTGGTGCGGCAGTCCGAAATATGAATTTCGCGGCACTGCGGCAGGGTGGCCCGCACATCGTCCCGCAGGGCAGCCACCTGACTGTTGTGCTGCAGCAGCACGCCGCACTCAAAGTGCAAAAACAGGCTGCGGTAATCCATGTTGATGCTGCCCACCACGGCTGCCCGGTCGTCGCTCACCCAGCACTTGGCATGCAGGAAGCCCGGGGTGTACTCGTAGATGCGCACCCCCGCCTGCAAAAGCGGCAGGTAGTAGGAGCGGCTCAGGCGGAACACCAGCTTCTTGTCCGGGATGCCCGGCAGCACCAGCCGCACATCCACCCCGCGCTTGGCGGCGTTTTTCAGCGCATCCAGCATCTCTTCGCCCACAGCCAGATAGGGCGTGTAGATATACACATACTGCTCGGCCCGGGCCAGCAGGTTCAGGTACACCGTCTCCGCCACCGGCTCTTCGTCCAGCGGGCTGTCGGCGTAAGGCTGCACGATGCCGTCCTGCACCGGGTGTGCACTGTGCTGGGGGCGGAAGGCGCTGTAGTCCGTCTCACTGGGGCGGAAAGCGTTCCAGAAGTTGAGGAACATCACGGTAAAATTCCACGCAGCATCGCCCTCGATGCGCAGGGCGGCGTCCTTCCAGTAGCCGAAGCGCTGCTCCGCGTTGATATACTCGTCGGCCAGGTTCACGCCGCCGGTGTAGGCGATGCGCCCGTCGATGACCACGATCTTGCGGTGGTCGCGGTGGTTCATCACCAGCGAGAGCACCGGCACCACCGGGTTGAAGGGGATGCACCGGATGTGCGCCCGCTCCATGCGCACCACAAAGTCGGTGGGCAGGCCCAGCAGGCTGCCAAAGTCGTCGTAGATCAGGCGCACGTCCACCCCCTGCGCGGCCTTGCGCCGGAGGATGGCTTCCACGCCGTCCCACATTTTGCCGGTGTGCACGATGAAATATTCCACAAAGATCGTGTGCTCGGCCCGCTCCAGGTCCCGCAGCAGCTGGGGGTACATGGCTTCGCCGCAGGCAAAATACTGCGCGGCGGTGTTCTTCCAGGCCGGGTAGCGGCCGTACCGCGCCAGATAGCGGCTCATGCCGAGGCCGGAAGCATCCAGCCCGTCGGTCTGGCCCGGCTGCTGAGCAAGGTCGGCCTTGTGGGCCTCGTCCACCGCCTGCAGCTTGCTGCGCAGCTGCTTGGCCGGGCGCTTGTTGCCAAAGGAGAGGTACAGTGCCCCGCCCAGCAGCGGCAGCACCCCCATGAGCGCGATCCAGCCGATCTTGTAGGCGCTGTTCTCGTCCTTGCGCACGAGGTACAGCATCATAAGCAGACTGAGCAGCTGCAAGCCGGCGTTGACCCACACGCGGCCGGTGGTGAGGGAGAAAAACGCCCACAGCAGCCATGCCACCTGCAGGGCCACCAGCACCACCGTGATGGTGATCCGATTGAGGATGCGGCTGAAAAATTTTACGATCGGCAGCCGGAACATCAGGCTCCCTCCTTTCGCTCTGCATTATAATATATGTCAGTATAGCGCGGTTTGTGCGGTTTTGCAAGTGATGCAAAAAAAGCCAGCCGGCAAAGCCTTTGCAGGCGGTGCCGGTTGGCATGGTTTGCGGGGTGCGGCTGCTTATTCTGCCGTTTTGCGGCGCAGCAGGCTCATGGGCGGCAGCTCCGGGGTGGGCATGGTGTATTTTTCCATGGCGTGAGGGGTGCTGTCCACCCGTTCCCCGGCCTCGTTCTCGATCCACTCCGGCGTCAGCGGGATGCTGCGGCCGTCCGGGCAGAGGGCTTCCAGCGTATCGCCCAGGCTCCACTTGCCGCGCTGCTGGCAGTGGGCCACGCCGTTCTCCCAGCGGTCCACCGTGCCCACGAACTCCCATTCGCGGATGTAGGTGGCGCTGTCGGTGGCCTGTTTGGCCTGCTCGCGGCCAAAGTAGAAGCCCGGCGAGTAGTGGCGGTGGCTGGTGCGGGTGAGCTCCTCGTAGACCTCAGCCGGCAGCTCAAAGTTGTCGTTGGCGGGGTCGGCCAGATAGGCGTCCAGTGCCTTGCGGTAAGCGGCGGTCACGCTGGCCACATAATAGAAGGTCTTGGCGCGGCCCTCGATCTTCAGGCTGTCCACACCGGCCTTGCAGATCAGGTCGATGAAGGGCGCGGTGCACAGGTCGTTGGCGTTGAGGATGTAGCTGCCGTTCTCGTTCTCGCCGATCTCGTACAGCTGGCCGGGGCGGGTCTCCTCGCTCAGGTAGTACTTCCAGCGGCAGGGCTGGGCGCACTGGCCCCGGTTGGCGTCGCGGCCCGCCATGTAATTGGACAGCAGGCACCGGCCGGACACGCTCATGCACATGGCACCGTGCACAAAGGCCTCGATCTCCAGTTCCGGCGGGGTCTTATCGCGCAGGATGGCGATGTCCTGCAAGGACATCTCGCGGGCCAGCACCACGCGCTTGGCACCCAGGTGATAGGCGGCGCGGGCGGCGGCCCAGTTGGTGATGCCGGTCTGGGTGGACATGTGCACGTCGATGTCCGGGGCAACGGTCTTGCAGGCATCCAGCACGCCCAGGTCGGCCACGATGAAGGCATCCACACCGGCCTTGGCGGCCTCCTTGATGGCGTCCGGCAGGCGGTCGGCTTCCTCATTGGTGGGCAGGGTGTTCATGGTCAGGTAGACCTTGCGGCCCCGGGCATGGGCATAGATGACGCCCTCGGTGAGCTGCTCCGGCGTAAAGTTGGCCGGTGCAGACCGCATGCCGAACTCCGGCAGGCTGCAGTAAACGGCATCGGCACCGTAGTTGATGGCATAGCGCAGGCGCTCCAGATCGCCCGCCGGGGCGAGCAGTTCCGGGATTTGCAGCATAGTTGATATTCCTCTCTTTTTTCAGAAAATGACGGTAGAGTTCCCTCACCCCACCGTTTTGTTCACGTCCGCTGCGGTCTGGCAGTTGGCGTTGTGTTCGCTGAGGGTGCGGGCATAGTAGTAGTTGCCCTTGAGGTCGGTGACGAAGAAATAGGCGTCCTTTGCTTCCTCGTCCGGCTCCGGACTCAGCGCCGCCCGGATGGCAGCGATGCCGGGGTTGGAGATGGGGCCGGGGGTCAGGCCCGCCGTATGGTAGGTATCATACGCAGAGACGATGTTTTCCGGGATATTGTCCCACCCGCCGTAGTAGGGGGCCACCCAGTTCCAGAGGTAGTTGTTGTCGGCGTCGCTCTGGATGTGGCTGGACGTGTTGCTCTGCAGGCGCGGATAGGGCGAGCCCTCGGCCAGACGGTTGCGGAACACCTGCGCCACGTTGGAGTCCTGGCTGTTGCCCGCTTCCTCCTGCACAAAGGAGGCCAGCGTGACCAGCTCGTTCAGGGTCATGCCCTGCTCCTTGAGCTTCGCATACATCGCATCGGTGATCTGCGCGTCAAACTGCGCGTAGAACGTTGCCACATAGTTGTGCACGGTGTCGTCCTTCAGAAACTCGTAGGTCTCCGGGAAGAGATAGCCCTCGCACTTCATGAAGCGGTCCGGGGTGTCCTTGTCCTCCGGAACGTACTGCCAGAAGGTGTACGCACTGAAATCGCCCTCGTTGGCTTCCTTCAGAAAGTCCTCGGCGCTGCACAGCCCGGCATCCTCCATCTTCTGGGCAATGGCAATCGCCGTGGTGCCCTCCGGGATGGTGATCCGCACCGTTTCTGCCTTGGCATAGGTGGAAAGAGCCGAAATGATGTCATCATAGGCGCTGCCGGTGGTCAGGTCAAAATCGCCGTACTGCAGCTTTGCCGCAGCACCTTTGTGCCCCACATACCAGCGGAACAGATAGGACGAGCGGATGACGCCGGCGTCCTTGAGCTCCTGCGCGATGGCGGCAACGCCGCTGCCCTGCTTGATGCTCACCGTCACCTCGGTGCCGGGCTTGCCGCTGCCGTGGATCTCGCTGCAGGCAAACAGCGCAGCTGCGCCTGCGGCCAGCACCAGCAACAGTACCACTGCCAGCAAAATCTTCACAGCACCGCCTTTTTTCTTTGGGGCGGTGTGTCTCTCCTTGTGTGCCATACGCACCTTCCTTTGTTGTTTTTCTGCGTCTCAGCCTTCCAGCATCAGGCGCATATAGCTTTCCGATACGTCAAAGGGCTCCCCGTCAAAACGGATCATGCCGTACTCCTGCCGGGTGCCCTCCCCCAGGAACAGCGTCTGGGCGGCACCCACCGTGATGACGGCCTTTTCCACGATGACTTCCTTCTCGCGGGCGGCTTCCATGAGCACCTCGGCGGCGCGGTCGTCCTCGGCCATGAGCTCCACGAAATACAGGGTGTCCTCCTTGCGGAAGTACACGCCGTAGCCCCGCTCGTTGGCCACGATGGTGGCCCCGCGGGAATACAGGTCACCCAGCACCACGGCCATGCGCTCCGGGGTGAACTGCACCGTATCGGGCCAGAACTTCTCCCGCAGCTCGCACAGCTTCTTGGCGGTAACGCTGTCAAACTCGGCCTGGCTCCACAGGTTGCGGGCCACCTCCCGCGGCAGGCAGCGCAATGCAAAGGCGCGGGCAAAGCCCTTGTCCTGCAGCAGAGCGGCCTGCTCCGGGGTGGCGGGCACGGCCACGGTAAAGCCTGCGCCCCGCAGCTTCTGCTGCGCGCACAGGTAGTCCAGCAGGCCGGCCAGGATCAAACTGCCCTGTCCGCACAGGCCGTAGAGGTAACTGCCCTGCCGCCCCTGCAGCGTGACCGGCACCGCCAGTGCCACAGCGGCAATGGCGTCATTTTCCTCGGCCACATAGACATTCTGCTGCCCTGCAAAACGCTCCACGGCGTTGGCCGCAAATTCTTCCGACTCGCCGCGCTCGCGCTGCCACAGCGCCAGCACAGCCGCCTTGTCGGATGGCTGCATCAAACGATACATCTGTCAGGATGCCCCCTCTTATCGTATTTTATGTGTATATCCGACAGGTGCGTCGGGAGTTTCTCTGAGGACCGTCCGCTGGGGTGGGACCCTGTTGCCCGTAGGGCAATAGGGCGGGCGATGGAATGGCCCGATTCGTGTCCGAAGAGAAAGCTGCCGACGTGCCAACCTGCCTTCATTTTATCATTTCAGCTGGCCCAGCACGATGCCCTGCACCTCGGCCTGGATGTCCTCGATGCTGCGCATGGCGTCGCTGTGGGTGCAGTGCACCGTGGTCCAGCCCAGATGCTCCGCGCAATACTCGGCGGCGCGGCGGCTGCGGGCCAGATACTCGGTATCTTTCTCGTGCACGTCCTTTTTGCTCTCGTCACCGTGGTAGCGGGCGGTCATCAGCCGCTGGCTGACCGCCGGGTCCACCTGCAGGTAGATGACGCTGTCCGGTGCGGGCAGGCCCAGCAGATGGAACTCGTAATCGAACAGCCAGTGCAAAAACTCCTCCCACTGCTCCGGCGGGAGCTTGGAGCACTGGTGCACCGCGTTGGAGGTGGTGTAGCGGTCGGCAATGACCACGCCGCCCTCCTCGTAAAAGCGGCCCCAATCGGTCTTGTAGCTGGCATAGCGGTCCACCGCAAAAAAGCTGGAGGCCGCATAGGCGTTCACATCGTCCGGTTTTGAGCCGAACTGCCCGGCCAGATACATTTTGATCAGGGCGCTGGAATCGCTGGCGTAATCCGGGAAGGTGACCTCCCGCACCGGCAGGCCCTGGCTGGCCAGGTGCTTTGCCAGCAGCTTTGCCTGGGTGGCCTTGCCGCTGCCGTCCAGCCCCTCGATGACGATCAGCTTGCCCTTGCTCATACGGCGGCACCTTCCTTGATGGCGGCATATTTTGCACGCACCTCGGCGGTTTTGCCGCAGCACATCTTGCCCTCCGGGCAGGGGCCGCTCACGCAGGCCGGGCCGGATTTGGCAAAGATGTGGGGTGCCACCGGGTACACCAGTTTGAACATCTCTTCGGCAAGCTGGCGGATCTCCCACTGGGCGCGGCTGCAGCAGCGCAGGTGGAAGAAGTTCTGCAGGCTGCGGGCGTTCATGGTGACCACCATCTTGGTCTCGCAGGCGTTGGGCAGCACAAAGCGGGCGTCCTCATTGGCCTGCTTGCTGGCCTTGGCGCGGGCGGCCTTTTCCGGCATGCCCTCGGCCATCAGGCGGGCGGTGTGGCCCTCTTCCAGCTTGTGGGCAAGGTCAAGGTAGCGTTTGGCGTCCTCGTTCATGCTCTCAAGGAAAGCCGCCTTTGCCTCCGGGATGGCTTCGATCTCCGGCGGCACCACATAGCGGAAATCGTCCAGGCGCACATAGCGCTGGCTCTGCACGCTGAAGGATGCGATGCGGTGGCGGGTGATCTGGGCCAGCAAGGTACGGCTGACCCCCTCGATGCCAAAGGTGAAGCTGGCGTGCTCGATGGGGCTGGCGTGGCCCAGGTCGCTGAGCATGGTCAGGAACTTTGCCGTCTTTTCCTCGGTCAGGCCGTCCAGCAGGTCGGTGATGTGGGCGTCGGAGTAGCACAGCTT
>UMIT01029531.1_pt1 | contig 11841 bp, 9 predicted proteins | sample 1965911 | NCBI WGS metagenome assembly UMIT01 (sample SAMEA4836131, study PRJEB28245) | human gut metagenome | biome: gut microbiome; material: fecal sample | place: Denmark | collected 2008 | reverse complement strand
TCGGAGCACGGCGACCGCAACGGCAACCGCGGCGGTTACCGCGGCAACCGTGGGCCCCGTCCTTCCGGTGTGCCGGAGCGCACCTATGCGCCCCGCGATGCCGAGACTGCCGCACCGGTGGCACCCAAGCGCACCGAGCGTGTGGATGATTTTGCCGATTTCAGCTTTGGCAAGATCGAGCTGTAACAGGATCTTTTAACACAAAGCCGGGCAGTCCGTAATGGGCCGCCCGGCTTTGTTGTTTAAAGAACCCTCTCCGTCACGGCTTACGCCGTGCCACCTCCCCCGAAAGGGGGAGGTCTATTTACAGCTGACCAATAGATGCATAAAAGCTCCCCCCTCGGGGGAGCTGGCGAGCATAGCGAGCCTGAGAGGGTTCCCCCGGATAGCGGCCCCTCCCGTGAAAATGCTGCCCCAGGCGGTCCGCAGACTTTCCGGTACCACAAAATTAAAATAATTCTTCTGCGCTTTTCCACCAAGATTTCAGAAGATGTGGAAAAACCCATCGGTGGGTGTATCTTTTTGCGAAAAAACGTGGTAAAATAAGCTGTAAAATCCGAAAGTGCGTTCTCTCGGCAGCTCTGGCCGCCGGGAGGCCCCCAACACCCCATTGCCCCGGCGGCCAAAGGGCCCGGGCGGAAAGGAACAACTATGCAGGGATCGACCATTGCAGCCATTGCCACAGCCCCCGGTGCGGGCGGCATCGCAGTGGTGCGCCTGTCCGGTGCGCAGAGCTATGCCGTGGCAGAGCGGGTGTTCCGCCCGGCAAACCCGGGCAAAAAGGTGGCCCAGGCCAAGGGCTACACCGCCCTGTTCGGCAGCTTTGTGGAGGGGGACGAGGCCTTTGACCAGGGCGTGGCTCTGTTTTTCCGTGCGCCCCACAGCTATACCGGCGAGGATGTGGTGGAGCTTTCCTGCCACGGCGGCAGTGCGGTGGCACGCCGTCTGGTGGAGGCCTGTCTGGCAGCCGGTGCGCAGCCGGCGGCCCCCGGCGAGTACACCCGCCGTGCGTTCCTGAACGGCAAACTGGGCTTGACTCAGGCCGAAGCGGTCATGGACCTGATCTCGGCCGACGGGCGGCAGGGGGCAGCGCTGGCCAATGCGGCCCTGTCCGGTGCGCTGGCCCGCAAGATCGGGGAACAGAAGGATGCCCTCACCGCCCTGCAGGCCCATCTGGCAGCCTGGGTGGATTTCCCGGAGGAAGATGTGCCGGAGCTGGACGAAGCCCATCTGCGCAGCGTTCTGGGCAGCGTGCAGGAGACGCTGGACGGGCTGATCCGCAACTATCAGGCGGACACCGTCCTGCGCGAGGGCGTGGACTGTGCCATCGTGGGCCGCCCAAATGCGGGCAAGTCCACCTTGCTGAATCTGCTGGCCGGGTTCGACCGTGCCATCGTCACCCCGGTGGCAGGCACCACCCGCGACGTGGTAGAGCAGGCGGTGCAGCTGGGGGATATCCGGCTGAACCTCTTTGACACCGCCGGTCTGCGCGAGACCGAGGACGCCATTGAAGCGGAGGGCATCCGCCGCAGCTGGAAGAAACTGGAAGAGGCTGGCCTGATCCTAGCGGTGTTCGATGGCTCGGAGCCGCCTACCCGGGAGGATCTGGAGCTGGCCCGGCGCTGTGCGGGCCGCCCGGCCATTGCCCTGGTGAACAAGGAAGATAAACCCACGCAATTTGATGCGGAGCTCATCGCCCCGTACTTTGCCATGGTGCTGCCGGTGTGCTGTCAGGAGGAGGGAAGCCGCAAGGTCATTGCGGCTGCCGTGGCGCGCCTGCTGGGCACCAGTCAGATCGACCCCCACGCGGCCAGCCTGTCCGGCCAGCGGCAGCTGTCGGCGGCCCTGCGGGCGCGGGATGCCGCAGCGGGTGCACGGGAGGCCGTGGAGGCCGGGTTCGGGCTGGACGCCGTGTCGGTGTGCGTGGATGACGCGCTGGACGCACTGTGTGAGCTCACCGGCGAAAACGCTTCGGAAGCCGTCATCGAACAGGTGTTCGAGCGGTTCTGCGTGGGGAAATAAGGGCGGGAATGTTCTCTTTTGACACCAAAAGAGAACCAGAAAAGTGCCAGCGATTTCGATGCGCTGGAGCCACGAAAAAGGGGCTGCACGCCCCTTTTAACCCCAAAGCAGTGGGCTACACCGGAAAAAACTGAAGATTCACGCCTGTTCGGCGTGAAGATCTTTTAACCGTTTTTTCCGGCTCCGCCGATTGATAGCCCCTCAGTCGCTGCGCGACAGCTCCCCCCGGGGGAGCGAGCGCTGCTGCTGCCGTTTCCCGTTATGACCCCACCCGTGAAAATGGGTTACAGGAAAGTCCGCAGACTTTCCTGTAACCCGAAATTTAAAATAATTCTTCCGCTGAAAATGCCCAGAGTAAAACGGAGGGCATTTCAAATCAATGATTAGAGGAAACCCGAAAGTATATGAACCATTTAGGAGAGTATGATGTCATTGTGATCGGTGCCGGGCATGCCGGCATCGAGGCGGCCCACGCCGCTGCCACACTGGGCGCCAGGACCGCCGTGTTCACCATGAGTCTGGACGCCATCGGCAATATGCCCTGCAATCCCAGCATCGGCGGCACTGCAAAAGGAACGTTGGTGCGTGAATTGGATGCCCTTGGCGGCGTGATGGGTCTGGCGGCGGATGCCACCTACCTGCAGAGCCGGATGCTGAACAAGGGCAAGGGCCCTGCGGTGCACGCACTGCGGGTGCAGACCGACCGCAAACGCTACCACGAATACATGAAGCACGCACTGGAGCTTACCCCCGGCCTTGCCATCCATCAGGCCGAGGTGGTGGGCCTTGAGGTGGAAAACGGCCGGGTGAAGGGCATCGTTACCCAGCTCAACGGCGAGTACACCGCAAAGTGCGTGGTGTTGGCCACCGGCACCAATCTGGGCGGCAAGATCTTTGTGGGCGATGCCTGGTATGCCTCCGGCCCGGACGGCATGCACGCGGCCAATGCCCTGACCGAGAGCCTGAAGGCTGCCGGTCTGCCCCTGCGGCGGTTCAAGACCGGCACCCCCGCCCGTGTGCACCGGCGCAGCATCGACTTCAGCCGGCTGGAATGCCAGCCCGGCGACCCGGACAACGAGCTGCAGCCCTTCAGCTTCATGACCGACGCCCCCATGCACAACAAGGTGGAATGCTGGATCGCCTACACGAACCCGGAGACCCACAAGATCATTCTGGACAACATCCAGCGCAGCCCGCTGTACGGCGGCATGATCGAGGGTGTCGGCCCGCGTTACTGCCCCTCCATCGAGGACAAGGTGGTGCGCTTTGCGGGCAAGGACCGCCACCCCATCTTTGTGGAGCCCTGCGGTGAGAACACCGAGGAAATGTACCTGCAGGGTGCTTCCAGCAGTCTGCCGGAGGACGTGCAGAATGCCTTCTACCGCAGCATCAAGGGCTTTGAGCACATCGAGATCCTGCGCCCGGCCTATGCCATCGAATACGACTGTGTGGACCCCACCAGTCTGGAAGCCACGCTGGAAAGCAAGGTGGTGCGGGGCCTGTATGGGGCAGGGCAGTTCAACGGCACTTCCGGCTACGAGGAAGCTGCCGCACAGGGCCTGCTGGCCGGTCTGAACGCCGCCCGCAATGCACTGGGCAAGGAGCAGCTTATCCTTCCGCGTCACACCAGCTACCTTGGCACCCTGGTGGATGATCTGGTGACCAAGGGCGTCATGGACCCCTACCGCATGATGACCAGCCGCAGCGAATACCGGCTGACCCTGCGGCAGGACAATGCCGACACCCGCCTGACCCCCATCGGCCGGGAATACGGTCTTGTGCAGGACGACCGCTGGACAAAGTACCAGCACACCCAGAACATTCTGGAAGCGGAGCGCCGCCGCCTGCACGACGCCCACCTGCGCACTGCCGACCTGCAGGCCGCCATGACGGCGGCCGGGCTGGCCCCGGCAGCCGAGGGCGGCATTGCCGAAGAATTGCTGCGCCGCCCGGAGATCCACTACGACCTTGTGGCCGGGGTCATCGGCTGGGGGAAGGGGATCACGCCCATGCTGGCGGAACGGCTGGAGACCGAAATCAAATACGCAGGCTACATTGCCCGGCAGGATCGCATGATCCGGGAGGTGGCCCGCCACGAAAAGACCCTGATCCCGGAGGATTTTGAATACGCGGACCTTACCGGTCTGACGCTGGAAGCCCGCGAGAAGCTGGCCCGCATCCGGCCCAAGAACCTGGGCCAGGCCAGCCGCATCCCCGGGGTGTCCCCCTCGGACGTGGCTCAGCTGAGCATCGCCCTGGCGGCCCACACCTGATCCAGAACAACAGAAAGGAATCAAAACCTATGATCGACAAACAGCGGCTGGAGGCCAAGTGTTCCACATGGAACATTGCCCTCACCGGCACCCAGCTGGACCAGCTGGACGCCTTTGCACAGATCCTTGTGGACTACAACCAGAAGGTCAACCTGACCGCCATCACCGACCCCGAGGGCATCGAGGACAAGCATTTCCTCGACAGCCTGCTCTTTGCCAGCCAGCCGGAAGTAGCCGGCCGCATGGTGGATGTGGGCGCTGGTGCCGGGTTTCCGGGCATCGTCACCAAGATCTACAAGCCGGAACTGGAACTCACCCTTATGGAGCCCACCGGCAAGCGGGTGGAGTTCTTGAAGTACGCCTGTGCCCAGCTTGGCCTGACCGGCGTGGAGTTTGCCAAGGAGCGCGCAGAGGAAGCCGCCCGCAAGGTGTGGCGGGAGCAGTTTGACCTGGCTTCAGCCCGCGCGGTGGCGGCCCTGCCCATGCTGGCGGAATACTGCCTGCCGCTGGTCAAGGTGGGCGGAAACTTTCTGGCTATGAAGGGCGCTTCCGGGGAAGAGGAGCTGGCCGCTGCCCGCGGGGCCATCAAAAAACTGGGTGGTGTCTATAAGGAGACCCGCACCCTGCACCTGCCCGGCGGCGACACCCGCACCCTGATTTTGTGCCAAAAGATTTCGCAAACTCCGACAGCCTACCCCAGAAACGGCGGAAAAATCGCCAAAAGTCCGCTGAAATAACGGAATAGCGAACAAAATATGCAAAACCCTGCCGAACGAAATTTCTGGCAGGGTTTTTGTTTGTGTGGTACACTGGCTCTGAACCAACTTTTCCACATTTTCCCGGGAAAGCGTGGAAAACAAACCCGGATATGCCGCAAAAAAGGAGGAGCCGTGTTATGTTTGAACGGAAGAAGTCCGCCGGAAAAATTTATTTCCTGCCCATCGACCAGATCCATCCGTCGCCGTTCCAGGCGCGCCGGACCTTTGAGGAACAGGAGCTGGCAGGCCTTGCCCAGAGCATCCGTGAAAACGGTCTGCTGCAGCCCATCTCGGTGCGTAAAGCAGCCGAAGGTTACGAGCTGGTGGCAGGGGAGCGGCGGCTGCGCGCCTGCAAGCTGGCCCAGATGACCACCATTCCGGCCATCCTGTGCAGCTATGCCGATGAGCAGACGGCGGCCCTCGGCCTGCTGGAAAATATTCAGCGCACCGACCTGAACCCCTTTGAGCAGGCGCAGGGCCTGCGGGACATTCTGGTGCTGTGGGACTGCACCCAGGCCGAGGCCGCCAAGCGGCTGGGCATGGCGCAGCCCACACTGGCCAACAAGCTGCGCCTGCTGCAGCTCACGGGGGACCAGCGCCAGTTCGTGCTGGACAACAACCTCACCGAGCGTCACGCGCGGGCCGTGCTGCGCCTGCCGGAGAACCGCCGCAGCGAGGCGCTCATCAACATTGCCAAGCGGCGGCTCAACGCCCGTCAGACCGACCTGTACATCGAACAGCTGCTCAACAGCACCGCAAAAGGGCGGCACCGCATCTCCATGGTCCGGGATGTGCGCATCTTTGTGAACACCATCGACCATGCCATCCGGCTGATGACCGACAATGGGGTACCGGCCACGGCCCACCGGGAAGAGAAGGATGGCTACATCGAATACACGGTGCGCATCCCCACGGCGGCAGCGGAGAAGTGAACTGTTCCATGTGGAACAGAAAAAACGTGTAAAAAATCTGCAAAATACGCCTTGAAAGAGAACTTTTTGCCTTGTAAAAACGGAAAATAGAAGAAAAATACGCACAAAAACGCCTGAAAGCGGTTCAAAAAGCCAAGGGAGTGTGCTATACTACTAGTTGAGATGTCCGCGCGACGGGAAACGAGCGGGCACAACTGCGAATGTTCCATGTGGAACAACCAAAATTTCCCGGAAGGAAGAAATGCGCGTGGCAAAAATTGTAGCAATCGCAAACCAGAAAGGCGGCGTCGGCAAGACCACAACCGCCGTCAACCTGTCCTCCTGCGTGTCGGCTTTGGGCAAAAAGGTGCTCATCGTGGATCTGGACCCGCAGGGCAACACCACCACCGGTTACGGCATCCCCAAGCGGAGCGTGGAGTGCGGCACCTACGAGGTGCTCATCGGCAAGGCGACCGCCGCACAGGCGATCCGCAAGACCGAGTTCCGCACCGATGTGATCGGCTCCAACACCCGTCTGGCCGGTGCCAGCCTGGAAATGATCGACCTGCCGGGCCGCGAGAGCCGCCTGCGCAAGGCGCTGGCCGGGGTGCAGAAGGACTATGACTTCATCTTCATCGACTGCCCGCCCAGCCTGGACCTGCTCACCCTGAACGGTCTGAGCGCCTGCGACAGTGTGCTGATCCCGGTGCAGTGCGAGTATTATGCGCTGGAAGGTCTGTCGGAGCTCATCAGTACCCTCAAGACCATCCGCAAAAAGTACAACCCCTATCTGGACATCGAGGGCGTGGTGTTCACGATGTTCTCCCTGCGCTACAACCTCACGGTGCAGGTGGTGGAGCAGGTGCAGAAATACTTTGGCTCCAAGGTGTACAAAACCACGATCCCGCGTTCGATCCGCATCTCTGAGGCCCCCAGTTACGGGCAGCCCATCAATTTCTACGAGCCCAAGGGCAAGGGCAGCGAAGCGTACATGGATCTGGCCATTGAGTTCGTCAAGAACAACCGGCCGCACGAGCCCAAAAAGACCCGCGCGCGGAGCAAGAGCGCTCCGGAACCGGCACCGGTCAAAAACGCTCTGGAAGACTAAAACACAGGGGGAACAACAAGAACAATGGCAAAAGGAAAAGGAGGACTTGGCCGCGGGCTGGAAAGTCTGTTTGAGGACGCCGCCCCGAGCCTTGAGTCCGACGCAAAGATCGAGACCCTGCCCCTGCGTGAAATCGAGCCGGACCCCGACCAGCCCCGCAAGACCTTTGACGAAGAGGCACTGGGGGAGCTGGCCGCCAGCATTGCGGAGCACGGTCTGCTGCAGCCCATTGCGGTGCGGCCCCAGGGACTGGGCGGCTACAGCATCGTGGCCGGCGAGCGCCGGTGGCGTGCCTGCCGCATGGCCGGCCTGACCGAAGTGCCGGTGGTGGTCAAGGATGTGTCCGACGAGCAGGCCATGGAGCTGGCGTTGGTGGAAAACCTCCAGCGTGAGGATCTGGACCCGGTGGAAGAAGCCGCCGGCATCCGGGAGTTGATGCTGCGCTGTGACCTGACCCAGGAGCAGGCAGCCCGCAAGCTGGGCAAGAGCCGCAGCGCGCTGGCCAACAGCCTGCGTCTGCTGAACCTGCCGGAAAACGTACTGGAGCTGCTCAAGAGCGGGTTCCTGAACATGGGCCACGCCAAGGTGATCCTGGGCCTGCCCACGCCGGAGCTGCAGGAGCAGGCGGCGCAGATCGTGGCGGACAACCAGCTGAACGTGCGCCAGACCGAGGCACTGTGCAAGAAACTGGCAAAACCCCCGAAGGAGGCAAAGGAACCGGAGCCCCGCGGCACCCTGCCGGTGGAAGTGGAAGAAAGCCTCAAACAGGCGCTGGGCAGCGAGGTGAACGTGGCCTATCACGGCGGCAAAGGCAAGCTGACGGTGCATTTTTACTCCGATGAGCAGCTGCGCGCCTTTGCAAACCTGCTGGGCCAGTACCAGACCGAAGAATAAAACAACCGCGATCCAAGGCGGACACCCGCCTTTGAACGGCGCCGGGAGAGGTCCCATTTCCCGGTGCGAACGAAATAGAGCAAGGAGAGTCAATCATGCTTGATATCAAATTTGTCCGTGAGAATCCGGACGCCGTCAAGGAAAACATCAAGAAGAAGTTCCAGGACGCAAAGCTGCCGCTGGTGGATGAGGTCATCGAAAAGGATGCCCAGTACCGCGCAGCGCTGAAGGAAGTGGAAGCCCTCAAGGCCGCACGCAACAAGCTGAGCAAGGCCAACGGCCCGCTGTTCGGCCAGCTGAAGAAGTGCGACGATGAGGCCAAGAAGGCTGAGCTGCAGGCTCAGATCGACGCCAACAACGCCGCCGTCAAGGCCGATGCCGACAAGATGGCAGAGCTGGAGAAGGAAGAGGAAGCTCTGTCTGCCCGCATCCAGGAGATCATGTACACCATCCCCCAGATGATCGACCCCAGCGTGCCCATCGGCCCGGACGACACCTACAACGTGGAAGCACAGCGCTTCGGTGAGCCGGTCGTGCCCGATTTCCCCATCCCGTACCACACCGAGATCATGGAGAGCTTTGACGGCATCGACATGGACGCTGCAGGCCGCGTGGCCGGCAACGGCTTCTACTACCTGCTGGGCAACATCGCCCGCCTGCACGAGGCAGTGCTGGCCTACGCCCGCGACTTTATGATCAACAAGGGCTTTACCTACGTCATCCCGCCCTTCATGATGCACGGCAACGTGGTGCAGGGCGTTATGTCCTTCCCGGAGATGGACGCCATGATGTACAAGATCGAGGGCGAGGACCTGTACCTGATCGGCACCAGCGAGCACACCATGATCGGCCGCTTCATCGACCAGACCATCGACGAGAGCAAGATGCCCCTGACCCTGACCTCCTACAGCCCCTGCTTCCGGAAGGAGAAGGGCGCCCACGGCATCGAGGAGCGCGGCATCTACCGCATCCACCAGTTCGAGAAGCAGGAGATGATCGTGGTCTGCCGCCCCGAGGAGAGCGCCGACTGGTACGAGAAGCTGTGGAAGATGTCTGTGGAGCTGTTCCGCAGCATGGAGATCCCCGTGCGTCAGCTGAACTGCTGCTCCGGTGACCTGGCGGACCTGAAGGTCAAGAGCTGCGATATCGAGGCATGGAGCCCCCGCCAGCAGAAGTACTTTGAGGTCTGCTCCTGCTCCAACCTGGGCGATGCACAGGCACGCCGCCTGCACATCCGCATCAAGGGCAAGGACGGCAAGACCTACCTGGCCCACACCCTGAACAACACCTGCGTGGCACCTCCGCGTATGCTGATCGCCTTCCTGGAGAACCATCTGCAGGCTGACGGCAGCGTCACCATCCCCGAAGTGCTGCAGCCGTATATGGGCGGCCTGAAGGTTATGGTTCCCACCAACAAGAAGGCCTGAGCCTGACTGCGGTTTTCCACCGTAAAACAAAATCCTGTTGAAAAGCCCCGTGCTCTGTTCCGGCAGAGTGCGGGGCTTTTTGCGCGGCTGACAGGGAATGTGCGAAAAAATCAGAATTTTTTTAAAATAAGTGTTGACAAAAGGCGGTACAGTGGATATAATAATAAAGCACCGTTCAAGTGCAAAACTTCATATGTGGCGGCATAGCTCAGTTGGCTAGAGCATTCGGTTCATACCCGAAGTGTCACCGGTTCAAATCCAGTTGCCGCTACCACGTTACAGAGTTTCGCTAAGATAAGGGGGACGGTCGTTCGCAGTAGTGAACGATGGAAGTCGGAGGTTTTAGCGAAGCTCTGTATTTCTAAGGCCCGTTGGTCAAGCGGTTAAGACACGGCCCTTTCACGGCTGTAACATGGGTTCGATTCCCGTACGGGTCATAAAATCCCTCGAGCATTCGCTCGGGGGATTTTTTTCATGACCCATACGGGAATCGAACAGGGCGGCGGTGCAAAGCACCGTAACCAAAGCCCCAGTGGGGCTTTGGTTAGCCCGGGGGTCCCACCCTGTAGGAACGTCTACTGTGGTTGCTGTATCATGCAACCCGTACGAGGAATCGAAGGAACACGGCCGCCCGCAGGCGGCAAAAAAGAGCCCGGTGGGCTCTTTTTTAGTGTTCGGGTCCCAACCAGTAGGAACGTCTACCGAGGTTGCTGCTGGAAAACTCCCTCCGTCTTTGCTTCGCAAATCCACCTCCCTCAAAGAGGGAGGCTTTTGGGGCGAGAAGCAAAACTCTGCCACCTAAATAATACAGCCCCCGCAGAACCGTGTGCATCGGTGCACGGTTCCGCGGGGGCTGTTTGTCATCTTATCGGTTGTTTTCCTGAATGTAAGCCCAGATGTCCTCCGGCACGGCGGCCAGGGCGTCGGCTCCGGCGGCGGTCAGCTCTGCGCGGCCGCGGAAGCCCCACAGGGCCCCCATAGCGGGCAGATGGGCGTTGTGGCCGGTGAGGATGTCCACATCGCTGTCGCCCACGAACAGGGTGGCGGCAGGGTCGGCGTGGATCTGCTCCATCAGGGCGTACAGCCCGGCAGGGTCGGGCTTGGTGGGCACGCCCGGACGGCTGCCGCGCACAGCATCAAAGCGCCCAGTACCGAAATAGTGGTCGATGATCTTTCCACAAAAAGCGTCGGCCTTGTTGGAAAACACCGCGCACTGGATGCCGTTTGCCCGCAGGGTGTCCAACAGCTCCGGGATGCCTGCATAGGGGGCCGTCTTATCCTCCTTGTGGGCGTCGTACCGGGCCGAGAACTGTGCCAGTGTGGCCGCCAGATGCTCCTGTGAGCGGGCATCCTCCGGTGAAAAGCGCTCCACCAGCTTGGGAATGCCGTTGCCTACCATGTGCTTGAACTGTTCCACGGTGAAGGTGGGCCAGCCGTTCTGGGTGCACACCCAGTTGCCGGCGTCGGCCAGGTCATCAATGGTGTTCAGCAGGGTACCGTCCAGATCGAACAACACAGTTTTTATCACGAAAAACGTCTCCTTTTTATCATTCTGCCTGCTGTAAAAAAGCAAGCTCCGTTAGGGCCACACTGCGCACCTTTTGCTTCAGTCGGCCCGGAAAAATCAGGGTCAGGTTGGCACGATGGGCCGCCACTGCCCACGGGGACTGCTGTACCGTCAGGCACAGGTCCGGATGCAGGGCACAGACGCAGTGCAGGTGGAACCCCTTCTGCCGCCGCAGGGTCAGGTGATCGTCCTGCATCCATGCGCCCTCCCGGCGGTAGCCCACAAAAGCCGCCGTCAGCAGAGCGGCAAAGAACAGGTCCGGCACCAGCAGCGGCAGGGTGAGGGTCGGCAGCGTGGTGCGGGACACTGCCGTCAGCAGCAGGCACAGCCCCAGCGGAAGCCCCGCGGGCAGGAAATAGATCTTGCTGCGGCGGGTGATGTCCGGGGTCGTGTCCGGCGGCAGGGCGACGCCGGGCAGCAGCTCTTGCAGCAGGGGCGTGCCCTCCTTCCAGACGAACAGTGGCAGTTCCGGCGCGCAGCTGCCCGCCGTGACGAACACGGGGCAGTAGTGCAGTGCCCGGGTCACCGGCGAACGCCGCAGGTCGGCGTAGTTCAGGTGGGCGCGGCACAGGCGCATTTCGTACCGGTGCAGCAGGCCGCCCCGGCTGCCCAGCTGGGCAGCGGTACGCCAGACTGTGTAGTGGGCCACCTGCGCCGCACTGCGGGCCAGACTGATGCAGAACAGCCACCCGGTGACCACCAGCATCCAGGCCGTGCCCATGGGCAGCCAGCGGGCCACAAAGGCCGCCAGATGACTCAGGTGTGCAAAGGCGAGGGTCTGGGCGTCCGGGGCATAGGGGCGGCTCTGGCGCAGCGCAAGGGCCAGCAGCGCAAGGGTGGAAAGGCCGTTGGCCCCCAGCACCGCAAACACCATCTTCTCG
>UMIT01037702.1_pt1 | contig 11871 bp, 14 predicted proteins | sample 1965911 | NCBI WGS metagenome assembly UMIT01 (sample SAMEA4836131, study PRJEB28245) | human gut metagenome | biome: gut microbiome; material: fecal sample | place: Denmark | collected 2008 | reverse complement strand
ACGTGTCGCCGCAGATGGTGCGGCCGCACACGGCGTCGAGCGGCACGTCCTCCGTCACGCGCAGGCAGCGCGCGAGATACTCCGGCGCGTCCTCCGGCAGAAAGTCTATGGTCTTGTTGTGTTCGGCTTTCATGGTGTCACCTCGCAAGGGAAAAGCGGCTGTTTTGCGGGCGCATCAGGTCTCTCCCATGGCGTAGACCATGTCCCAGAAGCGCAGGTCAAACAGGCAGCACGTCTGGAAGATCTCGCACAGATGCTGTGTCGTCTGCTCGTCGATGTCCGCGCCGAGCGCGTCGATCCGGTCGATGAGCGCCTGATTCGTCTGGCGGTACTCCTCCGAAATGTAGCCCGCGAACCACGCGCCGTAGTGTTCGTTTTGAAGCGCGTCCGGATAGCGCGCCGCCATCTCCTGCGCGATGTAGGCATAGCTCCATGAGCAGTTTAAGAGCGTCACGAGTCCGGTCAGCACGTCCCCGGCCTGCGCCTCGCAGAGCATATAGTGGCTGTAGGCGCTGTTGTCGATGTGCGGGCGCGCGCGGCGGATCTCGTCTTCCGTGACGCCGAGGCGCTGCATGTACGGCAGATGCGTGCGGAATGTCTCGCCGATCGTGTTCGCCAGCTCTCCGCTCAGAAAGCGGATCTGCTCGAAATCATCGGCCTTCTGGATGATGGCCGCAAAGATCTTCACGTAGTCCTTGAGGTAGAGATAGTCCTGCAGCATATAGTAGCGGAATTTTTTCATCGGCAGCGTGCCGTCCGCCATCTGCATCACGAACGGGTGGGAGAGGTACCTCGGCCAGATGTCCTGCACACACGCATGGAGCCGCTGCGAGAGCTTTGTGCCGTTATGCCCGCTCATTTGTGCGCAATGATGGCGACATAGCCGCCGCTCTGGTAGCCGGGCACGACGTCCTCCACGACCTCGTTGGTGTACATGGGGTTGCGCAGCAGCGTCTGATAAAAGTCAAAATCGTGGAAGCCGAGTGCCTTGAGCGCGTCGCTCTTCTCCTCGGTGGAGTGCCACACGCCCGCGCAGCACAGCTCGAGCGGGTACGGCAGCTTGGGCATAACGCCGCTGAGCGACGGGTGGTCGAACGTGCCGGCCTCCTTTGCCAGCAGATACATGAAGCCGAACGCGCTCTCCTTGGGCACGTCCAGGGAAATAAACTTACCGTTCGGCTTGAGCGCCTTTTTGCAGACATTGAATGCGCGCGTCAGATCCTCCATATAGCTGGAGCTGCCGTTGAGATAGATCACGTCGTAGGCATTTTCCTCCAGCTCGGCGTCCTCGATCGCGCCGAACGCGATCACGTTCACGCCGCGCTTTTGCGCGATCGCGCCCATGTCGTGCGAGGGCTCGATGCCCTCGATGCCGCTGCAGTCGATCATGCTCTCGAACAGGCCGCTGCCGCAGCCGACGGAGAGCACGCGCTTGCCGGCAATGTCGCCGAGTGCGGTCTGAAACAGGCGCAGCTCGCTCTGAAACAGGTTGTCGTTTTCCATAAACCAGGCGTCATACTGCGCCGCATAGCCGTCAAATTTCGGTTTCATCATCAAAGATCCTTTCTAAGTATCATTTCGTTTGCCGCAGCCGGCGGACGCGCCGCGCGGACAAAAATCAACGGTTTTTTTATTATAGCATACAAGTGTTTTGCCTGCAATCCCGCAATGTCAGGGGCGGAGTGGGAAGCGTGAAAAAGAAAAAACGGCAAATCTCTCATGAGATTTGCCGTTTTTTGTGGAAAAGGTATCGCGTTTTGATAGAATTTCCCGGAGGGGGGGTCACCTGCCCTTCAGGGGGGTCAACCGGGTCCGAGGGGGGGCACTTGCCACAGGGGGGTTCAAAGTGAACGATTACTGATTTGCCTTTTCCTCCAGCGCACGGATACGGTCGGAGAGCGCATCGATTTTCCTCATGAGCATAAAGTTTTGATAAAAAACTGCTCTCGCGAAATGATACACGTTATTATCCAGTGTTCGGAGTCCCTCTTTCATATCCGATGCATCACTTGTGTCGCCATTTTTCACTTTTAGGGATTTGTAAATGAAAGTTATCGTATCCCGGTCGGTTTCTGAATCACAGCGGATTTCCTCCGTATCAAAATAGTCAAATGCCTTCTCCTCATCCGTTTTTTCTTTCGGCGGAGTTTCCTGAGTACTGGAAGAAGTTGACCTCCGATGAGAGAACAGTCCCATAAGTTTTGACACCTTCTTTTATGTAGTTTGGTTTCTTACCAGTCATCATCCAGTAGTGCGGAAAGGCCTTCTGCTTCATCCACCCATGACGGATCATATTTGGCCTTTTTCATGGGGCTCCGCATGATGGGCATATCCTATATGGCTTGTCGCTCACAGCTTTGCATCCGGAGCAAATATACTCATCAGCACGGAACAGATGCGTCCGCTGCGTCCAGTGTGCCGATTTCATTGTATAGCTAAGGCTTCTGGAACGGGCTGAATTTTTCGGCAACGACGATTTGCAGACTCAACAATCCGTTTGACTTCTTTCTCATTTACGGTTTCCACACTGTTTTCGTTTTCTGCCTTCTGCACGAGCGTGACCTTACACATATCATACATCAGCGAAACAAGCAGGATGGAATTCAGTACCAGCAGCCGTTCTGCTTTCGTGTATTCTTTGCAATCTGTTTTCTGTGACACGAGGGTTTTCAGAGCAGATAAATGGGAGAGATACTGTTGCCTGACTTCCAACATCGACTGATACAGCATTCCTGCCGAGCCCCGAAGTTGGGCGTGGTAAGCGCATATTTTCTCTACGTCTTTTTTAAGCTGGACGGCTTCGCGCTTGTTTTTTGTGGCTTTTTTCGATAGACTTACGCCCTTTACACATAATACCGCTCCACCGACAAGAGCTCCGGGGCCAAGCGCCAGAGTATTAATTCCAAAAGCGGCGACACCAATGCCTATTCCCGCAACAGCTCCTCCTGCACCTGCCAGCGCCATCTGGAGGTTATTCGACAAAGTTTTCAGATCTTCTGGTTTGAAGTCGGGCAGTGTAACCTTTGCCAGTTTGTTTTTCAGTCCCTCCGGGCGTTGTTGGATTTTTTCCATTGTCTCGACAAAGGAATCGAAGGTGCCGATGATCTCAATCTGGAGATCACCCAGTTTTTCCATTACAGCCTCGGTTTGAGCATTGCTGTCCTGATAGGCGGATAATGCTTCTTCCCTCATAGCAAGCGCTTTTTTATTGACCCTGTTTGCGCGAATACCCGCACCTGCGCCTACGGCTGCAGCAGCGCCACCCGCAACGGCAGCACCTTTTGCAATGACGTCACCGTGATCGCCAAGAAATCCAAAAAGGCGTTTAATGGCATTCCAAATCAGTTTAAGGAAAGCTAACACAAATCTCCGCCTCCCTTCAACTAAACACGAGACGACCGGATGGATCGCTCATAAAATCATCAAAGTCTCCGTCCCATGGCAAGCATATCCCGCTGCAGGTAAGAGCATCCATAAGCAGGCTGTTTAATTCCTCTTCAGAGGTTGGCTGACCAATTTTCGCCGCGATTAAACGGAACTGCAGACACTGAGTCGAAAAGGCATCTATATCGTAGCCTTCAATCTCAGCTGCCATATTCTCAAATGCCTTTGAGGTTTCCTTAATGGTGTGCTCAACGGTGGCATACTGATTCATTTTCCCAATGAGGGTATTTACCAGCTTGCTCCGATCCAGCAGAATCAACATGGTGCAGGAGAGCAGACCGCTGACGAGGACAGATACAAACCTTGTCACTACGGGACCTACTTCAGGAACGGATGCGATAGGCGTTTTGGAAATCAGATCTCCAACATAAGTCCCTGCAATAACTGAAGCACCAGAGCCGAGAACAATCGTTGTCATTTTCAGTTGATCGCCAAGCAGCAGATCGTCCGGATTAATCAACAGAACATTTCCAGCCTGAACTACAGCAGCGTACCCCTGACGGATATACCTGACCATGTTCTTTTCAGTGGTAAAGAAAATGCTGCAAAGCGTAGTCGTAAGGCTGGCAAGAGCTCCCGCCCAAAAGCCCTGTGCAAACTGAGACATCAGGTCCTTATAGCGAAGCCGAGCATTATCAAGCCCTTTTGGTATACCTCGGATGATGGCTTCAAAACACTCTTTGAAATTGCTGCCGGGAGGTACGGCTCCTAACTCATCCTTGCAGGCATAGTAGATCTCCAGAAAAACAAATCCCAGAGCCTGACGAGCACCCATCTCCAGTCCACGTTTTCCGGCTGCGGTAACAGCGTCTGCATAAAACTGAGGGCTGGTATAGTAGGATTTGGCAATTCTGGCCTCGTAGTGCTCCCGCGCCCTTGCATCTTCTTCTCTAAGGCGTTGCTTTACCTCTTCGGGCAATGGAGCACCATTCTCACCGTTCCAGTTGACTTTGTCGGGGTGCTCATCGCACCATCCGATGAACTCGTCAATCGTCATATCAGACATTTTCGTATTTAAAGAAATGCTGGTATAACGAAGATTCTCAGGGTCATTTGCAAGCGAAATGCCATCCAGATCTGCAAGCATTCTGACGGGATCGTCATGAACTTCATGCGCAGAAATGATATGATCCAGTGACGCTCTACGCCAAGGCCCCTCCGCTTTGTTGAAAATCAAGAGATTACCGGGGGCATATACATCTTCTATCGGGGTGCCAGTTTCATTGAACTGCCGTCGTGCCTCAGCAGTAACCGTCGTGTATGAATCGTCGCTATGATAATCGTGCGTGGAGTACTTACCGCGCTCCCCATACTTTTGCGCGTAGGCAGAATTCTTAAATGTCCCTGTCTCTCGGACACCCTGTACAGTATCAACATCCCCGCCGCGTTGATCGTGGACGAGGAAGTCCAGCCCGAAAGAAGTGACAAGGCTATGAAGGATTACTCGCTCATACTCACCCCAAATGTCAGAAAAAACATTGTTGCTGGGATTCGGAGCAATGCCGCTATTCAATTCGGAAAGATAATTGCTCATTCTTCTCAATCCATTCCAAGTAATGACGTGCCAATAATTGTTGAAATATTATACACCGAAAAAAGGGCCATTTACAATGTTACATATGCGACCATTGACAACAAATTGAAGAGAAAAGCCCACAAGCCGTCAATGAAGCCTGTGGGCGATTGCTTTTTCCGGGGATCACACCCGAATTTCTTTTCCGTTCTGGAACTTGAATGTCAGCCCATCCCGATGTACCACCACGCGGTCGATCACATCAAGCCAGAGCCGTTCGTCGCTGCAACTCTTTCTGCTTTTACGGTATCGCGGCAGCGATGGGATTGCGACATACCAACGGTAACATTGGCGTTACCATCAGCAACATTCGACCAGAGTGTTTTTCTTTCTCCCTACCCTTACTGCAATTTCAAAAGCGCTTTTGGCCAGTTCTGCAAAAAACGATTGAAACAAACCGTCTTCCCCTCTCTTCACCACTACTACGGCCTGACTTGGGCGAGTTGGCAAAGCCGGACACAAAAAATGGACAAGACTTTCGCCTTGCCCAATCTGCACAAGCAATCTCCTCATCTTTATTCAATCTTAATACGTCGCAAATGTCCCTTATCCGCTCTTAAAATCTCCGGCTGTATAATATAACCATCACAGAAATAAGGAGCTGCCTTTATGCCGGAAGAGATCATTCGTCGAAAGCGCCGCCTTTCGTCTTTTCAAATTATCATATTAGGTTTTGCCGGGGTCATTCTGCTCGGAGCGCTGCTGCTGATGCTGCCGATCTCCACGACTGGGGGGAATGTAACTCCATTCAATGAAACGCTGTTTACAGCAACCTCTGCCGTCTGCGTGACAGGGCTTGTGGTGCAGGATACAGGCAGCTACTGGTCAACCTTTGGGCAGGCGGTTATTCTGGCGCTGATCCAAATTGGTGGTCTTGGTGTCGTAACCGTAGCAGCGTCGTTTGCACTGTTGTCCGGGCGAAAAATCTCTCTGATGCAGCGCAGCACCATGCAGGATGCAATTTCAGCACCAAAGGTCGGCGGAATCGTCCGCCTGACACGCTTCATCCTGCGAGGGACGTTTCTGATTGAGCTGCTGGGGGCGCTTGCCGTGCTGCCGGTGTTCTGCCGTGACTATGGATGGCGCGGCGTCTGGATGGCGATTTTTCATTCCATATCTGCTTTTTGCAACGCCGGGTTTGATATTCTTGGGACAGAAAGCAACCGCTATCCATCTCTTACCGGCTACGCGGACAGCCCAGTAATCAATATCACGATTATGCTGCTGATCGTGATCGGCGGCATTGGATTTCTGACGTGGGATGACATCTTCGAAAACAAGTGGCGGTTTCATCGCTACCGAATGCAGAGCAAGGTGATTCTCGTCACGACAGGTCTTTTGATTTTTCTGCCTTCTGTGTTTTTCTTCTTTTCAGACTTTTCCGCGCTTCCCTCCGGAAACCGGCTGCTGGCATCCTTTTTTCAGTCCGTCACGCCGAGGACAGCGGGCTTCAACACGGTAAGTCTATCCGCGATGTCCGGTGCGTCGCAGGGCGTGATGATCCTTTTGATGCTCATCGGCGGTTCTCCAGGTTCTACAGCAGGCGGCATGAAAACAACGACGCTGGCGGTCTTGATTGCCAATGCCACTGCGACCTTCCGCCAGCGCGATAGTGCCCAATTTTTCGGACGCAGAGTCGATTGCAGCGCCGTCAAGACCGCCGCGACCATTCTGACGATGTATCTGGTGCTGTTCTTTGGCGGTGCGGTCTTTATCAGCGCATATGAGAATCTTCCGCTGTCTGCCTGCCTGTATGAAACGGCATCGGCGGTCGGGACTGTGGGATTGACACTTGGCATTACACCGCAGCTGCGCATTCCATCGCAAATGGTGCTGATCTTGCTCATGTATCTGGGCAGAGTCGGCGGTCTTACCCTCATTTATGCGGCACTTTCCAGCAAAAAAGCGGGGAATGCAAGGCTGCCGCAGGAAAAAATTACGATTGGATAAGGAGCCTTTTCACATGAAAAACATTCTATTGATTGGCACAGGCCGCTTCGGACGGCATATCGCAGTACAGCTTTATCAGCTGGGGCATCAGGTCATGGCGGTCGATACAAACGAGGAACGAATCAGTGATGTGCTACCATATGTCACCAACGCACAAATTGGCGACAGTACAAACGCGGAGTTTCTTCGCTCTCTTGGCATCGGAAATTTTGACGTCTGCATCGTGACCATCAGCGGTAATTTTCAGAACTCGCTGGAAACCACCTCGCTGCTGAAGGAGCTGGGTGCAAAGCGCGTGGTATCGCGTGCCGAGCGTGATGTGCAGGCAAAGTTTCTGCTTCGCAACGGTGCAGACCATGTAGTCTACCCGGAAAAACAGGTGGCAAAATGGGCAGCGATCCGATACACTGCCGACCATATCTTCGACTACATAGAGTTCGACGAGCAGCACGCCATTTTTGAGGTGGAAGTACCAGAAGGCTGGGTCGGGAAAAGCATTGGCGAACTGAATATCCGCAGCAAGTTTGGAATCAACATTCTTGGCATCAAGCATTCGGGAAAAACCGACGTATCAATTACACCGGATACGGTGCTGTCCGGGGAAATGACGATTTTAGCGTTGGGCGAATACAAAGCGCTGCAAAAGTGTTTCCGAATCTGAACGGACGGTGAGGGTATGTGGAAGATGTCGTTTTGATCGCTGGGACAGCGTTAATGTTCCTGCTCAGCTGGTTTTTGATGAAGCGGCTGGATCGCTTTCTGGATGAAAATCAGAAGCGAATCGAGGAAGCGCCCGAACAACAGCAGCCTGAGCAGTGCGTGCATCTGGCCGGAAATATTTCTCCTGACGAACTTGAGGAAACGCTTTCCCGGTTTCGCAGCAGTCATGCCCATGTAGAAATCGTGATCTATGATTCAGAGCAAATTTCATTTCCAAACAACGAATCCGATTTGGCGCAGTAGAAACCATCACATTTTGGTGCTATAATATCATTTAAGAGGGGTGGTGAAAATGTGCAGAACAAAGGAAGCGAACTGCCAAAAGAGCATATTCTTGTGTGCCTGTCCTCGTCTCCATCCAATGAACGCATTGTACGAATGGCAGGGAAAATGGCACAGGCATTTAGCGGCAGCCTTACCGCGCTCTACGTGCAGACACCCGGAGACGCTGATATGAATGCGGAAGATACCGTTCGCTTGCAGGTGAATATGCGTCTGGCTCAGCAGCTTGGCGCAGAGATCGTCACAACGCATGGTGAAGATGTGGCAACACAGATCGCGGAATATGTGCGTCTCTCTGATGTGACCAAAATTGTGATTGGGCGAAGTGGCGTACAGCGGCGGCATTTTTGGAGTGAACCGACGCTGACAGAACGGCTCATTACGCTTGCACCAGAGGTGGACATTCATATCATTCCGGATGTGGAAGCCTATAAGAGCTACCGCAGGAAACGGCTGCTTCCCATCCGTCCGGCGTTTCCGACCGCATGGGAACTGCTTCTGACCATCGGGATTCTGGCAGCTGCGACGGTCATCGGATGGGTCTTTCTGCGGCTCGGCTTTGCAAATGCCAATATCATCATGGTTTACCTGCTGGGGGTGCTTCTGACTTCCGCTTTTACCAGCGGATATACCTGCGGTGTGCTGTCCGCTTTTTTGAGTGTCATCCTGTTCAATTATTTTCTGACGGAACCCCGGCTGTCTTTGGCAGCCTATGGCAGCAAATACCCAATAACCTTTGCCGTCATGTTTGCAGCGGCGCTTTTGACCGGTACGCTTGCCGCAAAGCTCAAAGCCCATGCGCAGCTATCCGCGCGGGATGCCTATCGGACAAAACTCCTTTTTGATATGAACAGGCAGCTTCAAAAGGCGGAAACGCCGGATGAGGTCTATCAGATGACCACGACGCAGATACAGAAGCTCATGCAGCGGGACGTTTTGATTTATCCGGCACAAGGCGACGTGCTGCTGGATGGGAATGTTTATCCGGCAGACGGAAGCAGTCCATATTGCATCCCGGATACTGATCAGGAACAGAACGTGATTCAATGGGTCTGGCAAAACCGAAAGCGTGCTGGCGCAACGACGCAAAACTTTCCAAAGGCAAAACGGCTGTATCTTGCCATTCGTACCGGGCAGCAGGTTTTCGGCGTTGTCGGGATTCCGATGGAGAAGCAAACGCAGCCTGACGCATTTACATCCAGCGTGCTGTTTTCCATTCTCGGCGAGTGCGCTCTGGCGCTGGAAAGCCTACGCAACGCCGAAGAAAAGGAAAAAGCCGCCGTCCTTGCAAAGAACGAACAGCTTCGTGCAAACCTTCTGCGTTCAATTTCCCATGACCTTAGAACCCCGCTGACCTCCATTTCCGGCAACGCGGATACGCTGCTGCACAGCTATAACGTGCTGGATGAACAAACGCGGAAACAGATTTTTACGGACATTTATGACGATGCGCAATGGCTGACGGGACTGGTTGAGAACTTGCTTTCCATTACAAAAATTGCGGACGGCAGCGTAAAACTGCACCTTTCTGATCAGGTCGTGGACGACATCGTATCGGAATCGCTCCGACATATTGACCGAAGGTCCGCAGAACATCACATCGCAGTGGATTGCGGAGATGTACCCTTGCTGGTTCGGGTGGATGCGGGACTCATCATGCAGGTGCTTATCAACTTGGTGAACAACGCAGTCAAATATACTCCGGCTGGCTCGAACATCAGGATCACGGCAATCCCGCGAGAAAATATGGCCGAAATATACGTCAGCGATAACGGTCCCGGTATTCCAGATGAACTGAAGGAACATGTGTTTGAAATGTTCTTTATCGGAGGCAATCCGATTGGCGACAGCCGCCGAAGTCTTGGGCTTGGGCTTACGCTCTGCCAAGCCATCATTCATGCCCATAATGGCGAAATGACATTGAAAGATAATTCGCCGCATGGCTGCATCTTTTCCTTTACAGTACCGCTCAGTGAGGTGAACTTAAATGAATAAGCCGCTCGTCCTCGTTGTAGAAGATGATACGCCAGTGCGCAATCTGATCACAACAACGCTGAAAACCCATGAATACAGGTATCTTTCTGCGCAAAACGGCGCAAGCGCCGTGATGGAGGCGCTGTCTCACAACCCGGACATTGTGCTGCTTGATTTGGGACTGCCAGATATGGACGGCGTGGAGATCATCCGAAAAATCCGTTCGTGGTCAAATATGCCGATCATTGTGATCAGCGCCAGAACAGAGGATTCTGATAAAATCGTGGCGCTGGATGCCGGGGCGGACGATTATCTCACCAAGCCCTTTTCCGTGGATGAACTGCTGGCGCGGCTGCGAGTGACGCAGCGGAGACTGTCGCTGATGAAAACAGACGCAGCGCAGGAATCTCCGATTTTTACGAACGGTGCGCTGAAAATCGACTATGCGGCAGGCTGCGCATATCTTGACGGTGCAGAACTGCACTTGACGCCCATCGAATACAAGCTGTTGTGTCTGCTCTCAAAAAATGTGGGCAAGGTTCTGACCCACACCTACATCACACAGCAGATTTGGGGCAGCAGTTGGGAAAACGATATTGCTTCTCTGCGGGTGTTCATGGCGACCCTGCGCAAAAAGCTGGAACGCGGAAAAGACGGGCCGCAATACATACAAACGCACATCGGAATCGGCTATCGGATGCTCCGCGTCGAATAGCAGGGAGGCTTTCAAAAAATCTATGAATCATTATGCTGTTGAAAAACCCTCCGTTACCGCGCAGTATACGAAAACAGCCGAAAAGCCTGATTTCAAGCGGTGTTCAGACCTTTCTGGCATAGAAAAAGTCCACCGTAATTCTATCAAAATTGCGGTGGACTTATGGCGGAGAAGGAGGGATTCGAACCCTCGATACCCTTGTGGGGTATACACGATTTCCAATCGTGCGCGCTCGACCAGGCTACGCGACTTCTCCACGTTCTGTTCGGGTTGCTTACATTTTAAGTTGTCAGCTTGCATATTATAATCAAGATTCGTCATAAAGTCAAGTCCCATTTTGAAAGAAACACATTTTTTGTGCGGATTTGTCTCAGCCCAGCAGACAGGCGAGCAGGTTTCGCACGGCTTGGGCGTGGCAGCGGTCCTGCTGCGCCATGGCGGTCAGTGTTTCCCGCAGCGGGGACGGCGCAGTGTTCGCCGCCGCGTCGAGCCGCTCCGCCAGCTTAAGCTCCTGCGTATAGACGCAGCGCAGATCCTGCGCGGCCGTGCCCAGACGCGGGCAGGCGGCGGGCGGGACGCAGCGCTCGCCCGTGCGCAGAAAATACTCCACCTGCAGCTCCTTCTGATGTGCCCGCTCCTGCACCGCGATGCCGAGCAGCTGCTGCCGCCCGGTGCGGATGCGCTGCGAGAGCGCTGTGTAAAACGCAGCCCCGGTCGCCTTGGCGCGGATGCACTCGGCGAGCAGATCGGTCAGCGTGTCGGCTTCCGGCGGCGTGGTCACGGGCGCGTCCATGCTGCCCGCTACACGCTGCCAGACGCGCTGAAATGTGCGGTTGTCAAGAAAAACGGAATCCTGCATCGTCCATACCCCCACACCATGCTATGGCCCGGCTTGCAAAAACGTGCGAAGTGTGCCATAATCACGGCAGAGACTTTTCCGTCGGAGGCGACCATTATGGCTCGATTTTTCATAGCAGGTACGAATTTCCCGAATGGACGGGCGATCATCCGCGGCCGCGACGCCGACCACATCCGCGTGCTGCGTCTGCGCGCGGGGGATGATATTGTTATCTGCGACGGGGCGGGGCGCGACTATAAGTGCCGCCTGGTACAGACGCTGGAGCACGAGGCCGAGGCCGAGGTCATCGAGGTCGTGCCGTGCAAGGCAGAGCCCACTGTGCGCTCGACGGTGTTTGCCGGCCTGCCGAAGGGG
>UMIT01018103.1_pt1 | contig 11874 bp, 9 predicted proteins | sample 1965911 | NCBI WGS metagenome assembly UMIT01 (sample SAMEA4836131, study PRJEB28245) | human gut metagenome | biome: gut microbiome; material: fecal sample | place: Denmark | collected 2008 | reverse complement strand
ATCAAGCTTGTCATAAGCGGCTGCTTCCCGAAAGCCTGTCATATCATTGACTTTTGCCTGCACAGGATGCCGGAACATAGGATCAAAGTAAACGACATCAAAACTTTTCTCTGGAATATTTTTCAGATATTCCTTGAAATCAGCATGAATCAAATAGATTCTCCGAACGGCATCCGTCAGCGCAGGGTCTTTATCCTGATAAGATTCTATGCCGGCCCTTCCTATTTCATAAAGCGCAGTGCTTTTCTCCAAGGCTGTGACGCTTCCCCTGTCCCCTAAGAACCAGGAAATCGTCGTGGAATCATTCGCATGGCCAAAGGTACAGTCAAGGACGCGGCAGGGTCCTTCCTTTGGAAGCAGCCTGCATAAGCGGTCCTCATTCCCCGCAAGAATCTGGCGCGTGCGGAGGACGGATGTCCCTAAATGAAAATGGTATTCCCCGTCTTTCGTCTTAAACGAAGGAAGGCGCCTGCCATAAATCAGGAAACCTTCTGCCTTGTACTTCTCTGCCATCTCTTCAAGCTTGTCTTCTCTCTCAAGGTAAGGGATAACCAAAGCTTTTGCACGCTCTTTTGCCTTTTCTCGGATCAGTCCCGGAGCATCCGAGATTGTTGTTGCAGCAATCTTCATGGCCTTTTGAACAGCCTTCCCAGTTCTTCAGGTGTGAATCTTACAATCGTCGGTCTCCCATGCGGACATACAAACGGGCGAGACGTGTGGAAGAGATCTGTAATCAGTTCCTTCATCTGGCGGATATTCAAGGAATCTCCCCTCTTGATGGCGCCGCGGCATGCTGCATAGGCCATCATGCGGTGGCGGAGCGTTTCAGGTGAAACCATATCTTCATCGTGATAGGCGACTAAAATATCCCTTATGACGCGAAGGAGTTCATCATCTGCAAAATCCTCCGGCGCTCCGGTCACGCGTATGACATCAGGTCCTGCCTGCTCAAATGTAATGCCCAGCTTGAGCAGTTCATTTTCATGATCCTGCAAAATCAGAATATCATCCGGCTCCACATGGATCAGATGAGGAATCAGGAGTTTCTGGACAGGAATTCCTTCCGCTCTTTCTGCAAGCTTATCATAACGAACGCGTTCATGCGCTGCATGCTGGTCAATGATGAAAAGATCCTTCCCATGCTGGCAGAGAATGAAGCAGTCTGCCACCTGTCCTAAAGGGATAACCGTTTCTGCTTCTTCTTTTTCTGATTCAAATAAGACGCCTTCAGAAATCGTTTTCTGATCTTTCGACTCCTGATGATCTTCCTGATCTTCTCTCTTGAAGAATAGCTTATCCGACAGGATTTCACGGCTTCCTACTGATGGCTGGAATGTCTCCCGCATCGTTTCAGAGTTTTTTCCAGTGCCGGAAGATGAAGATCCCTTCTGCTGCTGGCTGTATTCTTCAAGATGCGCTCTCCATGAATCAGGTACAGAGGGAGTCTTTGCCTCTCCTGTCTCCATAGCAAGCCCGATGTCGTGAAGAGGTTTCTGGTCTTCCACTTTCACATTGACCGGATTTACATCCATTTCACCAAGGACCTGATGGCCCGGATCCTTGATCATCTCGCGGGCAATGCTGTCTGCATCCGACTGGGATGTGAGCGTCCTTAAAACGGCATGGTAGACCGTGCGGAATGCCATCTGTTCATCAGAAAACTTGATTTCCCTTTTCTGAGGATGCACATTGACATCGATGCTTTCCGGCGGCACATCAAAAGAAAGGACAAGAAGCGGATAGCCATTCTTTGGAAGAAGTGAATGGTATGCATTGTCCACGGCTTTTGAAATGACAGAACTTTCAATAACTCTCCGATTGATGATCAGCGTCTGGAACTGGCGGCTGCTCTTTAAGAGCGATGGTTTCGAAATCAGTCCGTTAAGGAAGATATTTTCCCCTTCTTCTTTGACTTCAAGCATTTCACCGGCTGTCTTTACACCGTATAAAGCAGAGACAACGTCTAGAAGTCTTCCGTTGCCCGGTGTTTCAATGACGACTCTTCCATTATTGATCAGGCGGAAAGCAACATCTGGATTGGCAAGGGCCAGTTTTCCCACCATCGTATTGATTCTAGCCGATTCCGTTCTTTCTGATTTCAGGAATTTCTTCCTCGCCGGAACGTTATAGAAAAGCTCCCTGACCTCAACCGTTGTGCCGGCTGGCGTTCCGGCGGCATGCACATCTTCAACAACGCCGCCCTTGATATCAATGACCGTTCCTTCAACATCTTCCGGTCTTCTTGTCGTGATGGATGATCTTGAAACGGACATAATGCTTGGAAGCGCTTCCCCGCGGAATCCCAGGGAGGCAATGTGATAAATGTTATCCACATTGGAAATTTTGCTTGTGGCGTGGCGGATAATGGACATCTTGGCATCTTCTGCTGTCATTCCAGAGCCGTTATCCGTCACACGGATGTAAGTCATACCGCCGTCTGCAATTTCTATTTCCACTTCATGAGCGCCTGCATCGACAGAATTTTCCACCAGCTCTTTGACGACATTGACCGGACGCTCGACGACTTCTCCTGCAGCAATCTGATTCGCCGTAACTTCATCAAGAACATGAATTAATCCCATTATCGGCTCTCCTTTGCTTCCTTACTCAGGCGGAATAAAATCTCCATGGCTTCAATCGGTGTCTTGCTCATGACATCAAGGTCTGCCAGTTCATTGATGATGGGCGATGCAAAAAGATCAAAGCCGGTTTCTCTTGCTTCATTAGAAGGAGCAGAAGGCGCATGGTATCCCTTGCCATCCGATCCCTCCAGTCCTTCAAGAATATCGTCGGCTCTTTTCAGGAGAGATTCGGGAAGCCCGGCAAGTCTTGCGACATGGATACCGTAGCTTCTGTCTGCGCAGCCTGGAACGATGCGGCGGAGGAACATGACATCCTTTCCGCGCTCCTTCACTGTTACCGTATAATTCTTGATCTTGCTGCTGCCATCTGCCATATCTGATAATTCATGATAGTGCGTAGCAAACAAAGTAAAGCCATGAATCTTTTGGTCAATGTATTCGACAACGGCTCTTGCAATGCTCATGCCGTCATATGTGCTCGTGCCTCTCCCGATTTCATCAAGAAGAATCAGGCTGTTTCTGGTAGCATTGCGGAGAATATACGATACTTCCTGCATTTCCACCATGAACGTACTCTGCCCGGTCGATATATCATCCGTGGCTCCGATCCTTGTGAATATGCGGTCGACAGGAGAAAACATACCGCTTTTTGCCGGTATGAAGGATCCGATCTGCGCCATAATCGTCAAAACGGCAACCTGACGCATGTATGTCGACTTGCCTGCCATGTTGGGCCCTGTGATAACCAGGATTTCCTGATTATCATGATTCAGTTCTGTATCGTTTGGTACAAACATTTCATGATTGAGTGCATGTTCTACCATCGGATGCCTTCCATCAGAAATGGAAATGCGGCCTTCCTTCTGCGGGAGGATCTGCGGTCTTACATAACGGTCCTTCAGAGCTGCCCTTGCAAGGCTTGCTATGCAGTCAATACCCGCCAGAGCAGAAGCTGTTCTCTGCATATCCGGAATTTCCGGGCGTATTTCCGCTTTGACCATCTGGTAGATCTTAAGTTCGAGCTCTTCGGTCTTTTCCTTGGCGGAGAGCGCTTTAGCCTCGAATTCCTTCAGCTCGGGGGTAATATATCTTTCCGCATTGACCAGCGTCTGTTTTCTCACATAATACTCGGGAACAGGAATCTTATTGGCATTGGAGATTTCAAAGTAATAGCCAAAGACATTATTGAAGCCAATCTTCAGCTTGATGCCCGTCTTCTCTTTTTCCTCTTCTTCCAGCTTTGCTATATATTCCTGGCTGTCTTCCGACAAAGAGCGGATTTCGTCAAGTTCCTCGGAAAAGCCCTTCTTTATGTACTTGCCGTCCTTGATATTCCCTGTGCCGTTTTCATTCATCGCACGATCCAGAAGGTCAAAAACGGCTTCATGCACTTTCATCTGTCCGTTCAGCTTTTTCAAGATGACTGAACTGGAAGATGCAAGGAGATTCTTGATCTGCGGCACAATCTTGAGCGTTGCTTTGAGTGCCAGCAAATCCTTCGGCGAGGTGACATTGGCTTCGATACGGCCAAGGATTCTTTCAAAGTCAAAAACCTGAGAAAGCAGCTCCTCGAGCTGTGTCAATTCCATGGCATGATTCGTAAGTTCTTCAATCCCGTCCTGACGAAGGATGATTCCATTCACATCCACCAGAGGCCTTTCAAGCCAGCGGCGCAAAAGTCTTGCCCCCATTGCCGTATGCGTGTGGTCAAGAAGCTCAAGAAGTGTCCCTCTTCTTCCGCCGTCCCTCATATTCCTGGTGATTTCAAGATTCCTGATGCACTGGTCGGAAAGAATCAGCGTATGATCTTCCCTGATCGGCTGCACGGAATGGAATTCCGGCAGGTTGTCTCTCATGACATTCTGCAGGTAATCCGCCAGGTATCCAAAGGCCATGCGTACATTTTCATCCTCAATCGATTCCGCGATTGAAGGTGCCTTGCACGTTTCATCCGTTTCAGGCATTCTCGTGACAAGACAGCTTCCAAGGCGTGATGAACAGAAGGATGTCAGCTGGCGGTAGAAATCATCAGATACGCCGCATACGAGTTCTGCCGGATTATATACAGAAAGGACATCCAGGAAATCGTCCTGCTCCTTTTTCAGATTCCAGATCCCCCACCAGCTTTCGCCTGTTGAAATATCACAGAGGACCATATGGATCTTCTTGTCTTTCTCAAGCAGACAGGCCAGATAGTTGTTGGATTTATCCGCAATGGCATTTTCAAAGAGAATGGTTCCCGGCGTAATGACGCGGATGACATCGCGCTTAACGAGTCCCTTTGCCTTCTTAGGATCTTCAAGCTGTTCGCAGATGGCTACTTTATACCCCTTTTGAATCAAACGGTAAATATAAACCTCGGCCGCATGGTACGGCACGCCGCACATAGGAACGCGGCCTTCTGCACCTGCATTCTTCCCTGTCAGGGTCAATTCCAGTTCATGAGAAGCCGTGTACGCGTCATCATAAAACAATTCGTAAAAATCACCCAGACGGTAAAAGAGCAGGCAGTCCTTGTATCCCTCTTTTATCTCTTTGTATTGATCCATTAATGGCGTTTTAGCCAATCTCAATCACCTCTCGATCAAATGACAAGACAGAATTCAGATCAGTTCTCCCTTGAGAACCCAGGTCTGCGCTGTGTCAACTTTAACGTCAACAATATCTCCGACGGAAATTCCTTCCTTGTACGGGAATAAGATCATTTTGTTTCCTGAAGTTCTTCCATACCAGTTCATCGGATCCTGCTTGGAAGGGCCTTCTACGATAATGGAATATGTCTTTCCTTCCATTTCCTTATTGAGTTCAAGGCTGACTTCATTTTCCACATCCATCAGTTCCTGCAGACGTCTGTGCTTGGTATCAGAATCGATCTGGTCTTCCATTCTTGCTGCAGGCGTTCCGGTTCTTGGAGAATAAATAAATGTATAAGCGGAATCGAAACGGACTTCCTTCAAGAGGGCCAGCGTTTCCTGATGCATTTCTTCCGTTTCCCCCGGGAAGCCTGTAATAAGATCTGTTGTTACGACAATATCAGGCATTTTGCTTCTTACGTAGGAAAGGAGTTCCTTGAAATGTTCAATCGTATAGCCGCGGTTCATCTTCTTCAGCATTTCATTGGATCCGTGCTGGACAGGAAGATGCATATGACGGACAACCTTCGACGATTCTGCCATGGCATCAATCATTTCGAATGTCATATCTCTTGGATGGGATGTCATGTAGCGTACTCTTTCAATGCCATCAATTTTATCGATAGCACGGATCAAGTCGCCGAAATCGGTTCCGTTCCTGAAATCGAGCCCGTAAGAATTGACATTCTGCCCGAGAAGTGTAACTTCCTTATATCCTTCATCGGCAAGAGTCTGGATTTCATTGGAAATGTCATCAATCGTACGGCTGATTTCACGGCCTCTAACATAGGGAACGATGCAGTAAGTACAGAACTTATTGCATCCCTGCATGATCGGAACCCATGCGAAAATCTTAGACTTTCTGACAGACTTCAATTCGCTGTAATCTTCAACGCTGTGTGGATTTCTTTCTGTCTTGACGACATGGCCGCCGCGTGCATTTTCCTTGGAAACGATATCTTTCAGATCATGAATATGGTATGGTCCGATAACAAAATCAATGATCGGCATTCTTTCAATCAGCTTGCCCTTGTTTTCCTGCGCCATGCAGCCGGCGATTCCCAGAAGCATGTCCGGGTTCTTGTCCTTCAGCTTCTTGATTTCACCGATTTTCCCATACACTTTTTCTTCCGCATTCTGGCGGACGCTGCATGTATTCATGATGACGATGTCTGCGTCTTCCATTTCTTCAGCCGGCCGATATCCCAGTTCTTCCAGCTGTCCGTTAATACGTTCTGTGTCAGATTCATTCATCTGGCATCCATATGTAATCGTATAATATTTTTTCCCCATCGAGAGCTGCTCCTTATCCACGGCAATCCTCCTGTATTATGTTAAATCAATTATAATATTATACCATATACAGGATATTCCTTTCATATAATCTAATTTCCACCACGCAAAAAGGAGCCGCGGCAAAATGAATTGCACATTTTGTCACAGCCCTTTTATGGGTTTCTGCTTACTTTCCAAGCTTCTTGAAAAGGCTTGCCATTTCAAGAGCATCCATAGCGCATTCAAAGCCCTTGTTGCCGGACTTGAGCCCTGCTCTGTTGACAGCCTGTTCAATCGTATCGGTGGTCAATACGCCGTAGAGAACAGGAATGCCGCTCGAAAGCGATGCCATAGCAACACCCTTTGTCACTTCGGTTGCTACATGTTCATAATGATCTGTTTCACCGCGGATGACTGCGCCAAGGCAGATGACAGCATCATATTTTCCTGATTCAGCCATTTTCTTGGAAGCCAGCGGGATTTCGAAAGCGCCTGGCACCCATGCCAGATCTACTTTATCCATATCGACGCCATGACGGGTAAGTCCGTCTACGGCTCCGTCAATGAGCTTGCTGACGATGACTTCATTGAAACGGGATGCTACGATTCCTACTCTGATTTCACTTTCATTAAAAAGTCCGGAAATAATATTCACTTTGAATGCCTCCTGTGCTTACTCTTTTGGTTCTTCAATATCTTTATCAAGCTTTAACATATGGCCCATTTTTTCCTGCTTCGTTTTCAGATAGAATTCGTCTTCGCGGGTAGGAGCCATTTCAATTGGTTCTCTTGATGCAATGGTGATGCCGTATTCACTGACATCTCCGATTTTCTGCGGATTATTGGTCAGAAGACGGATGCTGTTTACGCCCAATGCCTTAAGAATCTGCGCGCCTGTCATGTATTCACGAAGGTCAGCCGCAAATCCAAGCTTCAGGTTTGCTTCAACGGTATCATATCCTTCATCCTGAAGAGCATAGGCTCTGATCTTGTTGATCAGGCCGATTCCTCTTCCTTCCTGGCGAAGGTAAACAAGAACGCCGCGTCCTTCACGGGCAATCTGGCGCATAGCCTGCGCAAGCTGCTGGCCGCAGTCACAGCGAAGGGAACCGAAGCAGTCTCCTGTCAGACATTCAGAATGAATGCGGCAAAGGACCGGCTTACCGTCAGAAACATTGCCCATGGAAAGGGCTACGTGGTGTTCCCCGTTCATCTTATTCACAAATCCGTAAATTTCAAATTCGCCATACTTTGTCGGAAGCTTGGCATGAGAAACTTCATCTACCAGTACTTCGTGCTTTTTCCTGTATTCGATGAGCTCCTGAATATTGCCAATCTTCATATTCTTTTCTCTGGCAAGCTTGAAGAGGTCGTCCCTTCTTGCCATTGTTCCGTCATCATTCATGATTTCACAGCAAAGGCCTGCCGGTTTCAATCCTGCAAGTCTTGCAAGATCGACAGTTGCTTCCGTGTGGCCCTGACGTTCAAGAACGCCCCATTTTCTTGCCTTCAGCGGGAAAAGATGGCCGGGTCTTCTGAAATCTTCCGGTTTTGCTCCGTCCTTGATTGCTTCAAGCGCTGTCATGGAGCGGGCATAAGCGGAAACTCCCGTACCGGAATCTTTATAATCGATCGATTCCAGGAATGCTGTCTGGTGATTATCCGTATTATGGCGGATCATCGGTCCCAGGTACAGGGAATCAGCGATTTCTTCAGACATCGGCATGCAGATGACGCCTTTTGCTTCCGAAGCCATGCGGTTCACATTTTCCGGAGTAGCAAATTCTGCGGCGCAAATATAATCGCCTTCATTTTCTCTGGACTCCGGATCCTGCATGATGACAATGTGTCCTGCACGGATTTCTTCAATGATTTCTTCAATACTGTCAAATTTATAATCCATAACTTCCTCCATGCCCAAGGCTCTGAAGCATCCCCAGCGTCAACCCCTCGCCCGGTTTGTCTTTCATGAGCTGCTCGATGTACTTTCCTATATAATCACATTCGATATTGACCGGATCCCCTGGTTTTTTGTCCATCAATATCGTCTTCTCTCCCGTATGAGGGATAAGAGAAATGGTGAAACCCGTATCTGTTCTTTCCGCCACGGTAAGGCTGATGCCGTCTATGGCGACAGAACCCTTTTCAACAATATATCTCATCAGCGCTTTGTCTAATGTTATGGCAACTTCGATGGAATTATCCAGTTTCCTGAATGAAAGGATCTTTCCCTGTCCATCGACATGGCCAAGCATGATGTGTCCGCCCAGGCGGTCGCAGAGCCTGAGTGCTCTTTCAAGATTAACCGGTGATCCCGGCCGGCAAATAGAGAAGGATGTTCTTCTCAAAGTTTCAGGCGTAACATCAGCGTCAAAAGAATCCTGATCCATCCTTGTTACGGTGAGACAGGCGCCATTGACTGCAATGCTGTCGCCAAGCTTGGTCCCTTCCAGTACAGTCCTGCAGGATATAGTCAGCGTGCAGCTGTGTCCGGATCTTTTGATCTGCCTGATATGGCCGATTTCCTCAGCAATCCCGGTAAACATTCTTATTCACCCTTTTCATCCTCTCCTTTTTCGATAGGGAGATCTGATGCAGGTTCATCATGAGCTTCTTCTGATTTCTCAGGTTCTTCTTTAGGAGATTCCTCTTTGTGATCTACATAACCTTCAATGATGAGATCGGAGCCTGACATCAATGTCGTAATATTTTTCAGCCTGACTGCTTCCGGTATGGTATCTGCGCCTTTTCCTCCAAGGAGGCCCGGTGCATCTTTTCCGCCAATCAGGATAGGAGCTGCATAGATTCTTACCTTATCAACGATTCCTGCCTCAAATGCATCCGCAGCAAGGGTTGCGCCGCCTTCCAGAAGGATGCCGTCGATTCCTTTCAAGGCAAGTCCTGTCATAGCAGCGGAAAGGTCTACCTTTCCCTTGATATCGCCGTCTGCGATAATGACATCAATGCCGTTTTTAATCAGGGCATCACGCTTTGTCTCATCGGCCGAGGTGGTCGTAAGGACGATGGCCTTTCCCGGTTCCTGGAATACCTTTGCCTTTAGCGGAACGGATAGATTGCCATCTACGATAATTCTTACCGGATCGATCATCCCTTCCGTGCGGGATGTCAAAAGCGGATTATCGGCCAGTATAGGGCCGGCTCCCGCCATAATTCCTGCATAGCAGCCGCGGAGAACGTGAACCTCCTCGCGTGAATCTTCGGAAGAAATCCACTTGGATTCACCGGTATGGCAGGCTGTTTTTCCATCCAGGGACATGGCCGCTTTGTAAAGGACAAAAGGTTTATGCTTCTGGATGTACTTCAGGAAAACTTCATTGAGCTCTTTTGCTTCTTTTTCCATGACGCCGACAGTAACAAAAATGCCCGCATCCCTTAATTTCCTGATTCCCTTTCCTGCTACGAGCGGATTGGGATCGACCATTGCCGTGACAACGCGGTCGATGTCTTTTTGGATAATGAGATCCGCACACGGCGGCGTCTTCCCGTAGTGAGAGCAGGGCTCCAGACTGACGTACAAAGTCGCCCCCTTCGGATCTTCTGTGCAGTTATTAAATGCATTCACTTCTGCATGAGGGCCGCCGTACTGTTCATGCCAGCCTTCACCGATGACACGCCCGTCCTTGACAATGACAGCACCTACCATTGGATTCGGGCGCGTATGCCCCATTCCCCTGACTGCCAGTTCCAGAGCGCGGGCCATGTACTTTCTATCTTCATCAATACGCAAAAAATCCACCTCCCTTTCGTTCCAGGGAGGTGGATTCCTAAGAATCTTATCCACTCTTCTTTCATCCGGACTATACCGTCGGCTCTGGATTCACACCAGATCTTACCAAGCGAAATTGGTTCGTGGGCTGTCACCACCGGTGGGGACTTCCACCCCGCCCTGAAGAGATTAATCTATTCTTATTTATTATAGCAGAACGATGTATAAACGCAATAGTCAGCCTGTCATCCAAAGACCTTGTCCGTTTATTTTCCCATCATGGAAAGAACTGCGTCTTTTACATCACGGCTGATATCATCAGGACTTCTAAGATTTTCTTCTTCCACGCAGGAAATCTTCTTCCAGCCATACAAAGCAACCAGCTCCTGATAGGCTGCATGACATTTCTTCAAATAATCCAGATGCTGTTCATGAATATCTGAGGAACCGCCCTTTGCCGCTCTTTCCCTGATCAGCCTTTCTGAAATGGCCAAAGGGATATCAAGCAGAATGACCAGATCAGGCCTTGGCAGTTCAAGTTCTCCATACTCGGTCGCCTCAAGCCATTGAAGGAACTTCTTCCTTTCTTCTGCCTGATCATACTTTGTCATCTGATGCACCATATTGCTTGTCGTGTACCGGTCTGCAATGACAATTCCGCCGTTTTCATAAAACTTTTTCCACTTGGTGCGGAAGGAAGCAAACCTGTCGACGGCATAGAACAAGGATGCTGCATACGGATTCACATCCATCGGATCTTTACCGAAATCTCCGCGAAGGTACATTTTCACAAGAGCGGAAGATTCACTTTCGTAATCAGGAAAGGAAATATGCATGACATCCTTCCCGAGACTTATCAGATTCTGCTCCAGAAATTCTGACTGCGTTGCTTTCCCGCTTCCATCAATTCCTTCAAGAACGATTAAGTGTCCTTTCATTCTTTCACCTCCAGAGCTCAATTGGCCCAGTCATCAAAAACAGCCGCCCATGCAGGCGGCCGCTTTCATTCAGGCTTTTCTCTTTGGATTAAAGAGGTTCATTGCGCGATCCACGCCGCTTTCCAGTGCGGTTTCAATGGAATCCGCGGTTTTTATCTTTGCCTCTTCGATTTTGGCAATATCGTCTCCGTAAGGACGGCCCAGGACATGCTCTATGACTGTGTGTCCATCCTGAGGATGACCCACGCCAATTCTGAAGCGTGTGAATCCTTCACTTCCCAGATGAGCAATCAGAGATTTGATTCCGTTATGGCCTCCTGCGGAGCCTTTTTTGCGAATTCTTACTTTTCCGGGCGGCAAATCAAGATCATCACAGATGATATAAATATCATCGAGACCGACCTTGTAATAATTGGCAATGGCTCCCACTGCTTCTCCGCTGTTATTCATATAGGTCAGCGGTTTGACAAGAAGAACCTTTTCCCCGTTGACAACAACAGCTGCTGTTTCCGCCTTCATCGTTTCTTTCCATGCAGAAACATTCCAGCGTTTTGCCAGAATATCAATGACATCAAACCCCATATTATGGCGGGTGTGTTCATATTCCTTGCCCGGATTTCCGAGTCCTGCTAAGATCTTCATTATTTATCGAAGAGCTGGCTGACGGATGCATCATGGAAAATGCGGAGGATAGCTTCGCCAAGGAGCGGAGCAATGGA
>UMIT01007392.1_pt1 | contig 11882 bp, 10 predicted proteins | sample 1965911 | NCBI WGS metagenome assembly UMIT01 (sample SAMEA4836131, study PRJEB28245) | human gut metagenome | biome: gut microbiome; material: fecal sample | place: Denmark | collected 2008 | reverse complement strand
TTACCATCATTTGTTGGTGTGATCCCGATATCAGATACTAAGATCGCTTTCTCGATCTCTTTTAATAAATTTGGCTCCCATGGCTGGATCATGATCGTTCTTGCTTCAGGTACAGAAACATTACCAACCTGTGCTACAGGAGTTGCAACTCCATAATAATCAACTTTGACTTTATCTAATACATGAGGATTGGCACGTCCTGCACGAATTGTCATAAAATCATTCGCCATACTGTCTAAAGATTTCTGCATCTTGTCTTCAAATTGTTTTAACATGTTTCTTTCGTCCTCCTAATTTATCAAACGGTTACATATGTTCCGTTAAATTCACCTTTCATTAAATTCTCAATGCTGTTTTCTTCATTTAATCCAAAAACTGCTAATGGCATCTTATTTTCAAGACACATGATCGTTGCTGTTAGGTCGATCACTCCTAATTTCTGATCCAATACTTCTTCCATTGTGATGCTGTCATATTTCACCGCATTTTCATTCACAGCAGGATCACTGTCATATACGCCGTCAATTGATTTTGCTAATAAGATCGCATCTGCTTCAATCTCGATCGCACGAAGTGCTGTTGCTGTATCTGTTGAGAAATAAGGATGTCCTGTTCCACCTGCAAAAAATACAACCTTTCCTTCATCTAAAGCTTTGACTGCTTTATCTTTGGAAAATAATTCTGTAAATGCTCCGCATACAAATGGAGTATATACTTCTGTTTCCATTCCTGCTGTTCTGAATGCATCGGATACATAGATACAGTTCATAACTGTCGCAAGCATTCCGATCTGATCAGCTTTTGTACGTTCCATACTCTCGCTTGTACGTCCTCTCCAGAAGTTTCCTCCTCCGATGACGATCGCTACCTGAAGTCCCTCATCTACTAATGTCTTTACCTGACGTGCTGCATCTGCACATGTTGCTTCATCAAATCCTGTCTTCTTATCTCCGGCAAGTGCTTCTCCACTTAACTTTAAAAGCACACGTTTCATATCTTTTAAATCTTTCATTGGTCTACCTCATTTGTTCTTTCTTTGCCAAATCACTATGTGAAATTATATCATATCATCAAGAAAAGAACAACTATAAAAAGGACCTCTTTCGAAATCGAAAAAGACCCTTTTGTGTTTACAAATTCTTTCGTCCATTTAATATTGTAAAAAGCATAAACAACACTGGTATGATCAGTGCCTCAAACTGAGTTACTGAATATGCTTTAAATACAACATTTAAAATAATCGTGGCAATCGTAATTGCGATCAGTACAAGACTGACATAAAAACATCTTTTACATCCTTCCTGTGTATTTCCATCTTTAAGACCCGTATATCCACCGACCATTGCTGCTACTGCGTAGCCGCCGATCAAAACAAGTCCAAGATAAAACTTTGTTGCAGAAGTCGTCGTTCTTCCATAACCTACAAGCCCTAACAGATTCAATAACTGCAACACACCCTGAATCAAAACGAGTCCTGAGATTATCTTAAAAAATATATTTTTTGTTTTGTTTTGCATAATCGCTAGTTCCTTTTTATTTTTATGTTGTCGCTGTCTCCTTCATACTACTTCGAAAGATTCCCTCATCTTTGTCTTCTTATTATCCAATTTAATCCAATTTCTGAATCTGTTCGATAACTTTTTGATATTCTTTCTCAATTTCACCGATCACTGGCAATACTTCTTCGCGCTGTCCTGCACGGATCATATCTACTGCTTTCGCACTTTTTTTGCTGTAAATGTGTAAACTCCAGATTGCTTGCAATTCCTTTCATCGTATGAGTTGTTCGAAGAATTTCATCATAATCCATCTTATCTACTGCTTCTTTAATCTGTTCATAAGTAGGATCATCTAAAAACTTACGGACAAACTTTTCCACCAGTTTCTGGTTTCCCATCATACGGCTGCTTACATTTTCATAACTTTCATCAATGCTGTCATAAAACTCCTGAATATTCATTACTTCTCCTCCATTCAAATTATTTTGAATAACCTAAAATGGATTATAGCATATTTAACAAAATTCAACAATTTAATTCTATATTTTATACACCAGAAGTTTTTTCGACACCATATTTCTTTCTACGATATGTTTTTTTGTCACTTTCCATGTAGTGATGACTTCTTCTACGGTCTCGTTCTTCATTTTCTTCCAAGATTTCTTGTTTCGCATTCATAACAAGCATCTGCAGACGATTTTCGATATTCGCAAAACTGACATCTGGATCATAGTCTAATGGAAGAATCTGTGCATTTGGATACATTTCTTTTAATTTTTTAGAAATACCTCTCCCAACAACATGGTTTGGCAGGCATCCAAATGGCTGTAAGATCAAGAAATACTTGCATCCATGTTTTGCGTGATGAATGATCTCTCCTGGAATCAGCACACCCTCTCCTGCATCAAATGTATGATGAATGATCGGATCACTGTCTTTTACCAGATCATCCATACGGATCGCTGGTTTATATAAAGGATGTCCTTTTGCAATGGAATCGGTCAGACTGTGTGCAAGATCAAAGAACATGTCTGCTGTCCGAAACCAGATCTTTTGATCCATTGGTTTATTTAAATGATATTCCCTGATCTGTGAATCCTGATAAAAGTATGTCTTACGGATAACATCCGTCATACGTGCTTCAATGATCTCAAATCCATTTTCTTCCAGATATTTTTCAATGTCATGGTTTGCTCCTGGATGAAAGTTCAGAAGATATTCCCCAACGATCAGAATCTGTGGTTTTAAGTTCGTACGATCATAAGAAATATTTTTCATGATAGAAATAGCCTTCTTAAATCCTTTTCTTGCACCAAGAACTCCTGACTTTTCCAATCCATCGATTACAAGATCAAGGGCTTTGTCAAACGCTTCATCCGCACTTCCTTTGACTGTTTCATATGGACGGATCTTTCGTAATAATTCCTCCAATACATCGATCATTGGTAATGCAAATGCGATTTTTACAGAAGATGCCAGATTTAATTTAAATCCTGGGTGCATATTATGAGAATCTGCATCATCATTTGTCAGGATCGGAATATGATCATATCCTGCATCATCAAGAGCTTTTCTTAGTAGTGCCCCATAATGTGTCAGTCGACAGTCCCCAACATATTTTCCCATAACGATCGCAACATCTTTGTCATCATACTTTCCACTTTCCAGTGCCGCCAATGCTTCTCCGATGACGATCTGTGCTGGGAAACAGATATCATTATGTACATATTTCTTTCCCAAACGAATTGCTTCTTCACGCCCGATATCCAAAGCAACCGCCCGAATTCCTTGTCCTCTTAATGCTGCTGTCATAATTCTGCAAAATGCATGCGATGTATTTGGAACCAATGCGATTTTTTCTTTCCTGTTTTCTTTTGTAAACTTGACTGGATATGGTTCTTGCAACTCTTTTACTTCTAATTTCTGATGTTTCTCACGTCCCATTTTCACTGTCTCCAAGAAAGAACGCACACGGATTCCCAATGGTCCTTGATTATCACTTTCATCTACTTTTAAGATCAATGGTGTTTTCCCGGAAATTTCTTTCATCATTCTCGTGATCTCATCGGATAGATAAGCATCGTGTCCACATCCAAAACTTACGAGCTGTACATATTCCAGATGCTCACTTTGCGCACATAAGATAGCAGAAGATAACATTCTAGCATGATAGTTATTTACAATATCCAGACGGCTTTTTGAGAGTTCTGTCTGATTCACTTCTGGCAGGGAATCTGCGGTTAAGACTGCGATGCCTGCTTTTGTAAACATCTTAGACAGATCGTGATTAACCAGTGTATCGTTCTGATATGGACGAGATGCTAAAACAACTGCAAATTCATTCTTTTCCTTTACTTCATTTAGAATCTCTTCTCCTCGTTTCTTTAACTGTTGGTCAAAAGATTTCTGAGCCTGATCTGCTGTATGCATTGCATTCATAACCTCTTCTTTTGAGACATGATATACTTCTTCCATATATTTTACCAACTGATGCTGTCTGTCCTTTTTGGTATGCCAATGGAATAATGGTGCATCAAATGGCACATTCCATTTATCCTGTGGATTATCAGAATTCCTGATAACGATCGGATAACCTTTTACCACCGCACACATAGACTCACTTGTTTTTTCCATATTCTCTGGCGGTACTGTTGTGATCGATGGCATAAAAATACGATCTACATGATATTTTTTCACCAGATTTCTAAGATGTCCATGCACAAGTTTTGCTGGAAAACATACCGTGTCTGATGTCACTGCTGACAATCCACTTTCATAAATCTCTCTTGTGCTTTCATCCGATAATTGTACTTTGTATCCCAAACTTTTGAAAAAAGTTGTCCAAAATGGCATCGTATCCCAATAGGATAACACTCTTGGAATTCCGATCGTGATATCTCTTTCTGTTTTAGGCACTGGATAAGGATATTCTTTGAACAATAATTTCTTTCGCTCTTGGAATAAATCTGGAACACTCTGTGTTTTTCGGATTGTTTCTTTTAACTGCTTTCCAACCTCATCATTTCTTGGATCTCCGATGATCTCGCCTTTTTCACATCGATTATTTGTTACCCAGGAATTTCCATTTGAAAATTGAACAATTGTTCTTTGACAATGATTCGTACAAAATGGACAAGGTGCATTCGCCTGCTGCTCATAAGAAAATGTATCTAAATCACGAAGATCCCATGTGCTCACTTCTTTCGGATTCTTCTCATATTGCTCTTTTGCGATCAATCCGACACCAATTGCACCCATGATCCCTGGATATGGTGCTCTGATCACTTCTCTTCCTACATATTCTTCCATCGCACGTAAAACCGCATCATTTTCAAAAGTGCCACCTTGTACCACGATCTTAGTTCCAAGAGAATCAAGATTTGATACGCGGATAACCTTTGTAAATACATTCTGGATGATCGATCTGCATAATCCAGCCATGATATCTTCTGGATTCTTACCGTTTCGCTGCTCTGTGATAATACTGCTGTTCATAAATACCGTACAACGACTACCCAAAACTGCTGGGTTTTTAGACGCAAACGCTTTCTTTGCAATCTCTTTTGTCGGAATATGTAAAGAGGATGCGAAGTTTTCAAGGAATGAACCGCATCCAGAAGAGCACGCCTCATTTAATAAAATATTTGTGATAACTCCATCCTCTAACCAGATTGCTTTCATATCCTGTCCACCAATATCCAAAATAAAAGAGGCGTCTTTGACATATTTTTCAGAAGCTCTTGCATGTGCTACCGTCTCAACCGTATGGCAAGGGATTTCAAAAGCTTTGGAAAACAGCATTTCTCCATACCCAGTCGTACCAGCTGATAAAATTTCTAATTCTGCTCCTGCTTCTTCATATCGTTTTCTTAAACAGATCAAGGCCTCTTTCGCTACTTTCAGCGGATCCCCTTCATTCGGTGCATAAAAAGAATCCAGAATTTCTTCTTGTTCATCTAATAATACAAATTTTGTTGTGGTACTTCCTGCATCAATCCCAAGAAAACATCGAACAACCTCTCCTTTTTGTGGTTTCTTCCATGTCACCTGTTTCTTCTTATGTGCTTCTTTAAAAGCATTTTCTTCTTCTTTTGATTCAAAAAATGGTTTTGCAATTTCTCCTGAAACGTGGGAATGATCTTTCTGTGCGTCTTCCAGTATTACTAACATTTTATTCACATCTTTTGGTTTGCTGTCTGCAAACATCTTATCCAAAGATAATGCTGCCCCATATGCAATCATTAATTCTGAATGCTTTGGACAAAGAATCTCATCTTCTTTCAAATTCAGACGTTCAGCAAAAACTTTTACCAGAGTTGGATGAAATGTTAATGGTCCACCTTCAAATGCGACAGGTTTTTTAATCTCCAATCCCTGTGCCAACCCTCCGATCGTCTGTTTCGCGATCGCATGGAATGCGGATAACGCAAGGTCTTCCTTGGCTGCTCCCTGATTCAGAAGTGGTTGGATATCTGTCTTTGCATATACCCCGCATCTTCCAGAAATATCATATAAATGTGTTCCTTTTTGTGCCAACTCATTAAACTGTTCCACTGGTACTTTTAATACGGATGCAATTTCATCAATAAATGCTCCCGTTCCACCCGCACAGCTTCCATTCATACGCATATCGGAAACACTTTGTGACTGTCCATTTTCAGAATCTTTAAAAAAGATCATCTTGGCATCCTGTCCACCTAACTCAATTGCCGTTCCGACCTGGTCAAACTGATCTTGTAATGCGATCGCATTGGCTGCAACTTCCTGCACAAATGGTACTTTTAAAATAGATGCCACTGGTTTTGCCCCAGAGCCAGTCAGACACAATCTGATCTTCTTATCTCTTATATGTCCGCAAAACTTCTTAATGCTTCGGATCACACTTGCGATCTGATTTGCATGATGTCTTGCATAATCAGAAAATAACAGTTGATGACGGTCATTGGCATCAACTGCTACTATTTTGGTTGTCGTAGATCCTACGTCGATCCCGACTAATATATTTTGTTCGTTTGATTTTGTCATTTCGTTATTCATCATTCGTTATCGTCTTTTCTCCTTCTTTTGAGCTTTACGTTTTATCATAACTCAAATTAATAGAAAATGTAAGATAAAAAATGGATTTTAACACTTTCTTCACACTTTTTCATTTAGTTTCTGCTTACGTTCCCTCCAATCTGGAAGAAAATGACTCATCAAATCATAAAATCTCTGGTTATGGCTTGGTTCTAAAAGATGACATAATTCATGCACCAAAACATACTCTACACATTCCTCTGATTTTACAGCCAGCTGCAGATTCATCCGAATCTTTTTACTGTGAATACTACAGCTTCCCCATCTTGTTTTCATATCTCGAATCGTAAAGCCATTCGCATGAACTTTCATGATTGATTCCCATCTCATTGCATATTCTATGATCTTGTCTTCCAGCCATTTCCTTTGTTCCAGATTAATTTCCTGCTGTGATGAATTTTGCCTGTTTTTTACTTTTTCATGGTTTTTTAAAATCCACTCTTCTTTTTTCTTAAGGAAACGAAAAACCTCTTCGTTGGAAACTCTCATTGGAACTGTTACCAAAACATCTCCGTTTGGAGGTTTCACGTAGATATTTATATTTTTAATCTTCCTTCGCTCAATCTCAATATTTAATGTTCCTATTTGTTTTATCATTATTCTTATTTCTTTCTCTGAATCAGCATATGTATCAATACATACAAAACAATCAGAAACCCTGATATAAATCCTGCCACACTAAGATATGGCATTCCTAACACTCTCGGTGTTACATCACTTAGACATAAAATTGCAGAGCTAAACCAAAGTGCCATCACGATCAATACAAGCAACAGATGATCAAATCCTTTTTTTAATTCTCTACCTGCTTTCTCGATCTGCGCAGATTCAATGTTTACCCTTACCTGTCCATTCTTTGTAATGTTCAAAAGATCTGATACCTGTGCTGGTATCTCCAAAGATTTCTTAGATGACCCATAAATATCTCTCAAAGCATGTCTTATCTCTTTCTTTATATCAATCTCATGAAACATATTCGCAGACATATAAGAAGTCAATATCTGTATCATATTCACTTCTGGAGAACATAATTTCAATGTTCCTTCCATAGTCACCATACTTCTTGCAAGCAGCGTAATATCTGGTTCGATCGCAATCTTATGTTTCTTCAAAAGCCCTATTGCATCTTCCATCAATTCTCCAAGATCCATGGTCCCGAAATCCATATTCATGTATTTTCCAACCATATCATCAAGATCCGTATACAAACTAGCATGGTCGATCTTCTCTGTCGGTTTTCCAAACGATAAGAATGCATTCTTAAGTTCATAAATATCATTTTTAAGAATAGCTGTGATCGCACGTTTCATGATCGCACGGTAATGTTCAGATAGATCACCTGCCATTCCAAGATCAAGCCATACGATCTGACCACCACTAATCCATAGATTCCCTGGATGTGGATCTGCATGAAAAAAACCATCCGCCAAAATCTGTTTACAATAGTTTTGTGCTGTTTTCTGGGCAATCTCCTTCCTATCATACCCATTGCGATCAAGTTCCTCGATATGGTCGATCTGGATTCCATCAACATAACTCATCACCAGCAAATGCTCATTCGAATATTCCTTATATACTTTCGGACATGTCACATATGCAACGTCCTTCTGGTTCTCATAAAATCGTTCCAAATGTTGTGCTTCTTTTTCAAAATCCATTTCTTCTTTGGATGTCTCCCACAACTCATCAATAACTTTTCTAAAATCAATCAATTCACCGGTTCCTGTTGCAAAATTTAAAAATCCAGAAGCCTTCTTTAACAGAGCAATATCTTCTGCCATGATCTGTTTAATCTGCGGTCTCTGGATTTTTAATACAACTTTACTGCCATCTCCTAAAACGGCCTCATGGACCTGTGCGATTGATGCACACCCAACTGGTATCTGGTTAATCTTCTGAAATAGTTGACCGGGGTCATTATGAAGTTCTTTATTCAAGATCTTCCATATCTCATTAAAACTCATCGGTTTTACATCCGTGCGAAGTCTCGCTAACTCATGACAATACTTCTCTGGCAATATATCCGAACGCATTGACATGATCTGCCCAAGCTTTACATAAGTTGGACCAAGATCTTCTAAAATACTGCATAACTTCTCTGGATTGATCCCATGTGTGACATTATGCTGATTTAATACATGCAAGATCTCTTTCAGTCTTCCTGTTTCCTGTTTCATAAGTACCTCTTATTGTTCAGTTTCATCCTCTTGTACTTGTGATGTCTCTGAATCTGTTGTTGCTTCACTTTCTTCCACTTCAACATCTTCTTCAGCTTCCTGTTTTTCTTTCTGAAGTGCCTCAGCTTTTGCAATTCTTTCTTTTAAAAGTGCAAGATCTTCTGGGGACATTTCATCAACACATTCAAATGCTTTATCATATTTCTTAGTCACTTGGATAGATACATGTTCTTTGACTTTCTGTTTTGCATTGTGCTTTAATTCCTGATTTAACACTTTTCCATGTTCTACAGTACGTTCACCCTTTTCAATCATTTTCTCAAGAATGTCTTTGGTAACTTCTGCAGTTGTTGCTGCTGCACCTACACTTGCAAGAAATGCTTTTTTCATTCCATTTGTGAAATCCATATGTCATCATCCTTTCTATAATTTAGCATGATCATTTGTCACTTTTATTTTACCACTATAGATCTTCAAGGACAACCGTAAATGGTCCATCATTTATTAAAGCAACTTCCATATGTGCTCCAAAAATACCTGTCTGTACAACATCTATTTCCTTGTTGCATTCCTTAATGATATATTCATATAATTCTTCTGCTTTCTTTGGATCTCCTGCCTGTGTAAAACTTGGACGATTTCCTTTTCTGCAGCTTGCATAAAGCGTAAACTGAGATACTAACAACAATTCTCCATCCACATCTTTTAATGAACAATTTGTTTTTCCATTTTCATCTTCAAAAATACGAAGATTGATCATCTTACGAATATATTTATCGGCTTCTTCTTTTGTATCTTCCTGCCCTACACCGATCAAAACTAAATATCCTTTTTTTATCTTCCCTGTGTATTCATCATCTACTTTTACCGATGCTTCTTTTACTCTCTGAATTACAAATTTCATTGCTTTTCCTTCCTTTAAGGTATTATTTTCTTTAAATATTCCTACATAAAGAAAAAGATCAGAAATTAAAAATCTCTGATCTTTTATATCCTTATGTAAGATAAATAAATCCTAGTTGTTGATTAATTTATCTTCGTTGCTCCAGCTGTATAAGCTACGGATTTCTTTTCCGACAACTTCAGACTGATGTTCAGCAGCTAATTTTCTCATAGCTTTGAAGTGAACCTGAGATCCTGCATCAGACATATCTAATAAGAAGTCTTTAGCGAATGTTCCGTCCTGAATATCTGTAAGAACCTGTTTCATAGCTTTCTTAGTATCTTCTGTGATGATCTTAGGTCCTGTGATGTAATCACCATATTCAGCTGTGTTAGAGATAGAATATCTCATTCCTTCGAATCCTGACTGGTAGATTAAGTCTACGATCAGTTTCATTTCATGGATACACTCGAAGTAAGCGTTTCTTGGATCATATCCAGCTTCTACTAATGTTTCGAAACCAGCCTGCATTAATGCACAAACACCACCGCAAAGTACTGCCTGTTCTCCGAAAAGGTCTGTTTCTGTTTCTGTTCTGAATGTAGTTTCAAGAACACCAGCTCTTGCTCCACCAATTCCTAAAGAATAAGCAAGTGCTAAATCTAATGCTTTACCTGTAGCATCCTGTTCAACAGCTACTAAGCAAGGAGTTCCTTTTCCTGCCTGATATTCGCTTCTTACAGTATGTCCTGGAGCTTTAGGTGCGATCATAGTTACATCCACATCTTTTGGAGGTGTAATGCATCCGAAGTGGATATTGAAACCATGAGCGAACATTAACATATTTCCTGGCTCTAAGTTTGGTTCGATGCTTTCTTTGTATAATTTAGCCTGTTTTTCATCGTTGATCAGAATCATGATGATATCAGCTTTCTTAGCAGCTTCTGCAGATGTGTACACTTCAAATCCCTGTTCTTCTGCTCTCTTCCAAGATCTGCTTCCTTCATAAAGACCGATGATAACATTGCATCCAGACTCTTTTAAGTTAAGGGCATGTGCATGTCCCTGGCTTCCATAACCGATAATAGCGATGGTTTTTCCATCTAAAAGTGATAAGTTACAGTCTTCTTGATAATAAATCTTTGCCATTTTTCATTCCTCCATTTTTTTGGCTTTATAGTAAGGGTCCTGACCCGTTACTCTCATCAAAATATATTAGAGTTATCTTCTCCTCTTGATAAACCAGTGATTCCTGTTCTCACAATTTCGATCACTCCAAAATCACTGATCAGATTGATAAATGCTTCTATCTTATTCACATTCCCAGTTAACTCGATCATCAGATTATCCTTAGATACATCCACAACTTTCGCTCTGAAAATATCTGCAATCGTGATAACCTCCTGTTTCTCTGTCTTGTTTGCACGGATCTTTGCAAGGATCAATTCTCTGCAAACAGACTTACTGTTTTCCAGTTCAAAAATCTTCACAACATCTTCCAGTTTTGAAAGTTGATTCTTGATCTGTTTCAAGATCATATCATCACCGCTGACTGCGATCGTAATTCTTGAAAACTTCTGATCTTGTGTCGTACATGCTGTGATGCTGTCTATGTTATACCCTCTTCTTGTAAATAAACCAGAAATTCGGCTTAATACCCCGGGAGTATTCTCTACTAAAATAGAAAGAACGATCTGTCGCATATCTTTTATTTCCTTTCTTTGTCTTATTCTATCACCGTAATGGTATATTACAGGGTATTGGTAACTTTTTTTATTCTACCAATTATACAAATATGTGTCAAGAAAGAATATGATATGACAGTGATTCTACCTTGACACATTTTCATTTTAATTTATTTTTGTTTATTCTTCTTCAACAGAATCACCAGAAGGTGTTGATTCTGTCGCCGCAGCTGTCGTTGTATGATGTGCTGTGGTTGGTCTTGGTGCAGATGTCTGTGGCTGTGACGTTGTACTTTCTGTCACACGTTCTTCTGTACTTCTCGTAGTTGTAGACCTTGTACTATAAGTCGTATGGCTGCTGCTTGTTGTGCTGTAACTTTCCTGCGGATAGCTGCTTCTTGTACTAGATGTTGAATATGATGAACTACTGCTTGTTGAGTCAGATGATGATGTTCCGGAATATCCAAATGTCTCAACAGAAGATATTCCTCCATATTCTTTTGCCCAGTCTTTTTCACTGCCTTTGTCAAATAAGAAATAATTCATGGCTGCTTTATTAGCA
>UMIT01024489.1_pt1 | contig 11965 bp, 7 predicted proteins | sample 1965911 | NCBI WGS metagenome assembly UMIT01 (sample SAMEA4836131, study PRJEB28245) | human gut metagenome | biome: gut microbiome; material: fecal sample | place: Denmark | collected 2008 | reverse complement strand
GGCAGCAGCTTGCACGGAGCCGTGAGCTGCGAGAGCGTCTCGCGCTCGGCACGAATCACTTCCATCACGCGCAGCGAGGTCATAATGCCGTCGCCCGTGCGCTCGATATCGCCAAAGATCGTATGGCCCGTCTGCTCGCCGCCCAGGCTGTAGCCGCCCTCGCGCATCTTGGCATACACGTGACGGTCGCCCACGCCGCTGGTCACGGCACTCAGGCCGGCAAGCTCCAACGACTTGATCAGGCCAAAGTTGCTGGCGATCGTCGGCACCACGGTACCGCCCGAGAGACGCCCGTGCTTGTTCAGGTACACACCACACACGTACAGGATCTGGTCGCCGTCGACCACGCGGCCGCGCTCGTCCACGGCCAGGCAGCGGTCGGCATCGCCATCGTAGGCAAAGCCCACATCCAGGCCCTGCTCCACCACGTGGCGCTGCAGGCGCTCAATATGCGTAGAGCCGCAGTCGACATTGATGTTAAAGCCGTCGGGCGCGGCATTGATCACGCGCACATCGGCGCCCAGTGCGTCGAACACCGGCTTGGCCACCGAGGATGCCGAGCCGTTGGCGCAATCGATGCCGATCTTGACGCCCTGCAGCGAAAAGTTCGCGCTGGCGATGAGCGAAGCAATGTAGCGGTTGCGGCCCTGCATGTAGTCCACCGTGGCACCGATGTGGTTGCCCGTGGCCAGCGGCACCTCGCTCTTGCCATCGATGTAGTCCTCGATGAGCTCCAGTACGTCCTCGTCCATCTTAAAGCCGTCGCTGTTGACGAGCTTAATGCCGTTATCGCAAAACGGGTTGTGGCTCGCGCTGATCATGATGCCGCAATCGAAGCAGCCTTCCACGGTCTGGTGCGCTACGCCCGGCGTGGGGATCACGTGCAGCATATAGGCGTCCGCACCGCTCGCGACCAGGCCGCTCACCAGCGCCGCCTCGAACATATAACTCGAGCGACGCGTGTCCTTGCCCACGATGACGCGCGCCTTGCGCTCGCGGTTGGCGCCGTAATACCAGCCCACAAAACGGCCAATCTTATAAGCGTGCTCTACCGTCAGCCCAACGTTGGCCTCACCGCGAAAGCCGTCGGTGCCAAAGTACTTCATGCGCTCTCCTTACAAAATAGGGGCGAACAGATTGCCTGTCCGCCCCAAAATGGTACTCGATTATCTGCGCTACCAGAAAAACCCTACGCCGACGCGCTGTCGCGAGCCGCCTGGCATGTAGGAGTCTGACGCAGCGTAAGCGGCTTGTCCCCCGCCTCGGCCGACGTGGTCAGCGTATACGTGATCGTCGTCGTCTCGCCAGCATGCAGGTCAACGGTGCCCGAATAGAAGGGGATTCCATGCCACGTAGCGGCGCCAAGACCAAACTGTGTGCCCTCAACCGTAAGGTCACTGATGTTGCCGCCCGTCGGGGCAAACAACGAGACATTCAGGCGTTCGTCGTCACGCGCGGCATCGGGTGCGCTCGCCGCAACGTAGTCGGGCAGCTTGCCTGCCTCCTCCTGCGTCATGATGTTCGTCAGAGTAACGGTGATGCGATACGAGCACGTGCCGTCGCCGTTCTTGATGCCCTGGCCGATCTGCGTGTCGGCGTTCAGATACCAGTCGAGCTTGGAGAAGCTCAGGTTGTTAAAGTAAACGCCGGCAACGGGATCGGCACTCGGATCATCCGGATCGGGCAGCGAAGCGTCAATGCCCGTCTCTTTGATGGCATTCTGCTCATCATCGTTTCTCATCCAAGCAATCAGACGGCCCTCTTCGGCACCGCGCTCGAATGCACCGACAAGCTTTGTAACGTCGACGTCACCGATGCCACCGAGAATCTTGTCGAAGGCGGCGCTGGCAACAGCCGCAAAGATGCCGTCCGATTCCTCGACCGGATAGTTCCAATACACATCGTGCATGAGAACCTTCGCCGCGTTGGTACCGTCGACGACCGTACCATCAGGCAGCGAGACATTACCGACAAGGCCCAGCAGGTACTGCAAGAACACCGGATCGATGCCGACGACGCCATCAACGTCCTGCCCATACTGGGACTTCCACAGCGCGGCGACACGCTGCGAGTTGCGGGGCCAATCAGGCGAATAGGTATTGCCCGAGTTGTACAGGTTGCTGTGGTTGCCGAACAGCGCCTCATCCTCTTCGTCGACGCTCTCGACTGCCTCATCCTCGCTGAGTCCAATGCGGGGAACAAACTCGCCAATCGACATCTGGCCGTCGGTGACCGAAATCAGGCCCTGCGAACCGCCAAAGCCGCCGCAGGCACGAATCTCGACGTTGTTCATGGCGTACACAAGGTAGTTGCGCGTCTGGCCGTTGGCGCCGAGCATCTGGGGAAGGACGGGGGCGACCTTCTCCGCCGCGTCAACCGCGCCGTTGAGGGTGGCAAAGCCGTCCTTGGCCTTATCGACCAGCTCAGTCACCTGGGAAATATGAGTATCGCCAATGCCCTGGATCTTCTCGTTGGCGCTCTTGAACACCTTCGAGCTGCTGGAAAGCGAATCGGCGACCGCCTGCAGCGCGGATACGTTAATCATACCGTCCTGGAACAGCTTGCCGGGCGTGGCCTGCGAAAGGTTATCGGCCATGGGAACCAGCGCGTTGCTCGAGACATCGGACAGGGCATCAATCATGGTGCGGGCTGCGTTGATGTCACTGCCATACACCGGGATAAACGAAGCCGCCGTCCACAGCGGGCTCGAAGTCTCCGCCTTCATGCTGTCGCAGAGCTCATCGATCTTCTTCGCGTCGTCAGGCAGCGTCGAAAAATCGCCCGACGTGACCTTGTCCTTAAGGCCACCGACAATCTCGACAGCCTCCTTCGCTTCGCTCTTTACGGTCTTTGCCGAGTTAAGCAGCATAAAGCCGCTTGCGCCAAGCGCAACGAGAAGCACCACGACCACAGCGGCAATAATGGCGCCAGTGTGACGCTTTTTGCGCTCGCCCTTGCGATGGCGATGACGGACCAGACCGCCAGAGGTCGAACTCGACGAAGCGTCGCTACCGTAGTTCAAGCCAAAATCGTAATAATCTTCCTTGGAACCCGAGCCCGCAAACTCGGTACCGCTATCATCCAGGCGGGCGAACGTGCCAGTCTCGGAGGCGCCGGTGTAAATCGTGCCAAGGTTACCTGTAAGCCCCGCGCCACCGGAAGAGGGAGTATTGTTGGCGGCCTTGCCGGCATTAACGTTGCCGGCGGTATTCGCGGCGTTGGCAGCACCTGCGTTGTTCGCAGGTACCGAAGGAGCCCCGCTCGGCTGCGACGTGGAGGTTGCACCGCCCGCAAAGACATTCCCTCTTGCACGGCCGGTCTTTTTTGCCTTTTGAGACTGCTCGTACAGAGCGGTAAACATCGCCGTCTCGCCCGGGGACACGCGCTTACCGGAACCGCCCTGTCCAGCGCCGCCCGGCGTGCCGGCCTTACCAGCCCCGTTCGGACGCGGCGGAACTGCAGGACGGCCGCTATCGCCGCCCTTAAAGTGATTACCAGCCATAAAGAAATCCTCGCAATTGAGTCGCAATGAAAAAGTCCATAACGTTACTAGTTTATGGCATTTTGAGCATCGACAGCTAAACTCCAGACACGGACATCAATTGGCGAAAATGCGGCACAACACCTTTTCTGTCTTGGCGGCGGCGTCAACTACACCGTGAGGAACATCATCACGATGATCATGGCAAAGCCGATAAGGTCGGTCGGCAAAAACACCGTGCCCAGCATAACGGCGCTGGTGATGGTCGCCGAAACCGGCTCCACAGTTCCGATGAGGCTCGCACGCACCGAGCCGATGTCCTTAACGCCCTGCATATAGAGCATGTAAGCAAAAAACGAGCCGATAACCACGAACACCGCGAGCGCCTCGATACCGGCGGCATCGAGCGCCGGCATATGCGCCCAGGGCTGCACGAAGACGCACGAGACCACGCCCGCCGTGAGCATTGCCGAGCCCGTGACGATGGGGCTACCGTATTCGGGCAGGATCTTGGCGGGAATCACCGCCATACACGCGGCGCTGACCGCACACATAAGACCTGCTGCCAGGCCAAGCGGCGAGATATTCAGGCTGGTGGGGTCGCCGCCGGTGGCGATTAAAAAGGTTCCACCCAGAGCTAGGCCAATGCCGATGACTTCGCGAGTACGCGGCATGCGGCGATCGATCACGCAGGTGTAGCCCATGATGATAACGAGCTGCAGGCACTGGAGCACCGTCGCGGTTCCGGCGTTCGTCAGGCGCACGGCCGAAAGATAGCAAAACTGGTTGAACAGCAGGCCAAAGGCGGTAAAGAGCAGCAGCTGCTTACGATCGGCGGGTGTGGTCCAGAGCTTAATCAGGCGCTCGCGGTCGCGCGTAACAACCACGGCCATAAAGAGTAGACCGGCGAGAATCTGACGCACGCTCATAAGCCACAAGGTGTCGACGTGGTAGGTATCGAACAGAAAGCTCGCGCTGGTGCCCGAGAAGCCCCAAAACGAACCGCCCACCAGCGTAGCCAAGACGCCCGTGATCATCTTGCGCGACGACGCATCGTTAAGGCGGTCGCGCCAGGCGCGGCGGGTGCTACGGCTGAGCTCGTCGGTGCCCTCGGGCACATCAATGTTCGATATATCGGTCATCGGCACCGAAGCCCCTGCGCCTTCGACCTGCTCGACACACTCTTTGCTCATTCCACTCCCCCGAAACAGCCTGGAAACAATTCGGCTTACCTTACCACGGCGAAGTCACCAGCTGGAGGCTTGTCCGCTTATCGGTAGGACAATTCCGCAGGCGTCTTTCCGTAGCTCGATACCGCAATGGCCTTGCATTATGCGACAGCCAAATCGCGGCAGCAGGCTCTTTTGAAATGGATATGGCAAAGCCCCCGAATTCCACAATGTAAGCGATTTTTAAAAATGTTCTTGCCACCGAGTTCAGGCTCCGTTATATTATCCCTTGCGCGCTTGCGCACCCTTGATCGGGCGTTTAGCTCAGGGGGAGAGCGCTTCCCTGACACGGAAGAGGTCAGAAGTTCAAATCTTCTAACGCCCACCAAATGTTCGCAGCTCAGAGGCTATGTCCTCTGGGCTGTTTTGTTTTATGTCGCCAAATCAGCTGGCAGCTCCAACCGCCCAAGCAACCACCCTGCCCATACACAAAACCGCGTCAGCGACCCAAGTGCCTATCCCGGCTGACTCCGCAGTCAATCAAAACCGCCCCAATAGTCACCGAGGCCGAGACCAACACGTCTCGAACCCATCCGAGCCGCAACTTCTCAGCAAAACGCCGCGATGTCTGCGCCCTGCGGTATCCTTGGGCCACTTGCACCTGCAGCACCAAGGAGCCGCCATGCGCACCGAGCTCGATGTCCCCTTTTCGCACAAAGAAGAAGCCAAGGCGCTGGGCGCCAAATGGGACCGGACCAAGAAGGTCTGGTATGTACCCAGCGGCGTCAACCCCGAGTCCTTTGCCGAGTGGCTGCCCGGTGTTGACCGATCCGACCCCTCAGCGCCGTATATATATCTAGTACTGGGCAAGCGCGAGTGCTGGAAGTGTCACAAAGAGACCTCGGTCGCGGCCTTCGGCATTCCCTATCGAACCGATAACGACGAGAGCGTCGCCATCGCGCACGCGCCCAACGAATCCGGGCACATTGCCATCGACACGGCCAACGCCAACGCACTCGCCATCGTGCCCGCTCTTGGCTGCGTGCCGGGCGAGATCCGCGACTACCTTCATAAGCGCTGCGGCTACAAGCCCGTAGGCGCGCGAGCCTCCAAAGCCCCGTCGCTCGGCAACACGTGCACCAGTTGCGACGCGCTGCAAGGCAGCCGCTATCTGTTCGAGGAGCCCTCGTCCCCGTTTGCCCTCACTGCCATCAACAAGCTGCCGGCACTGGAGTTTATACGCGTCGAAGTTGCCGGCGTCTTTGGCGTCCCGGCCACGCGTACCGACTTTGACCAGGCGCTCTTTACCTGGGCACGCGACCATCACGCCGAGTTCCACAAGCAACTCGGTGAGGGGATTTATTTGTAGAGACGGAGAAGCCTTCACAGCCAGCTCCTCCGCATCACCTATCCCTCGTCGCCGGCGTCATACACGATATCGAGGCCACAAACAGGGCATTTCTCCGGATACACCGGCATATGAACGCCTGTCCGTTTTCTCACTTCGTCGCTGAGTCTGTCGCGCGCATCGATGAACCGAATGTCGAGACACGGTATTTGCGAGCCGCAGCAAGGGCAGGTGACGACAAACGACCCGCAATCAACCTCTACGCTCGGAAACATATTGTTGTCTATAAGGGCACACGGCAGTTTTCCGTACTTCCCCATCGCAATATCGCCTCGCCAGCTCATACACGCTCCCCTCTCGCTATACAAAACAGGAAGAGCATGCACCGGCGGGCGTGCGCGAGATTGCATCGCCACGCGATCCGATCAAACAACACGATCGTCAAAGAATGCCAAAGCCAAATACGCTAATACGGCAGAAGCCCCGCCTTTTCACGCTTCTTTTCCGAGCGATCGAACTCAATGCGATGGGCCTCAAGAAACACCGTATTGGGTCGCCACTGATGCTCATTCGACTGCCTTAGCGTCGTACCCGCAAAGGAAGCGTAGTCGGTCTTATCCAACAGGTACGATCCACACAGCCGATATTCACCGCAAACAGGCTCAAACGAAATCAGATGAGCATCGAATAAAGCATGTAAGTCGCGCCGAAGCAGAATGCCGTTGCTGGCAACCTGCGATTTGGGTCCCGAGTAATTCTCGATATGCGCAGCCTCCAGAGCTTCGCTGACGCCGCAGTCCGACACCGCGCAACGGCCGTCATAGGCGGCAACGAGCTGCTTGCGGAACCATTGTTGCCCCAATCGCTCGCGCCTTAACGCATAGCGGACCTTTTCGTCGTCGGTCGCACCCTGTCCGGCAAACTCAATATCGACGGGCATGCGCTTCAGATAACTCATGTCGGGCACAAAACGAGGGTCCGGTCCGCCTTTATGAACAGGACCGTGCAGAACAAACCATCCGTTTTCGGGCTCGAACCGCTCAACAAACGCAAGGCCGAGCACCTTATAGCCCACCTCGGTTGCGAATATGACTCCGACTGGGACGCCACATTCCATGCAGTTGAGCATTTTACGGTTGTAATTCTGGTCTCGAAAACCAACGGTACCCGGCGCTTGAACCGAGTACTTAATGACCCACGTACCATCGTCCAAATAGAGCGGAGGCACATCGGTGTAGAAGCTCTTTTTAGAGTTATGGACCGAGAGCGCAAAGATCTTATTGGGGTCTTGCTTCACCCGATCCTGGCCCGGCCAGAAGATCCCTGAATCCCGCGTTACGGGAAAGAAGTCCGAGCCAATTCTCAAACGATACTGATACTGGGGGCTATCTTCCTTGGTGTGGTGCGGAAGGCTGGTCCAAACGCCGCCGCGCTGCTCCTCACCCAGAAACCACTCCCATGCCTCAACGTATTCGGAAGGCACGAGACTGCAGGCACGGTCATAGCTTGGTCCATCCATCAACGGAACAGCAAGGTCAATGTCGTTCATCGCCAGCACCTACAACCATACGAATGCGAGTCATACCCCTCAATAATATGGTCGAGAGTCAATTATTACGAGATCTCATTCCGCGATCGGCACATCGTCGATGCTCTCGGTTTGCCTCTGGCACGCTCGTACCCCGCTACCCCACTCCCCTGTATACTGATGTAGCACGTGTTTCATTCGGGCTTGTTGGGCCGGATTGTTCATGGGAGGTTCTTGTGGCTGTTTCGAATCCGCCTAGGGGAAGCGTTTCTTCTTCGTCCATCAAGCCGGTTACGCGCAAGGCCGTGCGTTGCCAGCGCGAGGTCGCTTGGCTTGTCACGCAGGCAGCGGGCAGGCTTGTGGCGACCACTCAGGACGTCAATGCGCCTACGCCGAGCTTTGTGTTAGCGGCGGCACTGGATTTTGTGCGCCAATTGGAGCTTGCCGAACAGGATGCCGGCGGCCACCTCGACTACCAGAATGTTATGGCGCCCGACCTGCAAACGTTCTGCCACATGGCCAAGTTGCCCGCCGCGCCCAATGCGCTTTCGGACGCAGGCTACATGTTTACGCTCTCAGGCGCGGACCTTATCCGCGACATCTATGCATACTGCAGCGAACTCGCCAAGCGCCACGTCCTTGACGCGGCAGAAGTCAAACCGGGGTATGTCATCAAGCTGGTTCTTAGGCTGTTCTTGATGGACGGGTTCGGGGCCATGCCGGCGTAAGCCGAGCCTTTAGCATCACCGTCGACTGAGCAACAACCGCTTTACCTTAGTGGGCGCCAATTGAGGGTCGATTATTGGGTCGCCTCGTCCACTAACGCATTTATTCCACGCGCTCTGACAGTCGATACTTGCGGTTGCGGCTCGTCGCCGGCGCCGTGGGCTCAAGCTCGCCTTGAGCAATGAGCGCGTTGACGCGCGACCTAACCTGGGAAATTGTAAGCCCCGTGCGTTCTGCCAGCTCACGCGTCCCCAGCTCGCCGTAGTGTTTGAGTGCCGTCACAATTAAGCCCCCGCCATGATCGACCGGCTCGATTTTTGAACGGTAAAGTACGATCTTGAACCGATCGAACCCCGGGCAGAACAGGGGCTCGGCCAGACCATGCGCGCGCATGGCATCGATCATCATCGGGATGCCCGAGCCATTGCCCTCAGCCGGCGAACCTGCGCCATCCGGCAGCGGGACAATCGACATGAGTTTCACGAGCGTCGCGTTACGGCATCGGGAGCTGCCGTCAAACAAGTTCTCGCGAGTCTTTCCCCCGTAAAGGCCGCCAGGATTCGTCACCTCGACACGATCGTCAAAGACGTCGACGGCAATCGATTGTCCACAGAACCGATCCCCGTATTCTCGATGGATTACGGCGTTGGCGATTGCCTCGCGCAGAACCTCCTCGGGAATCTCCAGCGAGTCGACACGCGAGACGCCTTGGACGGTCGAGGTTCGCCGCAAATTCTTGGCGACGGCCGCGACAGCATCCGAGATCATCTCGCCCAACGTTCCCTCACAGATTGTGCGGTCCATGAACCTCAGCGACCCCGCCGTGCCTTTCCGGGTCCCCGCATAGACAGCCATGTCGATAAAGAGCTTGGGATAAAACTGCTGAGGGTAGGTGCCCGCAACTAGGAGTCCAGCCTTGGTGACATTGCCCTGGGAATCAAGGAAATTTAGGCGCTCCAGCTTCGTTTGTTTGTCCGGCGCGCCGCGCATCGCCCGGGGCGTCAACGAGAAAGCCCGATCTATCGTACGGTCGACCAGCGTCTCGTCGAGATCGTCCGCACCTGCGCCCGCCACCGCGTCGCGATCGCTCGGAGTCGCTCGACCGTATGACGCCAATGCGAGCACCTCGGTCGATGAAAGCGGCACATCTTTGTCATCGATGCGTTTGTAGCTGCCACCTTGAGCGCCCCGCTCTATGACATAGCAGGGCTTGCTCGACGGATCAAGCTCCTCAATCGTAATGACGAGAACGATGACGCTCTGAAGCTCCACTCGCTCGATCGCGTATTTGGGCGGATTGGCCAGCTTTCCGCGACCGCCGGCATCGCCCATGCCTGCCACGAATTGGTTGAGCACTTTCTCGGTCTCAAAGTTTGCAACTGGGACAAAACCCGCGCGCTCGCTCACTCCGAGTACGATGATGCCGCCGGCGGTGTTTGCGAAAGCGCTGACCGTTTCCCATACGTCGCGGGAAAGCGTCGTGGCGCTCTCCTTGACCTCGACGTTAAGATCGTCCGAGCCCATGCGCCTTAAAGACTCGAGCAGACCGGTCAGTTCGTTTTCGTTCATCTGCACGTCCTTTCGCTCGGTTCTGCGAAGAATGCCGCGAATAGATTTCCTTAGTCTCTCAGTTATCTCTCATAATTATCTCTCATCTTTCTGTTATCTCTCATATTAGAGATGAGTGAGAGATAAAAGATAAGATGTCTGCCATCTGTTTCATATAAACATGTTTTTGCTGGTAGAACAATCGGTATTGAGATAATACCATGATTGCCTGTCTCTTTGCTGCTCAGTTATCTCTCATATTTATCTCTCGTCTTTCTGTTATCTCTCGTATTAGAGATGAGTGAGAGATGAGAGATGTGCGGGCGGCGGATGAGCGTGGATTTTGGACGGTCGGGAAATGAGGGTGGATATTTGGACGGTTTTTGGGCGTTTTGAGGCTGATTCCGTCCGAAAATCCACTCTCATTCGATAGGCGTCCAAGTTTCCACGCTCGCGCGGCGGTCACGCGGGGCCTTTACCCATTCCGTTGGCATCGTCTTCAGTTCGCCGCAGTGCCGCGGCTCCATATGGGTATACTCTCGAGGATTCGACTCGATTCGCCCCCGCTGGGACGTCAAAGGAGACTGCATATGCCCACCACCTCAACCGACCCGCGCGCCGCAGCCGCCGCGCTGCTGGTGCCCGGCACCACCTGCCATGGCTTTACCGTCGAGCGCTGCGAGACCGTGCCCGAGCTCGACTCGGACGCTTACGTGCTGCGCCACACTGCCTCGGGCGCTCGCCTGCTGTACCTGGCGTGCGACGACGAAAACAAGGCCTTTGCCATTGGCTTTAAGACGCCTCCGGCCGATTCCACCGGCGTGTTCCATATTCTTGAGCACTCGGTGCTGTGCGGATCGGCCAAGTTTCCCGTCAAGGAGCCGTTTGTCGACCTGATCAAGAGCTCCATGCAGACGTTCCTCAACGCCATGACCTACCCCGACAAGACCATCTACCCCGTTGCCACCACCAACGAGCAGGATCTGTACAACCTGATGGACGTGTATCTGGACGCGGTGTTCAACCCGGCCATCTATACCAAGCCCACCATTTTTGAGCAGGAGGGCTGGCACTACGAGCTGGACCTGCCGGAGAGCGTCGAGGGCGAGGGCGACGGCGGCTCCGCGAGCCTGCGCGAGGGCACGCTGCGCTATAACGGCGTGGTGTTCAACGAGATGAAGGGTGCGCTGTCCGACCCCATGAGTGTGCTGGACGACGCCGTCAACGCCGCGCTCTACCCCGACACCGCCTATGCACACGAGAGCGGTGGCGACCCGCGCGCGATTCCCGCGCTCACCTACGAGCAGTTCCTGGACACGCACGCGCGCCACTACAATCCTTCCAACTCTTATATAACGCTCTACGGCGACCTGGACGTGGACCGCGCCCTGGCCTTTTTGGACGAGCGCTATCTGTCGCAGCCGAGTGCCGCGAGCCGCCGCATGGACGCCGCCGTCGCCGCCGGCGAGGACCCGTCCACGATGGCGCCCAATCCGCTGGGCGTGCAGGCGCCCGTGACCTGCGAGTACAAGCGCGTCGAGATGGCCACCACACCCGAGAACGCCCTGGTGGGCCTGGGCCTGGTGCTGGGCAACGCGCTCAACCGCAAACGCACGATCGCGGCGGATATCCTGTTTGAAGCACTGCTGGGCTCCAACGAAGCGCCGGTTAAGAAGGCCATTCTGTCCGCCGGCCTGGGCGGCAACGTGGTGAGCTACACGGCGGCCGAGAGCCTGCAGCCCTACGAGCTCATCATGCTGCAAAACGCGCAGCCCGGCGTGGCGCGCGAGCTGCGCCGCGTGTTCCAGGACGCCTGCCGCGACTTATGCGAACATGGCGTTCCGCGCGAGCGCCTGGAAGCCATCATCAGCAGCAACGAATACGACCTGCGCCAGCGCGACTACGGTATCGCCGACGGCGTGGCCATTGCGTGCGACGCGCTGAGCACGTGGCTCTACGATGACGACGCCGCGACGCTGGCGCTCAAGTACGGCCCAGTGTACGAGGAGCTGCGTAGCGAGCTGGACGGCAGCTATTTTGAGGATCTGCTGCGCGAGCTGGTGCTGCAGAACGATCACATGGCACTGGTCGAGCTGGTGCCGGTGGACGCCACCGAGGGTTCGGAGGGTGCCGAGGCCGCCGAGCTGGCAGCCAAGCGCGATGCC
>UMIT01038043.1_pt1 | contig 12089 bp, 5 predicted proteins | sample 1965911 | NCBI WGS metagenome assembly UMIT01 (sample SAMEA4836131, study PRJEB28245) | human gut metagenome | biome: gut microbiome; material: fecal sample | place: Denmark | collected 2008 | reverse complement strand
GCAATGCGCAGCGGATGCTGGGTGCCGCAACCCGGCCTTGTTGAGCGATAGCGAGACTGAGAGGTTATGACCTATAACAAAAGCCAGCGCACATTCCGTGCGCTGGCTTTTCTGCATCTTACAGCTTACTGGATGCCGGTGACCTTGTAGTCCTGTGCCTCGACGGCGTTCTTGAGCACGTCGTCGGCGACCTCGGCGTTCAGGGTGACGATGGCGGTGCCGGCCTCGTGGCTCACGACAGCCTCGTCCACCTCGGGCAGAGCTTCCAGAGCCTTCTTCACGCGAGCTTCGCAGTGGCCGCACATCATGCCTTCCACTTTCAGGGCCTTCTTCATGGTATTATCCTCCATTTTGACTTCGGGCGCTTCGGCGTCCGATTTTTTGTTATTTTCAGCCGCAGACTGCACCGGGGCAGCAGCGGGAGAAGCGGTTTTGTGGTCGTGCCTGGTGCTGTGCAAATCGAACAGGTTCAGCCGCAGGGCGTTGCTCACGACGCAGAAGCTGGACAGGCTCATGGCAGCAGCACCGAACATGGGATTCAGCGTCAGGCCGAAGGGGATGAACAGACCAGCCGCCAGCGGGATGCCGATGATATTGTAGATGAACGCCCAGAACAGGTTCTCGTGGATGTTCCGCAGGGTGGCGCGGCTGAGGCGGATGGCCGCAGGCACGTCCGAGAGCTTCGAGTTCATCAGCACGACGTCGGCGGCGTCAATGGCCACGTCGGTGCCTGCGCCGATGGCAATGCCGGTGTCGGCACGGGTGAGGGCGGGAGCGTCGTTGATGCCGTCACCCACCATGGCCACCTTGCCGCTGGCCTGCAGCTGGCGGATGACGGCCTCCTTGCCGTCAGGCAGGACGCCCGCGATGACCTCGTCCACGCCCGCCTGCCTGCCGATGGCGTCGGCGGTGCGCTGGTTGTCGCCGGTGAGCATCACGACCCGGATGCCCATGTTCTGCAGCTGACGGATGGCTTCGGGGCTGTCCTCTTTGATGGTGTCGGCCACGGCGATAACGCCCAGCAGACGGCCTGCGCCGCCGAAGAAGAGGGGAGTCTTACCCTCAGAGGCCAGCTTTTCAGCCTGCTGTGCCAGTGCGGCGGGCAGGGTGAGCTTGGTCTGGATGAAGGCGGCATTGCCGGCATAGATGTCCATGCCGTTCAGCTTAGCCGCCAGACCGTTGCCCGGCAGGGCCGCGAAGTCGGTGACTTCCGGGGGAGTGATGGCCTTTGCCTCGGCGTCGGCCAGAACTGCCTTTGCCAGAGGATGCTCGCTGCGGCTTTCCAGCGCTGCGGCCAGTGTCAGAAGCTCCGTCTCGGAGACACCCTCAGCGGGCAGCAGGTCGGTGACGCGGGGTGCGCCCTCGGTGATGGTGCCGGTCTTGTCCAGCGCTACGATCTGGGTGCGGCCTGCGGCTTCCAGCGAGGCGGCAGTCTTGAAGAGGATGCCATTTTTTGCGCCGAGACCATTGCCGACCATAATAGCCACAGGTGTTGCAAGGCCCAGTGCGCAGGGGCAGCTGATGACCAGAACGGAGATGCCGCGTGCCAGTGCATAGCCCAGCTCATGGCCCAGCAGCAGCCAGACGATGGTGGTCACGACGGCGATGGAGATGACCGCCGGGACGAAGAAGCCCGACACGGTGTCGGCGATTTTGGCGATAGGAGCTTTGGTGGCGGCGGCATCGCTGACCATCTTGATGATCTGAGCCAGCGTGGTATCCTCGCCCACGCGGGTAGCCTCACAGCGGAGGAAGCCCGACTGATTGGTGGTGGCAGCGCTGACTTTGTCGCCGACGGCCTTGTCCACCGGGATGCTCTCGCCGGTCAGGGCGCTCTCATTGACTGCGCTGGTGCCTTCCAGCACCACGCCGTCCACCGGGATATTCTCGCCGGGGCGGACCACAAAGACGTCGCCCTTCTGCACGTCGGCGATGGCCACGGTCACTTCCGCGCCGTCCCGCACCAGCGTAGCGGTCTTGGGGGTCAGCTTCATCAGGCTCTTGAGAGCGTCGGTGGTCTTGCCCTTGGAGCGGGCTTCCAGCATCTTGCCCACCGTGATGAGGGTCAGGATCATGGCGGCAGACTCGAAGTAGAACTCCATCATATAGTGCATGACGAGCTCGTCGTTGCCGTCCACCTGAGCGCGGGTCATGGCGAAGAGGGCGTAAGTGCTCCACACGAAGCTTGCCATGGAGCCGAGGGCCACCAGCGTATCCATGTTGGGTGCGCCGTGAATGAGGCCCTTGAATCCGTTGATGAAGAACTTCTGGTTGATGACCATGACGATGCCCGCCAGCAGCAGCTGGACAAGGCCCATGGCGACGTGGTTGCCATCGAACCAGTGGGGCAGGGGCCAGCCCCACATCATGTGGCCCATGGAGAAGTACATCAGCACCAGCAGGAAGCCCAGCGAGGCGATGAGACGGCGCTTGAGCTTCGGTGTCTCGTGGTCGGCCAGTGCGTCGAGGTCGGCGCTGGCGTCCGAAGTCTTACTGGCAGAGGCATTCTTCGGGCTTGCGCCATAGCCTGCCTCCTGCACAGCCGAGAGGATGGCGGCAGGAGAGGCTGTGCCTTCCACGCCCATGGAGTTTGTCAGAAGGCTCACCGAGCAGCTCGTGACGCCCGGCACCTTCTTCACGGCCTTTTCCACCCGGGCAGAGCAGGCCGCGCAGCTCATGCCCGTGACATTGTATTGTTCCATTGCGGATTCCTTTCCCTCTTATAGGATGCCCGGAACGGGGTCATTTCATGAGCCGGGGCAGCAGCTGCAGCAGTTCGTCCAGCTTCTGCGTCTCGCCGGCTTTCAAATCGTCGGCCACGCAGGTGCGGATGTGCTGGCCCAGCAGCTCTTTGGAAAAGCCGTTCAGTGCAGCGTTCACCGCAGCCACCTGCACCAGAATATCGGCGCAGTAGACGTCCTTGTCCAGCATCGCGCGGATGCCGCGCACCTGGCCCTCAATGCGGCTCAGCCGGTTGGCAAGGGCGCGGTACTCCTCAGGGGTACGGTCCTTGTGGCGGCAGCAGGAGGGGGCAGTGTCCTTTTCAGCAGGCTCAGCGGCGCAGCAGCAGGGCTTTTTTTCAGCATCGGTCATAGCAGATAACTCCTTTCCGGGTGTATCGGTATGAAGAGGAAATGTACCCTGTGGGGGTAAATCTCCCAACACTCTGATTTTACCACTTGGGGGTATCTGTTTCAAGTGGGTAGGGGATGCTAACTGTGAAAACTTTGTGAAAATAAAAGCCCCGAAATGCAGAAACGGGAGCCTCCCGGTGAAGGAAAGCTCCCGTTTCTGTTTAGGATAGGAAAGAGAATGTCATAAATAAGGGAGAGGGTCACAGATTGGTGTAACCCATCAGATAGCGGTCCACCTCGGCGGCGCAGTCGCGGCCCTCCCGCAGGCCCCAGACCACGAGGCTCTGGCCCCGGCGCATATCGCCGCAGACAAAGACCTTGTCTACATTGGTGCGGAAGCCATGGTCGGCCACATTGCCCCGAGCGTTCCGCTCCACGCCGAACGCCTCGGCCACATAGTCCTCGCAGCCCACAAAACCGGCGGCGATAAAGGCCAGCTGGCAGTCGTAGGTGAACTCTTCGCCGGTGGGTACCATGCTGGTACGGCCGGTGTCGGGGTCACGCTGGGGCTTGAGATAGGAGATGACCGCGCCGGTCAGGTTGCCGGCGTCGTCCTTCAGAAACTCTTTGACGGTGGTCTGGTAGACGCGGGGGTCTTTGCCGAACTTGGCAAGACACTCAGTCTGGCCGTAGTCCACCTTCAGCACCTTGGGCCACTCGGGCCAGGGATTATTCGCGGCCCGTTCTTTCGGGGGCTGGGGCATCATTTCCAGTGCCACGAGGTCGGTGCAGCCCTGCCGCAGGGCGGTACCCTGACAGTCGTTGCCGGTGTCGCCGCCGCCGATGACGAGGACATTCCTGCCTGCCGCGTTGATGGCCCTGCCGTCGGCAAACTTGCTGTCCAGCAGACTCTTGGTCACGCTGGTAAGGTAGTCCACTGCGAGGTACACGCCCTTCGCGTCGCGGCCGGGGACGTTCAAATCGCGGGCTTTCTTGGCACCGCAGCAGAGCACGATGGCGTCATAGCTGTTCAAAATCTCAGCGGCATTCACAGCCCCGCCCACATCCATGTTGGTGCGGAACTCAACGCCCTCAGCCTGCATGATCTTGATGCGGCGCTCGATGACGGATTTGTCCAGCTTCATGTTGGGGATGCCGTACATCAGCAGACCGCCTACACGGTCAGCACGCTCGAAGACGGTGACGGCATGGCCCCGGATGTTGAGGTATTCGGCCACCGACAGGCCCGAAGGGCCGCTGCCGATGACGGCCACGCTCTTGCCGGTGCGGGCCGGAGGCGGGGCGGCATGGAGCCAGCCCTTGGCGTAGCCCGTCTCCACGATGGCGTGTTCGTTCTCCCGGACAGTGACGCTGCTGCCGGTGACGTCGCCGCAGGTGCAGGCGGCCTCACACAGGGCAGGGCAGACCCGGCTCGTGAACTCAGGGAAACGGTTGGTGGTGCGCAGGCGGCGGAGCGCCAGTTCCCACTTGCCCTGATAGACCAAATCGTTCCACTCGGGGATGAGGTTGTTCAGCGGGCAGCCGGAGGCCATGCCGCCGATCATCATGCCCGCCTGGCAGAAGGGGACGCCGCAGTCCATGCAACGGGCTGCCTGGGTCTGCTGCTCCTCCCGGGAGAGCCAGATGTGAAATTCGTTAAAGTTTTCAATGCGCTCCAGCGGCGGAACATCCGTGCTGGTCTTGCGCGTGTAATCCATAAAGCCAGTGAGTTTTGCCATGATGTTCCCCTCCTTACTTGTTCTTCTGCACGGCGTAGAATGCTTCGATCTGCGCCTGCTCGCCGTCGAGTCCGCGCTCTTCCATGGAGGCGATGACCCGCAGCATATGGTCGTAATCGTAGGGGAGGACCTTCTTGAACTTGGGCAGGAACTCGCTGAAATTGTCCAGGATCTCCTTGCCGCGGGGCGAGCCGGTCAGCTCGACGTGCTCCCGGATGAGCTCTTTCAGGGTGGCGACGTCGTACTTGTGCTCCACCGGCTCGAGGCTGACGGTCTCCTTGTTCACTCGCTGGTAGAAATCCCAGTTCTCATCCAGCACATAGGCGATGCCGCCGGTCATGCCGGCTGCAAAGTTCTTGCCGGTCTGGCCCAGAACGACGACAGTGCCGCCGGTCATGTACTCGCAGCCGTGGTCGCCCACGCCCTCGACGACGGCCACAGCACCCGAGTTGCGGACGCAGAAGCGCTCACCGGCCACACCGGAAACAAAGGCTTTGCCGCTGGTGGCACCGTAGAGTGCCACGTTGCCGATGATGATGTTCTCCTCGGGCTTGAAGGTGATGCCCTCGGGCGGGCGGACGACGAGCTTGCCGCCGGAGAGGCCCTTGCCCATGTAGTCGTTGCAGTCGCCGGTCAGTTCCAGCGTCAGGCCCTTGGGAATGAATGCGCCGAAGCTCTGGCCGCCTGCACCGGTGCAGTGGACGGTGTAGACGTCATCGGGCAGGTCGCTGCCGTACTTGCGGGTGATTTCGCTGCCGAAGATGGCACCAAAGGCACGGTCGGTGTTGGAGACATCCAGCTTTACGCTCTGAGGGGTCTTGCTGCTGAGCTTGAATTTCTTCATCAGCATCTTCATGTCCAGAGTGTCTTCCAGATGGAAGTCGTAGGTGTCTTCCTTCTGGAAGTGGACATTGCTGTTGACGATGGCGGGGTTGTGCAGGATGCAGTCGAGGTCCATCTTGGACATCCGGCTGTCGGCAGGGGCAGACTTGACATGGAGCAGGTCGGTGCGGCCCACCAGCTCGTCGATGGTACGGATGCCCAGCTTTGCCATATATTCGCGCAGCTCCTGCGCCACGAAGGTCAGGTAGTTGATGATATACTCGGGCTTGCCGCGGAAGTGCTTGCGCAGCTCGGGGTTCTGGGTGCAGATGCCCATGGGGCAGGTGTCGAGGTTGCAGACACGCATCATGACGCAGCCCATGGTCATCAGCAGAGAGGTGCCGAAGCCGAACTCCTCAGCGCCCAGCATACAGCTGATGGCCACATCGCGGCCGGAGAGCAGCTTGGAATCGCTCTCGATGCGCACACGGGTGCGCAGGCCGTTGAGGATAAGGGTCTGGTGGGTCTCGGCGATGCCAAGCTCCCAGGGCAGACCGGCATCTTTGATGGAGTTGCGGGGCGCTGCGCCCGTGCCGCCGTCGTAGCCGGAAACAAGGATGACCTGTGCGCCGCCCTTGGCGACACCGGCAGCGATGGTGCCGACGCCGGCCTCACTGACCAGCTTGACGTTGATGTTGGCGTGGCGGTTGGCATTCTTGAGGTCGTAGATAAGCTCTGCAAGGTCTTCGATGGAGTAGATGTCGTGGTGCGGCGGGGGAGAAATGAGGCCGACACCGGTAGTGCTGTGACGGGTCTTGGCGATCCACGGATACACTTTTGCGCCGGGCAGATTGCCGCCCTCGCCGGGCTTTGCGCCCTGTGCCAGTTTGATTTGGATCTCCTCTGCCGAGACAAGATACTTGCTGGTGACGCCGAAGCGGGCGGAAGCCACCTGCTTTATCTTGGAATTGCTCTCGCTGTGGTAGCGCTCTTCGGGCTCACCGCCCTCGCCGGTGTTGCTCCGGCCGCCGAGGCGGTTCAGCGCGATGGCGATGGTCTCGTGGGCCTCGCTGCTCAGTGCGCCGTAGCTCATGGCAGCGGCTTTGAACCGCTTGACGATGGAGCTCACCGGCTCTACCTCGTCCAGCGGGATGCCGCCGTCGGGGGCATAGTTGAAGTCCAGCAGACTGCGCAGATGGACGCCGTTCTGGCCCATGTTGTCCACGGTGTGGGTGAACTGCTTGAAGGTGTCGTAGTCACCGGTGAAGCAGGCTTTCTGGAACAGGTGGATGGTCTGGGGATTGAAGAGGTGCTCTTCCTTGCCGCTGCGGAACTTGTGGGCGCCGCCGTCTTCCAGCTGCATGTTGATGTCAAGGCCCAGAGGGTCGAAGGCTGCGTTGTGCAGGGCCTCCACGTCAGCCTGAATGTCCTCGAGGCCGATGCCGCCCACACGGCTCACCGTGCCGGTGAAATACTTGTCGATGACGTCCTTGGAGATGCCGACGGCCTCGAAGATCTGGCTGCTCTGGTAGCTCTGGATGGTGGAAATGCCCATCTTGGAGGCAATCTTCACGATGCCGCCCAGCACAGCCTTGTTGTAGTCGTCTACGGCGGCGTAATAATCTTTGTCCAGCAGGCCGTCGTCGATGAGTTGGCCGATGGTCTCATGGGCCAGATAGGGGTTGACGGCACAGGCACCGTAGCCCAGCAGAGCGGCAAAGTGATGCACTTCATGAGGCTCTGCGCTCTCGAGGATGAGGGCCAGCGCGGTGCTCTTCTTGGTGCGGATGAGGTACTGGGACACGGCAGAAACCGCCAGCAGGCTGGGGATGGCCACATGGTACTCGTCAATGTCCCGGTCGGACAGGATGATGATGTTCGCACCCTCTTTATAAGCGCGGTCTACCTCCAGGAAAACGCGGTCGATGGCCTTTTCGAGGCTGGTGTTCTTGTAGTAATTGATGGAGACAGTGGAGACTTTGAAGCCCGGGACATTCATGTACTTGATACGGAGAAGGTCAGTGGACGTGAGGATGGGATTGTTGACCTTGAGCACCTTGCAGTTTTCGGGCTTGTCTTCCAGCAGGTTGCCGTGTGCGCCCACATAGACGCTGGTGGAGGTGACGATCTTCTCGCGGATGGCGTCGATGGGCGGATTCGTGACCTGTGCAAAACGCTGCTTGAAATAATTGAAGAGCGGCGGGTGCTGGCCGCTGAGGACGGCAAGCGGGGTATCGGTACCCATTGCGCCGGAAGGCTCTGCGCCCTGACGTGCCATGGGCAGGATGAGGGTGCTGATGTCCTCATACTTGTAGCCGAACACCTTCTGCAGGCGCAGCAGGTCGTCGCCGGTGTAGCTGGGGGTCTTGATGTTGGGGATCTTGAGGTCCTTCAGCTGGACGAGGTTGCGGTCTATCCACTCGCCGTACGGCTCACGGCTGGCGTAGTATTCCTTCAGCTTCTCGTCGTCCACGACTTCGCCCTTGACGGTGTCCACCAGCAGCATCTTGCCGGGGCGGAGACGGTCTTTGACCAGAATATTCTCCGGCTCACAGGGCAGCACGCCCACCTCGGAAGAGAGGATCATCCTGCCGTCTTTGGTGATGTAGTAGCGGCTGGGGCGCAGACCGTTGCGGTCCAGCACAGCGCCCACCACATCGCCGTCGGAGAAGAGGATGGCGGCAGGGCCGTCCCAGGGTTCCAGCATGGTGGCGTAATACTGGTAGAAATCCCGCTTTTTCTGGCTGATGTTCTTGTTGTTCTCCCAGGGTTCCGGGATGGTGATCATGACAGCCAGCGGCAGATCCATGCCGTTCATCACCATGAACTCGAGGGCGTTGTCCAGCATGGCGGAGTCGGAGCCGGAGGTGTTGATGATGGGCAGGATCTTGTTCATGTCCTCCTTCATGATGGGGGAGGAGATGGTCTCTTCACGGGCCAGCATGGCGTCGGTGTTGCCCTTGATGGTGTTGATCTCACCGTTGTGGAGGATGAAGCGGTTGGGGTGGGCGCGCATCCAGCTGGGGTTGGTGTTGGTGGAGAAGCGGCTGTGGACCATGCCGATGGCGGATTCATAATCCTCGTCCTGCAGATCGAGGTAGAACTGGCGCAGGTCGTGGACGAGGAACATGCCCTTGTACACGATGGTGCGGCTGGACAGACTGGGGACATAGGTGCCGTTGCTGGCCTGCTCGAAGACCCGGCGGACGATGTAGAGCTTGCGGTCAAAGTCGATGCCCTTGCTCACCTTGGCGGGCTTTTTGATGAAGCACTGCCAGATGGCGGGCATACAGTCGCGGGCTTTCTGGCCCACGGCGTCGGGGTCTACAGGCACTTCGCGCCATGCCAGAAACTCGAGGCCCTCTTTGCGGGTGACAAGCTCAAAAAGCTTCATGGCTTGGGCGCGCAGGTGTTCGTTCTGAGAAAAGAAGAACATACCTACGCCGTATTCTCGCTCGTTGCCAAGGCTGATGTTCAGCTCGTCGGCTATCTTGGCAAAGAAGCGGTGGCTGATCTGCAGCATGATGCCCACGCCGTCGCCGGTCTTGCCCTCGGCGTCCTTGCCGGCGCGGTGCTCAAGGCGCTCCACGATGGACAGCGCGTCGCTGACGGTCTGGTGGCTCTTGCGGCCCTTGATGTCCACGACGGCACCGATGCCGCAGGCGTCGTGCTCGAACTGGGGGTCATAGAGGCCCAGAGGCCCTCTTTGCTCCGTGAAATTTTCCATAGACTTTCCCATCCTTTTTTCGATTTTCCGGAGAATATCCTGACAATGCTGCGGCACATTCCGCAGCGGCCCTCTTATATGGTATAACAGAAAAGGCGTCCCAGATGGGTCGGCGAAGACTCATCTGGAACGCCCTTGTTCCGGATAACAAGAATATTATACAAAGGTGCTGAAAAAGATTCAAGTGACAGCTGCACCAAATGTGGGTACACGGCGACGGTTCTTCTTGTGAAAAACAGACACGCAGAGTAGGAAATAGTATGCCTTTTCCGGCTCAGTGCCGGCCCAGACAGGCGGCAAGATCGTCCTCCGGCGTGGTGATGGGCCGGAGGTCATACTTCTCCTGCAAAACAGCGGCCACCCCGGGGGAGAGGAAGGCGGGCAGGGTGGGGCCGAGACGGATGCCCCGGATGCCCAGCGCCAGCAGGGCCATCAGCACACAGACCGCCTTCTGCTCGAACCAGCAGAGGATGATGGAGAGGGGCAGCTCGTTGACCGAGCAGTCAAAAGCTTCGGCCAGACCCAGCGCGATCCGGATGGCACTGTAGGCGTCGTTGCACTGGCCCACGTCGAGGATGCGGGGCAGACCCGCCACCGTACCCAGCGGCAGGTCGTTGAGCCGGAACTTGCCGCAGGCCAGCGTCAGGATGACGGTGTCGGGCGGGGTCAGCTTGGCAAAATCCGTGTAGTACCGGCGGGAGGGGCGGGTGCCGTCGCAGCCGCCGATGAGGAAAAAGTGCCGGATGGCACCCTCGTGGACGGCTTGGACGATCTCCTCCGCATGGCTCAGTACGGCATGGTGGGCAAAGCCGGTGGCGACCACACTGCCGCCGTTCATGCCCGGGATGAGGGTGTCCTCCGGGTAGCCACCCAGCTCAAGCGCCTTGGCGATGACCGGCGAAAAATCTCGGTCCTCCCCGATGTGGGCGACGCCGGGATAGGAGACGACAGAGGTGGTGAATACCCGGTCGGCATAGCTGGGCCGGAGGGGCATGATGCAGTTGGTGGTGAAGAGCACCGGTGCAGGGATGTCCTCAAACTCCCGCTGCTGGTTCTGCCATGCGGTGCCAAAGTTGCCTTTCAGATGAGGAAAGCGCTTTTTCAGCTCCGGGTAGCCGTGGGCAGGCAGCATCTCGGAGTGGGTGTAGACATTGATGCCCTTGCCCTCGGTCTGCTCCAACAGGCACTTGGCGTCGTAGAGGTCGTGGCCGGAGATGACGATGAAAGGCCCTTTCTCGATGGTCAGGGACACCTCCACCGGCTCCGGGTCGCCAAACGCGCCGGTGTTGGCCTTGTCCAGCTCAGCCATGACCCGGTAGGCCATCCGCCCGGTGTCCTCCACCAGCTGGAAGAGCTTGTCCTTGTCCCGCTCCTGTGCGATGGCCCGCAGCGCCGTGCAGAAAAACAGGTCGATTTCGCCATCGGTATAGCCCAGCACCCGCGCGTGGTAGGAGTAAGCTGCCATGCCGCGCAGCCCAAAGAGGACAAAGGAGCACAGGCTCTTCCGGTCGGGGTCCGGCTCCTGCCACAGCTTCTGCATATCGTAGTCGGACACTGGTGCAGGTGCAGGGCTGGCCGAGGCAAAGGCTTCCTGCTTGGCCTTCCAGACCTTATCGGTCAGCTGCGCCACCGTTTGGGGGTCGAAATCAACATTGGTGATGGTGGTGAACAATCCTTCCGTCAGCAGGAGTGCCTGCGGGGGGCGGATGGGTCTGCCGATGTCCAGCAGCAGGGTGGCAAAGCCGATGAGTGCCCCGGTGAGCTTGTCCTGCGCGTCGGCTGTCTCGGCTGATTTGCCGCAGACACCCGCTTTTCCGGTGCAGGCCGTGCAGTTTGCTGCCTGCTCGCATTGATAACAGAACATCATTTCGTCCATGCAAAAACCTCTTTTCGTTTGATGAAAGGAGTATGAGCGGGGCGGCAGACGGTTATGCAGGCAGGCGGGGCAAACCAAAAAAAGCCGCACCCTCGCGGATGCGGCCCTTGTAGATCAGGAAAAGCTTAGTAGGTGATGCCCTGAGCCATCATGGCAGTAGCGACCTTCAGGAAGCCGGCGCAGTTTGCACCGACCATCAGGTTGCCCTCGGAGCCAGCGGCCACAGATGCATCGTAGGAAGCGTGGAAGATGCCCTCCATGATGCCCTTCAGCTTTGCATCGACCTCTTCGAAGCTCCAGCTCAGACGCTCGGAGTTCTGGCTCATCTCCAGACCGGAGGTAGCCACGCCGCCGGCGTTGGAAGCCTTTGCGGGTCCGTACAGGATGCCGTTGGACAGGTAGACCTCGATGGCCTCGGGAGTGCTGGGCATATTAGCGCCCTCGCAGACCACGGTGCAGCCGCCCTTCACCAGAGCCTCTGCGGACTCCTTGTTGATCTCGTTCTGGGTAGCGCAGGGCAGGGCGATGTCGCAGGGGACAGTCCAGACCTTGGTGCAGTCAGCAACGTAGGTCGCATCCTTGTGGGTCTCAGCATATTCCTTGATACGGCCACGGCGGACTTCCTTCAGATCCTTGACGTAGGCCAGATCGATGCCGTTGGGGTCGTAGACATAGCCGTTGGAGTCGGACATGGTGACGACCTTGGCGCCCAGCTGGGTAGCCTTCTCACAGGCGTAGATAGCGACATTGCCAGAGCCGGAGATGACCACGGTCTTGCCCTCGAAGCTGTCGTTGCGCATGCACTTCAGAGCCTCAGCGGTGAAGTAGCACAGGCCGTAGCCGGTAGCCTC
>UMIT01025782.1_pt1 | contig 12128 bp, 9 predicted proteins | sample 1965911 | NCBI WGS metagenome assembly UMIT01 (sample SAMEA4836131, study PRJEB28245) | human gut metagenome | biome: gut microbiome; material: fecal sample | place: Denmark | collected 2008 | reverse complement strand
CATCGGCTCGGCGATGTGCAGCTTGCGGCGGATGACGATTGGGGTGTCGCCGACCTGGACCTCGACGGATTCGCCAGGGCCGAGATCAGCGGAAACGGCGTCGGCCGGGCTATTGTTCGGCGCTTCCGGCTCCGTCTCCTCGACGACGACCGGCTCGACCGGGCCCAGATCGTCCGGGACCGGATGGGTGTAGCCACGACGATGGTCCTTGCGGCGGTCGCGGGTACGGCGCAGACGAAGCGTCAGCTTGTCGAGAGCCAAATCGAGAGCACTGAACTCGTCGGCGCTGGAGGCTTCGGCACGCACCACGGTACGACCTGCGATGACGGTGATCTCAACGCGCTTGGCGGTGTCGGCCTGACGCGGATTGCCCTCGTGGGACAGCACAATCTGGACACGCTGCGCATCCGGGGCGATAGCGGTCACACGATTCATCTTGCTTTCGACAACGTCACGGAACCTTTGCTTGATCTGCGTATGACGTCCGGTAACGACGATTTCCATGTGGACCTCCCTAGACTCAAGCGGTGTTAACCGCTATATACGGACCAACCAGCTGCATCGCTGCTTGGTAGTCATCATTGTATCCATAAGATTGGTGATTTGCTGGAAAACTCCCCGAGAAAACAAAAGTTTTTTTACGCTTTGCTTTCGACGATTCTCTTGCTATAGTTGTGCGTTTGAGACCTCTTGATGGCCACGACCGATTTTGTCGGTTGAGGAACTTCCGGGCTCCATAGAGCACGATGGCGGATAACGTCCGCCCAGGGCGACCTGAGAGATAGCGCAGCAGAGAATAGACCGCCTTACCGGTTTCGGCCGGTGGGTAAGGGTGAAACGGCGGTGTAAGAGACCACCGGGCCGCTGGTGACAGTTGGCCGCATGGCAAGCCTCATCGGGAGCAAGGCCAAGCAGAAGGCGTTCGAGGACTGCTCGTCCGAAGCCTTCGGGTAGGCTGCTAGAGCCTGACGGCAACGCCAGGTCGAGATGGATGGCCATCCGTGCCGTTGGCACGACAGAACCCGGGGTATAAGAGGTCTCACTCTCCACTCTTTATGTTTTGAGGATTTCTTTACACCAGCCTCTTTATGAAACTGACGTCACGCCCTTGGTCAACGGTCGCCGTCAATCAAACAGTTCCTGTGCGATTTGGCGCAGGATCTCAGGATTATGGCCTTTTCTGCCGCCCGCGCTCCAGAAGCGGCGCCTACGTACATCGCGTTCCAGACCGGCGGTTTTTCTCGCGGTTCTACGGCCTAATTCCCATGCGGCTTCAGTAAACACGCCGTAGGATTCCGCCTCATCACAAACCTGTTGGGCCAGCCTACGGTCGACGCCTTTCCGTATAAGCTCAGCGACCGCGCCCCTACATCCCATAAGACGGGTCGCACAGTAGCGCACCGCGGATTGCGCGTAGGCTTCATCGTCAATCAGTTGAACCCTTGTCAGTCTTTCGATGACGTCGTCAACCACTTCAGAGGTATAGCCCTTACCAATCAGGCGCTCACGCAGTGCGCCGGAAGGTCGAGGCGCAGCGTCCAGCAATCGCAATGCGGCTTCCCTGCATGCGTCAAGATCATTTGGATCCTTTGCGGCAGTAGAATCGCCGTTCCCGACACGCCCAGCGTGTCGCGCGTGTCGTGGCGTTTTCGTCGCATTTGCGCTTCCAGCGAACAAACTGGAACGGTCAGGTTTCGTTCGACGGTTCCACCTCTGAACGTTCGTGCGTTCTGGATCCTCTGAAGAAAGGGCAAGGCCCCCAGTATCGGCCGACGCCGGCTGAAGGCCCTGTTCCTTAAGGAAACGTTCGGCGCTGATCATATGTCAGGCTTTGGCGGCTTTTGAAGTTTTGGACGTCTTACCATCATCCGGCGCGCCCGCGGCGTCCTCCGCCCCATCGTCCTCGGCGAACTGGTCGGTAGGTTTGATCAGACCGAATGCCGCCTTGACCTTGTTCTCGATTTCCTCTGTGAGTTCCGGATTGTCCTTGAGGAACTGACGCACGTTTTCGCGTCCTTGCCCCAGCTGGTCGCCCTCATAGGTGAACCACGAGCCAGACTTTTTGACGACGTTGGCCTGCAACGCCATATCAAGCACGGAACCTTCCTTGGAGATGCCCTCGCCGTACAGCACATCGAATTCGGCGGTCTTGAACGGCGGAGCCATCTTGTTCTTAACAACCTTGACCTTGGTACGGTTGCCGACAGCCTCATCACCGTTCTTAATGGTCTGGATACGGCGGATGTCCATACGTACGGACGCGTAGAACTTCAATGCCTTGCCGCCGGTGGTGGTCTCCGGATTACCGAAGAACACGCCAATTTTCTCACGCAACTGGTTGATGAAGATGGCGGTGGTACCGGCTTGCGCCAGCGCACCGGTCATCTTACGCAACGCCTGACTCATCAGGCGCGCCTGCAGGCCGACATGGCTGTCTCCCATCTCGCCTTCGATTTCCGCTTTCGGCACCAAGGCCGCGACGGAATCGATGACAATCACGTCAAGCGCGCCGGAACGAATCAGCATGTCGGCGATTTCCAATGCCTGCTCGCCATTGTCCGGCTGAGAGACGATCAACGAATCGGTGTCGACGCCCAGCTTACGGGCATAGACCGGATCGAGCGCATGCTCGGCATCGATGAATGCGGCCACACCGCCGGCCTTCTGGGCATTGGCCACCACATGCAGCGCCAATGTGGTCTTACCAGAGGATTCCGGTCCGTAAATCTCCACAATACGGCCTTTAGGCAGGCCGCCGATGCCTAATGCCATATCCAAAGCCAAGGATCCGGTCGGAATGACCTCGACATCCTGTTCCGGGCGGTCGCCAAGTCTCATGGCCGATCCCTTGCCGAAGCTTTTCTCGACCTGCGCGAGCGCTGTGTCGAGCGCGGCCTGACGGCGCGGATCGATTCCATTCGCGGACTTGTTCTGTGCGGCGTTCTTTGCCGCGCTCGTCTGTGCCATGACTACTCCTTGTTGTTGACCGAGACGAATGAATGGATTCACCGTAAAACCGCATCATCCATCTGCGCAAGTTCAATCGGCCATTGTGGTCGAAGAACATGCATTTCGACACGCCGAAGACCGCTTTCCCTTGAAATTCCAGCATTCTGAAACTTCGCGGCGAGCCGTTGACGACCTGCCCAATCCGTGCTTCTGTGGATAACTATACCCCATTATCCGAACATCTGTTCGAAATCGGTGTTTTGCGATAGCCGAACTCCGCCTAACGCACCGGCATTGGTGGCGCGTTATGGTCCTTTCCCCAACGTTTGGAGTCAGGAATGTTCATCTGGTCGCACAGAACGTTCCATACCACGCGGGGCTCCTCCCCCATTTCAAGCGCTTCGACGGCTGTCAGACCGTTCAATCGATCAAGCACTTGGTCGCGTGCGAGCGCGCGGCCATAGCTACGGCCGAGTACCTCTTCAAGCAACTGCCAAAATTCACGTTCCTGCACGCGCTCAAGTGTACACAGCAAGCGCAACCAAAAGAAAACGCCCGACGGAACAAGCCGCCGGGCGTTAGACGTCCAACAGGAATCAGATTGCGACGGAATCGAGATAATCGGCGACCATGCGCAGCATCTGCGCCGTGGATACGCCCAACGATTGCGCAATCGAGCTCAGCAGCTCGGAGCTGGCCTCTTTTTGGCCACGCTCCACTTCGGAGAGGTAACCCAACGACACTCCGGCCTTTTCGCTCACCTCACGCAACGTTTTGTGGTCATGGGTGCGCAGATCGCGCAGTACATGGCCGATGGCCTCGCGAAGCGATACCTCTCTGGGTTCGTCGGTGGTTTCCGTGGCTGCCGACATGGATCGTGCGGAAACGCGTTCCACGTCTTCCCCCCGCCATATGCGGGTCAATGCGGCCTGGCGCTCGTCTTTGGCCTTTTTGGCCGCGCGGGCACGCAGCACCTGCTGCTGGGCGAACATCACCGCGCGGCGCTGGGCTGGGGTGAGTTCCCTGACGCGGGCGTTGCCGCTTTGCACCGCGGGAACCATCGCCTTGAGTTCCATCTGTTCCTTGGTGAGTGTCATCGTGTCCATGCCGCCAGCCCCTTTCGCTTTTCATACGTACGTCCACTATGGTCAACACCCATATTCGTGGATTATTCCTGTGAAAGTGCTGAAAGAGTCCTCAGTTTTTCCAGAATACATTGCACGGTTTCGTGCCGCACGGCTTCCCGATCACCCTTCAGACGCAGCTCATAAGCAGCTGTTTGACGCGCACGAATGCCATTGAAGCCACAGGGCAGGGAGCAGCCGATGTACACCAGGCCGGCAGGTTTGTCACCATCCGGTCCCGGCCCTGCAACACCGGTAGTGGCCAAGCCGATGACACAGTCTCCATCCTCGGTCTGTCGGTATAGTTGCGCGGTTCCCACAGCCATCTGCCGCGCCACTTCGGGGTGGACCGCCCCTTCTCGGGCCAGCAGGTCGGCATTCACGCCGAGAATCTTCGCTTTGGCGCGAATGTCGTAGGTCACCGCCGAGCCGAGGAACACTTTCGATGCGCCTGGTATGCGTACGAAGGCGTCGGCGAGTAGACCTCCCGTCAGCGATTCGGCGGCGGCGATTTTGAAATGGTTGGCTTCGCAATAGCGTAAAACGGCTGCGGCCAGCTCATCGCATTGCGATTGGCTGGCCGCGGTCGACGAATTTTCGGATTCGCTCATCGGGATTTACTTGGTTTCCTTTTCGGATTTTGCGGTCTTCTTACGTCCGCCGAACGTGTTGACGAGGTATTCGCCGCCCGAATACAGGCATAGAATCAACGCCAGGTAAATCAGGGCGTACGTGATCGTGTAATAAACGGTCATCCACAGCGGAGTGGTGTTCATGCCATCAGCGAGGCTCCACATCGGCAGCATGAGCATGGCAAGGCCGATGCACTGGCACAGGGTCTTGTACTTGCCGGCTTGGGATGCGGCGATGACCTTGCCGCCGGTGTCGATGACGAAGAAACGCATGATGGTGATGCCGATCTCACGGATGAGGAACAGCGCGGTCACGACCCAGCCGAGCACTGCGTTGCCGAATTCGTTGAAGATGGCGGCGACGATCAGCGTGCCGCAGGTGAGCAGCTTATCTGCGATTGGGTCCATGAGCTTACCCAGTTCGGTGACCTGGTTATATTTGCGGGCCATCCAACCGTCGAGCTTATCGGTGCAGGCGGCGATGATGAAGATAATCGCCGCCACCCAGCGCATAGTCGTGTTTTTGGTACCCCATGCGCCTGCCATGACGTACAACGCCAGGAAGATGACGACCAGGACGATACGAGAGAAAGTGACGATGTTCGGCGGGGCGTTCCACCCGTCAAGCAGGGACGATTTGCGTTCTTCTTGCTTTTCCATACCGTTCACGTTACCCCGATACCACTACTTGGCGCAATGCGTGCGATTGTCGCGTTCCATCATCGCGTGTCCGCAGCGTCGGCCGGCTGGGTAGAACCTGCGGTAAGCGATGAGGTTTCGCCCTTGATGAAGGCGAGCACCTGCGGCAGATCCTGTGGTTGGACGAGCACTTCGCGAGCTTTGGAGCCTTCGGACGGACCGACCACACCACGCGATTCAAGCAGATCCATGAGTCGGCCGGCTTTGGCGAATCCGACACGCAGTTTGCGCTGCAGCATGGAGGTTGAGCCGAACTGCGTGCTGACCACCAGTTCCGCCGCCTGCAACAGCATGTCCATGTCGTTGCCGATGTCCTCATCCGGCTCGATGGCCTTCTTTTCGGCCTCCTTGGCCATCTCCTCGATATCCTCGCGATAATGCGGCTTGCGCTGGGTTCGCACGAACTCCACCGCGCGACGGATTTCGGACTCGTCGACCCATGCGCCCTGCACGCGGATCGGCTTGGCCTGGCCCATCGGCAGGAACAACGCGTCACCTTGGCCGATCAGCGTTTCCGCACCGGTGGCGTCGAGGATGACTCGCGAATCGGTGGCGGATGAGGTGGCAAAAGCAAGTCGGGACGGGATGTTGGCCTTGATCAAGCCCGTGACCACGTCAACGGACGGGCGCTGCGTGGCGAGCACCAGATGCACGCCGGCGGCTCGCGCGAGCTGCGTGATGCGCTGGATGGAGCTCTCCACGTCGTTCTTGGCCACCATCATAAGGTCGGCCATTTCATCGACGACCACGAGGATATACGGGTATGGTGCGACCTTGCGTTTGGAGCCTGCGGGCGCATGCACCTTGCCAGCGCGCACGGCAGCGTTGAAGTCCTTGATGTGGCGGAATCCGAAGAATTCGAGGTCGCTGTATCGTGCGTCCATCTCCTTGACCACCCATTCCAAAGCCTGTGCGGCCTTCTTCGGATCGGTGATGATCGGGGTGAGCAAATGTGGAATGCCCGCATAGGCGGACAGTTCGACTCGTTTAGGATCGACCATGATCATGCGGACCTGGTCAGGCGTGGCGCGCATGATCACGGAGGTGAGCATGGAGTTGATGAAGCTCGACTTGCCGGAGCCGGTGGCGCCAGCCACCAACAGGTGGGGCATCTTGGTCAGGTCGGCGGTCACGAAATGGCCTTCCACATCCTTGCCGACGCCGGTGAGCATCGGATTCGGATCGTTCCGGGCCTTGTCGGAGCGCAGCACGTCGCCCAGCACCACGGTTTCGCGGTCGGAGTTCGGAATTTCGATGCCGATGGCGGATTTGCCTTCGATCACCGACAGGATGCGCACGTCGGAGCTGGCCACCGCGTAGGCGATGTTCTTCTGCAGGTTGGTGACCTTCTCGACCTTGACGCCAGGGCCAAGCTCCACCTCATACATGGTGACGGATGGTCCGCGCAGGAAGCCGATGACCTTCGCATCGACGTTGAACTGTTGGAAGGTACCGGTCAGCGCGCGGATCACACGATCGTTCTCCGGAGTGTGCGCGGCGTGCGGCGCGCCCTTCTTCAGAATGTTGAGGTCAGGCAGATGATACGGTCCCTCGGGAATGTCATCCGCCGCTTCCCCGTCAACGGCAGCAGCCGGCATATCGTCAAGGACCTCGCCGGTCGCGGCATCCACCATGACTTCCTTGCCGTTGGAGGTGCCGTCCTCGTCGATGACGGCCCATGGGTCGTTTGGAGCGACGCCAACCGGCTTGATTTCGCTGGACGGCACCGGCTCGGCGACGCTGGGCATGGTGCCGCTCGCGGTGCCGATCGGCGCGGACGAGAAGGAGCGTCCGCGACCGTTCTGTGGCATGGCCGTGGTGCCGGACGGCGCAGCGGCGGAATAATCATCTGAATCATAATCATCGGCACGATAATCGTCCGAAGAAATGCTGCGTGGCGAATCGACCTGTTGGTACGGCTCGTCGACGATGGTTTCCGCGGTCTGTCCGTGCCGTTCGGCGGCATTAAGAAACGCTTCGTCGCCGGCGTAATGGTCAAGGTCGCCATCATCGACGTTCTTGCTCTTATGGGATGCGAAACGTTGCTTCATACGCGTAAGGAAGCCCGGCCTATCGTCGTTTTCTCCATCCGCATCGGTGCCGTCGTGGGCGGGAACGCCTTCGGCGAAGGCGAGTGTCGTGCCCCCAACGCGGACTTCGTTCGGAAACTGTTCGGCCTCATCGTCAATGTCATCACGGTTTTTAGGCGTTCCAACAAACTTGGCCGCCAGAGCCTTCGCCTTGTCCGGTATCTGCGTGACCCGCGTATGGGTAATCAACAGCAACGAAAACAGGATGACGACTACGAAAATCGCAATGGAAAAGCCTTTGGAAAGCCCCCACGCCAACGGACAGCCAAGCACATAGCCAAGCAGGCCGCCTGCCCGCTGCAGCAAAGACATATCGAACTTCTGGGAGTCGGAGGCAATCGCCGCGTCAAGAATAGAGCAGACGGACCAGAGGATCATGAACCATCCGAGGGCCATATGGAGGTTCTCATCCTTGTTTTGCGTCTTGCGCATCAGACTGAACACCACAAGCGCCAGGAATACCGGCAGAATCACGCTGGTCAATCCGAACAGTCCGGAGGCCATGGCATGCAGGACCTGTCCGAAAGCGCCCTGGACACGGAACCATTCGGATGCGCAGAACAGCACCGCGAGAATGGCCATGATGAAACATGCGATGTCGCGGCGATATTTACGCAGTATGCCGGCGATCGGCGAGGAATCGACCTCGTCCATGACTTTGGTATCGCCGGAACGCGATTTGCCTGCGGAACCCTTGCCGCCTGATTTCGGGTTGGAAGATGCTGTTCGTGCCATAACAGGACTCGATTTTACCCATGGGCACCGCCATGGCACGACGACATCCGATACTTATCGAAAGTTTTTGCCGTTCACGCCGTCAGGCGCTTCGGCTAGGCGATATCGCCAAGATGATGCTGCGTGTACGCATCCGCCTGCGCGTCGATCGCGTCGTAATCGCCGGCGTCGGCATGCTCGATGATGGCCATGGCATTGCCCAGCAGCGCGGGGTTGAGAGCCTGCAGCCAGTGGATACGCGGATCGCGGCCAAACCATCCCATCTGTTTGCGCGCCAGACGCTTCGTCTTCTGCGCGATGCTCATGAACGTGTCATTTAAATCGTACAGGCCATCCAAATAGTCGACAACCTGCTGGTATCCAAGAGCCTTGCCTGCGGTGATGCCAAGCCGGGGACGGATACGCTCCACTTCCTCGACGAAACCGTTCTCCAGCATCTGCTTGGTACGGATGTCGATGCGGCGGTCAAGTCCCTCACGCGGCAAATCAAGGCCGATCTGCACGGTGGGAATCACATACCGGTAATGCGGCAGGCTCGCCGAATACGGCCGGCCCGTCACTTCGATGACCTCAAGCGCGCGGATGGTGCGTCGAGGATTGTGCGGATCCATGCGGGCCGCGGCTTCGGGATCCTTTGTCTTGAGCTCGTCGAACAGCGCACCGGCGCCTTCGACCTTTTCACGTTCCTCGAGGCGTTTGCGCACCTCTGGGTCAGTGCCAGGAAAGGAAATGTCGTCGATGGCGGCACGGGCGTACAGACCGGAACCGCCCACGAGGATAGGGCGCACTCCCCTGGCCTGCAGTTCGGCGATTTTGGCGCGGGCGATCTCCTGGAAACGTGCCACGGACATGGCGTCGTCCGGTTCGATGATGTCGATCAGGTGGTGTCTGACCTCGGCCTGTTCCTCAGGACTCGCCTTGGCGGTGCCGATATCCATGCCCTTGTACATCTGGTAGGCATCGGCGTTGACGATTTCCGCCTGCTCGCCCTTGGCCTCCAACGCCTTGGCAATGGCGATGCCAAGCCCCGTCTTGCCGGACGCAGTGGGACCGACGATGGACACGACCTTACGGGTTTCGGGCTTGCTTTCAGTGGCGGACGGCATAGGTTTGCCCCGCTTCCGGATTCGGATCGGCGATGAGATTGTGGCGTCCCGCATGGGTGACGGTGGCGGTCACGAAATCACCCATCTGCGGCATCGGCTCGCCTTCCGGCACGCCGACATGCACGAGCACGCCGGTTTTCTCACGTCCGGTAACACGATGGGTGGCGGCATCCTTCTTGCCGGATGCGCCGGTGACCATCACCTCGACGTCACGGCCTTCGAAAGTCTTGAGATTCTCTTCGGTGATGCGTTCCTGCAGCGCCACAAGACGTTCGAACCTGTCCTGCACCACGTCATGCGGAACCTGCTCCATCTCAGCCGCCGGCGTGCCGGGACGCGGCGAGTAGATGAACGTGAACGCGGAAGCGAATCGCGCCTCCTCCACCACGCGCAGGGTTTCCTGGAAGTCCTCCTCCGTTTCGCCGGGGAAGCCGACGATGATGTCGGTGGAGATCTGCGCGTCCGGCATGGCCTCGCGAATCTTGCGCAGAATGTCGAGGAACTTGGCGGAACGGTAGGAGCGGCGCATCGCACGAAGAATCCTGTCGGAACCCGACTGCAACGGGAAATGCAGCTGGTGCATGACGTTCGGCGTCTCGGCCATTGCTGCGATCACGTCGTCGGTGAAGGCCGCGGGATGCGGCGAGGTGAATCGTACGCGTTCCAAACCGTCAATCTCGCCGCACGCGCGCAGCAGCTTGGAGAAGGCAAACCGGTCGCCGATGCCGTAGCCGAAGGAGTTCACATTCTGGCCCAGCAACGTGACTTCCTTGGCGCCTTCGTCCACGCATTGGCGGATTTCGGCGAGGATGTCTCCGGGACGGCGGTCATGTTCCTTGCCGCGCGTGGTCGGCACGATGCAGAAGGTGCAGGTGTTGTTGCAGCCTACGGAGATGGCCACCCAGCTCGACACCTTCGACGCACGGTCGGTTGGCAGTTGGCTTGGGAAGTAGTTGAGTTCCTCCTGCACCTTCACCTGCGCGTGGCCTTCGATGCGGGCCTGGTCGAGCAGCTGAGGCAGGGATCCGATGTTCTTGGTACCGAACACGGCGTCGACCCACGGGGCTTTTTTCGCGATCTTCTCACGGTCGAGCTGCGCCATGCAGCCGCCGACCGCGATCTGCAGGTTCGGGCGTTCCCTCTTCAATTCGGCCCACAGTCCGATGGTGCCGTACATGCGTTCGGCGGCGTTTTCGCGCACCGCGCAGGTGTTCATGACGATCAGGTCGATGTCATGGTTGAGATACTGTTCCTCGGTGGCGGGCACGTAGCCGTCGGCCTCAAGCACGCCGGCGATGCGTTCGGAATCATGCACATTCATCTGGCATCCGAGCGTATGCACGTAGAACACGCCCTTGCCGCGCGTGGGGGTATCGTTCGCCGCCGGTTCGGCCAGTTTCGAGGCGCGCTCCGCCTCGGTCATCATGTCTTCGTTCATAACGCACCATGCTATCGGCAGGGCGGCACAGGCGTTTCGGAACGCGGGAACGCCCCGTTCTCGGCGCAATCGCAGGGCATTGACCCTCTTCGATACACAGCATACGTTCAGTTTTGCGGAAAGCGAGGCGGTACACTGTTCTTCCGTGATACTTGACAGGCAAAATCGAATTAACACCACCGAATTGCAGATGCGTCTGAAGAACGTCGACGTCGGCGAGGGATCCCTTTCCCCCGAACAGATCACCGAGTTCATCGACCAGATGCAGGTGTATGAGGGTGCGATGTACGAGATCAGCACCAAATTGGAGATTCTTGACTCGGAATTCCAGGTGCGCTTCTCCCATAATCCAATTCACCATATGGAACGCCGTCTCAAATCGCTTAACTCGATCCTCGGCAAGCTGCAGCGCCGCAACCTGCCGTTGACCGTCGACGCCATCAAGGACAACCTGTTCGACGTGGCGGGCGTACGCGTGATCTGCAACTACCGCGACGACGTGTATTCCGTGGCGAATTATCTGTCCGCGCAAAGCGACATCCAAGTGCTGCGTGTCAAGGATTACATCAAGAACCCGAAGCAGAACGGTTACCGTTCGCTGCATGTCATCTACGCGGTGCCGGTGTTCCTGTCATCCGGACCGCACTACACGCCGGTAGAGGTTCAGCTACGCACCATCGCCATGGATTATTGGGCGAGCCTGGAGCATGCGCTGCGGTATAAGACGGATCTGCCGGACGCGAAGCTTGCCGAGCATTCGCAGACGCTGTTGGATTGCGCGCGCAGCCTGCAGAACATCGAGACGCAGATGCAGAACATCCATCGCGACATCAACAGCGCCCCGCGTGTGGGTGAGGCGCCGCAGGCGGACTGATGTTTTCGGAAAATGGCGATTGACGGACAAATCATTGCCTGTCAATCGCCATTTTTCGACGATATCGAACGTTATTCGCGCTTACGCAGCAATCGTGGTATTTTCACCGGAACCTGTGCGAGCACGGTGCCGATGAAAATCAGCGCGCAGCCGATGTAGGCTCGTGTGGTCATGACTTCGCCGAGCAGCAACGCGCCGCCCACCGCGGAGAAGAACGATTCGAGCGACATGATCACGGCCGCGCGCGACGGCGGCACCAGCTGCTGTCCGACCACCTGCAACGTGTATGCCACGCCGGCCGAGCCGATGCCGGCGTACACGATGGGAAACCAGCTTTGCATGGCGCCGGCCCAGTCGATGGAGCCTTCGCATAGGGAGCCGATCCAGCTCAGCAGCGCGGTGGTGGAAATTTGTCCGAAGGACAGCAGAATCGGATCCATCTTCTGTCCGAACGTGTCGATGACGAGAATATGGCCTGCGA
>UMIT01019677.1_pt1 | contig 12183 bp, 10 predicted proteins | sample 1965911 | NCBI WGS metagenome assembly UMIT01 (sample SAMEA4836131, study PRJEB28245) | human gut metagenome | biome: gut microbiome; material: fecal sample | place: Denmark | collected 2008 | reverse complement strand
CGGCCACCAGCGCCGAGACGAAGAGGCCCCAGTAGCCCCAGTCGATGAAGAATTGCGTGACGGTTTCCATGATCGTCGGAAGGCGGATTCGTTTAGATAGGAGTGTATCCTGCGGAATGCGGACGGGAAACGGAGCGAGCCGGTAGGACGGAGGCTATTCCAGCTTTTTCCGATATACCTCGTCGAGTGTCTGTCCGCTTTTGTCTTTCCATTCGTTCCAGCCGTTCGTATGTCTGCCCAGACAGATGCTTGCTGCCATGCTCGGGCTGTTGAAAGTGTAGTCTGTTTCCAAAACGATGTTTCCGTCCTGCGGGGCCGTATATTTCTTGATGAAATCGTCCCGTTTTTCTTTCATTTTGAATAACGGTGCGCTTCCTTTTGCCAATGTGCTGCCTTTCAGTACGGTAAATCCGTTTTCGTCGTAAAATCCCCTGATGTTTGCCCCTTTGCTTTTACTGAAAAATATATGGCGGTCCCTGGGATCGATCACGTCGAATATGGGACAACCGATGAATGATGTCAGTAATCGGATATCGTCGAAAAATTCATTCATGGAATCTTTCTGATGCTCCGGCAGATTCGGCTCTTTCGGGATTTGTTTGTTGTCGCACAGGTCAAAGCGTTTGGCCTTGTTTGCGGTTTTTACGGCCAGATATTCCAGATACTGGACATCGGCTTTTGTCATGGCGCCGTCCTTGGAGATGAAAACCAGCGTTTTTTGCCAGAAAGCCTTGTTGTATTCGTGGTTCTTGATGCGCTCCCGGAAGTTCTCCGTTTCTCCCAGATACGCTTTGGAGGTGATTCCGTCGTCTTCGCCCAAGAGTATGTAAAATGCGGGACTGTGCAACTCCTCCCTTTCGTTGATTATCGAGAGGGCAGCCCGTGGAATGACCAGCATTTTGCATATTTTATTGCTTATGAAAACGGATTGTGTTCCTTGCGGATTTCCGTCTATCAGATAGGTGGTAATCGTCTTGCCCATATTGATTCGTATATCGGAGACATCAAAAATAGCGATAATTCTCCGAATTCCGCCGTTATATCCGGCTACTTTTTCTTTGCTCGAAATTTTTATGCCTTTTATATGATTCTGTACCAGCCCGTTGTTGTGGATTATAAGGCGAAGTTTCGGTCGGGATCGCTTGCGGCGGTCATTTGCACGATGCACTATCGTATTCTTGTTGATTGTCAATAGTTTACGTCTTAAAAAGTAGGCTACTCAAAAATTTACTTGTTTTTTGCGAAAAATCGAAGATTTAACGTTTTTTTCATCGATTCCCTCCGAACAGAGGGAAAAGAGGCAAAAACGGACTTTTCAGGCCCCGACTGACCTCGTCTACAAAGATAGGACATGTCGGGGTTTATTTCGCCAAAAAGGGCTGTAAAATTGAGGATGGATTTGCAGATATTTTCGGGACTGTTGACCGTCATCTTGAGTGAGCCGGAGGGGTATTTTGTCCGACCTTTGCCCCCGACGGCGCTTATAAGTTTTGCAGCCAAAAGAAAAATGGCCGAAACCATTTTGCTATGGCGCAGCCATCTCTTTTCTTCCCTTATTTTGACATATGGAATACGGGGATAAAGTAAAGTTGGTATGAGCAAATAAATTGCAGATGTATGCTAAAATAGATACGATTATTGATCAGTATAATGTGTTCTGTATTGGTTGTTAATGGATTCTGTCAAAGATGAGATGAAGTTTATAATATCGTCTATGTCCTCTCTTTCTATTTCATTTTTAGAGATATCAATATGATTTTTAATATCTGATTCATGTGCAATTTTATTTCTCCTATTTATGATGACTCCCAGTTTTTTAGTTATATCCGTAGGAGACATGTGCATTTCATCTTTTATGGATGACCATATTTTTGTTATTGAGATTAATTGTAACGCATTTTAATACTCTTAGGTGATTGGTAACTGTCTTTTGATAATATTTTTTTATGCTTATTTCTAATAATTCATTCCTCTCTGATTCTTTGTCGGTTGTAAGTATTTGTTTAACTATTGAAATAGGAATGCATATATTATCATATTTAGAATTTTCGCGTCTTTGATCTTTAAAGATATCAATTATACCATACTTAACAATATCGTGTATAAAACAATCAAAAGCACTTACAACTAATACTATTTCTGCTCGTAAGATCTCACTTAGATCCATTGCGGGTAATAGTGTACATAAATGCTTATGAAGAGCATGGAGAGCTTTAATACTCTCCATGTTTTTCCTAAAAGAAATTATAGGTTCATTCATTTGCAAGTGTTGTGATCTTTTGGGCAATTATTGTAAAAAGAGAATTAAACCAATGTAGGGTTTTTTGTTGTCCTGATTGTAATCCTGTATATCTTAATTCATAAATGGGTATTGACTTTTCATTAGAGAGTGCTATTAACTTATTGAAGTTTGATATTTCTGCGATACAATATTTACTTAATGGGTTACGTATAGATCTTAGTTTATTATTAAGAAGAGCCGAGGAACTATATTTATCGTCAGTAAGCAACATATTTTCTTTTTCCAGATTTGGAATTAGAATTTCTTCGATAATCGAGGCTATCTTATCCATTAATTCTGCAAAAGCTTTAGTCGGCTGTCCATTGCTTAAATTAAAATCATTAATTGTATATCCCAGAAATTTAGGGGTGTTAAGAGGTAATGGATATTCTGCGTCTTTAAATAATTCTCTTGCTTTTTTTGCCCACTTTTCCCAAGAAGGTAAAATGTTAGACAATGATTTTATTGCCATGTAAGAAAATAAGTCAGGGGATGTCGGTACTAAAAAATAGTCAGAACATATGATTAAGTCTTGATTGATAGAACTTAAACTTGGATTCATATCAATCAGTATATAATCTATATTGTATTTTTCTGCTGTCTTCTCAAATAAATAATTAAATGCTCCTGGAAGATTTTTTAAGGCTCCTACCGATTCTGTCAACTGAAATGATAAACCAAGTTGAACTTCATTTTCGGATAGATCTAGATGACTTGGAAGAAGAAATAAATTCCCATTCTTTTTAATCGGAATACAATCGACAGCTTCAATAAGTTTGGGTTTCGCTTTAAAGGCTGGTTCTAAAGCGTCTTTTATATTATTCTTATTTCCGGAAGAATAGAACTCCTCGAAATTCTTTTTCCCTAATGCATATAAACTTAAATTGCATTGACTATCAGCATCCACTAATAAGATGCGTTTCCCCATTTTTGCTAATTTCCACCCTATATTAAAAGTTGTAGTGGTCTTACTAACGCCACCTTTGTGATTGAATATTGCAATCTTTTTCATGTTTTTTTCTATAAAGATACTGCTTTTTTATTTTTTTTGGTAAAATTCAATGATATAATATTGAAGGCGTTTATAAGTTACATATAATTGTTGAGTTTGTTAATGCTTTTGCAGCCATCTCTTTTCTTTCCCTTATTTCGACTTTACTTTAATGGACGTATATATGAATGCGGGAATAAAGTAAAGTTGCGGGAACCTACAATTTATCTGACCGTACCAATCAGAAGAAAACCATATTTGGCAGGATCTCTTCAATCATCTTTTGCGGCACTTCACACTCCCGGGCAATCTCCGGCCACATGGATGCCGCCTGGCAAACCTCGTCGATAATCCGTGCGGCATTTTTGATATTGTTTTTGGTGCCGCATTCGAGCAGATCGTCTTTGGTGATGCCGCTGAATTTGCCGTTTATCGACATCTGGTGGGCCGAGGTCCACTGTCCGTCGGGATTGTAGGCGTAGCCCATGTCGTAGGCCGGAGAAAGGTGCCATTTCCCGCCTCTGTCCATCAGGAACGAGATGTTCTTCGTGTGGTCGTCCTGGTTGCGTACCACGACATTGAACACCATTCTGCGGAACATCTCCTGCGCCTCCTTGTAGGTAAGCCGCAGACCGCGCATTACAGCGAACGCTTGTTCGTAGGAGTAGGCCCTGAGGAGCCGGTAATCGAAGTGCGCGATGCCGCAGAGCGTCTGCATGTGCACCTTTGCACCGTTTATTCGGTCGAACCTCTTTGTCAGGAAATGAGCCCTCCCGTTCTCTTCGATCAGCGAGCATTCCGCCATGTCAATGCCGCATTCCTTCACAAGACGTGAGAAGGAGTATTCCAGACGCCCGAAGTTCTCCGTCTCCCTGAATCCGGCCATGGCGGATACGCCGTCCAGCTTGATGATGTAGTAGTCGAACCCATTGGGAGCTTCGACCTGTCCCGAACGGATTTCTCCGGTGGTTTTGTTGTAGGCAATGATTGCCTTGGCGCGTTGCCCGCCGGCAGAAGTGCCGAGGCGTAGAATCTCCGCAATGGCCGCCTTCTTGTCGGAGCCGATGTTCACGTTGAAACTTGATTTGTCGGCAAGGGCTTCTCTGGCTACATCCACCAACGAATCGACCTCTATCCGGATATCTGTATTTACGGCATCGATGGCCGGCTCGAATTCAAGGGCTCCCATGCAGCGTTTGCCCAGAAAGCAAAGCGTCTCGATCGCATTGCCGCTGGTCCGTCCCGTTAGGGCCAGCCACTTCTCAAAAAGGGCACGGCCGTATGTATCCGGCAGGGATTCAGCCAGCATCCCGGGCAGGCCTTTGAAGGTCGTTTTGTCGAGCTCCCCGAAACTGTACACACGTCCTTCCCTTACGGGCATCATCAGCGGCGAAGGCTCTATGCCCTGTCGTACAAAGTCCGGATCGTACTCGAACTGTGCGACTTCATATCTTTGTTCCCAACGTACCGAGCCTATGGGCTGGCCGTATAGATTGACACGAGCTACATCTACCATTCCGATTCCTCCTTATTCTCTTTTGTGTAACCTTTGGATGCCCGCTTACGTTTGGGTTTGTTTGCTTGGTTGGCCAATTCGTAGTATTCATTCGGGCTCAACTGCTCCTCCTCGACAAGCGGGATGAAGATGTCGAGTTTGCCCAAGGTGCGCAGGACGCGGATCAGCGACTCGAAGTTCTTTACCTCTCCATCTTCCATGCGTTTTATGGTGGAGATGGAAACACCGCTCTTGTCCGCCAGCTCGGCCTGCGACATGTTCTGCCTCAGGCGTACCGTTTTTATTTTGGCTGCAATCCTGTTGCAAAGCTCGGTATCTGTTAGTATGTATATATTGTCCAACATATCAAATCTGATACTTGTTGCAACAAATATAAGAATAAAAGTTCATAAATGAAACTTTGTTGGGGATAATTTAGGTGGTAGTCAACTTATATGTCGTGAAATTTGTTGTTTGGTGTATTTTGCTCGGAAATATCTTTTGCCGCCAAAAGAAAAATGGCTGAGACCATTTTCATGGCGCAGCCATCTCTTCTCTTCCCTTATTTTGACTTTACTTATTGAATGTATATAGGAATACAATGATAAAAGAAGCTTTTTTTCTAATTGTTATAAGTAATTATTGTGGCATTGATTAAAGGCTAATTGCAAGTGGATAAGCTTGAGCCAAGAAATAGGTTGCATTTCACTGTTTGAGAGATAAGCCAAGAGGTTGTTGAAGTTTGCAGCTGTCTTTGCGAGTTTTTTTTCACGCCAAGCTTAGCTTTTGTTGTTAGAATATTTGTTGTTTTGACAACACTGGTGTATTTTTGTACTCAAAAGGAGTTTATATGATTGAAACATTCACCGTAAAAAACTATAGAAGCTATAGAGATAAAGCTGAATTGTCATTTGTAGCTTCGAAAAAAGAAGGAAGTAAGACCAACGATTTACCACCTATTTGGTATAAAGAAATAAATGGGAAGCGTATATTACGTCTGCTTTTGTGTGTGGGTTTGAATGGAACGGGTAAATCCAAGATGTTTTCTGCATTGAATTATTTGCGAATGATTGCAACCGCCAAACCGCAAAAGCCCTCTGATAAACCTGAATACAGACCATTTCTATTAGATAAATCTTCATCAACTCAACCTACGGAACTTTCATTGATATATTATATTGATGGCACTTGTTTTAATTATGATATAAAAGTATCGTCTGAGTGTATTGAAGAGGAAGAGCTCAAATTGGTACAATCACGAAGCTCGCGTATATTTTACCGATATCACAATAAAGAATTAGATAAAGTTGTAATAAATTATGGTAGCGCATGTGATTTATCTAAATCTGATCAACATGATTTAGAAGTTAATACCCTTGCTAATGCGAGTGTGCTTTCGACATTTGGAGCATTGAACCTGGAAAGTCAAATTCTATCTAAGAATTTTGATTATTTTGAGAATCATATAAGTATGATTCATAGGTCGGATAAAAGTTTGGCAGATAAGCTACAAACGGGTGATCCTGAAAAAGATAGAGTTTTAAAAAATTTGCTTTTGCGACTGCTGAATGATGTTGGAACCAATATTTGTGATTATGTTATAGAAGAAGCGAGTTTAAATATTTCAGAACTTATAGCAAATGGAGCTCCGGATATTGTGATTAAAGCTATGATGGAACAATATCCCTCAGGAGTAATTACCCATAAAAATTTACGGTTTATCCATTCTACAAAAGATGGGGAAAGTGGATTGGATTTTGATCTGGAATCTTTGGGAACAAAGAATATTATCAGATTATTGGTGGTTTTGTATGATGTGGTCGTCGGAGAGAAATCCACTTGTATTGATGAAATAGAGTATGGTATACATACTAAAGCACTTGCATTTATTCTGAAAATGTATTTAACCATAGCAGAGAATTGTCAGCTTATAGTTGCAACTCATGATCTTTCGTTACTTAATGCTGATTTCTTAAGGCGAGATGCTGTAAGACTCTTTGAAAAAGATGAGCATGGTTCAACCTACGTCCGACGTAGAGACTATTTGCATAAAACAATAAGTTTTTATAAAACCTACGAAAAAGAAGTTTCCCCACAACTTGATGAACTAATGCGTAAAATAGAGATATTTATTAAGTATAAAGACGATATTATGGAATGATTTGTAAGAAGAGCCTAAATATAAGTTTTACTTGCCCCGTAAATGGGGCAATTTTTATTTTATAATAGTTGTGTCAATCAAACAGGAACAAATATTTAAGCGATTATGTATTAATGAGATCGTTCGTTTGGAGTGAATAAATAAAAAGATGATATTCTGTAGGGTGCTGATGGATCTTACTAATATTCAAGAACTTCGGAGTGTTATCCCAACATGGTATTACCATAATAAAACATAAAGTATAGCTGGTTGAAATAGGCCATAGTTTTGAAATCAAATATAATTGACGACCTATTTGGGTATTGCAATTCGTAGTGTTTAAAATAAGGCCGTGATAAAAATCTGCGATAACGAAGCCAATAATTCAAAATATATATCCAGATCATCAACTAAATATGTTAACTTTGTAACATATATTATGGCCAAATTAATGAAAAAAACAAAATCATATACGTTCATAGACTTGTTTGCCGGGGCAGGAGGACTTTCAGAGGGCTTCATTAGAGCCGGATATACGCCAATTGCGCATATCGAGATGAATAAGGATGCCTGCAACACGCTGAAAACACGATCGGCATTTCATTATCTTCAGAAAAATGGAATGCTTTCGATCTATGAAGATTACCTCAGGCACAAGGAAGAAGGGACTGACGGGCGAAAACTCTGGGACCAGGTCCCTAAAAGCGTAATCAATACCACGATCTGCGCGACAATAGGGGAAAATACGATTGATGATATTTTCAAGAACGTGGACGAGCTCAAAGGCAAACGCAAGGTGGATATCATCATCGGTGGTCCTCCCTGTCAGGCCTATTCCGTCGCCGGCAGAGCTCGTATGGGCAAGGAGGTCGAGAATGATCCTCGAAACGAGCTGTACAAATACTACGTTCGATTTATCGAACACTATGATCCCGAGATGTTCGTATTCGAGAACGTATTGGGCTTATTGACTGCCAAACGGGGAGAACCCTTTGCGGATCTCAAACGATTGGTTGACAAACTTGGCTATGATATGGACTGCAGGGTTCAGGTTGCCTCTCAACACGGAGTTCTGCAAAATCGACAGAGAGTCATTATCGTAGGCTGGAAACGCGCCGTAAAAGGGTCGAAAAGCCCGTACCATTATCCGGAACTGCCCGAGGAAAAGTGTCCCTATCAGGTACTAAGAGATCTGTTCTCGGATCTGCCCACGCGAAAGGCAGGTGAAGGGAAATTCTGCGAAGCCGTTTCGTACGTCAAGCCCTTATCCGAAATGCCGTACTTAGACCAGTCCAAGATACGCGGCGAACTTGATTTTACAACCCAGCATGTAGCCAGGCCGACTAACGAGAACGATCGTAAAATATACAAAATAGCCGTCGAGAGGTGGTTGAATGAGCACCACCGACTGAACTATGCACAACTGCCGGCCGAACTGCAGACTCATCGAAACAAGGAGACCTTTCTCAACCGCTTCAATGTCGTCGATCCTTACGGATGCAGTCACACTGTAGTTGCACACATTGCCATGGACGGTCATTACTATATCTATCCGACATTAAAGCCGACATTGGAAACGGTACGCTCCATTACGGTTCGGGAGGCGGCCCGTCTTCAGTCCTTTCCGGACGATTACTATTTCGAAGGGAGCCGGACATCTGCTTTTAAACAGATTGGCAATGCCGTACCAGTCGTACTCGCCCAAAGAATTGCGGAGGCCATCAAAAAAATGTTGTAGAATTTCTCAGACTTCCTTCAACCAGACAATAAAACCTGCCTGCAACCATGGACTTCTCCTCTCTGAAAACCGCATCAGCCATTCCGGGGGCCGCAGCGATGATCGAAACATTTCGAGCCATCGGCTACAGCCTGGAAACGGCAGTTGCCGATATTGTGGACAACTCGATATCGGCATCGGCCAAAAACGTATGGATTAACCGGATCTGGAAAGGAGGTGATTCCATTATAACAATCAGGGACGATGGACACGGCATGTCCGGAGACGAGATTATTCAGGCCATGCGGCCCGGAGCACAGAATCCGCTGATAGAACGGTCGGCAACGGACTTGGGACGTTTCGGTCTCGGCCTGAAAACTGCCTCCTTTTCACAATGTCGGACACTGACCGTCATGAGTAAGATTCAGGGACAGTCTCCCGAATTCTGGACATGGAGTCTGGACCACGTTGCTCAATGTGACAGATGGGAACTGATCCATTGGCTTCCGGAAGGTTTCGAGCATGAACTGGACGACCTAGCGTCCGGTACCATCGTTATCTGGACGAATCCGGACCGGATTATACCGGCCACGACAAAAGCCGAGAACGATAATGCCAAACGGAAGTTTTCGGAGGCATTCGACAGGGTCAAGAAGCATCTTTCAATGACCTTTCACCGGTTCCTGGAGGCCAAATCCGTTGCAATACACTGGGGCGGGCATGAAATCGACCCGTGGAATCCCTTCTGCCCAAAGGAGAGCAAGGTTCAGATCATGCCGTCCGAACAAATCGGAGAACAGGTAACCGTAAAGGGATATATCCTGCCCCACAAGAACAACTTCTCTTCGGAGACCGCATACAGACAGGCCGAAGGCATCTTCGGATTCTCCGCACACGAGGGATTTTATGTCTATCGCGGAGACCGTCTGCTGCTGGCCGGAGACTGGCTGGGACTGTTTCGCAAGGAAGAGGCCTACAAACTGGTTCGAATACAAATCAATCTGCCCAACAGCGTGGATTCCGACTGGCAGATAGACATTAGAAAAGCCAAAGCGGCGCCCCCCGTCGGATGCAGGCAGCAGCTTGAATCCTATGCCAGACAGGCCTGCAACAAAGGGTCCGAGGTTTACAGACACCGCGGACGTATCCTCAGGCAGCGGGCCGGGCAGGAATTTCAAAGTCTTTGGCTGGAAAAGAAAAAGGACAACAAATGGTCTTTCGTCGTTAATCGGGAACATGCGCTTGTCCGTAATATTAGAGAGCTTGCCAAAGAGAACCCGGACCAGGCTATTGACATGCTGCTGAAATTCGTGGAGGAATCCATACCCGCCAAAACCATCTATGTGCGGGAGGCCAACGATGACGACAGCCAGAAACAACCCTATTCGGACATGGATCCCGGGTTGCTCCGCACAATGATAAAACAAATCCATGAAAGGCAATTGGATCAGGGATTGACACCTGAACAGTCAAGACTGGCACTGAAACAAATGGAGCCTTTCAACGAATACGAAGACCTGATAGACGAACTGCAATGAATGAACTGAACGAAAAGGCCATCAACATGTGCCAGGCCATGATTGGATTCAAGCCCGGAGTAAGTGACGGCGATATAGATACAGCCATTTCCACCGTCACAAGCCTGCCCATGTTTGCCGGGTTGAACAAAATAGAGCTGAAGAAAAGCCTGTTGTCCATCTATAACGTAAAGGTGGATACCTACCAGATTCTGGAAGGACGTGATGCCCGCATTCCATGGTTGAAGGAATTCAAGGCTGAATGTCGTTCGGAATGGCTGTTCTGGACTCGGTACAAGAAATACCTGGCCGAACAGAAGCATTTTGCCCCCGAAGTTATCTTCCAACTGGATGATCTGACCGACCGTATTCTGGACAAGCTGTTCAATCCACAGCGCAGCGACGTCATCATCAACAAGAAAGGACTTGTCGTCGGACAGGTACAGTCCGGCAAAACAGCCAACTATACGGGGCTGATCTGCAAGGCCGCCGATGCCGGATTCAACCTGATCATCATTCTGGCCGGCATACACAACAATTTAAGAAGTCAGACACAGACCCGCATAGACGAAGGTTTTCTGGGATTCGACACGCAAAATACCAGAGCCTACAACATGAACCAAACCATACGTATCGGAGTAGGTCTGATTCCCGGTTTTGACAAAGCCATCGCAAACTCCTACACGACCAGCACCGAACGGGGCGACTTCACAAAGCAGGCGGCAAATACGGCCGGTTTCAACTTCAACAATCCACAGCCGATCATTCTCGTGATCAAAAAAAACGTTTCCGTACTCAAGCGGCTGTACAGTTGGTTAAAATCACAGTCCACCCACGATGTCATAGCCAACAAGTCCCTGCTGCTTGTCGATGACGAAGCGGACAATGCTTCCATAAATACCAGTCGGGCCGGTGATGACCCGACCGCCATAAACGGAAATATCTGCAAGATCATCAAGCTGTTCAATCGGTCTGCTTATGTCGGCTATACGGCGACCCCATTTGCCAACATCTTTATTCCTCTCGACAAGGACGATCTTTTCCCCAAGGATTTCATCATCAACCTTCCGGCTCCGGACAACTACGTCGGTCCCGAAAAGGTCTTCGGCACTTCGGCTAATACCGATGGGAACGATGATCTTCTGCCCATTGTTTTCCCGGTTATGGACAGCGACACCTTTGTGCCCGCAGGTCACAAGAGAGACGATCCGAAACCGACGATAGATGATATTCCGGAATCGTTGAGAACAGCCATCAAGTGTTTTATCGTTACCTGTGCCATTCGAATTGCCCGTGGTCAGGAGAACAAACACAACTCCATGCTGATTCACGTCTCCCGTTTTCAGGCATGGCAGAATCATCTCAAGGAGATTATTGACCGTCTGTTCAAATACTACAAGAGCGAAATAGAGGCGAATGATCCAACCATGCTGGAAGAGCTCCGGCAGATTTTCGAGGAAGACACTCCCGATTACCGTTCATACCGTACCATTACCGGAGAAATCATCGAGTCACCGGTTCTTTCCCGCATCGACAACAAAATACGGAGCCACACATGGGAGGAGATCAGGCCTCTGCTCTATCGGGCCGTACAGAAGATAGAAGTCAAGTCCATCAACGGGACCTCTGGAGACAGTTTGACCTATTACGATAACGAAAAGAACGGCATTTCGGTCATTGCCATTGGCGGAGACAAGCTGTCTCGCGGACTTACGCTCGAGGGGCTGTCCGTGAGCTATTTTCTGCGTGCGTCGAAAATGTACGACACACTGATGCAGATGGGACGATGGTTCGGATATCGCCCCGGTTATGTGGATCTTTGCCGGCTCTTCACCAGCAACGAGCTGAACGAATGGTACCGCCACATAACGCTTGCCAGTGACGAACTTCGGGAAGAGTTCAGATATCTGGCCGAATCTGGCGGAACGCCGGAGAACTATGCCCTGAAGGTTCGCACGCATCCAGGACAGTTGCAGATAACGTCCATATCCAAGATGCGTCACACGAAGAACATTCAGGTCTCGTGGGCCGGTCGTCTGGTA
>UMIT01036373.1_pt1 | contig 12278 bp, 19 predicted proteins | sample 1965911 | NCBI WGS metagenome assembly UMIT01 (sample SAMEA4836131, study PRJEB28245) | human gut metagenome | biome: gut microbiome; material: fecal sample | place: Denmark | collected 2008 | reverse complement strand
GGGCACAGCAGGCTTTGCCGGGAGGGGGAAGTGGTATTGAGGGTAGTACAGATACTTTATCTACGCCAAGCTCAAAGGTATTACGCCAAAATTTGATTGAATCAGGCGTAGAAGTTCCTGATTATTTAAACGCTGCTTACCACATAGTTGCAGGAAGTTCACCCAAAGCGGCAGAAGCAAGGGCAATTTTACAAAAATATGGTATAGATATTAATGACTCAGCAAATGGAGTTTTTTTGCCAACAGTAAGAGGTGTAGCAGAAGGGGCATACCATCCAAGTTTACATACGAATGCATACTATGATAAAATTAACAAATTGTTAGGCGAAGCAACTTGTAAAGAAGATGTTCTTGATATTTTGGAATTTATTAGTGATGAATTGAGTAGTGGATCATTTATGGAATAGGAGAAAAATATGAAGATATGGCAATTAAGTTTCGAATTAGATGATTACGATAATTTAGTACCTATAAAAGAATTTACAGTTGAGGAAATTCAATCTTTTGATGGGAGAAGTCATTTAAGGCAGTGGAAACCTGTTCAAGTTAAAAGAATGGAGCCTGAGAAAGGGCTTGAGCTAAGTGATGCTCCGGGATTTACAATTCCGGTATTTAGTAGAAGAGCATGGGAATGTTTAGAACCACTGATAAGTAAAAATGTAGAAATATTACCACTAGATTTTAATGAAAAAGAATATTTGGGGATAAATGTTATTACTGTTTTGGATGCTATAGATTATGAAAAATCTATTTATAAAACGTATAGAGATGGAAAAAGAATTATGGCATTTAAAAAGTATGTTTTTTTACCAACCGTAATAGAGAATGTTTCTATGTTCAAAATTTTGGATGAAAAAACAAGATATGCATTTGTTTCAGATGAGTTTAAGCAAACAGTGGAGAAGAATAACTTATTAGGTTTTAAATTTAAGTTGGTCTGGGATAGTGAAAACGAATACTCCATGTATATTGACAGATGAAAAAGAGATGTTAGCCTTTTGGGGGAGAAAAGTATACCGCATGGAGAAGGTGGTGGATTATGATGATATCGTAGAAGGAAAAGATTTTCGGCGTCTGCAAGAGTGGGGGCATCCTGCATAGCCATAACTCTGGGGATGTATGGGGCAGAGGTGATGACGTTGACCGTGAGCGGAGGCATGGGGCTGATCCCGGTGGGAGGAACGGTTGTGACTTTGCCACAGCTCGCAGGTGCATTCCAGCTTGTGACAGGGACAGTCACGAGCCAGAATCTTCTGTTTCAGATGGAGGAAGTACGAATGTTCTGTGCTTCGGGCAAGGAAATGGGAGCGCCAACAGGAAACTGGATGCATGACAGCGCCCGGGAGCTTATGGAGATGGCAAGTATGCAGTTTGCGGTCTATGGACTGATGAATCCGTACACTTACCAGAGACCAAAGATCACGCCGTTGCCGAATGAGACCGCCTTAACCGTGCCAGGAGGAACGGGGGTGGCAGTGGTGCCAAACGGGACAGCACCCGCCGTGAAGCCGTCATACCTTCCGGTGCAGTATTCTGAATATCCGGCAGCGGTGCAGGGCTGGGCACAGCAGGCTTTACCGGGAGGGGGAAGTAGTATTGGGGGTGGCACATCAAGTAAAATAGGATATGAATATTTAGATGACCAATTAGGTAACTTAAAAGATAAAGTTAAGATAAATCAGTATCAATCAGCAGAAAGTGTTAATGCTTGGTGGGAAGCAAGAGGTTATAAATCACCTTACAAAGAGAAAACTGTTGTACAAAATATAACACTGACAGAAGATACAAAATTTGTTCGAGTATATGACGGTGTGAATTCAAATTTAGAGGGTGGATGGGTTATGAGAGCCGAGGATATCAAAGGACTTACACCTAAAGAAATTCAAGCTAAATTTGCATTAGAGTATGAACCTAAATTTATTGGAGAAGTAGAGCTGAAAGCAGGAGATACAGTACGTTTAGGTGAGGTTGGATCTAATTTTGGATTTGATGGTGGTGGAATACAAATAGATTTACAACAGCAATGGATTGGTGATTTTACTGAACTTGGAAAGATTGCAGACTGGAGGTAAATATGAGAGAAGTATCTATTGATGGTAATATTTTAAATATTGGTGGTACTAAAATCACTGTAAAATATCCAATTAAACAAGTTGAAAGCATCAGTGGAAAGTATGTTGTATTGTTAAAGATTCCACGAGTAGAACTAGAAGCAGATGAACTTAATAATATTTTGTGTTATAATGAAAATGGTGAAATGTATTGGCGAATAAGTGACAAATTACCGTCTAATATTGTCAGCAAAGAGCAAATTCCATATGTTGCAATTCAAATTATGAATGGGAAATTATATGCTACTGATTTCTGGGGGAGAAAGTTTAATGTTGATGTAGAAAATGGAAATTTAATGGATGTAAAAATAGTACGTTGACAGAATAAAGCAGAGAATGTCATAGATATAACAAGGTTGTAACATTTTCCTTGACGATTCTCAAACACCCATGTTACAATGACACGCAACAAGGGGTATAAGGGAGATGAAACGCCCTCGTAATACCTAAACAAAAACACAGAATCGGAGATGTTCTATTGGTGATAACCGTCTTAGAACGTCTCTGATTTTCTGTTATATGGTAAAACTAATAGATTCTCACAAAGACATAACAAATGTCCGAACAGCAGGGAAAGTTATGCCGTACGAGATTTCCTCCAACGGCTCTGCCGGTGGGTGCCTTCCGGCTTTATGCCGTCCTTTGGCGGCATAAAGCCTTTAACCTGCACTATTTTCGACCCTACTTATTTTGGCGGTATCTCAAGAAATCATGTCTTTCACATTTCCCCAACAAGGCTCAATAATTCTATTATGGGTAACTATACCTCGACTTCGGTCTTAAAATCGCACACAGGGGCAAGAGAAAGTTGACTTGTGTGTCGAAAGAGTAGATTTGTGCATTATTACTCGTTTTTCTCTGTTTTGGGTCTATGGCATAAAGCCAATTCTGCCTTTCAATCGCTAAAATTCCGTTCAAATTGTTGAAAAACTAAAAAATTAACTTGAAATCGTTCTTTTTCAGAGTTAACATCACACACCACGAAGGAGATTTCTTCTGCTTCGTGTCCTGTGTTCTGCAGGGTATCCTTAAATCCAAAAACCAAGAAATGGATTGGCTGTGCCACCCGTGCCGACTCCGTTGCCCAATGCGTAGCAAGAGTTGCTATCAATGAATTGAATAAGTTACCCGATGCCATGTCGGAGGATATGTATTGGACTTTGAGTCAGCTTGTCAACAGACGGGCGAATTTAAAGACACATCATATCCGTCTGAAGAACCAACTGCATGAGCAGGTCTGCGTAGCGTATCCAAGCTACAAGCAATTTTTTCAGGATATTGGCAGACCAACAGCACTTTATTTTTGGGAGCATTATCCTTCTCCACGATTGTTGCGAGGTAAGACTGTTGAAGAACTTGCAGAGGAATTAATTCCGGTCAGCCACAATCAGTTTTCTACACGGAAGTGTCAGATAATACTGGATGCAGTGAAAGCAGATGGAGACACCACAAGGGATTATCAGCCGGAGCGTGATGAAATAACAAGAGGTTTAGTTAAGGATGTTCGGCACTATGTTGAACAATTGGAAGCAGTTGATAAATCTATTGCTGACTTTCTTCCAAGATTTGAGTGTCCCCTAAACACCATCCCAGGTGTCAGCGATACCACTGTTGCGAAGCTGCTTTCAGAGATTGGAGACATCAGAAGGTTCCCTAATGCGGATAAGGTAGCCAACTTTGCAGGCATTGCACCTGTGAACTTTTCATCCGCAGGGAAAGGCGACGACAAACATTCCAAACAGGGCAACAGAAGATTGCAGGGAACCATCTATTTTCTTGCCATTCAGATGATTCAGTTATCATCCAAAGGCCTGCCGAGAAATCCAGCCTTTTATGCGTACTATCAGAGGCAGTTGGCAAGAGGGAAGACCAAGCCACAGGCGTTGATATTGATTTCCCGTAGGTTAATCAGTATCATTTATGGCATGTTGAAAAATAAGACCGAGTATGTCATGCCAAAAGTGCAGGACAACTTGGGTTAATAGCATTTTTTTTAGTAACGACAGAGAAAATATGGTAAAATTTTAGGCAGTGAAAACCATTGCTTTGGAGAGTGTTGATTTTTTTCAAAAGGAATGGAAATGCTTGGAAAAACATGAAGGTTCAGATTCGATGTCAAGGGTGGCTCAGTATCTGGTGTCTATACAGATAAAATCAAGTGGGGTATACATGAGATTGATGTGCGACCAGATGGAAACGGATTTTGGGGACAAAGAATAAGACAAAACAATCCTAGAGTAGATGGATATGAGTTAAAGATAAATCCTCAAAATGAGAGTTATTACTTACCGCATCCTGAAGGAGGATATGTTCAGTTTGAAAATATGATTAATTCTACTGTGCAAGATGGTAAACTTGTTATGCAGCAAAAATCGTTTTATCATGTTAATGATATGCCTGATTTTGCAAAGAATAAGGTACTAGAAGAAGCAAGAAGACAAATAGATGCGGCAGGTGCGGCAGATTATAAGGTCGAATGGCTTGTATCAGATGAAAGTGCCGTAAATCAGTTAACGGAATTTTTCAAAGAGCATAATGTGGATATAATCGTTACATTTTATCCAGAATAGGAGAATTTATGGAAATAATAAAATGCAAAGTCGAAGAGATAATAGTTAAAGTAGGGTATTCATACAAAGAAAAATATTCAGATAAGCAACTAAATATTTTACTTAATTACTGGCATTTTTTCGATGAAAAAGAAAAGGAAATTCAAGAACTATTAGGAGTATCATTAGAGAGCATTCTGTATAGCAAATATTATTGGTGTACACAATATAAAAACAGATACAATGAGTTATATGGAAAAGATGTGGGTATAGATCAGCAACAGTATAAAATCATCGAAGAAATGACGCAACGAATAAATGATGTGGATTGGAGTTTTATTCAGATGATAGAAGAAGGAAAAAACAATTAAAGAATTTGAATTAAAACAAAATTAGGCTTGGATATTAATTTATAGTGTTAAATGATGAGTATATGGAAAATCGTGGCAAATATAAAGATAGGATAGATACAGAGTTGGATATTTATTTTGACGGGAATTATGAAGTGGCTGGTGGACTTGGGAGCACCATTGTCGCAGACGAATGGGAGAAGTATGAGAAAAATTAAAAAACTAAAACGAATATCTATAATGTTGTTATGTGCAGTATTGCTTCATGGAGGATGCGGGTCTCGTACAACAGAAGAAACAGAAAAAGTCGATACAACGGAGAATTTTGATCTGATAGGAACGGAGGGCTGGGAGTATCAGGGAGAAAAGAAACAGTATATTTATGGAGAATGGACAGTCACCGGTGTCAGAAAGGGGGATACATGGGATGAGACGGATGAACGGGTGGGTGCTGTGTATGAGCTGTTACCGGAGAGCTGTTCCTACAAAAGCAGCACGGAATCGTACTCACTAAAATTAGAAGGGTACTCTGCATCGTTGATTTCAGCACGAGAGTATGATATAGCCGGAATGCTGCCGCAGGACACGAACTATTGTCTGGAGTTCAGTGAGGTGGAGATGGGAAGAAAGTATGGTGGGATAAAGAGTGCATTTACGGTATTGATTTTAATTGGGGAAAATGAAATCATAGGACGGGAAGATGGAAACTGGTGTCGTCTGGAAAAAACAACCGACTATAATGATATGCCAGAAGGAAAAGACTTTCTGATACCAATTAGCGGTATTTGGAATGGAGAGTGGGAGGTCACAGAGATTCTGAAAGAGGATGGTGATGATGCAGAGCAGTATATAGGAGCAGATTTTTCCACATGGTTTCAAGAGATACTGGAGGAAAAGTTTTGTAACTTTTATATTGTTTCCACAAGGGAGCCGTCCATAAAACAACTGGTAAAGGCAATGGGGCTGGAGAAAGAAACATTTGTAGGTTTTTATGAATTTTCAGATGATTTTTACTGGGATAAAATGATTGTAAAAGATGAGATGACAGCAGTACTGGTAAAGGATGGAAACTACCTGTGGGCAAGGCGGACATCCAAGAGGGATCAGTATGGGGTGTATCTGGATGCCTATATGGAGGATTATCTGAATGATGGTGATTTGATGAGAACGGAAGCAGCGAATGAGGAGAAGGTGCATCAGGAACAGGACGCGGAAAACATGGATGGTTGGGAAAACAAGGGGAAAAGACAGCAGTATATATGGGGAGTCTGGCAGATTACAGGTATCAGAGAAGGAGATACTTGGGATGAGACGGATGAACTGGTAGGCGCTGTGTATGAAATGTTGCCGGAAAGCTGTTCCTATAAAAGCAAAACGTGGTCATATACCGTAGAGTTGGGTGGGTATGAAGCCTCTCCAATTGTTCGGTGGTTTGAATATAATATAGGAAATATGCTGCCGACGCCGGCGGGGTATTACCTGTCGTTTGGTGAGGTAAAGCCTGGTGAGGAGTATGCCAGATCACGCAGTGCCTTTTCTCCATGTATATTGACAGATAAAAAAGAGATGTTAGCCTTTTGGGGGAGAAGAGTATACCGCATGGAGAAGGTGGTGGATTATGATGATATCGTAGAAGGAAAAGATTTCTTTAGAGCAGACTATGGGCTTTGGAGCGGGGAATGGGTGGTTACGGAAGTTCTAAAATCAGAGCAACACGACGCAGAAGAATATATCGGAATGAACTTTTCCACAATGGAGGATAATGAGATCTGCGATTTTTATCTTGTGGATATAGGGGAAAAATCAATAGAGAAGCTTGTAGAGGCAATGGGTCTGGAAAATGAATTTTTTGTAGTTTTCTATGAATTTTCAGAGGATTGTTTTTGGGATAAAATGATTTTAAAGGATGAAATGACTGTGGTGCTGGTAAAAGATAACAATTATTTTTGGGCAAAGCGGATGTCTGAAAAAGATCCGGCAGGACTGTATGGATCATATTTTTGAGTTAATTAAGGTGCAAAGGTAGGGAATAGACATGAAAAAACATATCGCCTTAGGTATTTGTATACTTATTTTTTTGATTACCGGAGGCTGCAGCTCGACAATGAAAAGGTCTGGGGAAAACGGATATGGGGGAGGGATTTCAAGTACAGAGAAAGATGGTAAAAATGTCTCCGAAAATGAGAATATCACATTCCGGGTTTTGGATGGAAAAGAAATTTCGGTTAGCAGAGACAGGCTGATGGATACGGAAAGAATTAACAACCGGTGGAGTTTGGAAGAGACAGATGCCATGATAGCTCCGCTAAAAGGAACATGGACGACGGATACATATATGGGCTATGTTCTCCCGTATAATCTGCGCAAGTTTGAGCCGGATACTTATGCGGACGAGGAAGCACGGGAAACGTTTTTCGGGGAATATCACGAGGCGGTCCGAGCAGCAGAGGAGAGTCCTGTACCGGATATCAGCGTTGAAGTACAACCGGTGGAAGAATATGAAGATGGATACACAATCCGTGTCAATGGCTATGAAAGCCCGTTTTCTATCATTTTAAGCACAGAAAGAATAAATGACGAGTATCCCATTTACAGTGATACAACGACACTGTCGGAAAGTTTTTTTGTGGAATACCCAGTTGTCTATATAAAATTGTTTGCCAAATTTAAAGACGGAGAAAGCGACAGATATAATCCAGCGACAGTGATTGTATCTGCGGATGGACAGGTACTGCTGCTGATGGAGGGCGCATTCTACTCATTGGAGAGAAGATAGGTGTATGGGATTTTCTGGGAACGATGTCTGAAATCAATGAAGTATATTCAGAACAGAACAAACTGGTGCTGGGTGGCGGCCTGTAAAGTTGCCGGAGAGCAGTATAAGAAAAATTTTGTGGATGCGTGGCAGTCAGCTATTGCTAAGAATGCAGACTTTCTGCACGGAGGTTTGGAGGGAAATTTTCCGGGAAATGATCAGATGAAGATGCGAGGCTTAAAGTATGTTGTGCTGGGAGATTGTGAGAGTAACTTGATACAGACAATTACATTAGGTACATACGAATCCGTACACTTACCAGAGACCAAAGATCACGCCGTTACCGAATGAGACCGCCTTAACCGTGCCGGGTGGAACGAGGGTGGCAGTGGTGCCAAACGGGACAGCGCCAGCCTTGAATCCACCATACCTTCCGGGGCAGTATACCGAATATCCGGCAGCAGTGCAGGGATGGGCACAGCAGGCTTTGCCGGGATGTTGAAGCAACAATAACTAGGATTGATGAATTGAAAGACATAAGAAAATTAAATCCCGAAAGCTTTACAAAAGAAATGAAAAAAGAATTACAAGAATGTGAGAATAGGTTACATAATTATCAGCGTTCTCAAGAAATGAACAATACCCTCAATGAGGCTGGAATAGAAGATTCTATTGAAAACAATCAAATGATTGTTGAAAATCTTTTGGATGCGGCAAAAGAGGTCACAGATGGAAATACAGAAATTATAAGTTACATTGAGGGGGGTGAATGGTAAAGTACAAGTAGTTAGCAGGTGGAAAATACTACCTGATGGAACACCGTATTTAGCGACCGTCATATTAAAGCCTATGAAGTAGAAGGGAAACAAGATGGAAGAATATGAATATTTAGAGAATTTAAATAGTGAGGAACTTGCTAAGATTATTGATCAAATGCTTGATTTTGAGGAAACAACAAAGGCACTTATGATTCTTGAAGAAAAGGATTCACAGAAAGCCTTAGAACTTGGAAAAGATATTATTAAAAATAATAAAGGGGATGATTATCTACAAGCAACAGTTTGGAATGTTTTCTTTTTTGACAATCAAAAGGACATGATAGATGTAATAGATAAAAGAAAAGAAGAAATAGGGAAAATACTATTAGATGAAATAATTATTGATTTGACAAAGAACAAGGTTGCTATCAGTAAAGATTTTTTAGAGAAGCTTAGAAGGACTTATGCGGCTATTGATAATAAAATGAATATGCGTTGTAAATATGAAGAGTTTTTAGAATATGGTGAGAATGAAAAATAGTTTGGTTAAACTCTAAAGTACAGTCAAGGAAGTAGACAAAAAAGTGAAAAAATAATCAGGAACAGCCTTACATATTCTGCTCCTGATAGAAAGCTTCTGCTTCGTTTGGAGTAAGTATATGGAGTGTGGTCGTTTTGAATTATAGTATCCTTTGATGTATTCAAATATGGACAGCTGTAACTCCTGTAGAGAATGATAGCATTTACGGTTGGTTTCCTCTTTCTTTAGATATTTGAAAAAGTATTCGTAACAGGTATTGTGGCTGGAGTTTCCCTGCGTGGAACAGTAGAAAAGCGGGAGAAGGAATCGGTGTACCTGAAACTGGACATTGACGGAGCAGACGGGAAAGCGCAGCCTTGAAGCAGCCATACCTTCCGGGGCAGTATACCGAATATCCGGCAGCGGTGCAGGGATGGGCACAGCAGGCTTTGCCGGGAGGGAGAAATGCTGCAGATGTAATACAATTATCTAAAAATAGTATTCAACATATTAAGAAGCATACATTTGAGGGAATGTCAGAACAAGCAAAGTATTTAACTGACGAACAGTTAGCCGACAAATTAGCTAATACACCATTTTTTAATAAAAACTGGTCTCAGGATGAAGTTGTAAAGTATACACAAGAGGCATACAATACATTACGAAGTCAAGCTAAAACTGGTATACATTCAGTAGAGATAAATGGAGAAATTATAAATGTTTTTATAAAGGATGACGGAACATTTGATACTGCGTATGGTGTATATCAGTATACGGTAGACGATTTTAGATAGGAGATACATATGTTTGAATTATATTACAGAGTAGTTCATAGTGAGTATGATGATTTTGTAGGGCAAAATGGTTTTTTTCAAATTAAGTGTAATGAGTGTAAATATGGAGAAATATATCCTAAAGAGCTGGAAACAGTTATGGATAAAGTTTCACTATATGATTGGTTTGAAAGGTTGGCAAGGGTTATTAAATATTTGTCATTAAAAGATTATGTTGCGCTTAGTGATGTTGAATCATATAATACATGGATTGAATTTAGAAAAACAAATGAAGAAGTAATGGTAAGCATTGTAAAGGCAGAGAAGGAAGAAGGTTCTCATGATATTGAGTTCAACCTGAAAGAGCCTATTGCAGGAGAATGGGAAAAACAAGTGATTCGTTACAGTCAACTAAAAACTGAGATAATTGAAAAGTTAGGAGAATATGTAGAGTTTATTACAATTAGTAACACGGAGCATCCAGAGATTGAAAAAATAGACGAGCTACTTAAAGGTTTTCAAAAATGTGACTTTTAAGAAATAACAAGCTTTTTATGTCTATAGAGCCTGCCGACTTGCAACTATTTAAATATTACCGCAGTTGCAGATTTTTTTATGGAAATAAAGCTGGGAGGGCACGGAAAGGTGACGCTCCGGGGGTATCTGGCGAGAATGCCGGACATCAGAAGGCTGCAGGAGGAAGCGGTCAGGATTACGGTACAGGAGGACGGTGACAACCGTGAGCAGGTATTGTTCCGGGGGATTATCCAGAGTGTGCACACGTTTGTGGAGAACGGGGTGTGTCAGGTAATGTGTCCGGCAGCGGGCTTTCCGTGGAAACAGGAGTCCCGGTCATAGCGAGTTGATGAAAGAGAGCAATCATACTATTGATAAAAAAGTACAGAAATTGTTAGCTTTATTACTTGGAATCTATCAAAAAGGTGTGGTCAAGGAAGTTATTTTGGGATATGAGCCTGCAGATGATGATATGATGATATTAAGGGTAGCCCGAAAACAAATAGAAATGTTAAACGAGAATGTTTTTAATTCTCGGTGGGCATGTAGTGTTTATAATTTTGCAAAACATATGAAACTTTAGGGGTTGCGAGAGAGGGGGCTGGGTATTACTACCGCACAACTTGAAGCATCAGCCGGAGCGCTGACCGCCGGGGCAGTATACCGAATATCCGGTAGCGGCGCAGGGCTTGGCACAGCAGGCTTTGCTGGGAGGGGGAAGTGGTATTGAGAGTGGTGGTAATTCTTCAATAACAAATGATATTTTAGATTGTCAAAGGAAAGGTAGTGCTTTAAAGGTTGATGAAATAAAGCCAATTACTCAAATTAATCCCAAAACAAGAAGACCAGAAATAATAAAAGAATTTCCTGCTACTGCACAATCTCATGGATTTAATGATTTGATTGATAACTATGCTGGATATGCAACAAAGTCATTGATTCGGAATGGAACATTATATCAATTAAAGGGTACATTAAATGGTGTACAAGGTAGATTTGAGTGGATAATTCAAGATGGATATGTAACACATAGAATGTTTGTTCGAGATGGAACAATGAACGGAGTGCCAATAAAACCATGATTATTAGAATTTTAAAGGACTTAAATATAAATATATCTTGGAATATGATCTTTATAGGATTATGTACTGGAGATGTTGAAGCGTATGAAGTAATTGACTATGCGATGGAACAAATTGAGTTAGGGGATTGTAGGTCTGAAATTTTTGAACTTGCGGGAGCATATGCAGATGATTTTGATTATGTTTTACGATTGGTTCAAGATTTACAAGAAGATTTTATAGATGAAGCAATTGAAAGGAGAAAAATACGTTTAGCAATTGTTTATGATGTAATAAAGGAAAAGAATCATAATTTTGTTGATGGCCTAATACAATTAACTGAATTATGGGATAAACTGGATTATCCAAAGGATTCTCCGCATACTGTTCAAGGTAGAAATAATAAAATTTCTCCAAACGAATATTATACGCAAGAAAACTATGATAAATTATATAAAGCAAATTGTGAATGGTTTAGGAAAGAATTGCTATATTTACAGAATAAATAGTAAATCTCATTCAAAAATAATAAAATATGCTTGAAAAGCGGTAAATAATACATAGATTTTCGAAGGAAGACTTGCAGAAGTGTGTGCCTCAAATGGCATCCGTGCACAGTATCGGTATGATAAAAACGATATGCAGACGGAAGTGCTTTATGGCAATGGTCTGCGGACTTCGTATGCATGTTCCTAATACATTAAATGAACAGATGGCAATGCATCAAGTAGTGTCTAATCCATTAGATAATGCCATTGACATGAGTCAATTAAATAAACATCCTATTATATTGACCGCCCCAAGATGGTCTGCTTCAGATGGATGGGTTAAAATGAGTAATAATGTGAATGGAATAGAAATTCATTTTGTTTACAATAAGATTAC
>UMIT01040939.1_pt1 | contig 12366 bp, 5 predicted proteins | sample 1965911 | NCBI WGS metagenome assembly UMIT01 (sample SAMEA4836131, study PRJEB28245) | human gut metagenome | biome: gut microbiome; material: fecal sample | place: Denmark | collected 2008 | reverse complement strand
CATATTGATTCTTCCTCCTTTTCCTTCTGTTGTCTCAATTAATTCTTTTGCTTTCCGATATCTCCTGTCATTTGTCACCGCAGACAGCCAATCTAAAAATGCTTCCGGGTGGTCTAATTGAAACTCCGTTGTTTGGAAATATTCATCCAGTTTTCTTCTGTCATTTCCGCAGGACAGGTAACGGACTATGTATTTAAAATCCGATTGATACTGGCGAATTGTCGTTTCCGGCTGACTGGCAAGGTTAATAATACAAATGGGATGCTCAGGAATCCATTTTGTAAGTTCTTCACCAATGTCTTCCGGAAATTCCAGCATATCATTCAGACATCTTGGCTTTCCCCATTCATTCTGACTGTAATTCAAAACCAGAGTGATGACCGGACTTAATTTCTGTGAATCGTTAAGTTCTTTTGTCATCGGGTTTGGATAATTTCCGGTTTTCCGATTACTTTCCTTCACTTCCTTGATCTGCTCCATATATTTGGCGTGCTGGTATCCCATATCTCGCACCGGCATAATATTATTTTTGTCACTCTGATTTTCCAGACATAAGAAAAAACTTCTATTGTGCTTCTTACACTTCATCGGCACATCCATCTGTAACTGCCGAAGTTTATCATCTGATACGGCTTTCGTAATCAACTCGCCGGGTTCCCGCGACAACTCTTTCGCTGACACATAACATCTGCCACCAAATAAATTTACATTCACAATGTCTGAAAAAACATCTTTGTATTGTAGTAAATTTTTCTCTGCTAAATCTTTTGCTCCCAAACAGTATCCTCCTTAATTACCTAAATTCTTTTATTTCTATCACTACAAGGAGAACATCTTCGCCCCACCCTTGTTTGTATATATACTAGCACAATCAAAGTGCAAAGTCAATATATTTGCTTACAATCGTCAGGCGCCTTACGCCCCTCAAAAAGAACCTTAAATCGTACCAAACAAACCAAATTTCGGCATATAAAAAGAGCGTAAAACGACACCGCCAATGGGAGGGGCGTTCTACGCTCAAAGTTTTTCAAAACCCGTCTTATATTACTTCTTTATCTTAACTTTTTTCACCGTGCTCCACTTACCGTACACTTTTTTCTTTCCATTCATCTTATAGGCACGAACTCGAATGTAATATGTTTTTTTCTTTTTCAGTTTCTTAATGGTGTACTTGGTTTTCTTTGTCTGTACGCTTTTTTTCTTTTTGAACTTCTTGTTCATAGCATACTGAAGCTGATAGCCTTTGGCACCAGTGACTTTCTTCCACTTTACGGTAAGTTTCTTACCCTTTCCATTTTTAGCTGAGGTAAGTTTAACTTTGGAAGGTGCTTTTACTTTTACCGTTTTGCTTGATGTGGACTGCTTCTTTCCGGCATTTCCTGTTCCGAATGAAGAGGTCTGCGAATTGGTATTTGTATTCGTGTTTGTCTTTGCCTGATACAAAATCGCATAACTGTCGTTATTGGATTCGTCACAGTCACCCTCTGCCACATCCGCATGAAGCAGCATATAAACTGCCTGATTTGCATTGTATGACAAATCGCTCTTATTTACGGTAATGGTCTTTGTCACACGCTTCCATGGTTCAATGGAAATTTTTTCTGACGTATACAACTGCTTGGATTTCTTCTCATCACTGTAAAGTTTCAATGTAGTCGTTGCGGTGCGGTCGCTGACATTTTCTAAAGTTGCCGTGATAACCGCCTGACTGCCTTTTTCTTCTACCGTGTTTGTTAACCGGATATCCGATTTACCAACAGAAACGGACACCTGATTCTTTGTGAGGTCGGTCTGTCCTTTTGCATAGACATACACCGATGCAGTCTGCGGATTCGTCACATCCGACAAATCCATGTATGCCGTGCCGGATACCGTCTCGCCCGGCTGAACGGTCTGCGATATCGTCTTTTCAACCTCCGTACCATCTTCCAATTGAATCTTTACAATCAATTCATCAATCGGAGTTAATTCCGTATTGGTTGCATAATAGTGAACAGCGGTCAAATCATCCTCCACATCGTACTCATCAATGGAAGCACCTGCTAAGGTCAATTCGGTCTGCGGCGTTTTTGAAATCACAAGCAACTCATTTAAGTTTGTGCTCTGGTTCAATACATTGGCAGCAAACTCCCACTGACCGTCACTCTCCAACACTGGAGATAAATACTGGATTCGCTTGTCTTTTCCGGTATACACCGTAACCGGTTCTGAAAAACCATCCTCTGTCTTCATGGAAACTTTTATGCTTCCTTCGCCGGTCCCATCATCATTTGCAATCCATACAAATCCTTCGTAATCACCATTTTTACAGTAAATCGCAGAAGACGGAATACTGTTTTCACCATCGGTCAGATCTGTCCCTTCGCCATCCTTTAACTCGTACATCTTTCCATTACGGTTATAAAGCAGCTTGCCGTTCGCATACTGCAGTCCGGCAATGATTCCCTCGTCTTCCCCGGAAGCAATAAGCGTTTTATCTGCCTCATTACAAATCTGCGATTCTCCGTTTTCATTTTCCGTCAAATAAACGGCATGGTTTGCACCATCTTCTTCATAGACTGCATACTCTTTTACTTCTTTCGTCGTAGATGCAATCTCCTGCGCTTTGGAAGAACCGAGTGTCTGTCGGTAAATCGTAATCGTTCCTTCGTCCTCAACATAATCCTCGGAAGAGCTTCGAAGCCATGTAACGGCAGCACCGTTGCTTCCCTCACTGACTTTCGGCATCATATCCGTTTTATCGTTATTCGTAAGCTGTGTGGTCTGTGTAAATGTACCAGATGCCTCATCAAAAACAGCTGTCCAGATTTCCGATTTCTTTGCCACATCATTTAAAATGGTGTTGGCACCGTCACTTACGCTGCCTTCGATTTCCGACTTCTCCTTCTGCCATGCCAATACCAGTTTGCCATCTGCCACCGCCATGTCTGCATACATATCGGCGTATCCATCATCCAAAACCGCTTTTGGCGTTGTCCACGAGCCGTTTTTGCAGACCGAATACTGTAACACCGTACGGTTTAACTCACTGCGCTCACTGTCATATCCTTGGAAAATCATAACCTTCGTTCCATTGATTTCCCTAATAATCGGCAGCGAACTGGTGAGGATTCCGCTCTGTAAAGTCGATTCCGACATGCTGTCCGTCTGTCCGTTCTGCTTTAATTTTGCAATCGGCTGACTGGCTGCCTTGTGGTTCCATGCAGATGTTTTCTCTGCAAATGAATCATCAATCAAAGAACATGTCCAGCCGTCATTATTCTGATTGAATTTATTGGGATTTCCCCAAAATTTAAAGGTTGTACTTTTCAAATCATGCTGCCAATCCACCAGAAATGCACAGTACAAATGAATATATGCCGAGGCGGTTGCTGAGCAGGATGACTTTGGAAGAAACTGCACATCAACCTGCAATTTTCCTCCTACTCCTGCAGTTATAATCTTATTAATTCCATAGCCGCCTTCCAACGAGATTTCCGGTTTTAAACTCAGTTTTCCATCTAGCGTCCATTTCTTTGTGGAAAATGTATATTTCGGTCCCAATTGTCCTGCAATTTTTCCGCCACCTGCCAATGACGCATACCACGGTCCAATCGGTGACGCAAACTGCCAATTTGTACTTGCCTTCCAAGCCAATTCCGGTGCTATCTTGCCGGTGGAGGAAATCAGATTTCCATACTTATCGTATTCCTGTTCCATATATCCTACCGCAGATAAGCTTGGCTTCTTCTTAAATTTGCTCACTGAATAAGTAGACCTTTTTTCTGGAGCATACCGATATAACAAACCGGTAAGAGAAGCATATTTCTCTGCGTCATTCACGACCTGCTTGTATCTGCTCCACTCCGTTTTGGAATCCAGCATGTTGGTTTTACCAACACCGATTGCCATCTTCACGGAATAACTGCCATCCGCCTTTGTTTTCTGAGACAGTGTAACCGGAAATACCGATGCGCCTAAACTCCAGTTGGCAGGAAAGAATTCACTCACTTCCGCACTTAACTTTCCGGATTTGTTGGAACCAAGAGAAAGGTCGGCTCCCTTTGTAACAGTGCCAAGTGATTCATCACGGTCGGATACTACCGGTGGTTCTGTTGCAGCCGGTGTCGGTGTTGCCTGTGGCGAGCCACCTCCCCCTTCCGAGGTAACTTTTCCTGCATAACTCCAAAGAGTAGAAGAGGAAAGATTTAAATGCAAAGCGGGTCGAACCGCAATAATATCCTTGTAGACATCATCAAGGCCATAGCCGTAGCCATTGTCACTCACACTGGATGCAAGATCACTATAGTCGCCCGGCGACCGCAGCCACCAACAGCCGTTCCCCTCGTACTCCGTACTCGTGGACGTCCACGCTCCGCACTCTTTTGCATATGCTGTATTTTTTGCTTCTCTTGTTTCGCTTTCGGTTCCAAACTCGCCATTAAATCCATAAGCCGTATTACTTGCTTCTGCAATGGACAAAAGATACACTTTATCTGTGGTATTCTCTCCACCTTCTGTATCATAATATGGATTGTCATCGTTCACAACTGTTGTATTTTTGATTGCCACCTGTTCCGCCGATGTAAATGCCGTATTTAAAAATGCATCATTCAACCAGGTACGAAGGGTACAGGTTGCCCATGTTACATCCGTAGATTTCTCGTTATACGGTTTAGCATCCAAGTTTTGGTCTGCCAGCAAAAAAGCATCATTTCCATTTACGGAAAGGACTCGCCATTTAATTGGTTCTTTTGTTGAACTGTTACTTTGATAGTAGTTTCCAAAATAGATACAATCCCATGTTGTTACACCATTTCCATCGGTGATTGGATTTTGCAAACTAACTGCTGCCTTAGCCGGTGTGGATTGCCCCAGCGTAATCTCGCACAGGGAAAGCACCATTACCAGTGCAAGTAATCCTGCCAGCAGACGTTTTGTTTTTCTTCTTTTCACAAAGATTCCTCCTTTTTTGCTTCATTTGATTTATGTTCTTTCGTCAAAACAAATTGGTAAATTACGTTTACAAAATTTACCATGCGGTATATGTCATATATTAACACATATCAAGGGGTGTTTCAATAAGTTTTGTGGAAAGTCCACCCCAACCATCAAAAAGCGTGAATAATTCATATTTTGGACATGATAAATCATGTTCATACTAATCACGCTATGCTAAAGTATAACTACTAGATTATATGAGGAGGGTTTATCATGAACATATTAAAAAAACAAACCATCAGCATCGGTTTATGCTTTGCGCTTGCCGTATCGACACTTAGTGCCTTTACTCCGGCAACGGCGGGTGCAAAAGCAAAACTGGTCAAAAAGAAACTTACATTAACCGTTGGACAAAAGAAAAAGATTGCGATAAAATCAAAAAAGAAAAAAGCAAAATATTCTTTCAAAGCTTCCAACAAAAAAGCTTCCGTAAGTAAATCCGGCGTTATCACGGCAAAAAAAGCCGGCAAAGTTAAAATTGCAGTAAAAGAGAAGTTGAAGAAAAAAACAAGAAAGGTGGGAACCATTACGGTTACTATCAAAAAGAAAATAGCACAAAACACGACAGTTCCGGCACTTAATACGCCAACACCTGTCGTTACAGCTACCCCGGCGGCGTCTCCGAGCAATGAACCTACTGCCAAACCGACCGCTACCGCTACCGCTACTGCAACACCGACTCCAAAAGTCACTCCTACTCCATTTCCTGAGAACCCTGAATTTTCGAATATTCCAAAAGGTTATACCGCAAAAAATCAGGCTAACAAAGGAGAAGTAGAACGCTTTGAATATGAATCAACAGAATACATCAGTGACGATGAATCTGCAAAAAAGACACCAATTGACCGCTATGCTATGGTTGTTCTTCCAAAAGACTATTCAAAAACGAAAAAATATCCGGTTGTTTATATGCTCCACGGATTAAGTGACACGCCGGAATCCATGGTCGGAAACGGAATTCTTAACGATGGTGCAGGTACACAGTATGTGGTATGGAATGCCATTGCCAATGGTGATGTCAAAGAATGTATCGTCGTTTACCCATGTGTATGCTGTAACGAAGAAGGAAAAAGCAATTTTAATACAGATGCAAAAACAGCCTCTTATTATGACTACATCATTAATGACTTAACAAAAGTATTAATGCCTGCCATTAATAAAGAATATTCCACACTGACCGGACGAGAAAACACGGCGGTTTGTGGATTTTCTATGGGCGGACGCGAGACATTGAACATTGGTATAAGACGTCCTGATTTATTTAGCGGTATCGGATTATTTAACCCGGCACCGGGTGCTTTAGATGGCGGTGACATGCTTACAAAGGCAGATTTAAAACTTGCCGATGAGTACATAAACAGCACTTATATTCAGATTACAAAAGGTGCTACCGACACAGTTGTTGGCAGTAATCCAACCAATTATTACAATGCACTAAAGGCTGCCGGCATCCCATGTTCCTACTATGTAACAATGGGAGGCGACCCAGCCGGCAAAGGAAACGGCGGTCACTGGTCAACCGTTTATCATCATGGTTTGTATAATTTCTTAAAACGTATTTTCAAGTAAAAAAGAAAGGGGATTCTGAAACATGAAAAAAACATTTCTCTGCTTCAGTTTGTCCTTTGCACTTTTAGCATCTGCCCTGAGCCCATCGTTCTCGGCAGATGTTTTTGCAAAGGCAAAGTTAGCAAAAACAAAAATCACATTAACCGTAGGACAAAAGAAAAAGATTACAATAAAGGGAAAAAAGAAAAAAGCGAAGTACACATTTAAGGCTTCTAACAAAAAAGTTTCGGTAAACAAAAAAGGAGTTGTTACCGCAAAAAAAGCCGGAAAAACAAAAATTACCGTAAAGGAAAAACTTAAGAAAAAAACTAAGAAGATTGGGGTCGTCACAATTATAATAAAGAGCAAAGTATCAAATAAAAAGTCGATCGCAAGTGCGCAGCCGGCAGCCACAAATTCCGGAAATACCGGTGAAAAACCAACGACTGCACCAACAGCATCAGCCACACCAACACTGCCCCCTACTCCAACCGGCTCTCCGAAGCCTACTGCCACCCCGCGTCCAAAAGAAAATCCGGATTATTCTGATCTGCCATCCGGATTCATGAATAAAAACGAGGCTAACAGTGGCACTCTGGAAGAATTCTACTACGATTCTACAGAAGTGTCAGAAGGCGAAACCGTAAAACGTCATGCACGCGTTGCACTGCCAAAAGGATATACCGAGTCAAAAAAATATCCGGTCATCTATATGCAGCACGGTATTTTCGGTAACGAATATTCTCTTACCGGAGACAATACACAATATGTTGCCTGGAACGCTATGGCAAATGATGATATGAAAGATGCCATTGTTGTTTTTGCTAATGTTTGTGCAAACAAAGAAGGAAAAGGAACCGGCTTTAGTTTGGAGCATTACAAAGCCTATGACAACTTTATTAATGACTTAACAAAATGCCTTATGCCTGCTATCAACAAAAAATATTCTACACTGACAGGTCGTGAAAATACTGCTGTCTGCGGTTTTTCTATGGGTGGACGTGTAAGTTTGCAAATTGGATTTGAGCGACCGGATTTATTTGGTTACATTGGTGCTTTTTGTCCGGCTCCGGGTCTTTTGCCTTACACGATGAATGGAGTTACTGAACCCGGATTTTATACGGATTCCACATTTACGCTGCCAAGCGAATATTTAAATGACACTTATGTACAGATAACAAAAGGATTTAAAGATGATGTTGTAAAACAGCACCCACTTTTGTATCATCAGGCTCTGCAAAAAACAAACACACCTCATGTTTACTACGAAACGATGGGTGGTGATCCAAGCGGCAGCGGCAGTGGCAACCATGAAAAAGCAGTTTACCAGCATGGTTTCTACAATTTTATGAAAAATATTTTCAAACCAAATGTAACTGTTCCGGCAGGTGCATTAAGAAAAGATGGAGTAAAAGGAACAACAGAAGAATTCGAATACGAGTCCACTGCTGTAGCAAAAGGAAAAACAGTGACAAGAAAAGCCTTAGTTGGACTTCCGGATGGATACAATCCAAAGAAAAAATATCCGGTTGTCTACGGTTTACACGGTTATGGCTGGGGCATCTATAATCTTGCTCAAGATGGTGCCACAGATGTTGTTTGGAACGGCTATGCCAATGATGTTATGGAAGAAGTAATTATGGTTTTCCCTAATATCTGTGCCAATGAATCCGGTCAGGGAGCAGGATACAATCAAGAAACTTATGACGCCTATGACAATTGTGTGAACGATATCGTAAACTGCTTAATGCCTGCTATTAACAAACATTACAGCGTCAAAACCGGCCGGCTCAATACAGCCGTCTGGGGATTCTCAATGGGTGGCAGAGAAGCTTTGAATGCAGGATTTAAACATCCTGATAAATTTGGTTATATCGGTGCCTTTTGTCCCGCTCCTGGCGTTCTCCCATATAGTGCAGAAAAAGGGATTTTTACCGAAGATACTTTCACACTGCCGGATGCTTATAAAGAAAACACGTTAGTTATGATTGTAAAAGGGAAAAATGACACAACGGTAGGTAACAATCCTATCCTTTACCATAAGGCCTTGGAAAAAAATAATGTTCCGCACATTTATTATGAAACCATGGGCGGAGATGCTGTAAACCGCGGAGGTGGCGGCCACCAAAATGTCGTTTATCTGCACGGATTGTATAATTTAATGAAACGGGCTTTCCCATGCAAATAAATTTATACACAGGTCAAAAATATCACCATGTTAAAAAACAGTCGCCTTGCTTAAAATCAAAGCGACTGTTTTTTAGTCTTTTAAACAACCAACAGGTATAATCTTTACCCCTGAATCTGTTGTATACGCCATATTCGCATTTGCACAAATTACAATTAACGCTGAAGGTTCTCTATATACATCTCGTGGATGTTTTTCACTTGCCAAAGCCTTTTGATTGTATTTTTGAATAACATCCTTGAATTTCAATAGCGATTTCTCAGCTTCCGGTATTTTATTTGCCCCTATTTTTATCTCAACAAGTGCATATTTTCCATCAGCCATCTGATATACTGCATCTGCTTCCAGACCTGTATCATCCGTATAATGTAAAAGACGTGCATTGTGTTTTTCAGCATAGACCAATAAATCTCTAAGCACCATATTTTCAAATACGTGTCCAAACAAATCCAAATCATTTATAAAATAATTCGGATTGATTCCTAATGCTGCAAGACCGATTGAAGGGTCAATAAATATATGCTTTTTGGCAGATCTAATTGCTGTTTTCGAACGAAGATGTGGCGTCCATGCATCAATATCTTTGACTACAAACAAAGCTTCCAATGCATCAACATACGATGCAAGAGTTATATCTGTAACATTCTGTGTTGCTTTTACATCTGCAAAAATATTTTTTCGTTTTGCACTTGTAGCCATATTTCTTGCATAGGACCACAACAAACTTCTCGCCCATTCTGGGTTTCTATTTATGCCATCTATCGCTGATATATCCTTTTGATAGATTTGCCTATAATAATCTTTTGCAATTTCTAATTTAGCAGTATCCTTTGTTAATGCCATACACCTTGGCCAACCACCTCTGCAAGCGGCAAAAAATAAATTTTCCAATTTCAAATCAGACACGATGCCATCAATATCATAATTTTTCTCATTTAAAATTTTAGACAAAGATATTTCCCCATTGGATTCACCTGTCTCAAACAAAGTCATAGGATACATTGTTACTTCTGTTATTCTTCCTGTCCCCGTATGCGGTGTACTGATTTTTTTACTTGCAGAGCCCGTCAAATAATACTCGCCAACTTTCTCCGGACTATCATCACATGCTTTCCTTATGGTGCCCCAGATTTTAACTGCATCTTGCCACTCATCAAATAAAATCGGTTTGGGGTTTTTAAGAAATAGTTTGGGAGCGGTTTCTGCTACAGCAATATAACCATCTCTTTTATCCTCATCTTGAAATTCGATAACCGTTTTGCAACGCTCTTTCGCTGTCCTTGTTTTCCCACACCCCTTTGGACCAGTTATACTAACTGCATTAAATGCCTCCGTTCTCTTATCTATTACGTCATCAACAATTCTTCTTATATACTCCATAATTATTCCCCCTCGTACCATTAAATATATTTTACTACATATTCATGACTTACTGCAAGCGTATTTTGTATTTTTCGGCAAATTTATTTTACTTTTTTCGGCTATTCTATTTTGTGTTTTTCGGCAGATTTATTTTACTTTTTTCGGTTCTTTCTTTACCCACCATACACAGCGCACTCGCCAAGTTCTTCTTCAATTCTAAGAAGCTGGTTATACTTAGCCACTCGGTCCGTGCGCGCCGGCGCACCGGTTTTAATCTGTCCGGCATTCATGCCGACTGCAATGTCTGCAATCGTAGTGTCTTCCGTTTCACCTGAGCGATGACTGACAATGGCATTCCATCCGGTCGTCTGTGTCATTCGAATCGCCTCGAGAGTTTCTGTCACGGTTCCAATCTGATTTGGCTTGATTAAAACCGCATTTGCCGCCTGAAGTTTAATTCCCTTTTCGATACGTTTGGTATTTGTAACAAACAAATCATCACCAACAAGCTGCACTTTATCTCCTAATTTATCCATGAGTTTCTGCCAGCCCGACCAATCCTCTTCTGCCAGCCCGTCTTCAATGGAAACAATTGGGTACTTGCGGCACAAATCACACCAAAAATCAATCATTTCATCAGTACTTTTGTACTCACCGGATTTCCAGAACAAATACTCGCCCGGTCTTCCTGCTTTCACAGCCTCCTCATACATTTCTGTGCTGGCACCATCCATAGCAATCGAAAAATCCTCGCCCGGACGGTATCCTGCTTTTTCAATAGCCCCTGTAATAAAAGAAAGCGCCTCGTCCTCATGAGCAAGATGCGGTGCGAATCCACCCTCATCACCAATGGAGGTGGCAAATCCCTTTTCTGCCAACAGTTTCTTCAAGGTAGCGTATACATTCACGCACCACTCCAAACACTGGTGAAAAGAAGATGCTCCTATCGGCATAATCATAAACTCCTGAATCGTTAAACTACTGTCCGCATGTTTTCCGCCATTCATAATATTCATCATCGGAATCGGCATAACACGCGCGTTTGGTCCGCCCAGATACTGATACAACGGAACACCGAGCTGTTTTGCTGCCGCCTTTGCCACAGCAAGCGATGTACCCAAAATTGCATTAGCACCCAGTTTTGCTTTGTTTGCGGTACCATCTTCACGTATCATCAGCGTATCAATTTCCACCTGATTTAATGCATTTTTCCCTTCCAATTTATCGGCAAGAATGTCATTAATATTTTCTACCGCACGCTTTACGCCATTTCCACGGTAACGCGGCAATTCACTGTCTCGCAGTTCCACTGCTTCAAACGCCCCCGTAGACGCTCCGGAGGGAACGGATGCTCTGCCCGCTGCCCCTCCGCACAATTTTACCTCTACCTCAATCGTTGGATTTCCTCTGGAATCTAAAATCTCTCTTCCTCGTATCGTATTAATTCGAAATGTCTGTATCATAAAAAAAGCCTCCTGTTTTCGATTAGTATAAACAGAAGGCTTCTTTCCTATACGATTATTTTTTGTGCTTTTTATTTTTCTTATTTTCCTCGTCCTCAAACGACTTATCCAACTGCTCTAACAGTTTTTTCTGCTCTTTGGTAAGCTTTGTCGGCACATCCACAACCAAATCCACATAATGGTTGCCTCGCATTTTGCGGTTACGAAGGGACGGAACTCCCTTACCACGCAAACGAACTCTTGTACCGGTCTGCGTTCCTGCCTTTACATTGTATGCGACATCGCCATCAATTGTCGGGATAACCACATCTCCGCCAAGAACAGCTCTTGGATAAGAAATCCGTACGGTTGAGTAAATATCATAATCCATGCGCTGGAAATCTTTGTGGCGTTCTACATATACTTCTACAAGCAAATCACCGCGGGCACCGCCATTTTTACCCGGTTCTCCTTTGCCACGCAGACGAACGCTCTGTCCGTGGTCGATTCCTGCCGGAATGCTGACCTGCAATTTCTCTTTTTTGCTTGTATAACCCTGTCCGTGACAAGCCGGACATTTTTCCTTAATAATTGTACCTTTACCGCCACAAGCCGGACATGTAGTAACATTCTGCACCATTCCGAAAAGTGACTGCTGTGTCTGAACAATCTGTCCTCGTCCGCCGCATCGCTCACATTTGACCGGGCTGGTTCCTGCTTTGGCTCCGCTTCCCCCACAAGTTTTACATTCAACTTTGGATGGAATTTCAATTTCTTTTTCCGTACCAAAGCAAGCTTCTTCAAATGTAATTTTTACCTGTGTCCGCAGATTTGCTCCGCGCTGTG
>UMIT01038136.1_pt1 | contig 12371 bp, 8 predicted proteins | sample 1965911 | NCBI WGS metagenome assembly UMIT01 (sample SAMEA4836131, study PRJEB28245) | human gut metagenome | biome: gut microbiome; material: fecal sample | place: Denmark | collected 2008 | reverse complement strand
GAGCCTTCGCCCGAGCCTGGCCTGTCGGAGCAGTATGCTGCGGCGTATCCGGCTTCGGTTGCGGCGAAGGTGGGCGAGAAGGCCACCGCCGCGGTGTCGTTCACGAAGGGCGCCGCCGCCGCGGATGCCCCGGCGGGCACGACGTTCGCGGTCGCGGGTGACGGGTTCACGGTCGCCGCGGACGGTACGGTGTCGTTCACGCCGACGGACGCGCAGGCGGGCAAGACGGTGACGGCCACGGTGACGGTGACGTATTCGGACAAGTCGACGGATACGGCGACGGTGACGTTCAAGGTCGCCGCCAAGACCGAGCCTGAGCCCAAGCCCGAACCGACCGATCCGAAGGCCGACCTGCGCAAGGAGGTCGAATCCGCGTCGAAGCTTGACGAGAAGGACTACACCGCCGACTCGTGGAAGGTGTTCGCCGCGGCGCTCGATAACGCCAAGGCCGTGCTGGAGGACAAGGACGCCACCGAGGCGCAGATCTCCGGCGCGCTCACGACGCTGAAGTCCGCCACTGCCGCGCTGGCCAAGGCCGGCGACACCGGCAAGCCCGACGATGGCGACAAGCCTTCCGCGGGCAAGCCCAACGACAAGGGCAACGGTCTGTCCAAGACCGGCGCCAGCGTCGCCGTCATCGGCGTTGCCATGCTGCTGCTCGCAGCTGCCGGCTTCGTCACGGTGAACGTCGTTCGCCGCCGCCGGTAACGGCATGACGGGCACCCGCCCGTAACAAGCAATCAGGGGTCTCATGGTCAGCCATGAGACCCCTTTGCTATGCCTGTTAGCCGCTCTCTCGCTGTCGATTACCCTATATTCCCGCGAAAGTCCCATTTGCGGACGCTGGAATCGGACTATCGACGGATGGGAGCAATTGTTCAACACGCCGATTGTTGTATATGCAACTGTTGTATATGGTATGCATTATTATGTTATGTTGCCTGAATGATCGGAATGCGATTTTCGCATCGACAGACATGGTATGGAGGGGTATGGAGCAACGTATTCTCAGCATTGAAATACGGGCGGTGAGTAAGGCCGTCGACCGTTATTTGGGCGAAAGCATGCCGCTCTCCGCCAAGGAGACCACCGGCGGCAACGCGCATATCATCATGTTCTTGGCGCGCAATCGGGATCGGGAGATCTATCAGCACACCATCGAGCAGAAATTCTGCATCACCCGTTCCACGGCATCCCGCGTGCTGGCGCTGATGGAGAAGAAAGGGCTGATTGCCCGTGAATCCGTGGCGCACGACGCACGATGTAAGCGCATTGTGCTGACGGATAAAGCCGACGCCATCGTCGCCGATCTCAAAGCGAACGGGGAGCGTGTGGAGCGTCTTCTGGTCGACGGTTTCACGCAAACGGAGCAAGATGCGCTGCATGACTACGTGGAGCGCATGCGTGCCAACATCGAGCGCGCACAACATGAATTTGAACATCAGACATCCTCCCAGACGCCGTCAACGGCGGCTCCCGAATACTCGGAAGCGGAGGTCATCAACACGAAGGAGGAGAACAAGTGAGCAGCACCGAAGAAGCGATTGCGCAAGCGCGCAAAGCCGTGGAACCGGACAAGCCGAAACATGTCCTGCGCACGCTGGGCAAGTCGATCCGCGAGTACAAGAAGGCCAGTCTGCTGGCCCCGGCGCTCGTGGCGGTCGAAGGCATCCTGGAAATCCTGATCCCGACGATCATGGCCTCGCTGATCGACGAGGGCATCACCGGCGGCAGCATGCCGTCCACCATCAAATTCGGAGTGATCCTGCTGATCTGTGCGATGGTCTCGCTGGGTGCCGGCTTCCTGTCCGGCAAGTTCGCGGCCATCGCGGGCGCGGGCTTCGCCAAGAACCTGCGCCAGGACCAGTTCAAGAAGGTTCAGGGCTTCAGCTTCACCAATATCGACCGGTTCTCCACCGGCTCGATCGTGACCCGACTGACCACCGACGTGACGAACCTGCAGAACGCCTACATGATGATTATCCGGCTGGGCGTGCGTGCCCCGATCATGGTGATTGTGGCCTGGATCTTCTCGTTCCGCATCTCCCCGTCCATCTCGCTGGTGTTCCTGGCCTGCATCCCGATCCTGGCGATCGGCCTGTGCGGTCTGGCCGTGCTCGTGCACCCCGTGTTCGAGCGCGTGTTCCACACTTACGACGCGCTCAACAACGTGGTCGACGAGAACCTGCAGGGCATCCGCGTGGTGAAATCCTACAACCGCGAATCCTTCGAGGTGGGCAAGTTCGGCCGCATCTCCCAGCGCATCTTCAAGGACTTCACCAAGGCCGAGCGCATCATGAGCTTCAACAGTCCGCTGATGATGGTGTGCGTCTACGCCTCGATGATCCTCATCGCATGGATGGGCGCGCAGCAGATCGTCGCCTCCGGCAACAACGCCGCCGTGGGCCTGACCACCGGCGACCTGACCGCACTGGTCACCTATGCCATGCAGATCCTCATGGCCATGATGATGCTGTCGATGATCTTCATCATGGTCATTATCTCCCAGGCCTCCGCCGAGCGTATCTGTCAGGTGCTGCAGGAGGAAAGCACCGTGACTGATCCGGCCAATCCGGTGACCGACATGGCCGATGGGTCCATCGAATTCGACCACGTCACCTTCCGCTACTCCGACAGCTCCGAAAAGCCCGTACTCGACGACATCAACCTGAAGATCCGCTCCGGCATGACCATCGGCATCGTCGGCGGCACCGGTTCCGCCAAGTCGAGCCTCGTGCAGCTCGTGCCGCGACTGTACGACGTGAGCTCCGGTTCGCTCAAGGTCGGTGGCGTGGACGTGCGCGACTACGATCTGGAAGCCCTGCGCGACCAGGTGTCCATGGTACTGCAGAAGAACGTGCTGTTCTCCGGCACCATCGCCGAGAATCTCAGGTGGGGCAACCCGAACGCCACCGACGAGGAGGTCCGCCACGCCGCGCAGCTTGCGCAGGCTGACGGATTCGTGCAGGAATTCCCCGACAAGTACGACACCTACATCGAGCAGGGAGGCACCAACGTCTCCGGCGGCCAGCGCCAGCGCCTGTGCATCGCCCGCGCGCTGCTGAAGAAGCCGAAGATCCTCATCCTCGACGATTCGACCAGCGCCGTCGACACCAAGACCGACAAGCTGATCCGCAACGCGTTCCACAACGAGATCCCCGACACCACGAAGATCATCATCGCCCAGCGTGTCGCCTCCGTCGAGGAATCCGACATGATCCTCGTCATGGACAACGGCCGCATCATGGCGTCCGGCACGCACGACGAGCTGCTCGCCACCTGCGACGAATACCGGTCCATCTACGAATCCCAGACCAAGAACCAGGCCCGACCCGAGGAGCTGGTCGCCGCGGAGCCGGCCGGGGCGCAATCTGAGACCGAGGCCAAGGAAGGAGAGACGCGATGAGCAACGACCAGAGCTTCAAGAACCGCAAACCCGGCATGGGCAAAGCCGAACCTGACACCATCAAGCGCATCTTCAGCTACATCTTCCAATACAAGTGGCGCGTCGTCGCCATCGTGATCTGCATCCTGATCGGCGCCGCCGCGCAGGCCGGATCCGCGCTGTTCCTCCAGTCCCTCATCGACACGTACATCCTGCCGATGGTGGGGGAGACAAATCCCGACTGGGCGCCGCTGCTGCGCGCCATCTCGCTTATGGGCTGCCTGTACCTGGCCGGTATCGTGGCGTCCTGGGCCTGGCAGTGGCTGATCGTCACCGTCGAACAGGGCACGCTCAAGAAGATCCGCGACGACATGTTCGCCCACCAGCAGAAGCTGCCGATCCGCTACTTCGACAGCCATGAGCACGGCGACATCATGAGCCACTACACCAACGACACCGATACGCTGCGTCAGGCGATCTCGCAGTCGTTCCCGCAGATGTTCTCCTCGATCATCTCCGCGCTGGCGGCGCTGCTGTCCATGCTGTGGCTCTCGATCCCGTTCACCGCGTTCGTGATCGTGTTCACCGTGCTGCTCTACTTCATCGTGCGCAAGATCGTGAGCCGTTCCGGCCGCTACTTCGTCAAGCAGCAGATGTGGATCGGCGACGTGAACGCCTTCGTGGAGGAGTCCGTCAACGGCCAGAAGGTCATCAAGGTCTTCAACCACGAGGACGCCACGCAGAAGACCTTCGACGAGAAGAACGAGGAGCTGTTCGAGGCGTCCGCCGAAGCGAACACCTGGGGCAACGTCACCATGCCGGTGGTCGGCAACATGGGATACCTGCTCTACATCCTGCTCGCCATCATCGGCGCAGCCGTTTCGCTGGCCGGCGTCAACGATCTCGGCCTGACCGGCGTCAAGCCGCTCACCCTCGGCACCCTCGTCTCGCTGCTCACCCTCTCCCGTTCGTTCATCAACCCGATCGGCCAGGTCTCCCAGCAGCTGACCATGGTGATGATGGCGCTCGCCGGCGCCTCCCGAATCTTCAAGCTGATGGACGAGCCCGTGGAGTCCGACAACGGCACCGTCACGCTCGTCAACGTCGAGCTCGGCGAGGACGGCCGTACCATGCGGGAGGTCGACCACGAGACCGGCCACTGGGCGTGGAAGCGCGAGGAAGGCGACGACGGCACGAGGTCGCTCAAGGCCGCCGAGAAACTGCACGGATCCGCGCGCGAAGTGGCCGTCAAGGCCAAGGAGCAGGCGATTACCTCGCCGGACGGCCGCTACACGTTGCTGCGCGGCGATGTGCGCTTCACCGACGTGACCTTCGGCTACAATCCCGACAAGCCGGTGTTGCACGACATCACCTGGTTCGCCAAGCCCGGTCAGAAGATCGCGCTCGTCGGTGCCACCGGTGCCGGCAAGACCACGGTGACCAACCTCATCAACCGGTTCTACGACATCCAGCAGGGCCAGATCCTCTACGACGGTATCTCCGTAGCCGGCATCAAGAAGCCGGATCTGCGCCGTTCGCTGGGCATCGTGCTGCAGGACGTGAACCTGTTCACCGGCACCGTGATGGACAACATCCGCTACGGCCGACTGAACGCCACCGATGAGGAATGCATCGAGGCCGCGCGACTGGTGAACGCGGACGGCTTCATCCGCATGCTGCCCAAGGGCTACCAGACGGTGCTCGAAGGCGACGGCTCCGGCCTGTCCCAGGGCCAGCGCCAGCTAATCTCCATCGCCCGCGCCGCCGTGGCCGATCCGCCCGCGCTGATCCTCGACGAGGCCACGTCGTCGATCGACACCCGCACCGAGGAGGTCGTGCAGGCCGGCATGGACAACCTGATGAAGGGCCGCACGGTCTTCGTCATTGCCCACCGCCTGTCCACCGTGCGCAACTCCGATGTGATCATGGTGCTTGACCACGGCAACATCATCGAACGCGGCTCGCACGACGACCTCATCGCGCAACGTGGGGAGTACTACCAGCTCTATACCGGCGCGGTGGAACTGGAGTAGCCAAGGACTGCCTTCGGCAGACCGTCATGTTTCCTCGGCACTGTCGTGCCTCGGCGTCGCCTATGGACAGCCCACCGGGCTTCCCGCTTAACGGCTCCGCAGCTAGTGGCTGATATTCCAGTCGCTGGCATTATCCGCGAAAGTCCCATCCGAACATGTCGGAATGGGACTTTCGTCGGGTGGGGGAGGAGTGGCCTTCCCCACCCGACACGATAATTGGGGGTGTGCGCCACGCCTCAGTTTGCCAGGTAGTTGGCGATCGCGCCGGCGGCGGCGTAGCCTTTGCGGTACATGAGTTCCAGTCCCTCGAAGGACTTGCTCAGTGTCGAAAGCCCGCACAGGTCATCGGGCGCGAGGATGAGCACGCGGCCGTCGCGCCCATACTCCTTGGCCAAGGCAACCTCGTCGTTGTAGGTGGCGTATCGGTTCAGCAGTCGCTCAGCGGCGGCCGGATAGGAATGCCGAAGGATTCGCGCCGGCGCGATGTCGCGCTTCTGCTCGCGCAGCACGTCCTTCGGCCTTGTCAGCACCAGCACGATGCGGTCATATCCGTCGTCAATGGCCTTCTGCACGGGGACCGGATCGACGATGCCACCGTCGAAATACGGGACGCCGTCGATCACATACGGCTCGCAGGCCACGGGCACGGCCGACGAAGCCTTCATGATGTTGAAATCATCGTAATGCACGTCGGACTTGTCGAAGTACTTCGCGGAACCGTCCAACGCATTGCACGCGATCACCGTGAACCCGGTGGGGTTCGCCGCGAACGCCTCATAATCCACCGGATATTCGCCGTCGTGATTGCTCAGCGTGCTGTATACGTAATCCAGATTCGCGAAATTGTGGTGCTTGACATAGCTGTCGAAGCTGGCGTATTCCTTGCGGAAGGCGTATTCGGTGTAGAACTTGTGGTTGCGGCCGTGCTGGCCGGCGAGGAACGACACCATGTTGGCGCTGCCTGCGGAGACGCCATAGCAGTGGTCGAACGTGATGCCTTCCTCCTGGCAGCGGTCCATCACGCCGGCTCCGAATATCGCGCGGAAGCCTCCGCCGACATCGATCAGCGCCGTCCTGTGCGAGGGTTTCGATTGTGCGGATACATCACTGCGCTGTGTGTCGGTGCGTTGCGATTCGACCGTCTCGGCTGCACCCGCGTCCCGTGCGCCCGTATCCGCGTGTGCCGTGGCCTTGTGACCGTTGTCCGTCGCCTTCACCGTCATCGTCGTCCCCTTTCGTAGTGTCGTCCAAGTGTACGCCCGTTATGCGGACAATCACGGTGTCTGCCAGGGTCGCCCGATCTAGCTGTGCAGCAGTTCTCGTGACAGCGCGGCGATGCGTTCGCCGCTATCGGAATTCGCGATCTCGACGCCGCCGTCCATCTCCTCGGGAGCAAGCTTCCCCAACGATTCCAGAACCATGCCCAGATGCCGGACCGTTCCGCGATTGCCGTCGATAATCGCGGTCGTCGACGGCAGCAGCTCACGGAAGTAGTTGCGGTAGAACACGAAATGCGTGCAGCCGAGTACCACCGAGTCGATGGACGGAAGGTCATAGCCGTCAAAATACCGGTGCAGGGTGCGCATCACCAGGTCATGGTCGCAAAGCCTTCCGCTTTCGACGATTTCCACCAGATCGGGGCACGGCTGGGGCGAAATCATGTTGTTCGCCTTGAAACGGTCCATCAGTGCGGCGAACTTGTGCTCGCGCAGCGTCAGCGGCGTGGCCGCGACGATGACGTGCTGCGGCATGTGCCGTGCAGGCGCGGTCCCGTCTCCCGCGGCGGTGTCGCCCCGATCGCAGGCGACCTTCAGCGCGGGCTCCATGCCGATGATCGGAATGTCGTAATGGTCGCGCAACGCGTTCACCGCCGCGGACGTGGCGGTGTTGCAGGCGATGACCACCGCCTTGACCCCCTGACTCATGAACCTCTCCATGATGTCGAAGCTCAGCCGACGCACCTCCTGCGGGGTCTTCGTGCCGTATGGCGCGTTCGCGGAATCCCCGAAATACAGGACCCGCTCGTGAGGCATGTCCTGCACGATCTGTCGCACCACCGAAATACCGCCCAAGCCGGAATCGAATACGCCGATCGGTGCCGTCGAAGTCATGTCCCATCGCCTTTCCAACGTCTAGCGGCCAAGCCTTCCTGCCGGGAGGCCGTGTCATCGAACGCCCCCATACTATCGCACACCGTTATCCGGCGCATGCGTTTGCGGCCGCAGCGCACGATGTCGTCGCACGGCCGCAAGCGCAGCAGTCGTACGGCAACGCATCGGACGGCCAGCCCATTCGCGGGCTGGGAGTACTCTGGCAGTCATGAGTATCCCGAAAAGCGTCACCAAGGCGCATGCGACCGGCAATGATTTCATCGCGTATCTGGATTCCGACGGCCGTTTCGAGCCGACCGCCGATGAGGTGCGGCAATTGTGCGACAGGCATTTCGGCATCGGCGCCGACGGCCTGCTCAGGCTCACGAAACCGCAGTACGTCGCCGATCTGAGCGAGGCGCAGGTCGCGGCGTGCGATGACGGAGACGCCGAGTGGTTCATGGACTATCGCAACGCCGACGGATCGCTCGCAGAGATGTGCGGCAACGGCACGAGGGCGATCACGCTGTTCGCCCAGCGGTGCGGTGTGGCATCGACGCAGGTGGGGGAGCCGTTCCGCCTGGGAACGCGCGCCGGCGTCAAGACGCTGCGCCCGCTCGGCGACGTGGCGCCATACGGCAGGGATGTGTTCCGCGTGGACATGGGCTCATGGCGGCGCGGCGACCTTGACGCCTTCACGGTGACCATTCCCGGCACGCCGGGAGCCGCCCGCGGCACGTTCGTGGACATGGGCAATCCGCATGTGGTCTGCGTGATCGAAGACGCGATGTCCACGCTGCCAAGGGTCGAGGATCTGGATCTTGTGACCAAGCCGGAGGTCTCACCGGTGCTGGAATCCGACCAGAACGCGGAGTTCGTGCGCGTCGACGAGATCGACGCTGCCGCAGGGACGGGAGAGGCGACCATGCGTGTCAATGAGCGCGGTTGCGGCGAGACGCTGTCCTGCGGCACCGGTCTGTGCGCCACCGCGATCACGCTGCGCGCCAAAACCGGCGTAGATCACTGGGACATCACCGTGCGGGGAGGCACGGTGCGGGTGGACGTCACCGATGAGACCGTCGCGCTCACCGGTTCGGCCACTCTGGTCGCGGACGTGACGTTGATCTGATCGATCGAGGCTCTCAAAACTCGAAGATACAAAAAGGAACCGCCATTTTCCAACAATGGCGGTTCTCTATCTTCGAGTTTTGAGAGCCTCGTTTTCGTATCAGGCGAAAATCGCCGGCCCATCCACGACGATAATCAGCACGATCAGCGCAATGATCCAGACCACGTCCACCATCAGATCGAAATTCAGCCGGTAGTACTTGCGCAGGCCGTTGAATTTCGCCGGCATCCGCTGCACGCTCACCGTAGCGTGCGACAGCGCCATGAACTGGATCGTCGTGGCGAACATCAGGCCCAGGCACCACGGGCACAGGGCGCGGATCACGAACATCGATTGGGTGAACAGCCAGTAGGCGTACGCCAAGGCCGCGAGCCCGCCCAGCCATGTGCAAAGCGCGAACCAGCGCGGCACGACGACCTTGGACAGGCCTATCACCGCAATCGTGACGAACACGGATTCGGCGGCGATGCCGAAGAAGGCGTTCGGGAAGCTCAATCCGGCGAATTTGATGAACTCCGCCTGCCATGATTCCGCCACGGTCGAGCAGGAGACCACGGCATTCACGTCGCAGCCGAGCTTGACGCCGGGATTGCGGGCGAGCTGCAGCGTCTCCGCCGACAGCATGAGGGAGACGAGCAATGCCGCCGCGGAGGCGGCCAACATGACCAGATACGTCCAGACCGCGCCATGACGCCAGCCGGTGAGCCCGGCGTCGACGCTGATGTCAGCCTGTTTGACTGCATCGCTGTTGTGAGTCATACATCATCCTTACGTTCGAGGAGACCGTGATGAGGGTGGCTGACAACGCGGCGATATCACGGTGGTTCTTATATTTCCGCGGGGTTATGACGTGCCTTGCGCAATAACCGACAGCACACAGCTTACGATGGATACATGACTCGTTTAGCACTTGCCGCCGCGCCGCCGAAGTCGGGCTGGGATATCCACTGCCATACGGTGTATTCGGACGGGACGCAGACCCCGGCGTCCCTGGTCGAACTGAGCCGCCATATCGGCCTGCACGGGGCCTCGATCAGCGACCATGACACGACCAGCGGATGGGCGGATGCCGAGGCCGCGGCGCGCGAGGAGGGCATGCGCCTGCTGCGCGGCACGGAGATCACGGCGTGCGATGGGCCGGTGTCGGTGCACATGCTCGCGTATCAGTACAATCCCAACGACCGTCATACGTCGGACCTGTTCTTGCGCACACGTCAGGCGAGGCTGAAGCGAACCAAGGCCATGGTGGCGCGACTGGGCGAGGATTATCCGATCAGCTGGCAGTCCGTGCTGGAGCAGGTGCACGAGGGGGAGCGGACCACGATCGGACGTCCGCACATCGCCGATGCGCTGGTCGCCGCGGGCGTGTACCGCACGCGGTCCGAGGCGTTCGCCGACGCGGTGAGCGCCACATCGAAGTATTACATCCCCACGCCCTCCCCGACCACGCACGAGGTGCTCGCCGCCGTGGCCGCAGCCGGCGGCGTGGTGATCATCGCGCATCCGGGCGCGGTGAACCGCAACGTGACACTGCTGTCCGACAGCCAGATCGAGACGCTGATCGAAGAGGGACTTGACGGGCTGGAGGTATGGCATCGGGACAATCCGCCGCAGCAGCGGGAACGGCTGTATGCCATCGCGCAGGCGCATCAGCTGCTGGTCACCGGCGGATCGGACTGGCATGGCGCCGGCAAGCCGAACCATCTGGGCGAGAACCTGACTGATGACGAGACCGTGGCCGAGATCGTGCGGCGAGGGGCGATTCCGCTGGTCTGACACCGACCATCGACCCCGGTTGTAGAGAAAACACAAAGCCGGGAGCGGCCGCAGGGCGTTCAAACCCTCCGGTCGCTCCCGGTCGTCACTGTATATCCGGCCGATTCCCGCCTACGCACAAAGGCGGGAGAGGGGAGCCAGCTGAGCCCGGCGTTCGGTCAGAGCGCCCCGAAGCCTACGGCGTGCTTGGTCTCGGAGCCGATGAGCGCGTATCCGAGCGCGTTCGCCGGCACGATGATGCGACGGCCCTTGTCGTCCGTCAGCTTGATCGGGGTTCCGGCCGACAGCGCCGATTCGATGGCCTCGGTGACGCTGGCCGCGTCCTCCTCGGTGCTGAAGGTGACGGGTCGCGCCACATTGGCGATGCCCAATTCGATGTCCATGTTTGCTCCTCTCGGGATGATGCGCTGTTGAAGGCGCTGGGTGGATGATGTGTCCGACGCCCGTTTGCGCCACGGGCTTTCAGTCGCATGCACGCGTGCCGATGAAAGCCATTGTGCATTGCTCCCATCGACGTGCGTGACGGTTTTCGCTGTAGGCTACTTGCCTTGCGATGACTGCAGCTCGGACTGGGCGTCGCGCATGGCGCGTTCCTCACGTTCGAGCAGCGGGATGACGATGGTCGGGGTGTCGCGCGCCGCCGACGCGCCGTCCTGTCGGTCCGGCGTCGCTTGGGACGGGGCGTCTTCGATATGGGCGGCCGGCGTCGCGTTCGGCGTGCGGTCGTCGGTATCGTCCGTGGCGCGTGTTGCGTCTGCATCGCCCGTGTCGTCGCTGTCCCCGCGGCTCAGCGTCATCGTTTCCGATGTCGTGCCCGCCGTTGCCGTGACATGTTCCGTCTCAGCGCTGTACCGAATTCCCATGGTCTGCGGATCGAACTCACCGGCCGCCTTGATGTCCGCGGAACCGGTGCGGTCGGTCTCGTCGGTGTTGTCGTTCGGGTCGGCGATGTCGTCGGGCACACGCGCTCCGGCCTGTGTCGCGGCCGCGACCTTGCGCCGGTCGTCGTCATTGAGCAGCGTGCCGACGGTGATGGTCGATGGCGGCTTGGACGACTGGGCACCCGACGTCGTCGCGGGCGCCGTCTTACGCGTGAATGCGCCGAGCTGGTGGGCCAGCCGCTCCACCTGCGCCTTGAACTGGATGATTTTCTGACTATCGGCCCGGTTCAACGCATCGATGAACTCGCCGACCTGCTCCATTTGCAGCCACAGGTTCGCGCGCAGCATGATCAGATCGTCCAGACGAGAACCCATCATGCGGCCATACGCCGCAAGCACCGCATTGCGGTGATCTTCGTCAAGCTTGCCGAAAATCCACGCGAGATCGCGTGCCGGATCGTTGACCTGCATGTTCTGCCAGTTCGTCACCGCGGTGATGGTCGCGCCGGAAAACAGCACGTCGCCATCCGAGAACCCGCCATGCACCGGGCAGGTGACGAACGACCACAGGCCCTCCGTCTCGATGATCCGGCCCCAGCTCGACGTGATTTCCGGCGGCACATGGCCCGCCTGCCGCAGCCGCTTGATCCAGGCGGTCAGCTGGGCGCGAATCTGCCCGGTGGAGAATACCGGATACGATTCGGCCTGCAGGAAATTCGGCCGCAGCCGGTGAATGGCGCCGATGGCCGTGCCCATCGCCGCGCAATCATCCAAAGTAAGCAGATCGAGGGGTCTTGCGACGCCATCGTTGTGCGCCGCCACCATCACGGTCGCGCCGCCGGTGAGCGTGCTTTTCTCCTTGCCGTCAACGAATGCAAGCACCGTATCCAGGGCGAATCCGAGACCGCCCGGATCCTTGGCGCGCTCCAGCGTCCTGGCGGCCTTCACTCGCCCGGTCAGGCGCTTGCGGCCGTCTTCGGTGTCGCATGCGTATATGTCATACATCCTGCCTGCGGCATCCTGCATCACGGCCTGATCGATGCCCGCGGCGTCGTCGGTGTCGTTGGCCCGTTCGCT
>UMIT01008414.1_pt1 | contig 12487 bp, 9 predicted proteins | sample 1965911 | NCBI WGS metagenome assembly UMIT01 (sample SAMEA4836131, study PRJEB28245) | human gut metagenome | biome: gut microbiome; material: fecal sample | place: Denmark | collected 2008 | reverse complement strand
AAATTATACATCAGATACCGCCATTTACGCAAGATGCTTTGGCCACTATTTTACCTCTTTTTTCTCACATGGTAACTGTTCACAGCAACATATCATCTGAGAACCGTTGCAAGTACCTCATTTATTCCTTATTTTTTACAGTTTTTTCTTGAAAAATTCCTGTGTGTCATTACAATAAGATTATTGTAACTGTTCAGTACCCTCACAGTTATAAATTATTATCTTATCCATGGAGATCATCTATGCAACAATCCACCGATCTGCAGAATCTTTTACATTCTGTCCACAAAAAAAGCTATCCTGCCTACAAAGCTCTGAAAGGCAGCTATCCGTTCAATAATTATATTCTCTCCATTGATCATGTACAGGGAGATCCTTTTGCCTCTCCCTCTCACATCAGTATCCGGATCCCGCACAAAACAGCCGGTTTTCCAAAAGAATATTATAAAGATTCCGTCACCAGCATGACCCTTTCCGATTATCTCGCCAGACAGTTTGAAAAACAGATTGTCCACTATACCTTCCGTGCAAAAGGCTCCGGCAAAAGTGGCCTGATCTCCATCAGTCACTGCGGACAGGAAGTTCTTAAACGTACCGCCTGTGAGATCACGGAAAAAGAAATCATCGCCCGTTTCTTTATCGGATTTCCGGCAAACGGAAGAACGATCAACGCCACTGAACTGGAAAAGATTCTCTTTGATTTTCTTCCGGTCTGTGTACAGAAGGCCTTTCTCTACAAAAATACAAATCACCAGGAACTGCAAGCGGCTATTTTTCTTGCTGAAGATCAGACCTGTATCCGAAAGCAGCTCTCTTCAGGAAATCTTGTCGCCTTTGTCGCTGACGGCTCCATTCTTCCGAGAGAAAGCGGGATTTCTTCCCGTCCAATGAAAGATTCCGTCCCTTTTATTTCCCCGGAATCTCTGCGTGTCACCATGACTCTTCCGCATAAGGGAGAAATCTCCGGCATGGGAATCCCGCGCGGCATTACTCTGATCGTGGGCGGCGGCTACCATGGAAAATCTACGCTTCTGAATGCTCTGGAACTCGGTGTATACAACCATATTTCCGGTGACGGCCGCGAATATGTCATCACAGACGATACCGCGCTGAAACTTCGTTCCGAAGACGGACGTTTTATTAAAGATGTAGATATCTCTCTGTTTATCAATGATCTTCCGAATCAGAAAGACACTCGTTGTTTTTCTACAGAAGACGCCAGTGGAAGCGCCTCCCAGGCGGCTGGCATCGTAGAGGGAATGGAGGCCGGAAGCAGAGTTTTCCTGCTGGACGAAGATACGTCTGCCACAAATTTCATGGTGCGTGATACTTTCATGCAGGAAGTGATATCCAGAGAAAAAGAACCGATCACCCCATTTCTTGAACGTGCCGAAGATCTCTATAAGAAGGCCGAGATATCCACAATCCTCGTGGCCGGAAGCTCCGAAGCATTTTTCCACATTGCAGACACGATTATCCAGATGGATTCCTATCATCCTGTAGATATCTCCGAAAAAGTCAGAGCATTATGTGGAAAATATCCTCTGAATCCTGTCAAAGCATCAGCGTTTGCCTTTCCGACAAGTCATCGCATCATGAAAAAGCAGGCTCCTTCCATCCGCTCACACGGAAGGAACGCCGGCCGCCCGGAACAGCTCAAAATAAAAGTACATGGAAAAGATGGATTCCTGATTGGAAAACAGGATGTAGATCTCCGCTACGTGGAGCAGCTGATTGATCCGGAGCAGACAGCAGCACTTGGACTGCTTCTCAAATATGCCATCGAAAAGCTTGCCGATGACCACCGCACTGTCGCAGACATCATTGAAATTCTTTCCGGACAGCTTGAGCAGAACGGACTCTCCTTCCCGTCCGGAGGTTCTTATATTTCCTGTGGCTATGCCATGCCAAGACTCCAGGAAATCTATTCCTGTTTTAATCGTTATCGGAGGTAATAAACAACTCAAAAAAAGATACCCGGAAATCATGCATCATAATTTCCAGGTATCTTTTCTTTATTAAAATAAGGGGGTTAATGTAGGATATAACTTTCTAAATCTCTGATAACATTCTTCATATTTCGCCACCAGTTCTTCTTCCGGCTCAACGGTGTCTACTACGTGAGCCATCTTCTTTCCGATGGTCTCAACATCCGGATATGCTCCGCATCCTACGGCTGCCAGCATGGCTCCGCCCATGGACGGTCCTTCCTCAACTTCAAGGACATCTACTTTAAGGTTCATCACATTTGCGATGATCTTTTTCCAAAGCGGACTCTTCGCACCGCCACCGCAGATCTTGGTCCGTTCGATCTTAATGCCGAGTTTTCTTGCTACTTCCAGAGAATCACGAAGTCCGAAAGCCACACCTTCCAGAACAGCCTGTGTCATGTCAGCTCTTGTGGTGTCCATGGACATTCCAAAGAACACACCTCTTGCGTCCGGATTGTTGTGCGGTGACCGCTCTCCCATCAGGTACGGAAGGAAGAATACATGATTTTCGCCAAGCTTCTCAATTGGAGCCTGTTCTGCAGCGAAATCTTTTGTCTGAAGAATTTCTTCTGCCCACCATTTGTTGCAGGATGCTGCACTTAACATACAGCCCATCAGGTGATAGCTTCCATCTGCATGGCAGAAAGAATGCAGTGCGTTATTCTCATCAACGCCGAAGTTCTTGCTGGAGATAAAAATGGTTCCTGACGTTCCAAGAGAAATATTGCACTGTCCGTCACCAACGGTTCCTGTTCCGACCGCAGCAGCTGCATTATCTCCGGCACCTGCCACAACTTTGACATCAGCAGAAAATCCGAGTTTCTCTGCCACTTCCGACTTCAGCGTTCCGACCACTTCCCAGCTCTCATACAGTTTCGGAAGCTGTTCTTCTCTTACGTCGCAGATCTCCATCATTTCCCTGGACCAGCAACGGTTCTTTACATCAAGAAGGAGCATACCGGATGCATCAGAAACATCTGTGCAGAAAGATCCGGAAAGTCTGTAAGCAAGATAGTCTTTCGGAAGCATGATCTTTGCAATTTTTGCAAATTTCTCCGGCTCATTTTTCTTCATCCACAGGATCTTCGGAGCTGTAAAACCTGCAAAAGCAATGTTTGCTGTATATGCAGACAGTTTCTCTTTACCAATCTCGTTGTTGAGATATTCTGTTTCTTTCTGGGAACGTCCATCATTCCAGAGAATTGCCGGGCGAATGACCTTGTCATTCTCATCCAGCGTTACCAGTCCATGCATCTGTCCCCCAAATCCGATTCCTGCCACCTTAGAACGGTCAATTCCCTCTGTCAGTTCTTTCATTCCCTCTACGCTCTGCGTAAACCAGTCCTCCGGATTCTGTTCTGACCAGCCCGGATGCGGAAAAAATAATGGATATTCTTTTGATACTGTTTTCAGTATCGTTCCATTTTCATCCATTGCCAATAATTTGACAGCAGATGTTCCTAAATCAATACCAATATAAATCATAGATTATTTTACCTTTATAACTGCTTTAACAAGGTCTGTCTTGTTATTTACAGCTTCATCATATGCGTCTTTAATATGATCCAGATCAAACTCATGTGTTACAATATTCTTAACATCAATTGCTCCACTTGCAACTGCTGCAATTGCTTTTGGATAAATATTCTTATAACGGAACACAGATTTAATTGTTGCTTCCTTGTCCATAATCTGAGCAAAATTATAATTGATTTCTTCTTTTGAGGAAATTCCAACTAATGTAATTGTTCCCCCTCTTCTGACAATAAATGGAGTCTGTGCAATAGTCACAGGTGATCCGGCAGTCTCAAATACTACATCTGCACCTCTTCCACCTGTCAGTTCTTTGATTTTTTCAAGAGCATCTTCCTTTCCACTGTTAATCACAGCTGTTGCTCCAAGTTCCATGGCTTTATCCAGACGAGCCTGAACAAGATCTGCCACAATGATCTGACCTGCACCATGTGCTTTGCATGCCAACAGAGTTACAAGACCAATACATCCAGAACCAAGGATTACAACTGTATCTCCAGTTCCTACATTTCCCTGCTCAGCTGCATAAAATCCTACTGACAATGGCTCAATCAGTGCACCTTCTTTTGTAGATACATTTTCTGGAAGTTTGAAACACATATCTTCTGGAAAAGCGATAAATTCTTCATTACATCCCTGAACTGGAGGAGTTGCAAGAAATACAACATCTGGACATAAATTATAATGTCCTGATTTACAGAATTCGCATTTACCACAAGTAATTCCCGGTTCCAGAGCAACGCGATCTCCGACTTTAAGATTTTCCACACCTTTACCCACTTCAACAATTGTACCTGCACACTCATGTCCTAACATGAAATCCTCTGAAAGATCCACTTTGTATGCACCACAGCATCCATTATGATAATAGTGTACATCTGATCCACAAATTCCAACATATTCTAATGATACAAGAACCTCTTTGTCTTTGATCTGAGGAACAGGAATCTCTTTAATTACCATATTATCTGTGCCTCTCATAACAGCACTTTTCTGTAACATCTTCATTGTAACTTCCCCTTTCTCTCTTAGAGTAATTGCCCGATATGTTCTGACATACCGGGCAACACTTAATAACCTAATTATTCTTCAGCTGCTTTCACATCATCTTCGGTAAGTTCACCATTATCAATATAGATCTGAATGTAATCATCTACGTTATCTGCATTGATTTCCGGAGCATCTACATAATCATTTACATCTGTTACTTCCATTTCACCATTAACAACTTTTTCTGCATACTCCAGATTCTTCTCAGCAAGGTCTGCTGCTGACTGTAATGCTGTAGAAGTAAGAAGTCCTTCTTTGATCAGGAGACATCCCTGTGCTGTTCCATCAACACCATATGCCAGGAAATTCGCTGTTCCATCTTCATTGAAATAATCTTTATTTTCTCTGATTGCTTCTATCGCACCTGCTGCCATGTTATCGTTCATAGAAATGATAGCATCAATATGAGTTCCCGCCTGTACCCAGGATTCCATCAATGTAAGTGCTTCATCACTGTTCCAGTTTGCAAAATCTTCATAAAGAATCTTTACATCTGTACGTTTGCTGAAGAAGTTCTCATCCCATGCTTCACGTCTTTTATCTGCATGATAATTTCCGGAAGGTCCTTTCAATACAACAACATTTGCATTTTCAGGAACTTCATCTACAGCTCTTGTTGCACTGACTTTTGCCTGCTCGATTGGATCTGCATCAACAGTACCCGTTCCTGCCATAACAGAAGTATCATCTCCACCATCCAGATCATTCTGATGTGTAGTCGGATTTGTTGTGATAACCGGAATTCCTGCATCTACAAGCTGCTGCACATATGGAGCCTGAGCACCATTGTTATTTGACTGTACAATAACAAGATCATACTGTTTTGTAATACAATCTTCCAGCAGACCGTTTTCTTTATTATCATCGCCCTCGCCACTTACACAGGTAAGTTCAATATCATCATACTTTTCTGCCTGCTTTTTCATTTCAGTTGTAAGCCATGCCGCAAAGGTATCTGAACTTGCTCTTGCAACAAAACATACTCTCTTTGCATCTGCTGCACTGACACTCATCGCCGGTACCATAGACACTGCCATAACACTTGCCAATAAAATTGCTCCGATTTTTTTTGCTTTCATAAATTACTTCCTCCTTAATAAAATGTGATTTACTTATACTGTCACTTCCTCGACAGAATAGTTTCTCTTTTACGCCCGTTTATTCCCCTCTTCTTTAACAATGATCACTTTTCTTGATTTTTTAGATTTACTTACCACATCAAATGCTACTGCAAGAACAATAATTGCACCTTCAATAATCTGCTGAATATAAGAGTTAACACCCAGAAGATTCATAACATTTTCCAGAAAACCAATGATAAATGCTCCGGCTATTGTTCCACTTACTGTACCAATACCGCCTGTAAAAGAAGTACCGCCAACGATTGCTGCTGTCAGACCTGTCATTTCATATCCAATTGCACCGTTAGGAAGACCTGCATTATTTCTTGCCATAAAAATCATTCCTGCAAGTCCTGTCATAATACCATTTAATATGTAAGATTTATAAATATTTCTCTTTGCATTAATACCACTCGCTTCTGCTGCCGCACGACTTCCACCGATTGCATATAGTGCACGTCCATATCGTGTATTATTAACCAGATACCAGACAACAATTGTTACAAGTATTACCAGAATTACTGGCACTGGCACCGGACCTACCATTCCCTGTCCGACCTTAACAAAATTTCCTAACTGAAGAATATTCTGTCCACCGGTAAAATAAAGAGCAAGTCCTCTGGCTGCCTGCTGCATACCAAGCGTCGCAATGAATGCCGGCACATTAAACTCCGCAATGAAAAATGCATTGACAAGATTACATCCCACACCAGTTGCTACTGCTACGATAAGTGCAAGTAAAATAGAGTTTGTCGCTTTGTAAACAGATACAGAATAAACACCTGCCAATGCAAGTACGGAACCAACCGACAGATCAAGAAATCCACTGATAATCAGAAGCATTTCACCATATGCAATCAGAATTCCGACGCATAACTGCCTCGTAACATTGATCAGGTTGCTGTACTGAAGGAAATATGGACTGATAATGCTACATGCCACAAACAATACGATCAGTACAATATAAATACTAAATTTTTGTAAGTTATTTATTTTTTTTGTTTTCATTCTCTTTACCCTCCGCACATTCAACCGTTCTTTAAGCCAGTCGCGTATCTCATAATTACTTCCTGAGAGAATTCCTCTCTGTTGATACATCCGCTTATTTTACCCTGGCACATGATATAGATTCTGTCACACATTCCAATCAGTTCCGGAAGCTCTGAGGATACCATGATGACCGCTTTGCCTTCCTTTACAATATCTGTAATCAGTTTATAGATTTCAAATTTTGCTCCGACATCAATACCTCTTGTCGGCTCATCCAGGATCATAATATCTGGCTCACACAAAAGCCATCTTGCTAAAAGTACTTTCTGCTGATTTCCTCCGGAAAGTGTGGAAATAGCGGTATCAAGAGTCGGTGTCTTTACATGCATCTTCTCGAAGCTTTCTTTTACACTTTGTTTTTCTTTTGCCTTATGCGTATAACCCTTGTAGATAATTCTTTCCAGACTGGCAAGACTGGCGTTTTCCATAACACTCCTGACAGGAATAATTCCATCATCTCGTCTGCTCTCAGAAAGCATAACCATCTTCTGTTGAATACTGTCATGAGGACATTTAATCTTTGCCTCTTTTCCATTAATGAAAACCTGACCTGAATCATGAGGATCCAAACCAAAAATCGCTCTCATAGTCTCTGTTCTTCCAGCTCCGACCAATCCGGCAAAACCAACAATCTCACCTTTCGCAACATGGAAATTTATATCTTCAAAGAGAGCTTTCTGAGAAAAATCCTTTATCTCAAGAGCTTTGTCTCCAATCGGAACTGTTTCTTTCGGATATACATTATCCAGTTTTCGTCCAACCATTCTGGCAATGACCGTATCAAGATCAAGATCTTCAGCTCTGTCTGTTGAAACTACAGCACCATCTCTTAAGACTGTAATGTCATCTGCGATTCGGAAAACTTCCTCCATCTTATGTGAGATATAAATAATTGAAATACCCTGTGCTTTCAGTTCTTCTATCTTACGGAAAAGATTTTCAACCTCGCGATCTGTAATGGAAGATGTCGGCTCATCCATGATAATAACCTGTGCATTATTTGTAACTGCTTTGATAATCTCAAGCATCTGAATATCCGATACTGTCAGAGTTTTCAGTTTCTGTGTTGGTTCATATGGAAGATTCTCATCTTTAAGAAACTGTCTGGCATCCCGTCTTATTTTTCTCCAGTCTACTTTTCCGAATCTGTTAACTGGAAGCCGCCCCAAAAAAAGATTCTCCTCTACAGAAAGTTCCGGCACATAATTTAATTCCTGTGCTACCATGGAAATTCCCATTTCCATAGCCTGTATAGGATTCTTGATTGTTACTGGTTTTTCATCAAGATATATCTGACCCTTATCTGCCTGATACAATCCCATGATAATTTTCATCAGTGTAGATTTTCCGGCTCCATTTTCACCACAAAGCGCATGAACGGTTCCTTTTCTTACTGCAAAATCAATTCCGCTCAATGCTTTTACGCCAGGAAAGGATTTCTCTACTCCGCTGACCCGCATCTTGATTTCGTCCATTACTTCACCGCCTTTTTAATTTGCTTGACCTGCTTTCTATTTAAGAGTATATTCCTGTGTTTTACTTATGTCAATACTTTTATGTAAGTTTGTAAAACATACAACAAATTATAATTATTTATTTGTGCATTTTTTATATTTATGCCTGTTTCATCTTATATATTGACATTTTTTCACATTATTTGCATTAGTATTTTAGCAAAAGTTTTTATTTATCCTCTGGTATTCACTCGACGAAAATGCTATTATATGTATATAAGCAATATATTTTTTATATATTCTGCACAAAAGGAGGCAAACGTAATGGAAGAGTATCTTAATAAATCCAAAATATCCGGAGACATTTTCAGATTTCTATACTTAAATAAACAGAGTTCCCGACAGGAAATTGCACAATCTCTCGGCATCAGCCTTCCTACAACTACCCGTAACCTTAATGCACTGCAGGAATCTGGTTTTATTGAAAATGCCGGAGAATTCCAATCTACCGGAGGGCGAAAAGCAATTAGATATCAATGTGTCGCAAATTCCAGATATGCGATTGGTATTGATATCTCTCGAAATCATCTTTCTATCGTATTGATTGATCTTGCTTTAAATATCATTGATAATACAAGACTTCGAATTCCATTCCACGAAAGTCACGACTACTTCTGCATTCTGAAACAGGAATTCGAAAAAATTGTTTCGAAAAACATACCTGACCGTTCTAAATTACTTGGAGTTGGCATTGCTCTTCCAGTCATCATAGGCGAAGATCATAAGACTGTAACATACGCAACAGTAATCCCTCTGTCTTTAAACATTTACAATTTCTTCAGCGACTATATACATGAACCGTTTTTATTCTTCAATGATGCAAACTCTGCCGGCCTGGCAGAAAGCTGGAAAGGAGATTATAAAGATGCTGTTGCATATCTTTCTCTAAGCAGCAGTATTGGTGGTGCATATATGAATAATAAAATGATCTACGGAGGTTCCAATAACAGAGGCGGTGAATTCGGTCATATGACAATCATACCTCATGGAAAGCGCTGTTACTGCGGTAGATATGGATGTCTGGATGCTTACTGTGCTGCCAATGTACTAACTGATTTCACAGAAGGAAATTTAAAAGAATTTTTTGATATTTTAAAATCAGGAACCAATCGGGGAATTCAGAATATATTTGAAGATTATACCGATTATCTGGCAATCGCCGTAAATAATCTTCGAATGTGCTTTGACTGCGATGTTATACTGGGAGGAAATGTTGGTGCGTATATGGCAGATTATATCGAGGATTTTCGTGAAAAAGCATCAAAGTTAAATCCTTTCGAGAGAGATGGCAGCTATATCCGCGTATGCCATTATCGCACAGAAGCTGCTGCCGTAGGTGCTGCTATTTATTATATTGACCAGTTCATTCAAAATTTCTAATCTTTAAAACCTATAAATCAATCAGATAACAGAAAACTGCCGCCATCCCGGTGAATCTTACCAGGTGGCGGCAGTTTAAAGTTCTGTTTTATTTTTAGGGAAAGGAAAGAGTTCCGGCAACTCTCCCGGCATTGAAGTGTTGCCGAAGGTCTTAAAAGGCTTTTCCTTTAAGACAATTACATCTTACAATATAAAATGTGAGGAGTTTTTGTCTTTTTTCTAATAAAATTATAAAATTTATAAAATAATTATATCTTTCAGGCTTTTCTTTTGTCTAATTTTCTGGAAAGCATCATTCCAATTCCCTGAAGGATCTGTACAAGCACGACAAGGATCACGATCGTAACCAGCATGATGTCTGACTGATAGCGGTAATATCCGTAACGGATCGCGATATCACCAAGACCGCCTCCGCCAACAGTACCTGCCATGGCAGAGTATCCAAGGATGGTTCCTACTGCGATAGTCACTCCTACAAGAAGAGAAGTTCTTGCCTCTGCGAGAAGAACCTTCCAGATAATGGTTCCTGTTCCCGCTCCCATACTGACAGCAGCTTCGATCACACCTGGCTCCACCTCTTTAAGAGAAGACTCTACCATACGTGCAATAAACGGAGCGGCCGCGATCACAAGTGGAACAATTGTCTCACTGGAACCATAGCTCTGTCCTACGATCAGCTTGGTGAGTGGAATCACCAGAATCAGAAGAATCAGAAACGGTATACTTCGAAGAATATTCACAATAACATCCAGAATTTTATAGAGAGGGGCATTTGGACGGATTCCCTCTTTGTCTGTAACTGCCAGAAGAATTCCAAGCGGAAGACCCAGGACATATCCGAAGAATGTAGATACCAGAGTCATATACAATGTATCTCTTGTGCCTTCCAGCAGCATCATAATTGTCTGATCATCCCACATCTTCCTTCAACTCCTCTACTCCCATATTGATTTCTTTCAGGTACTGGATCATCTTATCTGCCACTTCTTCAAGTTCCGGAAGCTGCAGGATCATTTCGCCCTGTGCCTGTCCATTGATGTTCTTTGTATCTGCATACAGAATATTGACAGGCGTTCTGTATGTCAGAACCAGATTCGCAATTACCGGTTCAAAAGAGGATTTCTCCCGGAAGGTCACACGAACCAGGCGTTTGCCTTTCATTTCCTTAATCTGGGTTCTTCCACTGAATACCAGCTTTCTGGCTTCGTCTGTCTTTGGATTTCGGAACAGTTCCTCCACCGTTCCCGTTTCTACCAGAGAACCTCTCTCCAGAACTGCTACCTTGTCGCAGATTTCCTGCACAACGCTCATCTCATGTGTAATAACAACAACTGTGATTCCATAGTCTCTGTTGATCTCTTTGATCAATTCCAGGATTGCCTTGGTTGTCTGAGGATCCAGTGCACTGGTCGCCTCATCACAGAGAAGGATCTGCGGATCACTTGCCAGTACTCTGGCGATCGCCACCCTCTGCTTCTGGCCTCCGGAAAGCTGGGACGGATAAGAAAGAGCCTTCTCCTCAAGTCCTACAATCCTAAGATATTCCAGAGCCTTTTTGCGGGCTTCTGCTTTCCCGATCCCGGCAATCTCCATCGGAAAACAGACATTATCCAGTGCTGTTCTCTGCATAAGAAGATTAAAATGCTGGAAAATCATTCCTATCTTCTGACGCTCTTTACGGAGCTCTTTTTCTGAGAGCTCCGTAAGATTTTTGCCGTTAACTTTTACTGTTCCTGATGTTGGTCTTTCCAAAAGGTTCAGACATCGCACCAGTGTACTTTTGCCTGCACCAGAGAGACCGATGATTCCAAAGATCTCTCCCTTTTCGATAGAAAAACTGATGTTTTTGGCTGCCTCTACAGTTCCGCCCTTGGTTTCAAAGCGCTTGCAGAGGTTTTCAACCTGTATCATCGGTTCCATTTCATTTCTCCCCCTGTCCCTTAAAAATACCTGAATTCCTGTTATTCTGCGTCAGCCTCTGCTGCTTCTGTTGTCTCAGCATCTGTGTCAGCTGCTTCGTCTGCAGCTTTTTCTGTGTCATCTGTTGAATCCTCGAACGGAACAACTGCACCGTCGTATTTCTCGTTGATAAAGTCCTTGATCTCATCAGATTTCAGAGTGTCTACCAGGGCTTTGATTGCTTCGCTGTCTTCATTTCCTTCTTTGACTGCAATGACATTTACATAAGTTTTTGCTGCCTCGGAATCAGAAGTTTCGTGTGCGATGGAGTCATTGGATACGGAATATCCTGCCTGCAGTGCATAGTTACCGTTTCATACTACGAATGCAACTTCATCTTTGACACGGGAAACCTGTGCTGCTTCCAGCTCCTCGATCTTAATGTTCTTCGGGTTTTCTTCGATATCCTTGACAGTTGCCTCAAGTCCTGCTCCGTCTTTCAGAGTGATCACACCGTTGTCCTGGAGAAGCAGAAGTGCTCTTGCTTCGTTTGTAGTATCGTTCGGAACTGCGATCGTATCGCCATCTTCCAGGTCATCAAGAGTTTCTTTTTTGCCAGGATAGATTCCAAATGGCTCATAGTGGATTCCGCCTGCGTTCACAAGGTGTGTTCCCTGTTCTTCGTTGAAGTTGTCAAGATATGGAATATGCTGGAAATAGTTCGCATCAAAATCTCCGCTCTCTACTACAAGGTTTGGCTGTACATAATCATCAAATACCGTAACTTCCAGATCCCATCCTTCTTTCTCGAGGATTGGTTTTGCTTCTTCCAGAATCTCTGCATGCGGTGTTGCAGAAGCTGCTACTTTGATGGTTCCTTTCTCTGCATCAGCGCTTACAAGAACGCCATCTCAAATTCTTTTTCATTGATAATAGCCATCATAATTGT
>UMIT01026127.1_pt1 | contig 12735 bp, 6 predicted proteins | sample 1965911 | NCBI WGS metagenome assembly UMIT01 (sample SAMEA4836131, study PRJEB28245) | human gut metagenome | biome: gut microbiome; material: fecal sample | place: Denmark | collected 2008 | reverse complement strand
GTGTTCTCGATCGGCTGGACCCGCGCACGCATCACCCTCACCCGGCTGCCGGGGAGCCTGACGGGCGGCATGGACCTCACGTTCGAGTCGAACCTTTGCACCAGCTACCGTGATTACGGCAGCCGGGGGAAACTGTACGCCACGTCGAGCACCTGGACCATCGGAGGCGACTCGTACACGTTCCCGAACACGCCGTTCGCCATGCGGGCCGCCACCGGCGGGAAGGATTTCGCCGCCTCCACCGTCATCCAGCGTCTCGCCAACCAGGTCACGTTGCAGTCACACCTCCACTGGCCGGGAGTGATCAACGACATGCTGAACGGCGGGGCCATCACGCCCGACACTTCCGACACGATCGTCTACGACCACATCACGCCCATGGACGGCACGATCTCCGCGGTCCGGTTCGGGTCGATGCTGAACCGTTGGCCCCTCGCCTACGACAGGACCCACCTGTCGAATTCGAGCGACTTCGCCGTCGCCTCCGCCGACCACGGGCATCCGAACGACGTGCATTCGCTGGACGAGGCGAAACGTCTCAAGCCGGGTCAGTCGTCCATCGTGAGGAACACGGACGGCTCGTACGACGTGGCCGCCAACCTCGGCTCGTTCACCGGACCGGACGCCCTCGCCGAAACCACCAGGACCTGGGACGGGAACACGAACGACATCATCGCGTGGCTCCACGAGCACCAGTGCACGAGCGCCTGGACCAGCTACCGGTACGACATCGCGTGGGCCGACCCGAACCAGGCGGACACCGCCATGGTGGAGACCCACCTGTACCGCGCCGGCAAAACCTACACAGGCACGCTGACCGCGGCCAACATCGCCGGCAGCACGGGACAGGCCGTCACGACCGGCGGCGTCTCCTACGATCCGAACGGCGGCGCCGGCGCCATGACCCCGACCGTTGGGAAATCCGGCACCGGCGTCACCGCCGCCGACAACGCGTTCACGCGCACGGGATACACGTTCGCCGGCTGGAACACCGCCAAGGATGACACCGGCACCGCCCACCAGCCGGGCGACGCATTGGTCCTGACCAAGAGCGTCGTCGTCCTGTACGCGCAGTGGAAGCCCATCACCTATAAGGTCAGGTTCGACGGCAACGGGGCCACGTCCGGCATGATGTCCGACCTGACCGCCACATACGACGAGAGAAAGACCTTGCCCGCCAATCGGTACGCCAAGTCCGGCGAAACGTTCGCGGGCTGGAACACCAAGGCCGACGGGAGCGGCGCGATGTATAGGAACAGGGCCGAGGCCACGAACCTGGCATCCACGCGGGACGCGGTCGTCGTCCTGTACGCGCAATGGGAGGATGCCATGACGGCGATGCCGGAGACGGGAGGAACGGTGGGCGACCGCAGATTCGGAAAAATCATCGGGGGGGGGGTCTGCCTCTTCGGCCTCATCCTCATCCCATTCGCGCGGCGGCGCATGCGCCGAAGCCGGTAGCATCAACCGGAAGGGCGGTGTGACATGCTGAGGCGCATCGCCCGCGGGGGCATTCCTGTATTGGCCGCGCTGCTGGGTCTGCTGGCCGTGTTCGTCACGCCGCCGGCGTATGCGGCGGACATCGGCGTGCATGATCTTGAGACGGCCTCGATGCCCGCCGAGTACAGGCAGTTCGTCCTGGGCTCCGATGGTCTCGACTTCGACTCGATCGAATGGGATGACGGGGCATGGATGACATACCGTTTCCATGGCGCCGCATACCGGTATCCGGTGAAACCGGATGCCGGCCTCACCATCCCCAACGTGGGCAAATGGACGGACGAGGACGGGACCACGCGCCAGATCGACATGCGCCTCTCCGTGAATGAGGGGGACGTCATCGCTTTCCTGCCCCGCAAAGGCCGCCTGTGGTGGCAGACCGTGCATACAGGTAAAGAGGCCAGCGCCGTCCCATATCCGGATGAAGTGAGGAACATCTGGGGGACATTCACGCCCGCCGATGGACGATACGGCGCGACCATGACCGCATCCTTCACCTACCACGACACGAGGGAATCCGTGCCCGACACGTTCAAAGGCGTCGTCGGATTCAACGACCTCGACGGACGCAACGACCAGCCCGACCTGCTGATGGAAGGCGTCGAACTGCTGTCCGGCTTCGACGGCGCGTACCGTCTGAAGGACGCCGAACTCGCGGAATACGGCACGAACGGCTTCTCCGGCATCAAACGGGACGCGGGCGACGAGTCCAGGATGAACGAAAGCCCCCAGATCCTCCACCGGCTCACCGCCACCTGGAGCGGGAGCTCCTTCGCATTCCGCTACAGCGCCATACCGCCGAAGGCGGAACCATATATCGACCCGTGGGGTACCTTCGGCCCGTCGGTCGACGCGGGCGATCTGCGTTGGACGCTCAACGCGAAGGCCGTGGACAAGGAGACTGGGACCGTGCTGAGGACATGGTCCGGGACGGTTCTGCGCATCGGCGACAAGTGGAGCATCCAGCCACCGGAGATCGGAGGATACCGGTACGCGGGGCTTGCGGCAGGCAGCGACGCTCTTTCCGGAACCGAAACCTCGACGGGGCTGAGGAACCGTCTTGTCGTTCTCGAATACGTGTCGAACTCGACCACCATGCCAGACACAGGAGGAACCATGAACCATCGAAGACTGACGACAATGCTGGGGGGTCTTGTCCTCATGGCCCTTCCGTTCGTACTCATACGCCGGCGCAGGCTGGGCTGAGCCATGCAAGGCGGGTGATGTGACATGCTGAGGCGCATCACCCGCAAACTGGCCATCCTTGCCGTTCTGGCCGGCATGCTGTCCGGGCTTGCCCCGTCCATGCTCGCGGTGCGCACCGCCCACGCCGACGAGGCATCGCGGTCCGGAGCATCCACGGCATTGGACAGGTCGTCGGCGCCCGCCCCGAAACGGTCCGAGGCTGCGGAGCCCGAACCGTTGACCTCATCCGACCTGCAGGTCCGGTCGGCCGTCGTGCCGTCGGACGCATTGGCGTCGGGCACGGCGGGCACCTGCCTGTTCTACGTCACCTCCGACATGCAGATGGTCATCACGCCGGCAGACGGCGCGCACGGCGTCCTGCCGAACCTGTTCGTGAACAGGGATTGGCCATGGTACCGGTACGCCGCCTACATTAAGACCATTCGCTTCGACAGGGGCGTCAAGACGGGCGATTCGTTGAACTGGGCGTTCTCCAACGGCAGTGCGGACGTGGACGCGTACAATCGGCTGGAAAGCGTGGACTTCACGAATCTTGACGCCGCCGACCTGACCCAAATGTACGGAATCCTCGCCTATGACAGGACGCTCACCGAAGTGAACATGAACATGCTGAACGCAGTCCAAGTCAGGAACATGGCCGAAGCGTTCCGCTCCACCGGCATTACCGGACTGGATCTTACGGCGATCGACGACGGGAAGCTTTGGAGCATTGACAACATGTGCAATGCATGCAAACGGTTGGAAAGCGTGACGACCGGATGGACGCTGCCCGTCCTCTACTTTGCGCAAGGCACGTTCGGGGAGGATGCCAGACTGACCAGCATCGACGCGGAAAACTGGCGGTTCGGACAGGCCGGCAGTCTCAGTCTCATGTTCAAGGGCTGCTCCGGCCTCAAGACGTTGGATGCAAGCCGGTGGAATGTGGGCAGCGTTTTCAACCTATACTATACGTTCGGCGGCTGCACCGGGCTGAAGACGTTGGATGTGTCCGGCTGGAATACCGGAAGTCTGACGGATGCGCGCGGTCTGTTCTACCATTGCACCGGTCTGAAGACGTTGGATGTGTCCGACTGGAATACCGGCAAGGTCACCAGCATGAACGACATGTTCGACGAAGACGGGAAGCTTACCTCCTTGGACGTGAGCCGGTGGGACACGTCCAACGTGCAGGACATGAACGGCATGTTCCGCGGCACCGGCATCGCCACGCTGGACGTAAGCCGATGGAATGTGAGCCATGTGGGCAACATTGCCGAAATGTTCCATGATTGCGTGAACCTCGTCACGCTCGACACCAGCCGGTGGCGGTTGGACAGCGCGTGGGGGGCTTGGAGCATGTTCTACAACTGCGTCAGCCTCACCGGTCTGGACGTAACCCATTGGGGCATGGGCCATGTCGGCAGTATGGCGACCATGTTCTACCACTGCCACCGTCTCACCGGCTTGAATGGACTGGCCGAATGGGATACCGGCAATGCGACCACACTGGCCCACATGTTCACCGAATGCGGCCGGCTTTCCGCCGTCGGCATAACATCGTGGAACGTGCGCAAGGTCACCAACACGGAAGGCATGCTCCAAGGCACGCCCATCACCAGCCTCGACCTGAGCGCATGGAACGCGGACAGTCTGACGAGCATGCAGTACATGTTCGAATACTGTACGAAACTTACCAGCCTTGACCTGAGCGGCTGGAACACGTCGAACGTGACCGACATGTCCGGCCTGTTCGGCCACGACCAGCAGCTCACGAACCTGCGTTTCGACGGCTGGAATACGGGCAACGTGAGGCTCATAGGCCACATGTTCGAATACTGTACGAAACTTACCAACCTTGACCTGAGCGGCTGGAACACGTCGAACGTGACCGACATGTACGCTCTGTTCGACAACTGCACCAGCCTTGCCGGTTTGAAACTGGGCGACCGGTGGAATATGGGCAACGTCACCGACACGACATGGATGTTCAGCGGCGACCGGAAACTCGCTTCGACCATCGCGCGAATCGTTCCCGACTGGAACATGGGCAGCGTGAGAAAGACGGCCGGCATGTTCAGCGACTGCGTGGACGGAGTGCTGGATTTAAGCAAGTGGAACACGCCATTGCTGACGGACACGCGCAACATGTTCAGATACAATCCGAACCTGACCCGCATTCTCGTCAACGAGAACTGGTCGAACGTCACCTTCATGGACAGCTCCGCATACATGTTCACCGGCTGTACAAGGCTTGTGGGCGACGACGGCAAGGGTCTCGCCTACGATTCGTCGAAGACGGACGGCGTACAGGCGATGCCCGGCACCGGCTACATGACGTTGAAGGCCACGGGCGGCAAGACCATGCACACCGTCACGTATATGGATTGGAACGGCAACGCGATCACCACGCGGCGCGTCAAGGATGGCACGTCCGGCGAGAGCATCGGCATGCATGATACGACATGGCTGGCCGATCCGGACATGAACTTCAACGCGGACCGGTGGGGTGGCTGCTCGTTCACGGAAAAAGGCAAGAAGCAGTCATCGCGCGACTGCTACGCGAGCGCCGTGGACTGGCCCGTCACCAAGGATGACACACTTCACGTCACCGGCAAAGCGGACTACACGCGGGCAAACGGAGGCGGGGTGTTAGGCTGGCGAGCCTACAACGTGGCGAGCGGAACCGGTAGTTGGGACGGATACTACTGTCGGAAGGGCGCATCCTGCTTGGCCGACCGGTATTACACATTCGACAGTGCGGTGAACATCCTCCCGTTCACCCAAATCGACCTGTGGGACGATTACGGGACCGCAATCGTGTCCACCATGCAGCTTACGCAGGTTGACCCGGTCACGCATCGCAGTCTCGCCCGGGATGGCTACACGTTCACCGGCTGGAGCAAAGACATATCGAACGTGACCGGCGACATGACGGTCCAAGCCCAATACAGGCCGATCCACTATTCGGTCAACTATGATGCGAACGGCAGTACCGGCGCGATGGCGGACCAGTCGTTCACCTACGGCACGCCCCAGGCGCTGACCGCGGCCACGTTCCAACGAGACGGCTACAGCCTCACCGGCTGGAACACGCGCCCCGACGGCACGGGCAGATCGTTCGCCGACAAGCAGATTGTCGGCAACCTGCTCACCCATGAGAACGCGGTGGGTACCCTGTACGCGCAGTGGACGCCCACCCCGCCCGTCATCACCGTCGTCTTCCACTCCAACGACGGAGGCACCGACGAGACCGTCAAATGCGTGTGGGCGTCGAACAACCTCGACATGAAGGCCATCGGCCTGCCCGACGGCTGGACGAAGAAGGGCTTCGTGTTCCACGGCTGGAACCTCGCCGCGGATGGTTCGGGTGTGGAGTACAGGGCCGGCGAATCACTGTACGGCAGGATGACCACCGCCACCGTCGACCTGTACGCCGACTGGGCCGGACTGTCATCCACACTCCCGCAGGCCGGTGGCATCCTCCACGCGGCACCGGTCGCTGGCCTTTCCATCATGATGCTGGGAGTGCCATTGCTGATACTGGCCCGACGTCAACATGGAGTCTGATTCTGTGAGACTTCGTTAAATGCCGTCACGGTCTCCGGTAGTTCATTACCTGTCGGAGACCGTGAATAATGGTTCATGGTCCGGATTCCACCGTTTTATCGACAGGATGATTATTCTCCAAATAATATTCCGGAATTCAATAAAAACCGCCGCCATTCTTCGTTATTGTCATTATTAACGACAACCGATGGACGGAAGCGAGGATTGACATGATGATCGATGATGTCGAAATCGGTAAGGAACAAACGTTTTTCCTGAACCTCGGAGCTTGGCCACGCAGCTACAGCAAACCTCTTGACAAAACGAGAAAACGTTTGTTGAAACGCGGCTGGGAACCGATCTCCAAGCCCAATGACAGCTGGTGCTATTTCAGGAAGTGGTCTATACGGCTTTATGTTCATTTTCTTGGATTTGCTGTGGTGACAGGTCCACGTGTAGAAATCGACGACATCGTAGCAGATTGCGGTAAGAAATGGCTCGGGAACGCCAACCATCTGTGGAAAAAGATTGATTATCAAGAACTCGACGGATCCGACTGGAGAAATGAGGTCGCTCAAACTGCTACAGCTTTAATGCTGAAGCAACTAAGGGATTGGTCCAATGGTCCCATCGAAGCCGGTGGGCAGGTCGCCGATGCGGACCGCCTGGTTCTCCAGTCCGAAAGAATCTACGAGCTCTTTCCCCCGGAAGATGGAAAAGCGTGCGAGGACAGGTTCCACGAGGCTAAGGAACTGTTGAGAAGGATTAGGAGGAACGCCTCCGCGGAATACCGTGGCAACATGCCAGCCACCATGTTTAAGGGTTTAGAGCCAATTTTCCTTTCGATCGGCACGTTCTTCATCGGATTAGGATCCTCCGACGGAAAGTGTCAGATTGGATACATTGTTCTCGCCTGCGTATTCATCGGCATCAGTGTAATCATTTGCCTGGCACTAAAAGTATGTGATATGGAGGAAACACCCATTCTACAGTTATCAGATACCTTCCATAGGCCAACAACGAAAGAGGAAGAAGAGTCCTACTCACATTTTATCGAATGAAGACAAAACCAGTGAAAAAGACGGAAGATAAGGTTTCCCTCTTCGTATTGGGAACGGATGCTTTTCAACCTTTCCATAATTAAAAACGCAACCATCTAGCATTCTAGCGTAGTAAGACGTTGTTCTAACGGTTATCCCATATCTACTGCTGTTGATGAATTACCTTTAGTAAAAGAGCTCGATTCTCTCCCCCTGTCTGATATCGAACGCACGTCATGTGGATTGTGCGGAACCGTACGGTCGCATGGCCGGCCGATTCCGGGACATGTCCTAACTAGGGAGGAATCCATATGGCTGCAACCCTTTGCATCCTGGTCCTGATGGTCGTCGCCGCCTCATGCCTGTATGAGGCGTTCGTGTACATGGCCGTCAAACAGAAAAGCACCTTCGTTGGCCGCAAGACCAAGGAAAAGGTTCTCGCCATGAGCCGTAAGACCCGTCAAGGCAAGGCCGTCCTGTTCATCGTGCTCGCCGTCGTCTGCTTCGTGCTGATGGTCGTGGCGGGCGTGCTGATGGCCCATGCCGGATACAACGTGTGACGTCGGACCGGCTCACATCCATGATGGGTGGGATGGTTCCGTATCCACGGGATTCCTCCCGCCCATCTTCCGTCTTTTCAAAAGAGGTGGGAATGTCCGTCGACGATGAAGACGAATACGACGGTTCGGAAGCAGATGGCATGGAACCGGACGGCGATGGGGCCGATCCGTTCGTGCCGATGTTGGAGGACGATGGGCACAGGCTCGGCCGTCCCGCGCGGCGTGGCGTCGGCGTGGTGGGTTTCGTTCCCGCGCCGACCAGACTGTCCATTCCCGAACTTGACTGGCTCATGCGCGTGCGTGACGGTGCGGAACGTACGGTGCGTGTGCCGGAACACCGGTATTCGCGTTCCGACCGCGGCGCGGTCGAATCGGCTCGCGGACGCCTGTATTCGATGGTGTCGAAGCAGGTCAGCCAGACGAAGAGCCTGTACAAGGCGCGGCAGCGTGACGAGGAAGGCATGCTCCCGTTGGGTTCCGCGAGCCCGTTGGACATGATCACCCGCGATTTCAACGAACGTCCCCTGATCCCATGGCATCAGACCAGCACGGGACGGGCGGGAGTGCTCACCACTTTCGTGGCCGGTTCCGGCGCGCAGCTGATCCCGGGGCCGCCGATCGGCATCGACGCGCTTTCCCGCGAATTGTTCCAATTCGACTGCTGGGGTACGTACGACGCGCACATGACCACCAGTCCCGACCTGTTCTTCAGTGGATTGCGCGGCCAGGGCAAAAGCTTTTGCGCGAAGACCATCGCTGTCCGTGAGATCGGGTTCGGACGCAACATCATCGTCCAATCCGACCGGCAGGGCGAATGGAAGGCCATTGCGCGGGCCATTCCCGGCGGGCAGGTCGTCTCCCCCGGCAAAGGCAATTACCTGAACCCGTTCGCCATGCCCGACATGTCCCACCTCAAATCCGAGGAGGACAAGCGCGCGTTGCGCCAGGAGGTCCTGGCCGGCAGGAAAAGCGCCATGATGGCGTTGGCGGAGGCGGTAAGGGAACCGGACCGTCCGTTCCCATTGGACAAGGACATGCTGTCCCTGATCGACCAGCTCATCGCCTCGTACGGCACCGGCCCGATGACGTTGCAGGCCGCGGTCAAACGACTGTCCGACTGGGATTGGGTGGATTCCATATACTCGCATATCCACGGCTTCGAGCATTACCGTGATCTGGCGCGTGAGAAGGCCAGCGAGGCGGCCCGCGTGTTCTCCCCCATGGTCGAGGGTGGAACCATGAGCGGCATGTTCGACAAGGAGTCGACCATCACGTTGGATCCGACCGCGCCGATCATCGTGTTCGACACGTCCGGTCCCGTGTTCCAGGATCCCACGTTGAAACGCGTGTACACCGCGGCGGTCAGCTCGTGGATCGACCGGCTGTTGCAGGCGCGTGACGGACTGCGTCGCATCATCGTGTGCGAGGAGGCGTGGGATCTGCTGTCGAACCCGCAATTGGTCGACTCGTTGCAGACGCGCCAACGGTCCGCGGGCCATTGGGGTTGCGCGACCTGGCTGATCGTGCATGGCGTTGCCGACATGACCCAGGTGTTCACCGCCGGTTCCGGCCTGCGCGGCAAGGTCGAACAGCTGATGAATCTGATGGAGACGAAGATCATCTACCGCCAGGGTGGCGAGAACATCCCCCTGCTGAACCGTCTCATCCCCGATCTGAGCGAGGACGAACTCGACCAGATCCCACGCCTGGCCCAAGGCTACGGCATCTGGCGCATCGGACACGAGCATCCACGCATGATCCTTCCCATCGCCGGACCCATGTGGGCGGACGTGTTCGACACGTCGAGCCTGCGCAAGGCCTCCTGAACAATCCAATCGAAAGGAGAAACGAATGTCGGAACACCGGATCACGGCACGCCGCGGCTACGACCGTGAGGAACTCAACGCGGACAACCGCAGCCAGGTCATGGGCGTGTGGCGGAAATTCGAATCGTCCAAGACGGGCGAATGGCTCGCCCGCCACACGAACCTGCTGGAACGGTTGAGCGACGAGGAAAGCCATCTCGTGGTCCGTGCGGGCGCGCTCGTATGCGTGCTCTCGTTAATCATGTCGATGGTCATGTTCCTCGCCGCCAGGGGCAGCATGCTCGCCTGGACGCTGCTCACCCTGCCCGTATTCGCCATCGCGTTCCTGCTCGTCATGGTCCTGTGGATCTTCTGGGACGCGTACCGTGATTCCGAGGAACGCGCCGCCGACTGGATCTCCACCCGACCGGGCATCGCATCCTGGCGTCAGATCGCCGCCGGCTACGGGCCGCGGGCCATCAACCGTGACGTGGTCCCGTCCGTACTGCCGCGCATGCTGGCGGATTTCCGTTACCGCAAGCCGGGCGCCATTCGTCCGCGCCCATGGCATGCGGCATGGTATGTGGGCGATTCGTGGAACATGGAGGTGTGGCTCGGCTCGGAACGACACATCTACGTGTTGGGTCCTACCCGTTCCGGAAAGACCGTGAGCGTCGTCATCCCCGCCGTGGTCGAGGCTCCGGGCTTCGTGCTCGCGACCTCCACGCGAGGCGACATCATCAAAGCGACCCGCTACCTGCGCGAATGCGGCGTGAAGGACCGCGTCCGCGGCGCATCGTTCGGCAATCGCGGGCCGGGAACCACGCACATCTTCGATCCCGAAGGCGTCGCGGAGAACGATCCGGACACGCGGCACAACATGCGTTGGACGCCATTGCAGGGTTGCGACGATCCGGCCGTCGCGATGCGCCGCGCGCAGACCATGGTCGCGATCGGCGGCATGGGAAGCGGCTCCAACAACCAGGAGTGGGGCGTGAGCGCCACCATGTACGTGCAGGCCATGCTGTACGCGGCGGCCATCGCGGACCGCACCATCAACGACTGCTACCGTTGGAGCCTGTCGCCGGAGGCCGCGCAGGAGGCCGCCGACCTGATCCGCAAGTACACGCCGGAACGCGAGATGGACCGTTGGGCCGCGACCCTGAACGCCCTGCCCCACGTGGACCCAAGGCAGAAAGGCAGCGAATGGTTCGGCGTGAAGAACGCGTTCAGCATCCTCGCCGATCCGAACGTGCGAGCCCGCATGAACCTGAGCCCGTCCGACCCGCGACTGATCGACCCGAAACGCATGGTGCTGCGCGGCGACACCGTGTACGTGCTGTCCAAGCCACGCCGTGACGGCGGAGTGTCCGGCAACGCGGGCATCTTCGTGAGCCTCCTGCTCGACACGTTCCAGGAGGCGTGCCAGGACCTCGCGTTCGACAAGGCCTCCGGCTCGCGCGGCAAGATCGAGCCCCCTGCACGGTTCGTGCTCGACGAACTGTCGAACATCGAGAAATGGCCCGGCCTGCGCAACGCCATCACCCAGGGCGGCGGCAACGGCTACCAGCTGATCATCGTGGAACAGTCCCGCCAGCAGATGGCCGACGAGAAGGACGGGTACGGCAAGGCCGTGGAACAGACCGTGTGGGAGAACTGCCATCGGATCATGCTCAAGGGCGTGTCCGACGACGAGACGTTGAAATGGTGGATCAGCCAGATCGGCACGCACCACCATACCCGCCGCGAATCCTCCTGGAATCCGGGACAGGGACCGTTGGGCGGATTGACCACTCGCCACGAACGTGAGGAATCCGTCACCCAACAGGAACTGAGCCTCCTGCCCGTCGGCTACGCGCTCGTGGAACCATTGGGCCAGGCGCCCGCCCTGGTGCACATGATCATGTTCCACGACCGCGACTGGTGGCGCGAGGGATTGGAGGACCTGCGTCCCTCCGCGGGCCAGGCATGGCATGAGACGGAAGGAGCGACCGCATGAGCGACGACGCCGTGGACAAGTTCTTCGACGAGATGGTCTCCCCCGCGTCCACGCCGACGGAATCCACCACGCCGGACGACGCCACGGGACGGGACGAGCCGGAGCATGGACCGTCCACCCCGGGTGGCGTGACGGACGGTTTGGAACGGCCGTCGTTCTGGACCGACGACATGGAACGCGACTTCCAGGAGGAAGTCAGGACCATGTTCGACGACATGGTGAACAGGCAGCGTGGCGAACTGTCCGTCAGGGAGCAATGCGAGCACGCGTACGAACAGTTGACCGCCGCCGTGAACGGCAAATACAAGGAGCTGACCGGCAAGGACTTGCCGTCCTCCATGGCGCGCAACCTGGACCAGCTGCTCACGCAGATCACCATGGCCCCGCTCAACGAGCCGGAGCATGGTCCCGGCCTGTGGGCCAAACTCCCGCAGAACTCCCTCGCCACCATGGTCGAGGCCCGCCCGTTGGACCTGACCGGCTCCCCCACGCGCATGGACATCGATCTGATGATGCTGCACACCATACGCATGGGCCGGTTCCTCACCACGCATTACACGGATTGGGCGCGCACCCTGCCATCCTGTTGGATCCGCCACGACGACGTGGTCCAGGAGGTCTACTCGCTCAAATGCTACATGGACATGATCGTCGCGAGCCCGAACGGCGGCCTGTACGCGCCGACATTGCAATCATTGATCCACTCGTCGTTGGAACGCGTCAAGGAATACCTGTCCTCGGCCGACACGTCCAGCGCGGACCACAAGCACCACCTGTCCACGGCGGACGACCGCAAACGCGAACAGGCGCGATGCGACGAGTACAGGCATTGGTTCGAACGCGACGGCGGTTGGGCCGGAGAGCCCGGCTTCGGACCGTCCTGGCGGTTCACGAACGCGTCCGAGGGATTGGACGCGGTATGCGATCTGATGACACCCACCCGCGTCGATGACGAGGATGATCGGGACGACAAGGCATTGTCCGACCAGGTCGACAAGTGGCGCGCCGGATTGGAAGGCCTGCGCGGCAACTATGCCATGGACCACAAGCCGGAGCATCTGGCCGCCGCAAGGAATGACGAGGAACGGATCCGTCGCGCC
>UMIT01003032.1_pt1 | contig 12851 bp, 9 predicted proteins | sample 1965911 | NCBI WGS metagenome assembly UMIT01 (sample SAMEA4836131, study PRJEB28245) | human gut metagenome | biome: gut microbiome; material: fecal sample | place: Denmark | collected 2008 | reverse complement strand
GCCGAGTGCTATCAGGGCGGCGACATCAAGGTGCTGGCCGGGGAGTTCGCCGAGATCAACGGCGACCAGTACGTTGCCGCCTGCCAGGGTATGAACGAAGAGACCCTGTTTGCCAGCGATGCTTTCGCACAGCTGAAGGACGCTCTGGTGGCCTATGCCCTGCCCAAGAACATCGCCGCCCTCAAGCGCGACCTGGGCAAGTACCGCATCGACTACGATGTGTGGTTCCATGAGAGCACCCTGCACGAGTCCGGCGCGGTGATGGCCGTGGTGGACAAGCTGCTGGAGCTGGGCGCCTGCTACAAGGCCGAGGACGGTGCCATCATGTACCGCAGCGCGCAGTACGCTGCCAAGTACGGCACCGTGAACAAGAAAAAGACCGAGGACGGCACCGAAGAGGAAGCCAAGGACGAGGTGCTCGTCCGTGCCAACGGCATCCCCACCTACTTTGCTGCCGATATCGCTTACCACTACAACAAGCTGGCCACCCGCGGCTTTGCCAAGGCCATCGACGTGTGGGGTGCCGATCACCACGGCCATGTGGCCCGCATGAAGGGCGCGATGGATGCCATCGGCCTGAACGGCAACGATCTTGATGTTGTCCTGATGCAGATGGTCAACCTGATGCGCGACGGCCAGCCCGTGCGCATGTCCAAGCGTACCGGCAACGCCATCACCCTGACCGACCTGCTGGAAGAGGTGCCCATCGACAGTGCACGCTTCCTGTTCAACATGCACGACGCCGGCAGCGGCATCGACTTTGACCTGGATCAGGCCGTCAAGACCGACAACGACAACCCGGTGTACTATGTGCAGTATGCCCATGCCCGCATCTGCTCCATCCTGAAGAAGATGGAGAGCGAGGGCGTGCAGTTTGCCGGTGCCGAGCAGGTGGACGCTACCCTGCTCACTGAGCCCAGCGAGATGGACCTGATCCGCATGCTGGCAGCCTTCCCGCAGGAGATCGTCATGGCAGCCGAGAAGTATGACCCCAGCCGCATCAACCGCTTTGTCATTGATCTGGCCAGTGCCTTCCACCGCTTCTACGGCAGGTGCCGCATCCAGGGCGCAGACTCTGCCGTGCAGCAGGCCCGTCTGGCTCTGTGCATCGGCGTGAAGAACGTCATCTTCAATGTGCTGACCATGTTCAAGATCACTGTGCCGGAGAAGATGTAAAACACCGGACAGATGGCCGGAGTATAAGCAGACAGAAACGGCTTTGCGTGAAACCTGCATTTTACGGTTGCAGCCTTTTTTGTGAAAATGCAATTCCGGGCAGCCCGCAGGCTGCCCGGAATTGCTCTTATAAAAACAAAATTCCGCTGTGATTGCCAGAGCGCAGCGGAGGCAATTCAAAATCGTTTTCTCTCTGGTCATTCAGAACAATCGAGGAACACCAATGGAACCTTTGAAAATCGGAAACATCGTTCTGCCCCATCGGGCAGTATTCGGACCAATGGCGGGCTTTACGGACGCCCCCTGCCGCCGCCTGATGGCGCAGCACGGCGCAGGCTTTACGGTCAGCGAAATGGTGTCCAGCCGGGCACTGGTGTACGGCGACCATAAGACGGTCAGCCTGCTGAAGGCAGAACCCAACGGGGCACCCTATGGCGTGCAGATCTTTGGCGAGGTGCCCCAGATCATGGGCGAAGCCACCGCCGCTATGGAACAGTATGAGTTCGACTTTGTGGACATCAACATGGGCTGCCCGGCCCCCAAGATCGTGTCCGGCGGCGCGGGCAGCAAGCTGATGCTGGATCCGGACCGCTGCGGGCGCATCGTGGAGCAGGTGGTGGCCCACACCAGCCGCCCGGTCACAGTCAAGATGCGCAAGGGCTGGGACGCCGACCATGTGACCGCCGTGGAGTGCGCAAAGGCCTGCGAGCAGGCGGGCGCGGCCCTCATTGCGGTACACGCCCGCACCCGTGAGCAGATGTACACCCCGGGCATCGACCCGGAGATCATTGCCCGGGTAAAGCAGGCAGTCCATGTGCCGGTGCTGGGCAACGGCGACATCCATTCGGCCGAGGATGCCGTGGCCATGATGCAGCAGACCGGCTGCGACGGCGTGATGATCGCCCGTGCTGCGCTGGGCGACCCGTGGCTGTTTGAGCGGGTGAATGCCGCCATCGAGGGCACCCCGGAACCCAAGGCCCCCAACCTGCAGGCCCGCATGAATGCCCTGCGCCGTCAGGTGGAAGAGATGGTGGAGCAGAAGGGCGAGTTTGTGGCCATGCCGCAGGCCCGTGCCCAGACCATGCACTATATGAAGGGGCTGAAGGGCGCTGCCGCCCTGCGGCGCTACTGCTGCACCCTGACCCATCTGGAAGATCTGGACGAGCTGATCGACGCTGTCTTTGAAGAGCAGCGCAAGGCTGGCCTGGACCCCGACGATGTGCGGGAAGTGCCGTTCCCATAAAAAATATCATCCGTCCTGCCGGGTCAGCTCATCCAGATTCTGGGTGTAGCAGGGCAGGCAGTGGGCTATGAACCAGTTGGCCTCCGGGCAGTGCATGGCTTCCAGCGCGGCTTTCTGCTGGGCCAGTGCCGCGTCAAACTCGTGATTGCCGCTGCGCTGCTCTTCCAGGCACTTGACCAGGGCACTCAGTCGGTCGGCAGCCTTGAGCAGCTTGGCTTCCTCTGCCGTGAGCAGCTCTCCGGTGAGGAAGGGCGCGACCTCTTCGGCCAGCTCGTCCGGCAGCATGGCCGTCATGCTGGCCACGCTTTCCCGCTCCATGGCCTTGTAGGCGTCGCGCAGGGTGGCGCTGTGGTACTTGACCGGCGTGGGCAGGTCCCCGGTGATGATCTCCGGGGCATCGTGGTACAGCGCCGCTACCGCCACCGTTTTGGGGCGGCAGGGGGTGCCGGTGTACCGCCGCGCGATCAGGCACAGGGTATGGGCCAGCAGGGCAGTGTCGCAGGTGTGCTCACTGAGCGACTCGGCCCGGGTGGAGTGCATCAGACTCCAGCGGGTGATGTACTTCATGCGGGCCAGCAGGGCATTGAACGGGTACAGCATGGCGGGGAACCCTCCTTGGATGTGTTTTCTCCACCATACCTGCCCGGCGGGCACTTGTCAAGGGGCAGGGGTGAAGAAATGTCCTTTTTCCGGGCAGCATTGCGTGGTATACTGATAAAAAGCATCTTCCGCCCATCGGCGGAGAAAGAGGATAACCCATGGAACAATTCGGAATGTCCCGGCAGCTGCGGCTGCCCGGGCAGCAAAAGGATCAGTTCTGGCGGGCGGTGGTGCTGTGTGCGCTCACCGCAGCCGTTTTTTTCCTGCCGTTCTACATCATGGACGGCGGATTTTTCCACTATGCAGGCGATTTCAACAGCCAGCAGATCAGCTTTTACCGGTACATGAACGGCTTTTTGAAGGGGGCAGGCTACCCGGACAGCACCTTTGCCGGGGCACCTCGCAACACCTTCTCCTGGGCAACGGACCTGGGCAGCGGTGCCATGAATGCCTACTCCTTCTACCTGTACGGCTCGCCCTTCTTCTGGTTCTCGCTGCTGTTCCCGCAGCGGTGGCTGCCCTACCTGATGGTGCCGCTGCTGGTGCTCAAGTTCGGCGTGGCGGGCGGCGGTGCGTACCTGTACCTGAAGCGCTACGTCAGGAACTGGGATTACGCCGTGCTGGGTGCCTGCCTGTATGCACTGTCCGGCTTTGCGGTGTACAACGTGTTCTTCAACCACTTTGTGGATGTGGTGGCGCTGTTCCCGTACCTGCTGTGGGCGCTGGACGAGGCCATGTACAACAAGCGTCACGGGCTGTTTGCCTTCTGGGCGGCGGTGAACCTGCTCAATAACTACTTCTTTTTTGCCGGGCAGGTGGTGTTCCTGGCCATCTACTTTGTGTGCAAGCTCACCACCGGCGATTACCGCCTGACCGTGAAGCGGTTTGTGCAGCTGGCGTTTGAAAGCCTGCTGGGTGTGGCCATGGGCTGCCTGTTGCTGGTCCCGGCGGTGCTGAGCCTGCTGCAGAACCCGCGCACCATCGACCTTGCGTCCGGGTGGGGCTTTTTGACCTACGGCAAGGTGCAGCAGTATCTGGCCATCCTGCTCAGCTGGGTGATGCCGCCGGATTCTCCCTACCTGACCTCCATCTGGTCGGAAGGCGTCATCAAGTGGACCAGCATGTCGGCCTATCTGCCCCTGTGCAGTCTGGCAGGTGCGCTGGCCTACTGGCGTGCCCGCCATGGCGACAGCAAAAAGCGCATTGTGGCGGTGTGCGCCGTGTGCGCGCTGGTGCCCATCCTGAACAGCGCATTCTACGCTCTCAACTCCAGCTACTATGCCCGCTGGTACTATATGCCGGTGCTCATCCTCGCGGCGATGACCGTGAATGCGCTGGAAGATCACAACACCGATCTGGACACCCCGGCCCGGGGCCTTGGCTGGATCATGCTGGCTACGCTGGCCTTTGCACTGGTGCCCGTGCTGGACAACGACACCGGCACCTGGTCGCTGGGTGTGCTCAAGAACCCCGGCCAGTATTTCGTGGTGCTGGGCTTTGGCCTGGGCGGATTGCTGCTCTACCGTCTGATCTGCCAGAAATGGCGGGCAGACAGCCGCTTTGCCCAGCGCATGACGGCGGCGGTGGTGGCCTTTGCCTGCGTGTTCAGTATGGTGCACATCGGCATCGGCAAGTTCGGCCAATGGTACACCGACAGCGATCTTGTGGAGCAGGACAACAACGCCCTGCTGCTGAAGGAGGATCTGCCGGAAGGCGATTACCGCGTGGACACCTACAAGATCCACGACAACATCGGCATGTGGCTGGACAAGAGCTGCCTGCAATATTTCGGCAGCACGGCGGCCCCCAGCATCCTCAGCTTTTACCCGGCCCTGGGCGTCAAGCGGGATGTGCGCAGTGAGCCGGACATCTCCGACTATGCCCTGCGGGGCCTGCTGAGTGTGGAATATCTCATCACCACGCCGGAACAGCAGGCGGACTTTGAGAGCCAGGCCGACGACGGCTGGACCTATTATGACGAGCTGGACGGTTTTGTGCTGTACAAGAATAAAAATTACGTTCCCATGGGATTTACCTACGATTACTATGTGACCGAGGAGACCTACGGGCAGGTGAACAAGAACTCCCGTGCCAACCTGCTGATGCGGGCAATGGTGCTCAGTGATGAGGACGCTGCCGCCTACGGGCAGTACCTCACCGAACTGCCGGAGGAAAAGCAGAGCGAGCTGACCTATGAAGCCTATGTGCAGGACTGCAACGAACGCCGCGCCCAGGCGTGCAGCATGTTCCAGATGAACAATGCCGGCTTCCACGCGGAGATCACGCTGGAGAATGCAAACCTCGTGTTCTTCTCGGTGCCCTACGATGACGGCTTCACGGCCTATGTCAATGGGGAGCAGACCGACATTGTGCGGGTGGATGACGGTATGATGGCGGTGCTGTGCCCGGCGGGCACCAGCAGCATCGACTTTGTGTATCAGGCCGACGGCCTTGCCCTGAGCCGCACGGTAACGCTGGCCGCCCTGCCGGTATGGCTGGTGTACACGGCATACTTTGTGTGGCGCAAGCGCAAAAAGAGCAAAGTGTGACTTTGCCGGAAACCTGCAAAAAAATTTTTGCATTGCCTCTTGACTTTACGCAGATAAAGTGTATAATGCAATCAAACCGATGAGGCGGAAGAGAACCTGCACAGCGCATCTGCAGTGAGCCCGGACAGTGCAAACGGGCGAGAGCGGGGCAGAGTTTCGTGGGCCGCCGAGGGCCGGGCAAACGGGAAAGTTCCCCAGTAGCTTGGGACGGAAGCCTCCGTTACAGGGCAGGGGAGTGTTGGCTCTCCGTGAGAGGCTCTGCGTTCACAGCAGGGCAAGCAAGGTGGCACCGCAGAATCGTATTTTACCGATCCTGTCCTTGTGGATAACACACAGGGACAGGGTCGTTTTTATTTTGGAAAGACCCGTCCCGCAAAGGGAGCGGGTCTTTTTTATGCCGCCCGCTCCGGGAAAGGAGTTAACCACTATGAAAACCATGAACATGATCTCCCGCCGCAGCTTCCTGAAGGCCGCCATGGCCGCTTCCGCCGTTTCCGCACTGGCACTGACCGGCTGCGGCGGCGCAGCGTCTTCCACCGCCGGCACCGCATCCGGTACAGCCGCTTCCTCCGAGGCCGCTTCCAGCGCCGTGGCCGGTGAGACCTTCAAGGTGGGCATCGTCAACTATGTGGATCATGCTTCCCTCAACCAGATCGTGGCATCCGTGGAGAGCCGTCTGGACGAGCTGGGCAAGGAAAAGGGCGTCACCTTTGACTACGCTGATTACTACGCCAACGCGCAGGCCGACCAGAGCAACCTGAACCAGATCGGTGCCGACCTGGTGGCCGATGGCGTGGACGTGATCGTGGCTGTGGCCACCCCCACCGCCGCCACCATGCTGGCCGCTGTGGAAGATACCGAGATCCCGGTGGTGTACTCCGCCGTCACCGACCCCGCTGCTGCAGGCTTTGACGGCGGTGAGAACATGACCGGCACTTCCGACGCCCTGAACACCGCCGCCATCATGAACCTGATCCTTGCCGCAGACCCGGAGATCGACACCATCGGCCTGCTGTATGACCTGAGTCAGGATGCCTCCACCCAGGCCATTGCGGACGCCAAGGCCTTCTGCGAGAAGAACGGCATCAAGGTGGTGGAAAAGAACGGCACCACCACTGCCGAGGTGCAAATGGCTGCCGAGGCACTGGTGGCTGCCGGGGTCAAGGCCGTGTTCACCCCCACCGACAACACCATCATGACCGCGGAGCTGTCCATCTACGAGACCTTCACCGAGGCCGGCGTGATGCACTTCACCGGTGCCGACAGCTTTGCCCTGAACGGTGCCTTCGTGGGTTACGGCGTGGATTACGTCCAGCTGGGCGAGGCCACCGCCGACATGGTGGCCGAGATCCTGTGCGATGGCAAGAGTGCCACCGAGATGCCCTACCAGACCTTTGACAACGGCATTGTGACCATCAACACCGAGACCGCCGCCGCCCTGGGCTTTGAGGGTGACAAGCTGGACGCCCTGAAGGAAGCCTTCAAACCCTACTGCACCGAGATCGTGGAAGTGACCACGGCGGAGAACTTCTCTTAACTATGCCTTGAACTGAAAAGCAACTTCGCCCTCTCAGCCATTGCTTCGCAATGTCAGCTCTCCCAAAGGGAGAGCCTTTGGCAGAACCGGGAACATGACCGCAATGCCAAGGCCTCTCACGCTGGGAGAGGTGGCACGGCGTGAGCCGTGACGGAGAGGGCGAGGCCGTGTAAAAATAACCGTATTTTAAAGGAGTACACACCATGCTGGCGAGTATCTTTTCGCTCAACGTCATCCAGACCGCGCTGGAGCTTGGCTGTATCTACGCTCTGGTGGCGCTGGCACTGTTTCTGAGCTATTCCATCCTGAACATCGCAGACCTGTCCACCGACGGCTGCTTTACCCTGGGCTGTGCGGTGGCCTGTCAGGTAGCACTGACCGGCCACCCCATTCTGGCCCTTGCGGCGGCCATGGCGGCGGGCGTGTGCTCCGGCTTTATCACTGCGTTTTTACAGACCCGCCTTGGTGTGGAAAGCATCATGGCCGGTATCATCGTCAACACCGGCCTGTACACCATCAATCTGGCGGCCATGGGCTTTTCCTCCACCATGTCGCTGGTCAAGACCGAGACCATCTTCTCGCTGGCCAAAAAGTCGCTGGGCTTTCTGGGCAGCTGGTACAAGCTGGTGCTGGTGGGGGTGATCATCGCCCTGGCCTGCGCCGCCATGCTGGGCTTCCTGGGCACCCGGCTGGGCCTGTCCATCCGGGCCACCGGTGACAACACCGCCATGGTGCGGGCCTCCAGCATCAACCCGGCCTTTACTATTACTGTGGGCCTGTGCGTGTCCGGTGCGCTGTGTGCGCTGTCCGGCGGTCTGCTGGCCCAGTACCAGAAGAGCTGTGACATCAACGTGGGCACCGGCATGGTCACCATTGCGTTGGCCTCCCTGATCATCGGCGAGACCCTTGTGGGCAAGCGCACCATGCTGCGCCGCATTCTGGGCGTGGTGTTCGGCAGCTGCCTGTACCGCTTTATCGTGGCTGTGGCCCTGCGCTTCAATGTGCCGGCCGCTGCCATGAAGCTGGTGTCGGCCATCATCGTGGCCGTGGCCATTTCGATGCCAGCCATCCGGGAGCATTTTGCCTTTGAAAAGCGCAAACATGCCGCCCGTGCTCGCCGCGCCGCGGCCGCAAAGGAGGGAAAGTAAGATGGAAATGCTGCAGCTGAACGACCTGCATAAGACCTTCAACCCCGGTACTGTGAACGAAAAGGTGGCTCTGAACGGAGTGAGCCTGCACATGGAAGCCGGGGACTTTGCCACCATCGTGGGTTCCAACGGCGCGGGAAAGTCCACCCTGTTCAATGCCATCACCGGCGGGTTCATCGCCGACGAGGGCAGCATCGTGCTGGGCGGGCAGGACATCACCTTTGAGCCGGAGCACCAGCGCAGCAAGGTCATCGGCCACCTGTTCCAGGATCCCCTCAAAGGCACAGCCCCCAACATGACCATTGAGGAAAACCTTGCGCTGGCCTACCTGCGTGCAGGCACCGCGCCCCACGCCATTTTCTCTCGCATCTCCCGCAAGGATAAAGAACTGTTCCGCGAGAAGCTCTCTCTGCTGGACATGGGCCTGGAGGACCGCATGAAACAGCCGGTGGGCCTGCTGTCCGGCGGCCAGCGGCAGGCGCTGACGTTGCTCATGGCTACGCTGGTCACCCCCAAATTGCTGCTGCTGGACGAGCACACCGCCGCTCTGGACCCCGCCACGGCGGAAAAGGTGCTGGAGCTGACCCGGAACATCGTGGCCGAAAAGAAGATCACCTGCCTGATGGTCACTCACAACATGCATCAGGCGCTGGAACTGGGCAACCGCACCCTGATGATGGATGCGGGCCGCGTTGTGTTCGACGTGCAGGGCGAAGAGCGCAGCCGGATGACCGTGGACGACCTGCTGGAAAAGTTCCGCGAGAACGCCGGCAAGACGCTGGACAACGACCGCATCCTGCTGAGCAAGGTGGAACAGTAAAAGACGGTCTTTCCAAAACAACGCAAAAAAGCTCCCCTCCGTGCATTGCACAGAGGGGAGCTTTTTAGTCAAAAATTACTGAACGTACTCGACGGTGTACTCGAAGCCGTACTCTTCCTGCAGCTTCTTGACCTCAGGCTCGCAGTCCTCGATGAAGGTGGGGGCGTAGACGGAAGCGCCGTTGTGGGCCTTCTTGTAGTCCTCCACGATCTGCTGCAGCTTTGCCCAGCCCTCGTTGGCCTTGGCGTTGTCGATGCTGTCGGGGAAGTTGATGATGAACTCGCGGTGTTTGGGAATGCGTGCTTTCATGATAGAAATCTCCTTATAACAGTATGGATTCTAAAGCTTGATTTATCCAGAAACAGGGCACAGACCCTGTATCTTGCGGGGAAATATTACAGGCCGTACACCTGGCGGGCGTTCTCGGCCGTGGTGCGGAACACTTCCTCTGCAGAAATGCCCTTCAGCTGGGCGATGTACTCGCCCACATAGCGGATGAGGCTGCTGTCGCAGCGGGTGCCGCGCACCGGCTCCGGGGCCATATAGGGGCAGTCCGTCTCCAGCACGATGGCTTCCAGCGGCAGGGCGGCAATGGCTTTTGCCGCTCGCTTGGCTCCCTGGAAGGTGCAGGCACCGCCAAAGCCAATGTACAGACCCTGCTGTGCCAGCCACACGGCGTCATCCGCACTGCCGGAATAGCAGTGGACGATGCCCTTGGGCCGGTATTTTTTCAGCAGGGCATAGACATCCGCGTGGGCCTGCCGGTCGTGCACGATAATGGGCTTGTCCAGTTCCAGCGCCAGACGGATCTCGGCTTCAAACAGGGCCAGCTGGGCGTCCTTGGGCACGGGCCAATGGTAGTCCAGCCCGCATTCGCCCACGGCCACCACCTTGGGGTCCTCGTAGCAGGGGGCAAGGGCGCGCATCTCGGCCGCCCAATCGCCGCCGTATACCGACACCGTGGGGGCAGGGCCATCTTCGCCGCAGTCGGCGGCAGGCAGCAGGCTTTCCGGATGGATGCCAATGGCCGCCACCACCCAGGGGTAGCGGTGGGCCAGCTCCAGCACCCGGGGGGCATCCCCGGAGTGGGTGGCCTGCTCGCACACGCCTACCACGCCCTTTGCGGGCAGACTGTCCAGCAGGGCAAAGCGGTCGGCGTCAAAGGCGTGGGCGCTGTAATGAGCATGGGTGTCAAAAATCGGGCCGGTCATACCTTCTCCTTTTGGGCGGGTGCCTTGTTCACCAGCCAGATGCCCACACACACGAACACCAGCGCCGCCAGATACTGCCAGCGGAACAGGGGCTCGCCGTTGAGCACAGCACTCAGCAGCACGTTGACTACAAGGTTCACAAAGCCGAAGATGGCAATGCGGCTGACGGGGTTGTTTTTCATCAGCAGGGCCCACAGCACATAGCCGGCTCCGCAGATGAAGGCCAGATACAGCAGCACCAGGATGCCCAGCGGGTTCACACTGCCCAGATGTCCGCCCAGCGCAGTGCCCAGCACAAACAGGGCTGCGCCGCCCACAAACAGGTTGATAAAGCAGACCGCAAAGCTGTCGGCCTTTTTGGTCACGGCCTTGTTCCAGGGGCCGGACAGGGTAAAGATGAGCGTGGCCAGCAGCATGCAGAAGATGCCCCAGCTGCTGCCGCCGCCGTGGTTGCCTAGGGTGCCGATGAGCACTCCGGCAAAACCCAGCACACAGCCCAGCAGCTTGGCAGGGGTCATGCGGTCGGCATTGCCGTAGAGGAAGTGGGCAAAGATGACGCCCAGAAAGCTCTGGGTGCTGTTCAGAATGCCGCCGAATGCGCCGGTGAGGGCAGCCACCGCTATGTAGTAAAAGGCATACTGGAAGGTGGTCTGCCACAGGCCCAGGGCGCAGCACTCGGCCGCCACCTTGCCGCGGGGGAGTTTGGGCAGGCGGTTTTGCAGCAGGACACTGCCCAGCAGCACCAAAAAGCTGCCCAGCATGAACCGCACCCCTGCAAAGCAGAGGATGGAGGCGGTGTTGCCGGAATCAATGGAAAACAGGCGGTAGCCCAGCTTGATAAAGGGGAACGCCGAACCCCACAGCACATTGCAGAAGATGGCCAGCAGCACGGCATATACCGGCGTGCCGAAGATCCGGTCCAGCTTTTCCGCACGGGAAAGCGTCGTTTTCTCCATGGCTTAGTGGATGCGGCTGCCGACCGGGGTGTCGTCGCCGTAGAAAGCGATGGAGCAGCCGCCGTCGGCGGTGTCGGCAGCAAAGATCATGCCCTCGCTGACGTATTTGCCCTTCATCATCGGGCGGGGTGCCAGGTTGCACACGATGCCGATCTTCTTGCCGATCAGGTCCTCCGGCTTGAACCACTTGGCGATGCCGGACAGGATGCAGCGCTCGCGCTCGCCGTCAAACACGGTCAGGTGCAGCAGCTTCTTGCTCTCCTTCAGGTTCTCGCAGGCACGCACTTCGGCCACGCGCAGCTCCACTTTGCAGAAGGTGTCAAAGTCGATCTCTTCCTCGTGGGTGAAGTCCACACCGTTCTCCTCGGCGGGGGCAGCGGCCTTCTTCTCGGCCTCGGCCTTTGCCTTGTTGGCGGCCTCGGCAGCAGCCTTGCGCTTCTCGTCCTCTTCCTTCAGGTGGGCAATCTCCTTGGCCACGTCGATGCGGGGGAACAGGGCATCGCCCTTGTGCACGGTGTAGGCCTCCTGTGCGCCGTAAACGGTCTTGCTCAGATCCAGCGCGGAGGCGTCCAGACCCAGCTGATCCATCATCTTGGGTGCGGTGGAGGGCAGGTAAGCATTCAGCAGGATGCCGCTCACGCGCAGAGCCTCGCACAGGTGGTACAGCACGCTCTCCAGACGGGTCTTGTTGGCTTCGTCCTTGGCCAGTGCCCAGGGAGCCGTTTCGTCGATGTACTTGTTGGCGCGCTGGATGACTGCAAAGATCTCCACCAGAGCCTGCGGGATGGTCAGCTTGTCCATGTCGGCGGTGACCTTGCCGGTCAGCTCGTTGATCATGGTCTCCAGCTCAGTGTCGATGGCCTCGGTGCCGGGCACATTGTGCACAGTGCCGCCAAAGTACTTCTCGCACATGGCGACCGTGCGGCTGAGCAGGTTGCCCAGGTCGTTGGCCAGGTCGCTGTTGATGCGGTTGATCAGGGCCTCGTTGGTGAACATGCCGTCGTTGCCGAAGGGGATCTCACGCAGCAGGAAGTAGCGGATGGCATCCACGCCGTAGCGGTCGCACAGGATGACGGGGTCCACGACGTTGCCCACGGACTTGGACATCTTGCCGCCGTTCATCAGCAGCCAGCCGTGGCCGAACACCCGCTTGGGCAGCGGCAGGTCCAGAGCCATCAGCATGGCGGGCCACAGAATGGTGTGGAAGCGCAGGATCTCCTTGCCCACCATGTGCAGGTCGGCCGGCCAGAACTTGTCGTAATCGTGGTAGGTCTCGTTGCCATAACCCAGGGCGGAAATATAGTTGCTCAGGGCGTCCACCCACACATACATGGTGTGCTTGGGGTCGAAGGGGACAGGGATGCCCCACTTGACCGAGGTACGGGACACACAGGTGTCCTGCAGGCCCTGCTTGATGAAGGCGATCATCTCGTTCTTGCGGCTCTCAGGCTGGATGAACTGGGGGTTTTCCTCGTAGAGCTTCAGCAGGCGGTCGGCGTACTTGCTGGTCTTGAAGAAGTAGGCTTCCTCGTGGGCGTCGTACACCTCGCGGCCGCAGTCGGGGCACTTGCCGTCCACCAGCTGGCTGTCGGTCCAGAAGCTCTCGCAGGG
>UMIT01010884.1_pt1 | contig 13089 bp, 8 predicted proteins | sample 1965911 | NCBI WGS metagenome assembly UMIT01 (sample SAMEA4836131, study PRJEB28245) | human gut metagenome | biome: gut microbiome; material: fecal sample | place: Denmark | collected 2008 | reverse complement strand
AAGTGACAAAGGGGACGGGCTCCCGTCAGGAGCTGGACGCGAGTTTGCGAGCGGACGACGGGTAGACGAAAGAAAAGCGAGACGAGAGTAAAATGCGAAAAAGTAAAAAACGACAAGCATCAAAGGATACTTGCCGTTTTTGGAGCCTTAACTATACACGTTTACGAACAAAAGAAGTTATTGAACAAGCTCAAAATATAGCTATGAATTATATGATTGATGAAATAAATAAATAAAGCTTTTAAGAAAATTACTAAAAATAATATTGATTATTTACACGACAAAATAAACCAATATTATGGGGAGTATATAAACTCTCAATTAATTAATGTCTTGCTATTCGTCTTTAGGTTTATCATAAACATTATGTTTGATTGATATTGTTCCATTGTCTAAATCAATATATCCCAAGTTAATGCAAATACCTCTCCAGTTCTCATTCCAGTATAACAAGATGTTAAAAATGCACAAGTAAATGTTTCATTATTTTCAAATCTATTTAAGAACCTCTTTACCATTTTCATCATAGTCAGTAACACCGAACCAATTACATCTCCAACAACAGCACCCAACATATTATACGAGCCTTCATTTTTCCTCGTTTTTATTATCTAAATTGCTTTTATATTCATTACCATATTCAGTAGTAAATCCAACAAAATATATTTTTTTTATATCATTATGATTAAAAAATGTTAATGAATCTGTTGCACCATTCGGATATTTGCAAGCCATATAATCCATAATTTTCCCATCTCTATCTTTGACTTTATACCCGATTATCATTAGTTTATCAAAATTTCCCTGAATTTCGACAACACTACCTATTATCATATATTTATCAAGAGAAACTTCTTGTAATTTTTTTCGTTTTTCTGCCATGTACCTATTAATTTCCTCTTCCGTTTTTTGTTGTCCATTTATACCCCATTTAATATCTTTATCTGACACAACAAATCTATCCTCTGCATTGTTGTTTAAATTATTCATTTATATCATTCCTTCCTTTTCCTTTGTAATAACGCACAAAAAAAATCAATCTTTTCAGATTGATTTAATCATTGACGTCGCATTGGTGCGACGATTTTATCTTATGGAGCAGGTGAGGGGAATCGAACCCCCGTATTCAGCTTGGGAAGCTGATGTTCTGCCATTAAACTACACCTGCTTACGTGCTATGCTGAATATTTTATCATTATTTTTACAATAAATCAATAGTAATATGATACGCGGCACAGCTTAGCGGGGTAGGTCGCGCTGTCGCTTCTTATTACAGCTTTTCCACGGAGAGCCTCAGCCTTTTTAAATCGTTTTCGTCGGGATGAGACAGAGCACGGTCAAAGTTTTCAATCAGCATATCGAGATTCGGCGCGGGATTCGGCAGGCTTTTCATTTTGATATAGCGCTCCCTGACCGTTTGCGGCATTTTCCCCTGACACATATACTCGCCGACTGTGATGTTGCTGCCGCTAATGCTCTTTTTTGTATTTGCGAGGATTTCTTTGAAGTACTCTTCGTCTCCGCCGAAGCCCGCCGTTCCGAAAAGAAAAATCCTTTTATTTTTCAGCTTTTCGAGCAAATCCAAGGTCGCCTTGTCGGCGGTTCCCTTATCCGTCCAAAAGCCTATAAATAAAATGTCGGATTGTGTATCGGCGTTTTCGCTCACTCCGAAATAATTGCAGTTTTCCTCCGGCAGCGCGTCGCGAATGGCGTCGGCAAGCAGCCTCGTGTTGCCTGTCGGGCTGCTGAAAATAATTGAATAGCTTTTATTTGTCATGATGAACCTCTTTGCTTGTGCGGCATATCACATATGCGGCGAAATTATGTTATAAATTATTATATAATTATGACGGCAAACAGTCAACAGCCGCAAATGCCGAAAGCTTATACAAAAAGTAAGCTTTTCTGTGATCGGCAATAAAAAGGCTTTCGTCTCACCTGAAACGAAAGCCTTGATTTTATGTGCTTATGCTTGACGTTACGGCTTTGAACCGCGCTTCAACAGCCTTTTCAGTCCTTGAGCTCGTCAACATACTCGGTATGCTCACGCAGATACTTTTTGTCCTCGGGCTTAAGGTCAAGGCCTATGGTTCCGCCCGGATTCATAAGGTAATCGGGGTCAAAATAGTTTTTAAGCGTGCGGATTATGCCGTATTCCTTTTCGCCGAGGTAGCCCTCAAGCCACGGGGCAAACATCTTTCCGATACCGTGGTGGTGGCTGATGGCCGCACCGCTCTTCTGTATGGCGTCGAGAATTGTTGCGTGATAAGCACGGAACTCCTCTTCGTCCTGCATTTTAGTCATAAAGATGAAGTAGAGGTTGGCGCCCTGCGGATAGCAATGCGACATATGAGTTGTAACGATTGTGTTCGGAAGCTTATGGCAAACCTCACGAACCTCGCGGTGAACACGAGCCATATTTGACCAGTTGACCGTGCACTCAAGCGTATCAATCATAAAGCCGAAATCCATGAGTGTATCGCGAAGATACGGGTCGTTGAAGCGGCCCTTTTCCCAGCCCTTGCATACGTAGCCGGTCATCGGGATACCGCCGTGCTTAACGGCAATTTTCATTATGTTATGCGCAACGTTTCTTGAGAAGCCCTTTTCGCCGTCTGTAAATCCGAGGAAGAGACAGCGCTCAAAGTCCTTGTAGCCCAATTTATCAAGAAGAGGCTCAAGCGGCGTTTCGTCAACGTTGTAAAGATGGAGCATTAATGAAGTCTCCTCCGGGTCTGAAAGACGGAAAACAGAGGAGAAGCCGCACTCACACTGCATCATTTCACGAGCGGCGCGCATAGCTGTCGGCCAGTCCTTGAACATATAAGAAAAGCGTTTTCTGTTCTCGGGCATCCAGCGGAAAAACTTGAGCGTGACCTCGGTAAGAACGCCGAAGGTGCCCTCGCCGCCCATCATGACCTGATTGAGATTCGGTCCCGTTGCCTCTCTCGGATAGTGACTTGTCTCGATTTTACCTATCGGTGTGGCGTATTTCTGCGAAACAACTATATCGGCTATGGTGCCGTAATAGGTGCTGTTCTGACCTGCACCGCGTGTGACGGTCCAACCGCCGACGGAGGAATATTCAAACGACTGCGGGAAGTGGCCGCAGGTGTACGGACGCTTTGCACCGAAAAGGCTCTGAGCGTTTTGAAGCGTTTCCTCAAGCTTTGGTCCGGACATACCTGCCTGAACGGTAATGGTCTGGTCGGTCTCATTGAATTTAATGACCTTGTTGAAGTTGCGGCGCATATCAAGAGAAACGCCGCCGTTAATGGGCTCAACGCCTCTTGTAACCGACGAGCCGCCGCCGTAAACATAGAGCGGTATTTTATTCTTTGTGACGTAGGCTACGATTTTCTCAATCTGCTCGCTTGTCTCCGGAAAAACAACAAGGTCGGGAAGAGAGTCAAAACGACGGTGACGCATTCTGAGAAGATCGTACATTGTCTGTCCGTAGGAAACGGCGAGACGGTCGTAGTCGCTCTGTGAGACGTTCTTTTCGCCGACTATTGCGGCAATGGCCTTTACGTGCTTTTTGTCAATCTTCGGAGCGTGCTCTTCGCCGAGATTTACGGGGTCAAGACCCAAATCGTCATTATACTGCATAAACTCCTCGTCCTTGAGATTGCAGCGTTTTTTAACATATTTGTAAAGGCTCTCCTTCGGATATTTGAAGAAGTCGGGGTCGCCCCAGCGGAAAATTGAACGATAGCTGTTCTCAGGTGCTCTCTGAAGCATCCATTTAGGCTCAAAGCCCTTATACGGTTTTGTACTCATTATCAGTGTCCTCCTGTTTGAAAATGATGTAGGTATTTTTCTATTGGCTTTAATCTTGAGGCAAGGTGAGAATACGCCTTGCCGTAAATTTTCATATAGGTTCGGTGGTTTTCCTCGTTCGGAATAAATACGTCTTTTTTATGTACCATATGCTCTATGGCGTCCTCATAGCTACCGTAAACGCCCTGTGAAATAAACGCGACCATGGCACAGCCGACTGCGCTCGCCTCGTGAGTCTGAATACGGTGTACGGGCAATCCGAACACATCTGCGGCAATTTGACATACGACCGGGCTGCTGGAGCCGCCTCCGCCGGCATAAAGCTCATCTACCGTGACGCTTGAGCGTTTTTGCATTTTAACGAGCCCGTGGTACAGCTCTAAGCAGATGCCCTCTATTATGGCACGATACAAATGATAACGCGTATGGAAATCCGAAAAGCCTATAATTGCGCCGCTCGCATTCGGGTTCGTGATGCCCGGAGTCCAAAACGGCTGTAAAATAAGTCCGCCGGAGCCGGCCTCAATATTCTTGATTTTATCGTCAAGATAACGCTCTATGCAAACGCCCTCCTCGGCGGCGTCAACCTTATCCTTCGCGGCAAACTGCTCTATAAACCACGAAATCATCCAAAATCCGCGATAGACCTCGAATTCGGGATTGAACATATCGTTCGGAACAGCCGGATAAGCCGGCATATAAGGCTGCGGTTCAAAATATTTTTTAACCGCCATCTGTAAGGTTGAGGTCGTGCCGAAGGAAATTGCCGCTCGGTTTGATTTTACAACGGACATACCGATGGTTTCACAGCCCTTGTCAGAGCCGGTTGCTATAAGCGGAAGTCCCATTGGGATGCCCGTTTTTTCGGATGCCTCTTTTGTGATTTTACCTATAACCTCGCCCGACGGAACAAGCTCACAGAGCTTTTCGGACGGAACATTGCACACGCAGCGCGTGAGAGCACCGGGTTTCATCCAACGGCGGTTTTTGTAATCAAACGGTACGTGACCTATCATATTTGCCACGGAATCCTTAAGCTCGCCCGTCAAAAGATAGTTGAGATATGACGGCAGCATAACGTATTTGTCTGTTTTGGCCCATATTTCGGGCTCGTTTTGCATAATCCAGTTGCCGGTAGAGGCTCGGTAAATCATATCTACCGATTCTCCCATTCCCACAAGCGAAAACAATGCGCGTTTTGCTGCCGGAATCTGTCCGTCCTCGTCGGCCTCACGTTCGTCGAGCCATAATATTATGTCGCGCAGCGGACGTTTGTCTTTGTCGAGGCAAAGCACCGTGTCTCGTATGCAGGTAAGGCATACGGCTGTTATGCGGTCAAGCTTATCGGCATTTCTTTCGATAACCTTTTTTGACATTTCGGCTATAATGTTAAAATAAAAATCCGGGGTCTGTTCTGCCCATCCGGGCTGTTTTGATAAATAAGGAACCTTGTATTTTTGCTGCTCCTTATCCTCAAAGTCTCCACTCTCATTGACAAGCAAGCATCTTGCACTCTGCGTGCCGACGTCAAAGGTCAGCACAAGTGACTGTTCCATTAAAGATTTTCCCCTCTTTCTTTTTTAAGGTTGCTTCTTCTCGTCCTTCAGGATATTGCTTGTTGCAATCAAATCCACGCCGAGATTGAGAATATTCGGTACAACGACTTCCTCTCGTCCGAGTCGTTTTGAAACGGTGATACGGTTTACCTCGTGCATCAGGTCGAAAATTCTGTTTTTGGGAATCGGCCCCGATACGCGAACGGGCAGAACCGGTACCGAAGGGAAGGCGGTGCGCACCGTTGTGCAAACGGTACGACGCGGGTCGGTCATTTCGCTTACGGCGAATTCTTTGCCCCTTTTGCAGGTGTTGCCGGTCACAACAAGCTCGTCGCCGTCTGATGTAATCGTCATTCTGCACGAACGGGGACAAACGATGCAAACCAATTCTTTTGTCATTTTACACCGTCTCCTTTACCGAGTCTTTCCAGCCGAAGCTCCACTCGGCTGTTTTCGTTTAATTCGCATGCGCTGAAATCAATCGTGAGATTTTCCATTTCGGGCGGACGCATAAATGCGTAACGCTTTTTAAGTATTTCCTTACCGTCCGCGTAAATATGAAGCACACAGTTGTTTTCCTCCTCGCGGACGCGGAAATACAGGTCTGTTTTACTGTTATCCTCGTTGAGATTGAGCCTTTGCGGTACTGCGTACAATAAACCGTCGCCCGGGGTTATCTCAATAAGCCGTCTTTCCTTGGCGGAATAAGCAGCGGCTGATTTTCCCGCCTGCTCGGCGTTCTGCGAAACAAAGTCAACCAAATCGTTGACGTGCAAAGCGTTGCCGCAGCTGAATACGCCGTCGATGCTCGTCATACACTGTCCGTCGCATACGGGACCCTTTGTGCGTGGGTCAAGCTTTACTCCGACGGACTCGGCAAGCTCGTTTTCCGGAATCAATCCGACCGAGAGAATCAGCGTGTCACATTCGACGCGGCTCTGTGTGCCGGGTATCGGAGCCATATTTTCGTCAACCTTTGAAATCTCAACTGCTTCGAGCCTGTCAACTCCGAACACGCGAGTGACGGTGTGCGACAGGTGCAGCGGAATGTCATAATCGTGCAGGCATTGATGCAGGTTTCTCGTAAGTCCCGACGGTGTAGGCTTTGCCTCATAAACGCCGAGAACCTTTGCGCCCTCAAGCGTAAGCCGGCGCGCCATGATAAGTCCTATATCTCCCGAGCCGAGAATTACGCATTTTTTGGCGGGCATAAGCCCAAGCAGATTTGTAAAATGCTGTGCGGTTCCGGCCGTGAAAACGCCTGCAGGACGCGTACCGTGAATAAATACCTGCTTGGCGGTACGCTCACGACAGCCCGTAGCCAGTACAAGCGCCTTTGCCGTAAATATCGAAACGCCGCTTCTGCCGACGGTATGCACCGAAAAGCTTCCGTCGCCGTTTTTGTCTATTTTCGTGACAAACGTCAGGGTGCTGTATTCGATATTGCGTTTGTACAGCTCATCCTCAAACCGCTCGGCGTATTCCGGACCGGAGAGCTGCTCGCCGAAGTGATGAAGACCGAAACCGTCGTGAATGCACTGCTTGAGTATTCCTCCGAGCCTTGCCTCTCTTTCAAGAAGGAGAACCTTGGCACCGTTATCATGAGCGCTTATCGCCGCCGCAAGTCCGGCAGGACCGCCGCCGACAACGAGTACGTCATAGTTACCTGTCGTCATCACTCTTCGCCTCCTTCGTTTACCTTTGTTTCGCCGTATGTTATCACCGCTTCCGCCGAGGATTTTTTAACCTCATACAGCGGAACGCCGAGGAATTCGGCAATTATTTTGGTGACAAGCGGCGAGCAGAAGCCGCCCTGACAACGTCCCATTCCCGGTCTTATGCGCTTTTTGATACCGTCAACCGTCGGAACGCATATCGGGGATTTCAAAGCGTCGAGAATTTCGCCCTTGCTGATTTGCTCGCAGCGGCAAATAATCTCGCCGTAGTCGGGATTTTCGGCTATCATTTTTTCTCTTGTATCGTCGTCCATTTCGCGAAGCACGGGAACGCCTTTGCGAATAGGATTATAATTGTTGTTTTTTTCAACCGTCTCGGTCTTGCCGAGCATATCGACCGCAAGCTCCGCCATATCGACGGCAACCGCGGGAGCGGTTGTAAGTCCGGGGGATTGAATACCGGCTACGTGAATCAAATTCCTTGTTCTTCTGCCGGGTTCAAGTATAAAATCCTCCTCAAAGGTAGGAGCGCGAACGCCCGTGAAATAAGTGATTATATCACGTTTTGACAGCGCCGGCATTGTTTGAGTCTGCTTGTCGAAGACGGTTTTAATGCTCTCGGCACGTGTTTCCGTATTTTCCTTTTCAACCGTTTCTACGGCGTCGGGTCCTACGAGAAGATTATCGTGGACGGTGTGCAATATGCCGCCGCCCTTTGAATGGGTTTTACCGTGAACGCTTATGTCCTTTACGGAGGCTACCGAGTGCATATATGCGCCTGCTTTTTGGTCAAGAATCGAGTTGGTTCCTCGGCGCGGATGAATCGAGAAAAATCTGTCGTCCGCCATGGCGGCAATATCCTCGGCAAAAACGCCTGCGGCGTTGATAACGATTTTCGGATGAATAACGCCTCTGTTGGTGGTAACGCTTATGATGTTATGCTCCGACACCTCCATGGAGAGCACGGCGGTGTTAAGGCTTACCTGCGCGCCGTTTTGAACGGCGTTTTCGGCATAGGCTATGGTGAGTCCGTAAGGGCAAACACAGCCTGCGCTCGGATTATACATTGCAAATTTTGTTTCCGGTGTGAGGTTCGGCTCGCGGCGCATAAGCTCCTTGCCCGAGATTATCTCGGTGTCCTCTATGCCGTCGTGATGCTTCCGCCAAAAAGCATACAGACCGATAAGCGGCTTCAGCGCGGCGTTGCGGAAAAGCACATATTGACCTACCTGCTTAAACGGAACGTCAAGCTCGCGGCAAACGTCTGCATACATATGGTTTGCGCGGCGAATGTACTTGTGCTTGAGTGAGCCTTTGCCGAGGTCGATTCCGGGGTGCACCTCGCCGTCGTTGCGTCCCGACGCCTGAAGCGCAAGGTCCGCCTCCTTGTCTACAAGTAAAACGTCAAGCTTCCACTTGGTCAGCTCTCTTGCTATCGAAGCACCTGAAATGCCGCCGCCGATAACAAGCACGTCGGGTGTTCTGCCATCGAGGAAATCATCCTTGAGAGACGGCAGACGCGTCGGAGCGGGCTGCTCGCCCGTGTAAACAATATCGTTGACAATATGCGTTGTGCTGAATTTTTTTGCCGCCGCTTGGCAAGCCGCGACGATTTCGCCCCAATCGGAGCTTTTGCCTCGAACAAAAATCGAGCCGTTCTCCTTTGAAGCACTGAATTTTCCGCCGAAAGTCTTTTTCAATTTTTTGTTAATTGATGATATGTTCATAACTTCAAGCCTCTTTTAATCAGCCTTGCAGTCGGTCACGCGCCCGACTGTGCATAAAAAATATGTCGGTTAACTGACCGACTCATAAGCCAAGTATAATTCCGCAAAAAGCGTTTGTCAATACTTTTAACTAAAAAAATCACTCTTATGTATTTTTTTTGTGAATATTGTTTTGTAGACATCGCCGATTGTTCGTGTTATACTTTAAGAAATTTTGCAGGAGGGTATTATGGCAGCTCAAAGACCCGAAAATATAAACGAAATCATACTTGATACTGCTGAGGAGCTTTTAAAGGTAAATTCCTTTTCGGAGGTGACTCTCGCGAAAATAGCCGAAAAGGCAAATATTTCGAAGGGTACGCTGTATTACTATTATAAAAGCAAAAACGAAATTCTTTTTGCCGTTACCGACCGCTATCTTTCGCGCCAATGGGACGAGCTGATACAATGGACGGAAAACAAGGAAAAGGATACCTCGCCGCACCGTCTTGTAAATTATGTAATCGAGAGAAATATAGCCTATGCCGGGCTCAGGCTTCACCTCTTTGACGCGGCATTGCTCGGCGACGAGGAAATCCGAGCTAAGCTGATTCATCGCTATGATGAATTCCAAAAGCTCATTTCGGCAAAAATCGCCGAGAGAACAGACGTTGTTTCAGCCGACTATTTCACTTGGCTTATTTTGATGGTTTCCGATGGTATTATTATTCAAAACAGCCTTAAAAACGAGTCCTTTGATACTCGTAAGTTTCTTGAGAACAGCACCGAATACATTAAAAAAATCGAGAATATGCATAAGCCGCAATAAACGAAAGCCTCCGTTAAAAAACGGAGGCTTTTTACTGCCGTAAAAGCAGAAAAGGGAAACGAAAAAATTATACTTTGTGCTTTTTCTTTTTGCGCAGGCCCGCCGTGACGCCTGTTACGCCGCCGCTGACAAGCAGCAGGGAAATCCATAAAGCGAGGTCGCTTGCGTTGCCGGTTCGGGGAGACTTCGGATTGCCCGGCAGCTTAGCCGTTACGGTGTCGGCCTTTTTAATTTCGTTTATACCGTCTTTGTCGCTGTAATACTTATCGCAGCCGCCGCAGTACCAATACTCGATATTGCCCTCGGCATCCTCGGTTGCCGCCTTTGCATCGATGTGCTTTAAGTCGGTGTGGTTGTTTAAATCAGTCTTTCCGTAAGCCTTGCCGCAGTAGTTGCATACCGCTTTTTCGGTGCAGGTTGCCTTGCCGCCCGAGCAAGCCATTGTTTCAACATCCTTGCAGCCGTCCACGGTACATTCACGGCTATGCGTGCCGTCGCCGTTTGATGCCCATTCGCCGAAGGTGTGCCCGTCATGGACCGTCACGGTCATCTCGGCGGTGTTGCCTGCCTTATCGGTGACAATGATTTTCTGTTCGCCGTCCGCAGGAGAGAGAGTAAAGCCGCCGTTTTCATCAAGCATGACCTTTGTGCCGTTTACGGTAACCGTATCTATATACTTCTCGTCAATTGTAACTGTCTGTGCCTCGCAGTAGGTCTTGCCGTTTTCAATGCCGCCGATTACAGGCCGGATATTATCAAGCGTTATGCGGTCGGAGCGAAGATATGTTATGTTCATGCTCTCGTCAACAAGCATTGCATAAACTATATATTCTCCGTTAGGCTCTATTAAAAACGGCTCATCATACGCACGGTACACAAGAGAGCCGAGTTCCGTCTCAGAGAGGTCACGATCGGTCACCAAATAAGAGACAAACACGGTTCCGCTGTTATCGAAAGCGTTTATCGTTACCTCCTGCGTATCCTTAAAGAACAGACCGAAGGTCAGCTTGTTTAAGAATTCGCGCCATTTATTTGTGCCTATGATAATTTCGCCCGTGGGCTTTTCAATGTCTTTCCACAGTGCTTTAAGCGTTATATTTTCGGCAGGCATGGTTTTGGGAATTTCCATATCCCAGCCGATAAAGGTGTAGCCCTCTCTTGTCAGGGTCGGAGCGGTAATCGGTGTGCCGTAATCCTGCGTTATGGTAATATCCGCTTTGCCGTTTTCGGGTTTGACTGTGATGGTATATTGATTGATCTCCCACTTCGCCCAGTATTCCTTATTGCCCATTTCTGTACCGCCGATTGCCGTCACAGGATCGCCGGTCAAACCTTCGTTGTCATACCAGCCCTTGAACGTGTGGCCTGTATAGGTCATATCGTCGGCTGTCGGGAGTGTTGCGCCCACGCCATAGGTGTATCCGGTGACATTGCCGCTGTTGATAGTGCCGCCGTTCGCGTGCAGTGTCACGGTATAGGTCGGGGCTGTCCACTGTACCGTCAGGGTCGTCACATCAGCCGGAACACTGTCGCCGGGTTCGTAGGAATTGCCATTGCCGTCAAGCCACATAAAGTAGCTGCCTGTATTTCCGTCCGGGCGGGTCATGCCGTCGGATGCGGGAGCGGTAAATGCGCTGCCGTTTTTCACGATGATCTGAATAGCATCGGAGCTGCCGCCCAGCTTGCCGCCGCCAAGGTCAAGGGTAACGACCTTCAGTCCGTCAGGACCCAGTGTGTCAGCGTTCAGGACTTCAAGGACGGGGCGGAAACCGACGATCGGGACGGAGTACGTAGCACGGTTGCTGCTCCAGTAGCGGGCCGAATCGTACCCGCGAAACGCACGGGACCACAATTCGTAACTTGATGTGTCCTGCCCCCACGAATACATTTTATTCCAGTTTTGGATATATCCGCTGTTCTTGTCCAGCACCGCGTCCCACTCATTGCTTTGGGGCGTACCGCACTCTGAATCGCCTGAACCGGTAAACCCACTTCCACAAGACGGTGCGCGCAGGGTATAGTCCACGCCGCCGGCGACATAGTCCTTGCCGAAAATCAGGCTCGCAGTATCTAAGTTATTCCAGTTTACCTTATGCGTTACGGCATAGTCCGCCACAAACAGGCTGTGAGCGTATTTGTTCTGCTGTGCATACTCCTCGGTGGTTGCCATTGCTGATGTGAGCTTGTAGGCGTTCACCGTACCCACATAGGTAAAAGGCACATAATGAAGTGTGCTGTCCGGCAGACTGCCGTTTGCCGTTCCGGGGATGTTTGCGCCGGAGAGGTCAAAGTAATAGACGCCGCCGGGGGCGAGGGTAAACTGCTCGTCAGGCTGATTTTCCACCGTCAGCGCAATGTCTGTGAAATTACTTGCATAATCGGTATTATAATCGCCGTTATACTGTTCGCTGAAGACCTTCAGGGTATAGCTGCCCGGCGCAATGTCGGACGGGATTTTGATTTCAACCGTTCCGCTTGCGGCAGTAGGCTGTGCTACTCTGCCGTAATACTGTGCGCCGCTGCTATCCGCAATGATGGCGGAGATATATTCATTTATCCCTGTGATCGCCCCGGTGTAATTCAGCGTAACGGTATCGTCGGGGGCGGCATCGGCAGTTTTTTCCGTTACGGCAAAATTACTGCTGTTATCTAAAAGCGTCAGCTTCCACTCATTGCCGCTGTATTCGGAAATCGGGGTCAAGCCTCCGTCGGGCTTGCCGCCCACGGCGGCGGATGCAAAGAGGACAGAGTCCAAATTCAAGTCGAAAGCGGGACGAACGCCAAACTCCTTGGAAGTAGAGTATCCACCATAGTAGCGGACTTCACCTCTACCAGCCACAAAGGCAGTGGAATAGTCTTCGTCTGGGGAGCGCAGCCACCAATAGCTTGACGCCCAACCCGGATGCTCGGGATCCACGACACGCAAATCGTTGTTTACCGCATTAGCCTCTTTTGAGGAAAGCGGCCAAAAAACAGCATTGCTTACCGCAGGACCCGCTACACCGTCGGTATTTTCCTCATCGTAGTTTCCGCTTGCAAGGGTCCGTTTTTCAACAGCATCGGTTTCTTTCGCCGTCAGCTTATCCGCAAGCGCGTCTATTGCCTCTTTCAACGCGCTGTCCGCATAAGCGTTGCTCGCACCGAACTTTGACAACCCCATGTTATTTGCCGCAAGCAGGGTCATATTCCCGGCTATGCCGGCTGCACTGTTTCCGTCATAGTCGATGACGCGCCATGCACCGGGATTATTTTCATGGTCTTGCCCGAAATACACGGTCGGTGCGGTCGCTGTGTTTACATTTTTACTTAGTGCGTCTGTGCCAAGCTGTATCGCAGCAGAGCCCGTTGCTGTCTCGCCCTCGGCAAATACGCCTGTCGGCACAAGGCAGAACAGCATACATAGGGTGAGCAGGATACTGAGTATTCGTTTTTTCATTTCTTGCTACCTCCGTTATGTAAACTTAATCAAGGGCGGTTATTGTGATTGTGCCTTTGAAGCTCTCGAGACGGGTATTGTATGCCGACTGTTCAAACATGAAGTA
>UMIT01005691.1_pt1 | contig 13123 bp, 9 predicted proteins | sample 1965911 | NCBI WGS metagenome assembly UMIT01 (sample SAMEA4836131, study PRJEB28245) | human gut metagenome | biome: gut microbiome; material: fecal sample | place: Denmark | collected 2008 | reverse complement strand
CTTGTGATTGCGCTCCTCCGCCTCTGCCTCGAGTGCGACCGCCTTTCCGGAAAGCACGAGCTTTTCGCGCTCCTCATCCACCGTGATGACCCGGACCGGAATCTCTTTTCCTACCCAGCTCTCCGTATCCTCCACATAAGCGGATGTGATCTGGGATGCCGGAATGAACGCGCGGATCCCCTCAAGATATGCCACAACGCCTGCCTTCACGCTCTCCTTGATGCGGACGATTACCGTTGTACCCTCCTCCATCATCTCTTTGAGCTTCTCCCATGCCTGCTCTTCATTGGCTTCCCTGCGGGAGAGAAGAATGTTGCCTGCGCCGTCGTCTACCCGGATCACGGTCGCCTCGATCGTATCCCCCACATGCACAGCCTCCGCCAGTGAGAAATCCGGATCGCTGCTCATCTCCTCCGCACTGATAAATCCCGGTGCATAATATTTCAGGTCAAGCGTAACGCCCTCCTCGTTGACATCGATCACCGTGCCGGTTAAAATATCTCCCTCTCTGATTCTGCGGAAAGAAGCTTCTAACTCCTCCTTGTAATCATCCATTGATTCCATGTGTCTTAAACCTCCATCTCTTTTTCTACCTGTAGTGTACCACATTTCAGTCTGATTACAACCTTGAATAAATCACCATCCACCTCGATTGACAGTTTTCCGCCCTGCGCCTCGGTAAAACTTCTGGCAATCGCAAGTCCCAGACCCGAGCCTTCCGTGCCGCGCGAAGTATCGCCGCGCACGAAGCGCTCCGTGATCTCCTCCGGATCAAAATTCAGTTCCGTCGCCGACATATTTTTGATCGTGATCTCCACGAACTCCTCCGGTGCCTCCCCGGATGTGTGCACCTGCACGTACACGCGGCTCTGCGGCATCGCATATTTCTGAATATTGACAAACAGATTTTCAAAGATGCGGAATGTCTTCTGATTGTCAAGCACCACGATCACTTTTTCCTCCGGCACATCCCAGCGCAGCGTAAGTCCCATCGCCGCAAAGCGCTCCGTATGCTCCACCGCAACCTGCTTTAACAGATTCACCACATCGACTTCCATCGGATGCAGCACAATATTGTTGCTGGTCGCCTTGCTGACCTCAAAAAGATCCTCGATCAATATTTTTAACCGCTGGCTCTTTTTATCGAGCGTCTCAATGTATGACCTGCGCTCCTCCTCCGTGATGTCCTCCTTCTTTAACAGTTCCACGTAGGTTGTGATCGCCGTGAGCGGTGTTTTTAAATCATGGGAAACGTTCGTGATGAGATCCGTTTTCATTCGCTGGCTCTTCACTTCCTCATCCACCGCCTTCTTAAATCCGTCACGCACCCTGGAAAGTTCCACCTTCATCGGCTCATATATTCCCAGATCCTCGGTGATCTCCGTGTCCAGATCTCCGTCCGCCATCCGGCTTACACTGCGCAGCAGCGCCTGATAGTCTCTGCCGATCCTGTCATAATATTTTTTGATAAAACAGAACACAAAGATGGAGTACACGATCAGCGCGCCGATGCCGAAAAACCACATCATCGAGCAGAGCGACAGCACCGCAAAGTTGATCAGCACGATTTTCCAGATCGTCTTTGTGGATTTTTCTGAAAAATCCACATGCGCCACCTCATAGCGGAACGTGTTCCACAATTTTTTCAACCACGGAAAAATCTGATAAATCAGGCTGTACTGTCTGATATATTCCCTGACTCCCATGGAAAATACCGGACGCAGTACGCGAAGCGCCGCATACCAGATGCCATACAAAAACAGGAGCGGAACAATCATCTGTCCAAGCTGTAAGATGGCTCTCCAGGCATTGTTTCCAAGTAAAACATCCACTCCTTCGCTGTAATAGGAATAGCTTCTTATGATATCGTAGAAGTTTTCCTCCATACATGCCATGCAGCAGACAGCAATCACCGCCACCTCCATGAGATACCATTTCCCCGGGCGCTGCATTGGTATGTCTTCGTTCCAGATGCGCCTGCTCGTCATAAGAAACATCCATCCCGCCACCGCAGCAAGGCTTACCAGAAACAGGATGCTTCCCCCAGACGCACGGTACACTAACACCACCTGCACCCAGTAATTTGTCATACCCTCATACGGATCTCCCAAGGAAATCGTATCGCTCGTTGATACCGGAAGCCCGAAGATCACCTTAAAGTCCTTCGGTCCCTGCAACTGACCCGCTTCCACATATCCGCCCAGCGACTGTCCCAAAAGATTTTCCCGGTCTACATTCTGAAACGCCTTGATCAGAACGCTGCCGCTGATATTTTCGTCGTACAGCGGTGTCACTTCCAGCGCGCCCTCTTTGTCAAAGGATAAGCATACGATGTCCGTATAATACTGCTTTATCTTCTCCGTCACAGTTCCATCCGCGCATGTCTCGAGCGGCTGATCCGTATTTTTCACGCAGTCAGCACTGCTTTTGTATACACAGTAATCGATGTTCCAGCTGTCACTCTCAAACTGGCTTTTCCATTCGTCAAGCGTAGAGGTTACCGTGTCCTTTACATACTGGTAATCTTCATCATCCGTCGGCAGATTCAAAAACAGTCCGCCTGCATCTGCCTGCCCGCTCCGCTCCATCTGCTCTACATACAGGACATAGCTGCCCTGATAGAGTGTCTGTACCGTATCGTTGTCCACGCTGTCCGAGGACTCGCGCATCATCTCCGCTTTCTGCTGCTCTTTCTGTCTCTCAGCCGTCCGGTACACCACCGGGAAAAAACACATGGTAATGATCGTGATAAAAATGATTCCCGCGATCGCTATGATAATCCGCTTGCTGCTGTTTACGGCATTGCTGTTGTTGCTGCTGTTGCCGGCACCGTTATTTCTGCTGGCACCACTGTTGCTGCTGGCATCGTTATTTGCGCTGACATTGTTATTGCCGGCACCGTTGTTTCTATTGTTGTTTTTCAATTTTATATCCAACACCCCACACCACCTTTAAGTATTTTGGATCTTTCGGATTGATCTCAATCTTGTCCCGGATATTTCTCACATGCACCATAATCGTATCGGTATTGATCGCCTTTTCATTCCACACGCGCTCATAGATCTCGTCCGCCGAATATACACGCCCCGGTGTCCGGATTAAGAGCGCAAGTATCTTGAACTCAATCGGCGTCATCTTCACCGGTTTTCCATCCACAAACACCTCCACGGTGTCCTCATTCAGTTCCAGTCCTCCGATCACATGAATCCGATCATTCTTTTCCTCCTTCGGACTCCTGTTTGCAAACTGCGTATACCGGCGGAGCTGGGAATTGACGCGCGCCATCAGTTCCAACGGTGTAAACGGCTTGGTCACATAATCATCCGCCCCGATATTTAACCCGATCACCTTGTCGGTCTCCTCTGACTTCGCCGAGAGCATAATGACCGGAAAGTCATATTTTTCCCGCAGCTTCATGGTCATTGTAACGCCGTCCATGCGCGGCATCATGATGTCGACGATCGCCAGCGAGATCTTCTCCCGCTCCATCACCTCAAGTCCTTCCACGCCGTCTGCCGCCTTGAATACGTTGTAATTCTGACTCTTTAAAAAGATTTCAATTCCGTCCCTGATTTCTTTATCATCCTCAACAATTAAAATGTTATATTGTTCCATTTTTCCGCTCCTGCTCTTGTTCTCTTTTCTGCTATCATAACACATCCGCCGCAGAATCACACGCCTCCCCGTGCATTGATTACATTTTACCTGATCTGCCGCAAAATTCCCCGCAGAAATACCCGAAAAATTTCTAAAGAATTATTTAGAATTATTATCTTGACAACTGCCACTTCGTAGTGTATAGTAGTACAAGTGCTGAGGCAACTCACACAGATGCTGCTGTGGCTCAGTCGGTAGAGCGTCGCATTGGTAGTGCGGAGGTCACGGGTCCGATTCCCGTCAGCAGCTTCATTGAGAAGAAGCGCAAATCCTTGAATGAAAGGGTTTGCGCTTTTTTGTGCTATGGTGTTACAGTGTTACGGTATTATGACAAATGTATTGTGATGGAAGTCTGGATGAGGGGGAATATACGGTTGAGGCGTTAATGCTATCTCGTGTCCAAGGGGGAAGTAGAAAAACTTTTCTCGTCCTGCGGGTCTCAGCGATACTTTTTCTATTCTGGGACCCAATTTTTGCTTCTATGCGGGTCTGGTTCGCACTTTTTCTCGTCTCAGACCCGGGTTGCTCTTTCCTTCCGGCATTATGTCAACCTTTTTCCATTCTTTCCGGGTCTGGCACGCACTTTTTCTGCTCTGGGACCCAATTTTTGCTTCTATACGGGTCTGGTTCGCACTTTTTCTCTTCTCAGACCCGGGGTGTTCTTCTCTTCTGGCATTATGTCAACCTTTTTCCATTCTCTACGGGTCTGGCACGCGATTTTTCTCCTCTGGAACTTCGCCTTTTCCTTCTATCAGCCCCGGATTCCAATTTGTTTGACGATTCTTCACACATTTTTCAACACTGCTTCATACCTTTTTCACATTTATCCGGTATCTTAATCATTGTCAAGAGGAAATCCCCATTGACACAATTTCTTTTTCATAATATGGCCGGTAAGTACCCCACATCTTACCGACTTCTCCTTCTTTTTATAAAATGATAAACGTACAAAACGCCTCACCATCCGGTGAGGCGTTTTGCGTATTCCTGTTGAATACCCAGATTCTGTCAACTTCTCCTTTACTACATGCGATTCATCATCTTAATGTGTGACTTGAACAGGGAATAATATTTCATTCCCTTGTCTTTGCCATAGTGCCCCTGCAATGCTGCGCGGAGAGAATTGAGATTCTTTCGCTTTCCGTTTGCCTGATAGAGGAATCCCGAAAAATCTTCCGGCGGTTCCTTTGCATATTCACTGTGGTCAAAAACCATTTTGCAGTACATGTCAAACTTTTCTTTTAAGCCATAAGCCGGAAGTTCTGACCAGTAAGACGCATACTCTGCATTCGTCTTCAGTTCCTGATACAGCCGCTTGCCTTCTTCCTCGCCGAGAAGCGCAACCAGTGCATTGTGAAAATCCACCAGATTTTCCTTGCTGATGCAGGCACACAATGTCTTTAAAATTGCTCTCTCTGCATTCAGATCCAGTCCAAACTTTACTGGCGCTTCGCTCTGGTCCGTAGCATTTGACACACTCTGTGGATTCCCTGACATTTCTTCTTTCAAATCCATCATTGCTGTCATTTGTCCGGATTGTTCCTCCGTCAGATCCGGCTTCTCATTCCCTGCGTTCTGCGTCTTTGCTTTGTCACTCTTCTGTGACTTTTCCGAACGATCCGGTTCTGACATACGCTCAGACTTTTCTGCTCTGACTGCTTTCGCTGACTTTCTTGACCGTTTTGCCCTGCCGGTCTTCTCTGCCGGCTCAGCCTTCCCGGATTCCTCTGCCAGCCCAGCGTTTTCTTCCGGTTCCGACTTCCCGGATATCTCTGCATCCTCAGCCTTTCCGGTCACTTCTGCCTTCCCGGATTCCTCTGCATTTCCAGCCTTTCCGGACGCTTCCGGATTCCCGGATTCTCCTGCCTTACCGCCGGCTTTCGACGGTTCTGACTTCTTGGATGACCCTGGCTTCTTTGACTGCTCTCTGCCACGCTTTGCTTCCGCTTCCGGGCCAATCTCCCGAACCTGCTCTGCTTCCGCTTCCTGGCCAGTCTCCCGAACCTGCTCTGCTTCCGCTTCCGGTCCGGTCTCCCGAATCCGCTCTGCTTCTGCTTCCTGGCCAGTCTCCCGAACCTGCTCTGCTTCCGCTTCCGCTCCAGCCGCTCTGCTCTGTTCCTGTTCCGGCTCTGCTGCCGCCTCGGATTCCTTTGCCACGCGCTGCTTTTTCTCTGTCAGCATTCTGTGGCATTCCTTTCCGCTCAAACGGCTCACCGGCATTTTCCGCGCTGACCAGTAGCGCACCGCAGCGTCAAATCCCGTATCATTTGATACAATGACATACTCCCTGGCCGCGTTCTGGCTCAGGCGATAGCCAAGCTCCGATACCAACTGGAAATCCAGCGCATTGCTTCCCTCAAAACACTTAATAAAGTCTGCTTCCTTTTCCGTCTCCTTGAGCATCCTCACATTTTCATAATTCATATGTGGGCTCTTTGTCGTATAAAATACAAGAACCTCGTCATCTTCCTGCGAGGATACCAGAAGCGGCACCCATATATCTCCTACATTCTCACTGTCAACCAAATAAATTTTTCCCATTCATTCTCCTGCTGACAGAATCCTTTTTTATTGTACCACATTCCGCATTTATACTGCAATGTTGTTTTTCCGCTGACGCTTCTTCACTTTCCCGTGTTCTGTTTTTATAAAATATCGATGTACTCACCCGCAAGCGCCTTGTTCATGCTGCGCACTGCACAGAATTTTCCGCACATGGAACAGGTGTCCTCGTGCTCCGGTTTGCGGTCCTCGCGGATTTGTTTTGCGGTCTCGGGATCAATCGCACATTCCCACTGTGCATCCCAGTCCAGCACACGGCGTGCGTCTGCCATCTTGTCGTCGATCTCTCTTGCGCCCCGCACGCCCTTGGCAATGTCTGCCGCATGCGCCGCAATTTTCGATGCAATGATACCCTGCTTGACATCCTCCACATTCGGAAGCGCCAGATGCTCCGCCGGTGTCACATAGCACAAAAATGCAGCTCCGTTCTGCGCGGCGATCGCTCCTCCGATCGCGGAAGTGATATGGTCGTACCCCGGCGCAATGTCCGTTACAAGCGGTCCCAGTACATAAAACGGTGCTCCCATGCAGATCGTCTGCTGAATCTTCATATTCGCTGCAATCTGATCCATCGGCATGTGCCCCGGTCCCTCTACCATGACCTGCACATCTCTTGCCCAGGCACGCTTTGTAAGTTCTCCCAGCCGCACCAGTTCCTCAATCTGACACACATCGGACGCATCCGCCAGACAGCCCGGTCTGCAGGCATCGCCCAGAGAGATCGTCACATCATGCTCCCGGCAGATCTCAAGAATCTCATCGTAGTACTCGTAAAACGGATTCTCCTCTCCGGTCATACACATCCACGCAAACACCAGTGAACCGCCTCTGGATACAATATTCATTTTTCTCTTGTGCTTCCTGATCTGCTCGATCGTCTTGCGCGTGATTCCGCAGTGCAGCGTCACAAAATCCACGCCATCCTCGGCATGCAGGCGTACCACATCAATAAAATCCTTTGCGGTCAGTGTCGCAAGATCCCTCTGATAGTGAATTACAGAATCATATACCGGCACGGTTCCGATCATAGCCGGACATTCCGCCGTCAGTTTTCTCCGGAACGGAATGGTGTTCCCGTGCGAGGAGAGATCCATGATCGCATGCGCTCCCATGTCAACTGCCGCCATCACTTTTTCCATCTCCACATCATAATCCTTACAGTCTCTGGAGATTCCGAGATTTACATTTATCTTCGTCCGCAGCATCGAGCCGACACCCTCCGGGTCAATGCATTTGTGATGCCTGTTCGCGCAGATGACCACCTTTCCCTCCGCAACGAGCGGCATCAGCTCCTCTGTGGTCATGCGCTCCTTCGCCGCAACCTTCTTTAACTCCTCTGTCACAATTCCCTTGCGTGCTGCTTCCATCTGTGTTGCATACTGTTCCATATTTTTCTGCTCCATTTCTGCAGAGGGTGTACGAAAAAAATCCGGCGTCGCAGTGACGCCGGATTCCACAAACTATCTGATCCATCATTCGCTCCCTACGACAGTATTAACTGACAGGTTCCAAGAGTCAGGTTTTAACCTTCTCAACCGTTTGCGCATGCGCACAGTCCCTCTGCGATATATTCTTTTTCCTCTAACACCTTATCTCAATTCTATGCTTCTGTCAATCTCCCTTTCCTCAGAACTGCTCTTTTCCATAACAAAAAAAGAACAGCCATCACTGGCTGCCCTTTTAGGAGAAGGTATTTTTACTATGGGGTATAGCAAAAACTATATATAATGTATTGGGGGGTTTTTACGGTTATTATAGTACCATGACTGCGCAAAGAAGTGTGCACAAACTTCACAAAACTTCTATTTCATTTCTATACATTTTATACAGTACCTTAGGACTAGTTCTTTTGTTTCCGCAAAATTTTGCATAACCGGTTGTTCATTTCCCGCTCTTTTTTGCAAAATGTCCTTTTTGCCTTCTCTCTATCTCTGCCGGATCTTTCCCTTGATACGCGAGAGAGCATTGTCGATTGTCTTAGGACTTTTCCCGAGTTCCTCCGCTATCTGGCAGTAGTTTTTTCCTTCCAGATATGCGTCTAAAACCTGGCGCTCGAGCGCGCTTAACTGTTCCCGCAGCTGCTCCCAGAAAGCGGTAAAATTCTCCTGCTCGATCACGAGCTGTTCCGGATCGTCCATCTGGTCGGTGAGAAGCGTCTCCGCCAGGGATTTTCCCTCCTCCGTGGTCTGGGAATAAAAAGACACATACGTGTTCAGGGGGACATGTTTTTTCCGGTTGGACGCCTCCACCGCGCTGTAGAGCTGTCGGTTGATGCACAGCTCCGCAAAATGGAAAAAGGATGCCTCCCTGTCAGACCGGTAATCCCGGATCGCCTTAAACAATCCGATCATCCCCTCCTGAATCAGATCATCCGTATCTCCGCCAATCAAAAACATTGCATTTGCCTTGCGAAGCACCAACGGCTTGTACTTTTCAAGGATATAATCCATGATCCGCTCGTCGCCCCCGCGCAGTTTCTGGATGAGTTCTTCATCCGCCAGCTTCTGATATTCGTCCACGTCTTCCTCCGTCTTCCCTCTCTGCTCTGCCCTGCCACGCCGCCTGAACTTTCCGCGCACGGCTGCGCTGCCTGAACTTTCCGCGCCCGGCTGTATTTTCCGCAGCATAAAAATCTGTCCGCCTATGCCTGCTTTGTCATCTTACATCATCCGCTGTCTGACGATCTCATAAGCAAGCACACCGGCTGCCACGGAAGCATTCAGAGAATCAATGTCACCCTTCATCGGAATGGAAGCCACATAATCACAGTTTTCGCGCACCAGCTTGCTGACACCCTCGCCCTCGCTTCCGATTACAAGACCGATCGGTCCCTTCAGATCCAGGTCATACATCTGCGTGCCGCCCATATCCGCGCAGACAAACCAGATGCCCTGCTCCTTTAACTCCTTGATCGTCGCCGTGAGATTCGTCACCTTGGCAACCGGCGTATAGTTTAGCGCGCCGGCGGACGTCTTTGCCACAGTCGCGGTCAGTCCCACCGCCCTGCGCTTTGGAATAATGACCCCGTGTGCTCCGCAGAGGTTCGCGGTACGGATGATCGCCCCGAGATTGTGCGGGTCCTCAATATTATCCAGCAGAAAAAGGAACGGCGGCTCTCCCTTTTCTCTTGCGATCTCCAGAATGTTGTCCACTTCCGCATATTCATACGCTGCCGCCACCGCGATCACACCCTGGTGTTTCTTCGTCTCCGAGAGCTGATCCAGACGTTCTTTTTCCACAAAATGAATAATGGTATCATGCTTTTTTGCCTCTCTTACGATCGTGCGCACCGGTCCGTCCTGACAGCCGTCCAGCACAAAAAGCTTGTCGATCGTCTTGCCGGAACGAAACGCCTCAAGCACAGCATTGCGTCCCTCTATTTTTAATTCCTCGTATCCCATGTATTCTCCTTTTCTCTCTGCTTCCGGCAGACTCTTTCTGCTGCCTGCAGCATCCTCTGCCTATGGCAGACGCTCTATATTTCCGCCTTCTGCTTCCTCTGCCTACGGCAGACGCTCTATAGCTTCAAATGCAGCCCGTCCACACCGGTCTTTACCAGTTCCACCAGGCGCTCAAACTCATCCTGCAAGTACAGCCATCCCATCAGCGCCTCAAACCCGGTGGCCTTGCGGTAGTCGGACATCGTCGCATTCTTTGCCATCGTCGGCGACTTGGCATTTCTGCCGCGCCGGTAAATGTCCGCTTCCTCCTCTGTCAGAAGCGGCAGAAGCACCTCCATCATCTCGGCCTGCGTGTGCGCCTTGACAATCTGGCTGGTCCGTTTGTGCAGTTCTCCCGCTCTGGTATTTCCTTTTCCCACGACAACAGAACGGATGACGAGATCATAGATCCCGTCACCGATATAAGCCAGTGTCAGCGGTGAGTAGGTGCGGATATCGACTTCCGCAATCCCGAACTGTCCCTTAATATAAGAATCGATTCCTCTTCCCATACCAGCTTCCTCTCCGACTCACGCTTTATGCCAGATCACACCCTCGCGTGTGTCCTTTAACACAATTCCTTTTGCCAGAAGATCATCCCGGATCGCGTCCGCCTTTGCAAAATCCTTCTCTTTCTTGGCAGCTTTGCGCTCCTCGATCTTCTCTAAAATATATGCCTCAAGCTCTGCATCCACCTCTGTGTCTTCCGCCGGATTCTCCACCTTCGCCGTCGTCAGGTTCAAGGAGAGCACGCGGTCAAAATCCTCCGCCAGCGCACGCTTGGTTGCATCGTTTAAGGTATCATCCTTGAGCAGGTCATAGACGATTGTAATCGCCATGGAAGTGTTCAGGTCATTGGAAATGGCATCACAGAATTTTTCCTTGTACTCTGCAAATTTACCCTCATCCACTGTGCCGTCCGCCTTCAGATCCGCGATTCTCTTCACAAGCTTTTTGTAGGCAACGCTCATGTTGTCCAGCACCTCGTAGGAAAACTCAAGCGGCTTTCTGTAGTGGGACTGCAGGCAGAACATACGGTACACGATCGGATCGTATCCTTTTTCCTGCAGAAGCGACACCGTAAGGAAATCCCCCTTCGACTTGCTCATCTTGCCCGACTTGTCGTTCAGGTGGTTCACATGAAACCAGTAACCGCACCACTTGTGTCCCAGATAGCTCTCGGACTGTGCGATCTCGTTGGTGTGATGCGGAAAAATATTGTCCACGCCGCCGCAGTGGATATCCATATATTCACCCAGATGCTTGATGCTGATGCAGGAGCACTCGATATGCCATCCCGGGTATCCCACGCCCCACGGACTATCCCATTTGAGCGCCTGATCCTCGAATTTGGACTTTGTAAACCACAGGACGAAATCATTTTTGTTCCGCTTATTGACGTCCTCCTCCACATCGTCGCGCACACCGACTAACAGCTCTTTCTCGCTCTGGGAAGAAAAAACATAATAGTCGTCCAGCCTGGAAGTGTCAAAATAGACATTTCCGCCTGCCACATAAGCGTAGCCCTTCTCCAGCAGCACCTCGATCATGTGAATAAACTCCGGGATGCAGTTGGTTGCCGGCTCCACAACGTCCGGACGCTTGATATTTAACTTTTTGCAGTCATCGAAAAACGCGTCCGTGTAAAACTTCGCAATCTCCATCACCGTCTTGTGCTCGCGCTTCGCACCTTTTAACATCTTATCCTCACCGGTATCCGCATCGGAGGAAAGGTGTCCCACGTCCGTGATATTCATGACACGTTTTACATCGTAGCCCACATAACGCAGTGCTTTTTCCAGCACGTCCTCCATGATGTAGCTGCGCAGATTGCCGATATGCGCGTAATGATATACCGTCGGTCCGCAGGTATACATGGCAATCTTTCCATCCTCATGCGGAATCACCGTATCAATATTTCTTGTCAGTGTATTGTAAAATTTGAACTTATTCTCCACTTTGGTATTCTCCGTTTCTTTTTATTCTTATTATTCCTGTGACGCTCCGGCTCCCGCGCTCAAAATTCGCACTTCTTTCTCCAGATCCAGCACACGGTTCACCAGTTCAGCATTCTCATGCTGCAGCACGGTGATATCTTCCTTCACAGGGTCCGGAAGGTGCACCTGATCCATGTCATCCTGCGGCGTCCTGATATTGTCACGCTTTACAACGCGTCCCGGCACTCCGACCACGGTGCAGTTCGGCGGCACTTCCTCGATGACGACGCTTCCGGCACCGATCTTGGAATTATCCCCGACTGTAAAAGAACCGATAATCTTCGCCCCGGCACTGATCATGACATTGTTTCCGATCGTCGGATGGCGCTTTCCGGTCTCCTTGCCGGTACCACCAAGTGTTACGCCCTGATACAGCGTCACGTTATCTCCGATGATCGACGTCTCGCCGATGATGACACCGCTTCCGTGATCGATAAAAAATCCCTTGCCAATCGTCGCTCCCGGATGGATCTCAATGCCTGTTTTTCTGGCTGCGCGCTGCGAAATAAACCGCGCCCAGAAATAATGCCCTTTGAGATAAAGCTTATGCGCCCTTCTGTAGCTTAGCATAACATGAAATGTCGGATAAAGCAAAACTTCCATCGGACTTTTAATCGCCGGATCGCGTTCCTTGATTACCTGAAACTCTTCCTTCATATACCTTAGGATACCCATCTCTTCCCATTCCTTTCCACATACAAACCAGAACAAAGTTTCCTATTACAAAAAAAAGGATCATCCGTCTCCTAGAGACGAAATGATCCGCGGTTCCACTCTACTAAAATCATATGATTTCACTTGACGCATGTAACGTATGCCAGACGTACCCGGCTACGGCATCCCTGCATCCTGCGGTGCAGATGACTCTCGCCGGATCAGCTCACGGAGGCACTTGGGGACTCTCTCTTCCAAGACTGCTTTCAGCCGGTGACAGTCTCTCTCTGACGAATGTCCGAATCCTTACTCTTTCCGATCTTCGCTTTTCCAATTCATCTTTTTATCGGCAGAAGATACCTCTCCTGCCTACTATAGTTTATGCACTTCCTGTGTTTTTGTCAATCTTTTTTCACTGCATGTTTCGTCTGCAGCCGCCTGAATTCTTCTTAGCTCATTGTACGCTTCGTCCGCAGCCGCCGCAGCCCGCGCAGCCCGCCGCAGAGTCCGCCACAGTAAAACTTCCCTCATAAAAACTGGAAAGCGCGCAGATCGCCTGTGAGGAAATCCCTTCCTCCGTTCCGGTGAAGCCAAGTCCCTCCTCCGTGGTCGCCTTGACATTGACCTGATCCGTGCTGATGCCGAGCGCTCCCGCGATGTTTTCCTCCATCTGCGGGATATGCGGGCGCATCTTCGGCTTCTGCGCAATGATCGTGGCGTCAATGTTCTCCACCACGTAACCCCTCTCCCGGATCAGCTCCGCCACATGGGAGAGCAGCTTCATACTGGAAATTCCTTTATACTGCGGATCAG
>UMIT01023181.1_pt1 | contig 13191 bp, 8 predicted proteins | sample 1965911 | NCBI WGS metagenome assembly UMIT01 (sample SAMEA4836131, study PRJEB28245) | human gut metagenome | biome: gut microbiome; material: fecal sample | place: Denmark | collected 2008 | reverse complement strand
GCGAGCCGCATTCACGCCAATCTGACGTTCAATTTCGAGGACGCGACCAGAAGGTCAGCGCCCTCTCATTTCGCGTCACCTTGGCGCAAATGCGGCTCGCTCGCTGTCGTATGTCTATCCTGCGACGCCTCGATTCTTGCGGCGGCAGATACCTAATCCCCTACGCCTGGCGGTAATGGTCAAAGAAATCGGCGAGGTCTTCGAGGGACTCTTTGAGCACTTCCATGCGCGGCAGGTACACGATGCGGAAGTGGTCGGGCTCAGCCCAGTTGAAGCCGCCGCCGCGCGTGATCAGGATCTTCTTCTCGTGCAGCAGATCGAGGGCAAACTGCTCGTCATCGGTGATGTTGAACTTCTTCACATCCATCTTGGGGAAGATATAGAACGCCGCGCGCGGCTTGACCACCGAGATGCCGTCAATCTTGTTGAGCGCCTCATACACAAAGTTGCGCTGCTCGTAGACACGACCGCCGGGGCGGATGTAGTCGTTAACCGACTGATGGCCGCCGAGCGCCGTCTGGACAATCGACTGAGCCGGCACGTTGGAGCACAGGCGCATGTTAGAGAGCATGTTAATGCCCATGATGAAGTCGCTCATGCAGCGCTGGTTGCCCGAAAGCACCATCCAGCCAATACGATAGCCCGCGATCATGTGCGACTTGGAAAGGCCGCTAAAGGTGACGCAGGGCAGATCGGGAGCGAGTGAGGCAATCGAGACGTGCTCGTAGCCGTCCATGCACAGGCGGTCGTAGATCTCATCGGCAAAGATCATCAGCTGATGCCTGCGTGCAATCTCGACGATGCCCTCGAGCACCTCGCGCGGATAGACAGAGCCCGTGGGGTTGTTGGGGTTGATGATGACGAGGGCCTTGGTCGCGCTCGTGATCTTGGACTCCATATCCTCCAGGTCAGGATACCAATCGGCCTGCTCATCACACAGATAGTGCACGGGATGTCCACCGGCAAGGGTCGCGCACGCCGTCCAGAGCGGATAGTCGGGGCTGGGAATCAGGATCTCGTCATCGTTATCGAGCAGTGCGTTCATCGAAAGCTGAATGAGCTCGGACACGCCGTTGCCCGTGTAGATGTGCTCCATCTGAACATTGGGCAGCCCCTTGATCTGCGAGTACTGCATGATCGCCTTGCGCGCAGAGAACAGACCGCGCGAGTTGGAATAGCCTTCGCAGTCGGGCAGTTGCTGGCGCATGTCCTTAATGACCTCATCGGGCGTGCGGAAACCGAAGGGTGCCGGATTGCCGATGTTGAGCTTGAGGATGCGCTCGCCTTCGTCCTCCATACGAGCAGCCTCGTCGACGACGGGGCCGCGCACGTCATACAGAACGTTATCGAGCTTGGTGGATTTAGAAAAAGTACGCATGGTGGTGCTCCTTGCAATTTGAGCTGAGGGATGGGGTTCGGGCTTGGAATCGTTGCGAGGCGATGATGTCTCGCCTTGACCGGCGTCGCCGGCGAGCAGCCAGGTAACATCGACCTCCAAAATGCGGGCGAGCAGCTCTGCCACATCGCGCCGCGGGATCGTCTTGCCGCTCACATATTGGCTCATCTGACTCTTGCCGAGTTTTTTGCCGAGCATCTCCGATGCGCGGATTACGTCCGACTGGCGAACGTCGCGATCGGACATAGTCTGTCGTAGGCGATCGCTAAACGTCTCTTGGGCCACTAGAACCTCCTTGCTGGCAAAGTTCAATTTATAGAACACGAATTGAACCATGGTTCAATTTAGCAAGCAGTATAACGCGGCACCTCATTCGAAAGTTCAATTTCATAAGAAAATGTACCGGACTCCGAGATTTACCCAAAGCGGATAATGGCGTGTACACGTTTAGAGGTATTCGAGGAAACGGGCGGCAGCAAGCGAAACATCGGCCGTTCGATATATGGCGTTGATCTGCCGATGGGGATGTCCCTCGAGCGAACGCACGGCAACATCGAACTGACAACGGCGCAAGATGAGCGCGGGAAGAATGCTCACGCCCAGACCGTCCTCGACCATAGCCATAATCGCATAATCATCCCAGGTCGACAGCTTGGAGCACACCGTCAGCCCTGCCCGACGGAACAGCGGCGTAATCTCGTCATCGGTGCCGCGTTCTAGCAGAATAAACTGCTCGTTGGCTAAATCGGCAAGAGAAACGACCTCCGCCGTGGCAAGTGAGGAGTCCGCTGGCACCACGGCCATCAGCTCGTCTTGCACCAACGGCCGCGATGTCATGCCATTTTCTCGTGGCTCACGCGGGATAAAGCCCAGATCGCAGCGGCCCTCTGACACCCATTGTTCAATCTCTGAGTAATCGCCCATCAGCAGCTCATAATCGACGTCCGGATGATCGGCACGAAAGCGCGCAATCACCGGCGGCAGCACGTGGGTCGCCACGCTCGAAAACGTACCGATGCAGATTTTGCCGCGCATGAGCCCGCGCATCTCATCCACCCGTCGCTGCAAGCGAGTGAATTCCTCGCAGAGCGCCTCGACAGCCGGCATAACTTGCCGCCCGTCGGCAGAAAGCACTACGCCCTCGCGACTGCGGTCGAGCACCTTAAAGCCCCAATCGGCCTCAAGATCGGCCACCATACGGCTCACGCCCGATTGCGAATAGCTCAGGCGCTCGGCAGCACGCGTAAAGCTTCCGGCGCGCACCGTCTCCAGCAGCACCTGCATCTTTTGAATATTCGTTTCCACGGCACCCATCCGCCTTTGCATGAGTTTTTGTCATGTTTGCCATGTATTATATTCGCTTTTCTTCTAAAGCCCGTTCACCCATAGTGAACATGCTCGGATATAGAGGGGATGTCAGCGCATGAACAACGGACTGTTTACGTACTTAGCAGCATTGCTATTGTTTGGCTCCAACGGCATCATCGCCGCCGCCATCGCGCTGCCGAGCTCCGATATTGTGCTACTACGCACGTTTTTGGGCGCCATCTCGCTTGTCACCATCCTCGCCATCACCCAACGCCATAAACTGCAGGCGCCATCTCGTCCCCGCGAAGCCGCAACACTCCTTCTCTCGGGAACCGCGCTGGGTGCCAGCTGGATTTTTCTGTTCCGTGCCTACCAGACGATCGGCGTCGGCGTATCCTCGCTGCTGTACTACTGCGGCCCCATCATTGTCATGGCGCTCTCCCCGCTCATCTTTGGCGAAAAGCTGACCGGCGGCAAAATCGCCGGCTTTATCGCTGTTGCTTGCGGTGCTTTTCTCATTGCAGCGCAAGGTCTAGGCGGCAATATGCCCATTGCTGGTATCGCCTGCGGCATCGCCTCGGCATTTTGCTATGCGCTGATGGTCATCGCGAGCAAGGGTGCGCCACACATCGAAGGCCTCGAAAACTCCACGCTCCAGGCGAGCGCCGCCTTTGTGACCGCACTGGCCCTCACGCTCATCACGCAGGGCGCCCCCTCATTCCTGTCCCCCGACATCGCCGCAGGCATCGATTGGCGCGCCGTCGCTATGCTCGGCGTCGTCAACACCGGCATCGGTTGCCTGCTCTACTTTAGCGCCGTCGCCAAACTGCCCGTGCAGACCGTCGCCGTCGTCGGCTACCTCGAGCCGCTTTCGGCCGTCGTGTTCTCCGCCGTCCTTTTAGGCGAAGCCATAACACCGATCCGCCTGATGGGCGCCGCACTTATCATCGGCGGCGCGATTTTTTGCGAACTCGCCGGCAAACGCACAAACGCCAAGGCTGGCATAGCCCAGACAGCACATGCTTAAAAGCCCCTGTTTTGAAATGCTACCTACGTACATAAATAATCCCCAGCTGGGGATTATTGTCTAAAATAACCCGATGTGCCAAACTGCTCTTGTATGTATAAAGACGGCATAAAGTTTTTTGTCCTAGACAGATAACCGGATGTCTAAGGGAGTCCTCGTGGCACACAATAAACTGGAGGCAAACCTCCAAGACCAGCGCGGGCAAGGCGGGCACAGAGCCATCCCCCTCTCCGCTGGCATGCTGCTCGTAACGCTCGGCGTCGTCTATGGTGACATCGGCACGAGCCCCATGTACACCATGAAATCAATCGTCGCCAACAACGGCGGCATCGGTACCGTCAGCGAGGACATGATCCTGGGCGCGCTTTCGCTCGTCATCTGGACTATGACGCTCGTGACCACGGTCAAGTACGTGGTAATCGCCATGAAGGCAGACAACCACAACGAAGGCGGCATCTTCGCCCTGTTCAGTCTCGTGCGCAAGGTGGCACCGTGGCTGATTCTCCCCGCCATGATCGGCGGTGCGGCGCTGCTCGCCGACGGCATCCTCACCCCCGCTGTCACGGTCACCACAGCCATCGAGGGTCTGCGCACCATCGAGTGGGGCCACGCGCTTTTGGGCGACGGTCAGACCAATGTGATCATCATCACCATCATCATTATCTGCGGCCTGTTTGCCATGCAGCGCGCCGGCACCTCGTCAATCGGTAAGCTGTTCGGTCCGCTCATGACGCTGTGGTTCCTGTTCCTGGCAGGCGCCGGTCTGTTCAACATGCTCGGCAACCTGTCCATCCTGCGCGCGCTCAACCCCATCCGCGGCATCATGTTCCTGTTCTCGCCCATCAACCACTCGGGCATCATGGTGCTCGGCTTCGTCTTCCTGTCGACGACCGGCGCCGAGGCGCTCTATTCAGACATGGGCCACGTAGGCAAGGCCAACATCTACGCATCCTGGCCGTTTGTTAAGGCGGCGCTAATCCTTAACTACCTGGGTCAGGGCGCTTGGCTGCTCGCCAACAATTCCAATCCCCAGATGCTCGCGATGGATATCGTCAACCCGTTCTATATGATGCTTCCCGAGCCCCTGCGCCCCTTTGCCATCGTGCTTTCGGCCGTGGCGGCCATCATTGCCTCGCAGGCGCTCATCACCGGCTCGTTCTCGCTGGTATCCGAGGCCACGCGCCTCAACCTTATGCCGCATCTGCGCATCCACTACCCCAGCGACACCAAGGGCCAGCTCTATATTCCGCTCGTCAACAACATCATGTGGGTCGGCTGCATCTTCATCGTGCTGCTGTTCCAAAACTCCGAGCGCATGGAGAGCGCCTACGGCCTCGCCATTACCGTGACCATGCTCATGACCACGACGCTTTTGACGAGCTATATCGCTGGCATTCTCAAGCACAAGCTGGGCGCCTGCGTCTTCGCCCTGCTCTTCGGTGCCATTGAGCTGTGCTTCTTCGCCTCGTGCCTCACCATGTTCTTTGACGGCGGCTATGTGATGATCTTCCTGGCCGCACTGCTGTTTGGCCTTATGTATGTGTGGCGTCGCGGCACCGCCATCGAGCGCACGCAGACGATCCTGCTGCCCGTCTCCAAGTACATCGACCAGCTCAACCGCCTGCGCAATGACGAGACCTACCCCGTGCTCGCCGACAACCTGGTGTTCCTCACCAACAGCCCCGATCCGCTCACGCTCGACCGCGACGTGCTCTATTCCATCCTGGACAAGCACCCCAAGCGCGCCAAGGCATATTGGTTCATTAACGTGCACGTTACCGACGAACCCTATACGCACGAGTATTCCGTCGAGACCTTTGGAACGGACTTTTTGTTCCGCGTGCGCCTGGACCTGGGCTTTAAGGTCAACCAGCGCGTTAATGCCTACCTGCGCCAGATCGTTGGCGACTTGATGGCATCGGGTGAGCTGCCGCCGCAGCATCACACCTACTCCATCTACGAGACACGCGGCAACGTAGGCGACTTCCGTTTTTGCATGCTGCGCAAGATGCTTGCCCCCGAAACGGACATCAACCGCAACGACCATCGCGTCATGGCCATCAAGTACGCCGTCCGCCGCGCCTGCGGAAGCCCGGCGCGTTGGTACGGTCTTGAGAACTCGGCCATCATCATCGAGTACGTGCCGCTGTTTGCCCGCATGCGCCCGGCCGTTAAGCTCGTGCGCACCCAGGTGCCGCTCGAGGTTCAGATCGAAGAAGCCGAGGAAATGGAAGTCGATATCTTCTCGGACGACTTGGTCAACGGCAACGAGGCCGGTAGGGACATGAACGTCGATCCCACCGAGCTGCTCGAGAGCGTCGCCGATACACCCGAACAGCAACAGCTCGACGGCCTCGAGAGTGAACAACTCAACGACGCCAACTTCTAGCAACGTCACAAATCAACGACAGCGGCCCTGCACCTCACGGGAGATGCAGGGCCGCTTTGCATTGCGGTAAAGCTATCGGCTACGAACGGCGCGGCTCGGGAACCACGAGCCTATCGGGGCTCGCGCCCTCAGCATCCATCAGGCTCACGTAGCGAATCGACGGATCATCATACATCGCGTAGTAATAATTGCCCGTGTGCGCGCTAAAGCATCCGGTGTAGATAGTCTTCTCGAACTTGCCATCGCCCATCCTGGACGCTCCCTCGATCATCACCACGCCCTCGAGCGAGCGGAACATGCGAACGACGTTTTCGGTCTCGCTCTCCTTTTGCGGGTAATTGGCATTGAGGTACGCCGCCTTTACAAAACGGCTCGGCGAATAGCAATCGCCCGGAATGCCGCGCATGCCGGCACCGGCTCCATAGGGCTTGAGCTCGGCGCCACGCCATGTCGCCGTCTGCGGAAAATCGCTTGTGGCGGTGATATAGGTGCGCAGGTTTTCCATGTGCCACGGGAAGGTCGGCTGGTTGGCGAGGGTGTCGACCGGATCGTCGTATACATGCAGGCCGTCAGCCATCATCTCGACCACGATGCTGCGCTGGCTGTCGCCGATAATCCAATGGAGCAGTGACACGCCCAGCCCCTCTCCGGCAGATTTGGCGACAATCACCGTATCGCGCAGCGCGGCCTCGACCTCATCGACCGTCGAGAACGTCGCTGCCACCCACAGGGGGAACTCATAGGCCGCGATATTGGTCTTGCCGTCGACAGGGTCCTCGGCATACTCGGCATAACCCGGGAAATTGAGACCCGCCACGGCGAGGCCCGCATCGTTGCCGCAATCGAAGAACATAGGGTAGTTCCTGTAATCGATGCACATACCGATCACCGCGTGCGCCGCTGTCGCGTCGTCGATAAACGAATACGGAATGTGAAACCCGCGCGGCATCACGCGAACCTGTTGGCCGTAGTCAAAGCTCCAGTCGAGATTGCGGCCCAGATACATGTGGCCAGAATTATCGGTAAATCGAATACTCGTACACATAGCGCCTCCTAGCTTTACGTTCTTGCTAATTTCATTGTCTCCAAACAGAAAGGCGCTAAACACAAAAGCCCGGACATGACAACAATGTCATGCCCGGGCCAAAAGAGGCGAAGTGCGGTGCTGTGGTCACCCTAGACAAGTTTACCTTGGCAGTGGTCGATCATATGCTGGATCATTTGCGCCTCAAAGCCCGCGTAGTCGCGGCGGCACTCCTTCATCTTGCCGTCGACGATCTGGTCAAAGGCAACCTTGCACTTGATATAGCGCGTGGACTTGGTGACCTCCTCGTGCGTCAGGCAGCTCTCCTCCATCTTGCTGGCGCCCAGGCCAAACACCAGACGGGGGTTGTAGAGCACGTGGGGCTCGCCGGCGTCGTCCAGATAGACGCAAACCTTCTTGGTGACGCCAATCTGGTTGGCAGCAAGGCAGCCGGCATCGTCGAGCGACTTGATGGTATCGATCAGGTCCTGTGCGACCGACTCGTCCTCGACGGTCGCAACCTCGCAACGCTGGGACAGGATAGCCTCGTCGTGGCAAAGCTCTTTAATCATACGTTCCTCCATAGGGGTCGTTGTAACCGCTTAAGTATACGGTACCCACACATTTTCATGCGAAAAATACCGTCCGTCTGCTACAAAGCGCCGAACATCAACATGCGAGGAACAACAGCGTCGTAAAGGGGCTATAGTGGGTGAGTTCGTGTCAATCGGCCTAAACTCGGGGCCGAACAAGGAAAGGGTATGCATGGACGAACTATTTCACGTCAGCGAGCGCAAGTCCACAATCGGGACCGAACTCCGCGCCGGACTGACAACATTCCTGGCGATGGCCTACATCATCGCCGTCAACCCCGCGGTGCTCTCGGGCGCTGGCATCGATGCGGGAGCGCTCGCCTGCGCCACCTGCCTGGGCGCCGGCATCATGACCATCTGCATGGGCATCTTCGCCAACCGCCCGCTCGCCTGCGCGTCGGGCTTAGGCGTCAACGCGATGATCGCCGGAATCACCACCACCGTCTGCGGCGGTGACTGGCACGTGGCCATGAGCGTCATCTTCCTTGAGGGCGTCGTCATCTTGCTGCTCGTGCTTTGTGGCCTGCGCGAGGCCATCATGGACGCCATCCCGGTTGTCCTGCGTCACGCCATCTCGGTGGGTCTGGGCCTGTTCATCGCCATGATTGGCCTGTGCGATGCCGGCATTATCACCGCTGGCGCCGGTACACTCGTCGGTCTGGGCGACATCACCTCCCCCACCTTCATCGTCGGCATCATCTCCATCCTGGTGACGGTCGCCCTCGCCTGCCGCAACGTCCCCGGCTCGCTGCTCATCGGCATCGTCGTCGCCGTCATCGCCGGTATCCCCCTAGGTGTGACCCAGGCTCCGACCGGTATCATCGCCCCGCTCGACTTCTCGAGCATCGGTGGCCCCATCGCCGACGCCGGCGGCGTGCCCGCCATCGTCAAGGTCCTTACCGACCCCGCGCTCCTCGTCATCTCGTTCTCGCTGCTCATGAGTGACTTCTTCGACACCATGGGCACCGCGATGGCCGTGGCCAAGCAGGGCGAGTTCCTCACCGACGACGGCAACGTCGAGAATATCAAGGAGATCCTGATCGTCGACTCCGCCGCCGCTGCTGTGGGCGGTTTCATGGGCGTCTCCTCCATCACCACCTTCGTCGAGTCCACCTCTGGCGCTGCCGACGGTGGCCGCACGGGCCTCACCTCCGTCACCACCGGCGTGCTGTTCATTCTCGCCGCGTTCTTCTCCCCCATCGTCACCATCGTTTCCAGCGCCGCCACCTGCGGTGCTCTGGTCTACGTCGGCTACCTCATGATGAGCGAGGCCTCCGAGATCGACTGGTCCGACGTGTCGCAGGGTTTCCCGGCGTTTATGATTGTCGCCGGCGTGCCCTTCACCTACTCCATCTCTGCCGGCATTGGCCTGGGCTTTATCGCCTACGTGGTCGTCGCGCTCTTTAAGGGCGAAGCTTCCAAGATCAAGCCGCTCATGTGGATCGCAGCCCTCGCCTTCCTCGTCTACTTCTTCGTAGCGTAGCGGCAAAGCTGCCAAAGCAGAACACCAAAGCGCGGAGTCGCATCGAGCGGCTCCGCGCTTTTCTTTTAAAGCCAGGCAACGCACGGACGCGCGATGTTTTGCTTCCCAAGTTTTGGACATTTTGCCCTCCAAACGGCACGACCGCCGGCTACATCCTGCAGATATGCTGGGCTTAATCGCATAGGCCCTATGAGGATGGGAGTAACCATGGCCGCCTTGTTCACGACCCCCAAGCGCAATGACAAAACCTCTGGAGCCCATTTTGTCGAGCCCGACGTGCGCCGTCGCACGCTGCTCGCACACGGAAGCTGGCGCCGCGTGACACGCCGCATCGTTGTAGGCGCCGTATGCGCGCTTACGGTGAGCTCGCTGCTCATGCCGAGCGTCTCGCTCGCGGCCGAGTGGATGGACGTCGGCGGCGTCCGCCACGAAGCGGCCGCGGGGCCCGCGGGAGACGCCGCCGGCACCTGGAGCTGGGACGGTGCCGACGATATGAAGCTCAACGGCTATGACGGCGGCGCAATCAATGCTGCAGGCAAGCTCAACATTACGTACGAGGGCAAGAACACCGTGAAAACCGAGCCCGATTACACCGGAGCCGCCATCAAAGCGCAGGATGGCACTAACCAGAAAGCGGAGTTGAACATAACGAGCTCGAATAGCACGGATGAGCTCAATGTGACAGCCGAGGCCGATGCAATTAAATCCACAGGCGACCTCTCCATTTCTGGCCCAGGCACTGTGAACACCACAAGCACTACTTCCGACGGAATTGAGGCAAAGGGCAATCTTTCTATCACGGGCTCGGGCACCGTGAATGCAACGGGCGGTACCGAAGGCATCCAATCCAAGGGCAAGACCACCATCGATTCCTCTGGCACAGTGATCGCTAAAGGAAGCGAAGGTTACGGCGTCGCCGCGGGCAGTGACCTCATCATCAAAGGCGGTGGCAAGGTAGAAGCAAGCTCGATAGAAGAAGCGGCGATTTGGGCTAAAGACGGCATCAACATCTCGGGCGGCAGCCAGGTCAAGGCGAACTCCGAGGGAGATCTTGCCGTCGACACTGAGGGCAGTCTCGCGGTCACGAACGCCTCCCTTGACGCAAGCGGTGTTGAATATGGTGTCTATGCCTACAAGGGCGTTACGCTCGATCACGCGACCGTGACGGTCCGCACAAGCGCGAGCGGCGGCCAGGCCATCGCCCTCATCACTGACGGGGACGACATCGTCATCAAGAATGGTTCCATCGTGGACGCGTTCGCGGAAGGCAAATTCTCGGTTGCAATCTCTACCAGAAACCACCAGCCAAACGTCGCTGGCGGTCACATCTACATCAGCGACTCCGTTGTTAAGGCTATAGCCCGCTATGTCGAGACCGGTGGCGATGGCCCCGACTGCTACAGTACAGACCAGGATGGCGAGATCACCCCTGAGCGCAGGGGCGTGAACATCGGCGTCTTTGCTCAGACCAGCGAGGGCATTATGCCCGCGACCATCTCCATCGTCCGCAGTAAGGTCACGGCCGAGGGAGACACGGCAGCGATCTTCGCCCTTGCCATGAGCGCGGACGGCAAGGCAATCGGCACCATCGAAATCGAAGGCTCCACCATCCTGACGCCTGAAGGCGGCAAGGTCATTGGCTATCGCAACAAAGAAGAGCTCAGTGAAGGCATCATGTACGAGGCAGGCCAAACCATCGGCACGGGCAATGCCGTAGTCGACTCCCCCTATAACGAAGCTGTTGCCAAGAGCACGGTCATCGCACCGTCCGAGGAGACCAAGCCCGAGGAGAAGCCCGGCGAGACCAAGCCCAAGGGTTCCAAGTCCGAGGGCACAAAGACGATCAAGACCGTTGCAGTTGCAGCCACGGGAGCCAAGACCACCGGCAAGCTTGTGGCAACCGGCGACGCCTCGAGCGCAGCCATCGTGGCAGCCGCCCTTGCGGGAACAGCCGCCATCGCCGCAGGCGCCGTGGTGAGCCGCAAGCGCTCATAGACACTTTTTCGCACGGGACGGGTGGATCGCGGCCCTTGCCTTCCTCGTCTACTTCTTCGTAGCGTAAGGGCAAGGCTGCAAAAGCTGAACAATAAAGCGCGGAGTCGCCATGCGGCCCCGCGCTTTTCTTTTAGCGCCGGTCCCTGCGCCGGCGTGCGGCCTATTTCTCCCCCATTTTGGCCATTTTGCCCTCCAAACGGCACTACCGCCGGCAACATCCAGCAGATACGCTGAATCTAGTCGTATAGGCCCTATGAGAACGGGAGCAACCATGGCAGCCTTGTTCACGACCCCCAAACGCAATGACACTACCGCCGGAACCCATGTTGCCGAACCCGACGTTCGCCGTCGCATAGGACTCGCGCACGGCAGCTGGCGCCGCGTGACGCGCCGCATCGTCGCGGGCGCCGTGTGCGCGCTCACGGTGAGCTCGCTGCTCATGCCGAGCGTCTCGCTCGCAGCGGAATGGGTCAAGGTCGGCGGCAACAAGTACAACACCGCGGCGAGCGACGAGGCCGGTACCTGGTCGTGGGACGGCGCCGACGACTTGAAGCTCAACAACTATAACGGCGGCGAGATCCAGGCCGCAGGCAAGCTCAACGTGAATTACTCGGGAACCAACATCGTCACTGCCGAATGGATCGAAAGCATCAACGTTTCTCATGGCACTAACGAGAATGCCGAGCTCAATATCCAAGGCGACGAGGGCGGCACGCTTAGCGTGACATCTACTGAGGACGCTATCCTCTCCACGGGTAATATCAACATCGACGGAGCCGGATCCGTCAACGCCACGAGCACTGGGTTTGATGCCATCAATGCCGGAGGTGATCTCGCTATCAAAGGTTCGGGCAACGTCAACGCCACGGGTGCATCGGATGGCATCAGGGCAAACGGCAATATCACGATTGACGACAGCGGAGCCGTCACCGCCAGGGCTACCAAGGACAAGGGTATTGGAGCCGACAAGAACCTCACCATCAAGGGTGGCGGGGCGGTCGAGGCAAGCTCAGCCGATGGTGAGGCCCTTTGGAGCGGCGGCAATATCAACATCTCGGACGGCAGCCAGGTCAAGGCAAGCTCCGAGAAAGACGCTGCCGTCGAGGCCAAGGGCAGCCTCGCAGCCACAAACGCCTCCCTCAACGTAAACGGTGTTGAATATGGCGTCTATGCCCACAAGGGCATCACCCTCGATCATGCAAACGTGACGGTCCGTGCAAGTAAAGGCAGATACGGTGGCGCCAACGCCCTTTTCACCTACCAGGACGACATCGTCGTCAAGAACGGCTCCACCGTGGACGCGTTTGCGGAAGGCGAGGTTTCGGCTGCATTCTCCACCAGAAACGATCGACCCAACGAGAAGGGCGGCCACATCTACATCAGCGACTCCGTTGTCAAGGCCATAGCCCGCTATGTCGAGAACGGCGACGGCCCCATCCCCTACAGCGAAAACCAAGATGGCGAGACGAGGCGCGAACCCCAAGGCGAGAACATCGGCATCATCGCCCAGACCAGCGAGGGCGTCACACCCGCAGTCATCTCGATCATCCGCAGCAAGGTAACGGCCGAAGGAGATACAGCGGCAATCTTTGCCCGTGCCATGAGCGCTGACGGCAAGACAATCGGCACCATCAAGATTGAGAACGCCGCCATCCAGACGCCCGAAGGCGGCAAGGTCATTGACTATCGCAAGCTCCGTGACGGCATCTACGAGGCAGGCCAAGCCATCGGCACGGGCGACGCCACGGTCGACTCCCTCTATATCAAAGCAGTCGCCAAAAGTACGACCATCGCACCTCCCGAGGTAGCCAAGCCGGAAGACCCCAAGCCCGACGAGACCAAGCCCGCAGAAAGCAAGCCCGCGGAGTCCAAGCAGAACCCCAAGCCTGAGGGCTCAAAGCCGACCAAGGCCGTTGCGGCTTCAACCACGAAAGCCAAGACTACCGGCGTGCTCGCGGCAACCGGCGACACCTCGG
>UMIT01029636.1_pt1 | contig 13255 bp, 7 predicted proteins | sample 1965911 | NCBI WGS metagenome assembly UMIT01 (sample SAMEA4836131, study PRJEB28245) | human gut metagenome | biome: gut microbiome; material: fecal sample | place: Denmark | collected 2008 | reverse complement strand
GCACAGAGCCAGATGGCGCTTCATCCAGCGGGGAGACTCGCCCATGCGGATGTTGCGCACATAGTGTGCCATATAGCGAGGGCACAGGTCGGGCGCTTCCACCTTGACGGTGATGGGCGCGTCCGGCTCGCAGACAGCCTTGTAGTCCATGGCGGGCATGTGCAGGGGCTTGCCCAGGATGGCAGCGACCTCGCGGGCGATGCCCAGAACAGACTGGCAGTCCGGGCGGTTGGCGGTGATGGAGATGTCGAAGATGTAGTCATCCAGACCCACCACCGGGGCAATGTCGGTGCCGGGGACGGAATCCTCCGGCAGGATGAGCAGGCCGTAGACCTCAGAGCCCGGGAACAGGTCATCATTGAGGCCCAGCTCCTCACCGGAGCACAGCATACCGTTGGATTCCACGCCCTGCATCTTGCGGGCCTTGATCTTGATGCCGCCGGGCAGGGTGGAGCCATCCAGCGCAGCGGGCACGCAGTCGCCCAGCTTCATGTTGGCAGCACCGGTGCTGATGCGGATGTCATGGCCATAGTCGCCGCAGTCCACCACGCACTTGGTCAGGTGGGTGCCTTCCTGCTTTTCCATCTCCACGATCTTACCGACCACCACTTTGCTGATGCCGGCATCCAGCGGGATCAGCTCTTCCACTTCAAAGCCGCAGGAGAACAGCTTCTCCTCCAGCTCCTGGGCGGTAACGTCGATGTCTACGTATTCTTTTAACCAACTGAACGGTACTTTCATTGTTTGTTCTCTCCCCTCTTATTCGTGGAACTGCTTGAGGAACTGCAGGTTGTTCTCGAACATCAGACCGATGTTGTTGATGCCGTACTTCAGCATGGCGATACGCTCGATGCCGATGCCGAAAGCGAAGCCGGAGTACTCGTCCGGGTCGATGTTGCAGTTCTCCAGCACCTTGCGGTTGACAACGCCGCCGCCCAGCACCTCGATCCAGCCGGTGTGCTTGCACAGCGGGCAGCCCTTGCCGTGGCACTCAAAGCAGCTCACGTCCACCTCGACGCTGGGCTCGGTGAACGGGAAGTAAGAAGGACGCAGGCGGGTGCGGGTGTCGGCACCGAACAGCTTCTGCACGAAGGTGTTCAGTGCGCCCTGCAGGTCGCCCAGGGTGATGCCCTTGTCCACGACCAGACCTTCCATCTGGTGGAACATGGGGCTGTGGGTAGCGTCCGAGTCAGAGCGGAACACACGGCCGGGCATCAGGATCTTGATGGGCGGCTTCTGAACGTCCATGGTGCGGATCTGGCCGCCGGAAGTCTGGGTGCGCAGCAGGAACTCCTCCGACAGGTAGAAGGTGTCCTGCATGTCGCGTGCCGGGTGATCCTTGGGCACGTTCAGGCGGGTAAAGTTGTGGTCATCGTCCTCGATCTCCGGGAAGGTGCCCACCGAAAAGCCCATGCCGGAGAACACGTCGATGATCTGGTTGGTGATCAGGGTCAGCGGGTGCAGGCCGCCCATGGGGCGGGTCTTGGCGGGCAGGGTGATGTCCACCGTCTCGGCGGCGTTGCGGGCAGCCAGTTCGGCAGCCTTCACCTTTTCGGCGGCAGCGTCGTACTCGGCCTGTACCTTGGCCTTGAGCTCGTTGATGATCTTGCCCATGGCAGGGCGCTCTTCGGGTGCGACGGTGCGCAGATTCTTCATCAGGGCAGGGATCTTGCCGTTCTTGCTGAGGTATTCCTGCCAGAAGGATGCCAGCGTTTCCTTGCTGGAGACCTGACCAAGGCTCTCTTCGGCCTGTTTTGCCAGCTCGTCGATCATTGCTTGCATGGATGTTCTCTCCTTTTACTACTTCGTGTTCATGAGCGGAAGCATGAAAAAAGCTCCGTCCCCTCTGCCTGTTCTCAGGCAAAAGGGACGAAGCTGTAACAGTCTGCTCCGCGGTACCACCCGGTTTCCGCCCTTTGCGCAAGCAGCGGGCGGCACTCAAACGCCGTAACGGGGCGCAACCGTCCTGTACTAGTGGGCCGCAAAGCCGTTCGCGCAGGCCGCTCAGGAGCGAACTTCAGCCTGTCTGCACGCGGGGACCCTTTCAGCCGGTGAAGTCCCTCTCTTTGCTGTGCCGAACAAACCTACTCTCTCCGTCGCTGCGTTTGGGAGTATTCAGGTTTTATAACCGTTTGTTATGTTACCACATTTTGCGGCGGTTTGCAAGCGGGGCGGGCAGATTTTGCGCAGGTTTCCGGTTTTGACTTGCAATTTTGGCTCTGTCATGTTATATTCAGTGCAGCGCTTTGCATGGAAGGAGGGTACACCCGGATGGGCTGGAACGGCTGCGTTTTCTTTAAAAAAGGCAACCCCTAAGCATTTCCGGCTCGAAGTGTACCCATTTTTCTTCCGGCAAAGCGTGGAGCATCGTTTTTATGCGCCGCGCAGCTTTGCTGTGGGGCGTTTTTGTTTTGCCGGGAAATGGGGCACTGTTTCACGCAGAAGCAGAAAGGGTGTTCCCCATGAATCATACCATCCATTTAAAAAAGCAGCTACGCTGCATCTATCTGTCCAATTTCTTTTCCGGCCTGCGCATCACGGATGCCGTGTGGGTGGCGCTGCTGGCCGCCCGCGGGTTCTCGCTGTGGGAGATCGGCCTTGCCGAGAGCGTTTACCATATCGTCAGCCTGTTGTGCGAGGTGCCCAGCGGAATGGCCGCCGACCTGCTGGGGCGTAAACGGGCCCTTGTGGCGGGCGGCATCCTGGCAGTGCTGAGCAGCCTGCTCATGGCATTTGCGCCCGGCCTTTTCCTGATTTGTGCGGCAATGGGGCTGAACGCCCTGTCCAACGCCATGTTTTCCGGCACCGATGCCGCTCTGACCTACGACAGCCTGAAGCAGGCCGGGCAGGAAGAACGGTATCTTTCTGTGGCCGCCAACCGCTCCCAGATCGGCATGCTGGCCAGCGCGCTCGGCTCCCTTGCCAGCACACTGCGGCGGTTTCTGCGGTTTTCCGGCTTTTATCTGGTGAGTGCGCTGTTCAGCAGCATTTCCACACTGGCCATGCTCCTGCTGAAGGAACCTGTGGTCACCGAAGCACAAGCCGCCCGGAGTTCCCATTCCCTGCGAGAGCTGCCGGGCCAGTTCGCGCAGCTGGTACGGGACAGTGCCGCCGCCCTGCACGGCTGCCCGCTGGCGGCAAAACTCATCGCTGCCGATGCGGTCATCTCTGTCCCCTGCTATCTGACCAAGATGTTCCTGCAGCAGAGGCTCGTGGAGCTGGGCTGGCCCACCGAGTGGCTTTTTCTGCCCTTGCTGCTGGGCGGTGCGGCCTGCGTGGCCGGTACCGAGATCGGCCGACGGGTACATCCCCACACCCTGCGGCGGTTCTACACGGTGTGTGCCCTGCTGGTCGGCGGCGGGACCTTTCTGGTCGGCGCGGCGCCTGCATGGGGCGGCATTCTGGGCATGATGCTGGTGCAGGGCGTGCTGGAAGTCTGGCTGCTCCATGCCGACCAGCGTCTCAATGCCCTGATCTCCAGTGATCAGCGGGCTACCCTCATCAGTGTGGACAGCATGGCCTATAGCATCCTGATGATCCCCGCAAGTCCCTTTGTGGGTGCCGTGGGTGATCTCTTCGGGCAGGCGGGTGCCGGGCTTGCCCTGCTGGGCGTCCTGACCGCCGCCAGCGGGGCGGCGGTACTGGCCAAGCGCCGGAGCTGAGTTTTACCACAAAACGCAAAAGACCGCTGCGGCCTCTGAAGTGTGCTCCGTCAAGCAAACAATAAAAACAATATAAGATCGAAACCGCCGGGTTTGAACCGCACCCCATTTGTCAGACCGTAAGATCTGCTGTTCTGGAAATGGGATGCAGTTTGTTTTTCCGCCGGGTGCTTTTTGTCTGCCAGGCAGGCACTTGTGAAGTCCGTTTATGCAGAAGTCAGCATTTCTTCATGTGTTCAACATAAAATTCCAGGTTGCCCCCAAAGTATTAAGGTCACTGAGCGCTGTACACACTGCCCATCGTCCAGGAATTGTTGGCCGAATACTTTGCGTGGTTGCGCAGGTAGGTGAGCCAGGTGCCATAGCCGTTGCCAGCCGACAGGTGGACGCCGTCCGGCGCTGCCAGCATCTCTTTCAGGTTGCCCTCACCGTCGGCCAGGGCCTCCCACAGGTCCAGATACACGCAGCCCTTGCTGGCGGCCAGCTGGGCCAGCTGCTCATTCACCCCGCGCAGCACATCGGAAGCAAGACCCGGCTTCTCGGCGGCCGCTTTCGGACGCACCGGCGGGACCGACTCCACATAGATCACGCAGTCCGGCCCCAGCGCCTCCCGCAGCATGTCCAGCATCTGGCCGTAATAGGCCAGGAACCGGTCGGAAGCACCCAGCGTGGTGAGGGTGTTGGTACCCAGTAGGATATACAGCTTTTTGGGTTGGGCAGCGGTCAGCACATCCAGTGCGATCTCTTCCCCGCGGACGGAGCTCTTGACCGCCGTCCGGTTCACGATGGCATCCGGCCCCACGCCGGTGTAACCGCAGACCAGCGCCCCGCCCAGATTGATCTGGTAGTCCGAAAAGCCCACGGTCAGGCTGTCACCCAGAAAGGCCGCGTCCGCAAAATAGTTCAGGTCCACCTGCCCGCAGCTGGGCTGACGGATGACGCTGGCGTCGTAGGCCTTGACCACCGCAGCGGCCGCATCCTGCCGGGCCGGGCCAAAGGTCTCCAGCGTGACCGCCTGTGCGTCCCCGCTGCCATCCGGCGCGGTGCTGTCGCCGCTGCTGTCACTGTCTGCCGCTTCGCCCTGCATGGGCAGTGGTGCCAGAATGTCCTGTGCAATGCCGCTGGCCACCGGCTCCGACTGTGCGTCCTTGGCCGATGCACCGTTTTCCAGAATGGCGGTAATGGCGTAGGCCAGCACCAAAATGGCCAGCACCACCCCTGCCAGGCGCAGCTTGCCGCTCACGCCGCCGTGACGGGCACGGTGCGATGTCGAATGATATTCGTGTGAAATCCCCATGGTTTTTGCTCCAGCTTTCTCGTTTTTACCCCCAGCGGCCGACGCAGCCCGCCGCATCGGATGCAGGTGCTCCCATTCTATCATAATTTTTTTGCCTGTGCAACCAATTGGGTCTTGCATACAACAGGCAAAACAGTTACAATAGAGTCGTAGCAGTTTTTGCGCATTTTACAAAAAGCGCATTCACATGCTGCATCATTTTTGTACCACTTGCAAGCTTGTTTTGTCAGCCGCCTTTGGTCTGTGTGCAGTGCAGGGCCGCAGTTCCTTTGCAGCAGGGCGGCAGACAACATTGGTTTGCAGGCGTTTTCTATCGTTCACGGTAAAGGATCAAGAAGGAGGTACTCATGGCCAAAAATGTGATCATTGGTCAGAGCGGCGGCCCCACGGCCGTCATCAATTCCAGCCTGGCAGGCGTGTACAAGGCTGCCTGCAGTCTGGGTGCCGACAAGGTGTACGGCATGAAGTACGGCATCGAGGGCCTGCTCAAGGAAGAGCTCATCGAGCTGAATGTCCTGCTGGACGACCGCATGAGCATTGAGCTGCTCAAGCGCACCCCGTCCAGCTATCTGGGCAGCTGCCGCTACAAGCTGCCCGACCCGGACACCGACTCCACCCCGTTCGTCAAGCTGTTCACCCTGTTTGACAAGTACGACATCTGCGCGGTGTTCTACATCGGCGGCAACGACTCCATGGACACCATCGCCAAGCTCAGCCGCTACGGCGACCGGGTGGGCAGCAGTGTGCGGTTCATCGGTGTGCCCAAGACCATCGACAACGACCTGTGCCTGACCGACCACACCCCCGGCTACGGCTCGGCGGCCAAGTACATCGCCACCATTCTAAAGGAAGTCATCCGCGATTCTTCCGTGTATGACATCCGCAGCGTGACCGTGGCCGAGATCATGGGCCGTCATGCGGGCTGGCTGGCCGGTGCGGCCTGCCTGGCCGGCGGCGATGACAGTGAAGGCCCGGATCTGATCCTGCTGCCGGAGGTGCCCTTTGATCAGGACAAGTTCCTGGCCAAGGTGGACGCGTTGCAGCGGGTCAAGCCCAACGTCATCATTGCGGCCAGTGAGGGTGTCAAGACCGCCGACGGCACTTACCTGTGCGATCTGGTGTCCACCGCCGGGCAGCTGGACGCCTTTGGCCACAAGGCCGTGCTCAGCGGCACCAGCCGGTATCTGTCCGAGCTGATCCACGACAAGCTGAACTGCAAGAGCCGCGCCATCGAGTTCTCTACCCTGCAGCGCTGCGCCAGCCATCTGGCCAGCCGCACCGATGTGAACGAGGCCTATGCGGTGGGCGGTGCCGCGGCGGCAGCGGCCTTTGCGGGCGAGAGCGGCCGCATGATCGCGCTGGAGCGCATTTCCAGCTATCCCTATCAGTGCATTGCCAAGTCGGTGGATGTGCAGCAGGTGGCCAACCTGGAAAAGAAGGTGCCGCTGGACTGGATCACCCCGGACGGCATGCAGGTGACGGCGGCCTTTGAGGAGTACGCCCGCCCGCTCATTCTGGATGAGGTGACCCCCGTGTACGTCAACGGCACCCCGCGCCACATCCGCCTGTAATCCCCTTTTCCGCGTCTGTTTTTGTGCACCTGCACGTTTTATAAAAGCCGAAACAGAAAAAACAAAAAAGGAGAGATCATCATGGGTAAAAATGCAATCGTTGGTCAGTCTGGCGGCCCCACCTCCGTCATCAATGCAAGTCTGGCAGGCGTGTTCGAGAGCTGCAAGAGCCGCGGTGCCGACATCGTGTACGGCATGTGCAACGGTGTTGCCGGTCTGCTGGAGGAGCGCGTGGTGGACCTGTCCACCGTGTTGACGGACGATTTGGACATTGAGCTGCTCAAGCGCACGCCGTCCAGCTTTCTGGGCAGCTGCCGCTACAAGCTGCCCGACTGGCACGAGGACGAAGCCGTGTACAAAAAGCTGTTTGCCATTCTGGAAAAGCTGAACATCGGCTACTTCTTCTACATCGGCGGCAACGACTCCATGGACACCATCGGCAAGCTGGCCGACTATGGTGCCCGCATCGACAGCGACATCCGCTTCATGGGCGTACCCAAGACCATCGACAACGACCTGATGGTCACCGACCACACCCCCGGTTACGGCTCTGCGGCCAAGTACATCGGCGTGGTGATGAAGGAGATCATCCGTGACGCCACCGTGTACGGCACCAAGTACGTCACCGTGGTGGAGATCATGGGCCGCAACGCCGGCTGGCTGACCGCCGCTGCTGCTCTGGCCAAGAGCGACGACTGCGAGGGCGTGGACATGATCTGCCTGCCCGAAGTCCCCTTCAATGTGGAGCACTTCATCGAGAAGGTGCGCGTGATGCAGGAGAAGAAGCCCAGCATCGTCATCGCCGTGTCCGAAGGCGTCAAGCTGGAGGATGGCCGCTACGTCTGTGAGCTGGCCGATGACGTGCACGCTGTGGACGCTTTCGGCCACAAGGCCCTGACCGGTACGGCCCGCTTCCTGGCCAACGTGGTGGCCCGCAATCTGGACACCAAGACCCGCTGCATCGAGCTTTCCACCCTGCAGCGCTGCGCCGGCCATCTGACCAGCCGCACCGACATCACCGAGGCCTATCAGGTGGGCGGTGCTGCCGCCAAGGCTGCCTTTGAGGGCGTGACCGGCCAGATGGTGGCCCTGAAGCGCATCTCCAACAGCCCGTACCAGTGCACCACTGAGCTGCACCCCATCAGCGAGGTGGCAAACCTTGAGAAGAAGGTGCCGCTGAGCTGGATGAACGAAAACCACACCCAGATGACCGAGGAGTTCCTGGAGTACGCCCGCCCGCTGATCCAGGCCGAGCTGACCCCGCTGTACATCGCCGGTCTGCCCCACCACATCTACCTGAAGAAGCAGAAGTGATGGTTTCCCCTTTTGAACTGTTCTAAGGCATAAAAACCGCCCGCCCGGATGCATTTCCGGGCGGGCGGTTTGTTTATCTTATGGTTATACGGTCGCACCGACCTTCGGGGCACCGCCTGCGATCTCCTCGGCGGTCAGGGGCTTTGCCTCGGCCGGGGCATTCAGGCGCTCCTTGGCCACGGCCAGCATCAGCTTGATGCGGTTTTCCTGGTTGACCTTGGTGGCGCTGGGGTCGTAGTCGATGGGGGTGATATTGGCGCTGGGGTACAGCGCACGGATCTTGTTCACCATGCCTTTGCCCACGATGTGGTTGGGCAGGCAGCCGAAGGGCTGGGCACACACGATGTTGCCATAGCCGCCCTGCACCAGCTCGATCATCTCGGCGGTCAGCAGCCAGCCCTCGCCCATCTTGGCACCCAGCGAAATGATGCCCTTGGGCTTTTCCACCAGTTCCTTGAAGGGGCCAGGGGCGTAGAACCCGGCATCGCTCTCGGCCTTGAGCATGGCACGCTCGATGCTGTCCAGCCAGTTCAGGAACTGGTCGATGCCCACCTTCACGGCCAGCTTGCCACCGTACAGGATGTGGTCCTCGCCCATGTTGAAGGCGCAGTACTGCACAAAGCCCATCAGGCCGGGGAAGTTCACCTCGCAGTCCTGGCTTTCCAGGAACTTCTGCAGGTCGTTGTTGCCCAGCGGGCTGTACTTGACGTAGATCTCACCGACCACGCCCACCTTGACTTTGGGCACCCGGGTGACCGGGATGTTGGCAAAGTCGGCTGCAATGAGCGGGAAGGTGTGCTTCATCTCCTTGGCGGTGTAGCCCTTGCCGGCCAGCAGGACCCGGCCCAGACGGGTGACCCACAGGTCCACCATCTTGTCGGCAGCACCCTTCTCGTTCTCATAGGGAGCCACCTGATTGCGCAGGGCGCACAGCATGTCACCGTAGAAGATGCAGGCCAGTGCGCGGCGGGCCAGCGGGATGGTCATCTGGAAGCCGCTGTCCTTTTCCAGGCCGGAAAAGTTCAGGCTGGCCACCGGGATCTGCGGGTAACCGGCCTTGACCAGTGCCTTGCGCAGCAGATGGATGTAGTTGGAAGCACGGCAGCCGCCGCCGGTCTGGGTGATGAGCAGCGCGGTGTGATCCAGATCATATTTGCCGCTGTTCAGCGCGTCCAGGAACTGGCCAATGACCAGCAGGGCCGGATAGCAGGTATCGTTGTGGACATATTTCAGGCCCAGCTGTGCCACGGCACTGCCGCAGTTGCCCAGAATCTCGCACTTGTAGCCGTCGTAGCGCAGGGCGTACTCCAGCAGGCGGAACTGGGTAATGGCCATGTTGGGGATGAGGATGGTATGCGTTTTCTTCATCTCCGGGGTGAATTTGGGATAATTGTATTCCATAGGTTCCTCCTATGTTCTCAGGCTTCTGCCTTGGCGGCGGCCTTTTCCTCGGCCACCTCGTCGCGCTCATCCAGCGCGGCAAACAGACTGCGCAGGCGGATGTTCACCGCGCCCAGGTTGGTGATCTCGTCGATCTTGAGCTGGGTGTACAGCTTGCCGCCTGCCTGCAGGATCTCGCGGGTCTCGTCGGTGGTAATGGCATCCACGCCGCAGCCGAAGGAAACCAGCTGCACCAGATCCATATCCTTCTGGGTGGTGCAGTATTTGGCGGCGGCATACAGGCGGCTGTGGTAGGTCCACTGGTTCAGCACACTGGTGGGGAACTTCTGCACCCGGTTGGAGATGCTGTCCTCGGTGACGACGGCAGCCCCGTGGCGGGTGATCAGACGGTCGATGCCGTGGTTGACCTCCGGGTCCACATGGTAGGGGCGGCCCGCCAGCACGATGATGCGCTTGCCCTGACGGCGTGCCTCGTCGATGATCTCGCTGCCCTTCACGCGAATTTTGGCCATATGGGCCTCGTACTCGGCGTAAGCGGCATCGGCGGCTTCCTGCACTTCCTTCTCGGAGATGCCGCCAAAATACTTGGGCAGCACGTTCTTGGCCATCTTGTGCACAAAGTCCTTGGGGCGGTGGATGCCCACATAATCATAGATGAACTTTTTGCCTTCCAGTTCCGGGCAGTTGCCGGCCAGAACTTCCGGGTAATAGGCCACCACCGGGCAGTTGTAATGGTTGTCGCCCAGGCCCTCGTCCACGTTGTAGGTCAGGCAGGGGTAGAAGATGGCGTCCAGCTCCATCTGGCTCAGGGCCTTGATGTGACCGTGGCTCAACTTTGCCGGGAAGCAGGCCGTATCGCTGGGGATGGTGGCCTGTCCGGCCAGATACAGCCCGCGGCTGGACACCGGGCTGGTGTGCACTGCAAAGCCCAGCTTGGTCCAGAAGGCCCACCAGAAGGGCAGCAGCTCATAGAAGCCCAGGCACAGCGGGATGCCGATGGAGCCGCGCTTGCCGGGCACCGGCTTGTAGCTGGCCAACAGCTCCTGCTTGTAGGCGTACAGGTTCAGGCTGTTGTCGGCGCTCTTGCCGGTAACGGGCTTGTCGCAGCGGTTGCCGGAAATGTACTTGCGGCCATCCGCAAAGGTGTTGACGGTGAGCTGGCAGTGGTTGCCGCAGCCGCCGCACTTGACGCTGACCACCCTCTGTTCAAAGGCTTCCAGCTCCTGCTGGCTCATCATGCCGGAGGCGGTACGGTGGGCCTTGCTGCTCTGGCGCAGACCGTACAGGGCCGCACCGTAAGCACCCATCAGACCGGCAATGTCCGGGCGGATGACCTCCACGCCCATCTCTTTTTCAAAGGCGCGGAGCACGGCTTCATTATAAAAGGTACCGCCCTGCACCACGATCTTGCGGCCCAGTTCTTCGGGGCTGGACGCGCGGATGACCTTGTACAGTGCGTTCTTGACCACGCTGATGGACAGACCGGCCGAGATGTTCTCGATGCTGGCACCGTCCTTCTGGGCCTGCTTCACCGAGCTGTTCATGAACACGGTGCAGCGGCTGCCCAGGTCCACCGGGCGGTCCGCAAACAGACCCAGGGCGGCAAACTGCTTGACGTCATAACCCAGGGCCTGGGCGAAGGTCTGCAAAAAGCTGCCGCAGCCGGAAGAACAGGCTTCGTTCAGGAAGATGTTGCTGATGGCACCATCCTCGATCTTGAAGCACTTCATATCCTGGCCGCCGATGTCGATGATGAAGTCCACATCCGGCATGAAGTACTTGGCGGCGGTGAAGTGGGCCACCGTTTCCACCAGACCGTAATCACAGCGGAACGCATTCTTCACCAGGTCTTCGCCGTAGCCGGTGGTGGTCACGCTGGCCACCTGCAGGCCGGGGTGTTCCTTGTAGATCTTGAGCAGCTGCTCCCGGATGAGGGGCAGCGGGTTGCCGAGATTGGGCTGATAGTTGGTGTACAGGATCTGGCTCTTCTCGTCCACCACCACCAGCTTGACGGTGGTGGAGCCGGAGTCGATGCCGATGTGCACCGGGCCGCAGTGGGCACTGAACGGCACATGCGGCACGCTGTGGGACATGTGCCGGGCGTGGAATTCCTCGTACTCCTGCTTGTTGGCAAACAGCGGCGGCTCGCTGGCATAGGTGGCCGTGGCGGCATACTTGTCCAGTGCGTCGGCCACATCGGTGAGCACAAAGGATTTGTCCGCATACAGGGCGGCACCCAGTGCCACATACAGCAGGCTGTTTTCCGGGCAGGTGCCGGTCACGCCCAGCGCCTCGTCAAAGCTCTTGCGCAGCACGGTGCTGAAGGTGAGCGGCCCGCCCAGATACAGGATGTTGCCCTTGATGGGGCGGCCCTGTGCCAGACCCGCAATGGTCTGGTTGACCACGGCCTTGTAGATGCTGGCGGCAATGTCCTCGGTGCGGGCACCCTGATTGATCAGGGGCTGCACGTCGCTCTTGGCAAACACGCCGCAGCGGGAAGCGATGGTGTAGGTGCGCTGGGCCTGCTCGGCGGCCTTGTTCATCTCGTCGGCGCTCATCTTGAGCAGGGTGGCCATCTGGTCGATGAAAGCACCCGTGCCGCCGGCACAGCTGCCGTTCATGCGCACTTCGGTGCCGTTGGTCAGAAACAGGATCTTGGCATCCTCGCCGCCCAGCTCAATGACGCAGTCGGTGGCGGGCACAAAGCGTTTGACCGCCACGCGGGTGGAGAACACCTCCTGCACGAAGGGCACGCCGCAGCTGTCGGCCAGACCCATGCCCGCCGAGCCGGAAATGCTCAGCAGTGCTTTCTGCCCGTGCAGCTGCTCGGCGTCAATGCGGCGCAGCAGCTCCTGCGCCTTTTCCAGAATATGACTATAATGTCGTTCGTATGTAGAATACAGCAGGGTATCCTGCTCATCCAGCACCACGCACTTGATGGTGGTGCTGCCGATGTCAAGACCTACTCTCACGTTGTTTTTCCTCCTAAGGCATCGTCTGCCGGGGCACGCCCTGCACACAGACGGTTTAGTTTTGACTGCCGAAAATTGTTCGGTAACAAATCATCCTCACAGTTTGCATACAAGGTCATTATAAACCAAATTGTCGGCACATTCAATCTGGAGCCTTTATTTTACACGAAAAAAATAGTATTTTCCGCTCCAAAAGTTAAACATTTTGTGAACTTGCCGGACTTTTTGGTGCCGATTTTTTCCGTGGCAAAGGTTCTTTGCTGCGAGCAAAAAAGAGCACTGTACCGGGTGGTACATTGCCCCGTTTGCGTTGTTATGCCTGCTGCCGTGCGCGGCTGCGGTCCATATCAAAGTCAACTTTAAGCCAAGAGGTTTTTACAAAGTTTCCACACTCTATAAAAAAGGCGCAGAACCTTCTGGTTTTTCCAGAAGCGCTCCGCGCCTTTTTTCGTTGTCAGAACAGGTCCAGCATATTGTCGAGGTAGATCTCTTCCCGCACCTGCAGCTGGTGTTCCGGTTTGGTCAGATAGTACAGCAGAAATTCCAGCACCAGCGCACTGCCAAGGCCCCGGCCCTCGATCTTGAACTGCGAAAAGCCCATGGGCAGGTAGGTGCTGCGGATGTCCTCCGCTCCGATAAAGCCGGGGTTCCGCATCGCTTTGGAAAAGCGGTAGCCCTCCGCCGCACCGGGGGCCGTGCAGCGGTGCTCCGGGCAGAGCTCGCCCAGGTTCCGGCGGCTGACGTTCTCGTAACAGCGCCGCCGGTCGGTGCAGCCGAACCAGCAGCACTCGTTGCAGAGAAATTCCAGCTTGTCCTTCTGCGGCTGCGGCAGGCTGTCCAGCTGCGCAAAGGCTTTGTTCAGGCGGAAGTCCGGCACCACATAGCGGAACTCCGGCCGGGCGGTCTCCGCTTCCAGCTGTGCAAACTCCGTGAGTACCTTGGTGGTGGAGGACACCAGATATAATTCCGGGTAGTGCGTCTGCAGATAATCCACCAGCAGGTCCGAATGCACGATGACGCCGTTTTGCACTCTGCCCT
>UMIT01013500.1_pt1 | contig 13403 bp, 15 predicted proteins | sample 1965911 | NCBI WGS metagenome assembly UMIT01 (sample SAMEA4836131, study PRJEB28245) | human gut metagenome | biome: gut microbiome; material: fecal sample | place: Denmark | collected 2008 | reverse complement strand
TTTCACGGTCTGCGTGTAGTTCCTTGTAAACTGACCTAAATGGGAATGCAAGTATCATATTGTTTTTGCACCAAAATATAGAAGACAGGTAATCTATAAAGATATAAAAGCAGATGTAGGACAAATATTAGGATCATTATGCAGAAGAAAAGGAATAGAAATAATAGAAGCAGAGTGTTGTCCGGATCATATACATATGCTAGTAAGAATACCACCTAAATATTCGGTATCAGAAATAGTAGGATATTTAAAAGGAAAAAGCTCACTAATGATATTTGAAAAACATGCAAATTTGAAATACAAATATGGAAATAGACATTTCTGGTGTAGAGGATATTATGTAGATACAGTAGGAAAAAATACAACTGCAATAAAAGAGTATATTCAGAATCAATTAAAAGAAGATTTAGAATATGACCAGATGTCATTAGTAGAGTATATCGACCCGTTTACGGGTGAGCCGGTGAAGAAAAACAAGAAATAAACTGCTTGGAGCAGTAGTAGGAAATCAAAGCAAACCAGCAAGCCCCTTTTGGGGCAGCGCCGGAATAAGGAAGCACTGGAATAGCCCCTGGAAGGGGCTGCTGTAAATGTGGTGCAGTTGGCAGACTGTCAGTGCGCCTTCCGGGCGCAAGCAGGGAATAGTCCCTTATAGGGACAGAGCAAGCCACCCGCTAAGCGGGTGGTCTTGACTTGAAGATATTTATGAATCAATTTCTGAGATAATTTCGCATACTGTGAAGGGCATGTTTTTCCAGGCGGCTGACCTGGGCCTGGGAAATGCCGATCTCATCGGCCACTTCCATCTGGGTTTTTCCTTCGTAGAAGCGGAGATCAATAATGTGTCGTTCCCGTTCTCCCAGCCGGTTCATGGCGTCCCGGAGAGAAATATCTTCCACCCAGTTTTCCTCCCGGTTCTTTTTGTCGCTGATCTGATCCATGACATAGAGAGTATCTCCTCCTTCGGAATACACCGGCTCAAAAAGGCTCACCGGGCTCTGGATCGCATCCATGGCATAGACGATCATTTCCTTGTCAATGCCGATCTCATCAGCGATCTCCGCGATGGTAGGCTCTTTGAGATGCTGCCGCATATAGTTTTCCCTGGTGTAGATGGTTTTGTAGGCAATATCCCGCAGAGAGCGGCTGACCCGTATGCTGTTGTTATCCCGGAGATATCTTCGGATCTCACCGACGATCATAGGAACTGCATAGGTAGAAAACTTTACCTGAAGGGTGGTATCAAAATTATCGATTGCTTTGATCAGGCCGATACAGCCGATCTGAAAAAGGTCATCTGGATTTTCACTGCTGTTCTGAAAACGGCGGATCACGCTTAAAACAAGCCGCAGATTGCCTTTGATGTACAATTCTCTGGCTTCTTCATCGCCAGCTTTGATTCTTTTGAAGAGCTCATCCTTTTCTTCCTGGTTGAGAACAGGAAGCGTTGAGGTATTTACTCCGCAGATTTCAACTTTATTCAGTGCCATCTTAGAATCCTCCTTGTCTTGTCAGTACATTAAGATGATTCTCAGAGGGCGGTTGAAATATACTTTTCCGGGGAAAATATAAAAAATAAAGGGCCTTGACAAATGTAGTCGGTTCAGTCTCCTCCCAGCCGTTTTTCATCACGGAAATCAACAAGGATGATATCTTCACCAATCTGGCGGATGCAGTCCCAGGGGATGATGCATTCACTTTCTCTTGAAAAACACCAGCAGAATTTCCCGGGTTCCGGCATGATCAGGGCTTTCAGCCGGGCGGTTTCACAGCAGAATTCCACATCAAGAGGACAGCCAAGGCTACGGCAGGTGTGGATATTGATCACTTCTTTCTGTTTCAGTTCGCAGATACGCATAAAATTCATCACCTGATATGATTTTATGGAAAATCTGTAAAATTTATGCAAGTCCGATTATTGACACATTATATGCATTTATTCTATAATAAAAACAAATTTAGTAATGATTTTTTGATCCGGAAAGGGGGAGAGTTCCGTGAGATGTCCGTTCTGTAACCAGGATAATACAAGAGTTGTAGATTCCAGACCTGTAGAGGATACCAATTCTATCCGCCGCCGCCGTCTCTGTGATGCCTGCGGAAAGCGTTTTACAACTTATGAGAAGGTGGAAACGATTCCACTGACTGTGATCAAGAAGGATCAGAACCGGGAGAGCTATAAACGTTCCAAGATCCAGGATGGTGTTCTTCGTGCCTGCTATAAACGCCCCATTCCCATTGAGAGAGTGGAAGAGATGATCGATTCCATAGAAGGGGATATTTTCCGGTCAGAAGATCGTGAGATCAGCAGCACCAAGATCGGAGAGATCGTCATGGAGCATCTGAAGGATCTGGATGCTGTGGCATATGTACGTTTTGCGTCTGTATACAGGGAATTTAAAGATGTCAGTACCTTTATGGACGAGCTGAAGAAACTGATCAACTAGAAAAATGAATGTTGAATATTTAAGACCGATTGTCAAAGGGCAGCCGGTCTTTTTTTGTACGATTTTTAATATGGATTTCAATTTATGAGTTATCACAGACAGTAAAGCAGGATATAAAAACAGGGACCGCATGGGAAAATTCCTCTGCGGTCCCTGTTATAACTTACGTTAATGATTCAGGAAACTTAAATTAAACAATACCCTGAGCTTTCATAGCGTCAACAACTTTTTCGAAGCCGGCGATGTTTGCACCTACAACATAGTTGTCTTCCATACCGTAACGTTTAGCAGCGTCATCAGCTTTGTGGAAGATGTCGATCATGATGTTGTGAAGTTTCTCATCAACCTCTTCTCTTGTCCAGGAAAGTCTCATGGAGTTCTGGCTCATCTCCAGTGCGGATGTGGCAACACCGCCAGCGTTTGCGGCTTTACCAGGCATGAAGAGAACACCGTTCTCCTGAAGGTATGTTGTTGCATCAAGAGTAGTAGGCATGTTAGCACCCTCAACGACATATTTGCAGCCGTTTGCAACCAGTGTTTTAGCTCCGTCAAGACCAAGCTCGTTCTGAGTAGCACATGGAAGATAGATATCACATTTGATGTTCCAGATGCCAAGTCCCTCTGTGTAAGTAGCACCCTCAACACGGTCAGCGTACTCTTTGATACGTCCACGTTTAACTTCTTTGATGTCTTTTACAACGTCAAGGTTGATTCCGTTCGGATCGTAGATATATCCGTTGGAGTCGTTCATTGCAACAACTTTGGCACCAAGCTGAGTAGCTTTCTCAACAGCGTAAATAGCTACGTTACCAGAACCTGTTACAACAATTGTTTTTCCTGCTACGGAGTCGTTGTGTGCTTTTGCGATCTCGTTGAGCATGTATACAACACCGTAACCAGTAGCCTCTGTACGGATCAGGGAACCGCCGAAGGAGAGGCCTTTACCTGTGAGGACACCCTCATAAAGACCACGGATTCTCTTGTACTGTCCGAAGAGATATCCGATCTCACGTCCGCCGACACCGATATCACCAGCCGGAACATCTGTATCTGCGCCGATATATTTGCAAAGCTCTGTCATAAAGCTCTGGCAGAATGCCATAACCTCTCTGTCAGATTTACCCTTAGGATCGAAGTTGGAGCCACCTTTTCCGCCACCGATCGGAAGGCCTGTAAGAGAGTTTTTGAAGATCTGCTCAAAGCCAAGGAATTTCAGGATACCCTGATTTACAGAAGGATGGAATCTTAAGCCGCCCTTGTATGGTCCGATAGCACTGTTGAACTGAACACGGTATCCTTTGTTAACCTGTACAGTTCCGTTGTCATCGATCCACGGTACTTTGAAGGAGATGATTCTCTCTGGCTCTACAAGACGCTCAAGAATGGAAAGCTTACGATACTCTTCCTCATTTTTGTCAATTACGACTTTAAGGGAATCGAGAACTTCCTTAACTGCCTGATGGAATTCTGGCTCGCCAGGATTCTGTGCTACAACTCTTTCATAAACTTCTTCTGTGTAAGACATTGTTGTTTCCTCCTCATCACATATTAAATTGCATTGAAAACTAAATTCGAGTGCTATTATACATTAACATGCTAAAAAAGGGAAGTGCTAAATTAAATTTTTTTAAATTTTTATTTCTTGCGTTGAAAGCCCAAATGTGAGAAGATATAGAAATAGATATTTTTTGACTATGAAATTAAAATGGTTAAATAATAGTGAAAATTAGAAGAGGAGTGGTTTTTATGAGAACATTCGGGAAATCATCAAAGCTTGACAACGTGCTGTACGATGTGCGCGGACCGGTTGTGGATGAGGCTGCCAGAATGGAAGAAGATGGGATGGAGATCCTGAAGCTGAATATCGGTAACCCGTATCCGTTTGGATTTTCCGCACCGCAGGAAGTGATCCTGGATATGCTTAGTAATGTACGTACTTCACAGGGATATTCCGATTCCAAGGGTATTTTTTCCGCAAGAAAGGCGATCATGCAGTATGCCCAGCTTCGCGGGATCCCGGGAGTTACCATTAATGATATTTATACAGGAAATGGTGTCAGTGAGCTGATCAATCTCTGTATGCAGGCACTTCTGGATAACGGGGATGAGATCCTGATCCCGGCTCCGGATTATCCCCTGTGGACGGCAACTGCCACACTGGCAGGAGGAAATGTAGTCCACTATATCTGTGATGAGCAGTCTGACTGGTATCCGGATATCGAGGATATCAAGAGTAAGATCACACCAAGGACCAAAGCGATCGTTATCATCAATCCAAATAACCCGACAGGTGCCGTATATCCGAAGGAGATCCTGGAGCAGATCGCGGACATTGCAAGAGAGCATGAGCTGATCATCTTTTCCGATGAGATCTATGACCGCCTTGTTATGGATGGATACAAACATACTTCCATCGCTTCTCTTGCGCCGGATGTATTCTGCGTGACATTTTCAGGACTGTCAAAGTCTCATATGATCGCAGGTTTCCGTATCGGATGGATGATCTTAAGCGGAGCCAAGAACAAGGCTAAAGGTTATATAGAGGGAATCAATATGCTTTCTTCCATGCGCCTTTGCTCCAATGTTCCGGCACAGTCTATTGTACAGACTGCACTGGGCGGATATCAGAGCGTCAATGAGTATATCCAGCCAGGCGGACGTGTTTACGAGCAGAGAGATTTTATCTATAAGGCTCTGAATGATATTCCGGGAATTTCCGCTGTAAAGCCGCGTGCGGCATTTTACATATTCCCGAAGATCGATACCGAGAAATTCAATATCCATAATGATGAGCAGTTTGCCCTGGATTTCCTTCATGACAAGCAGGTTCTCATCGTTCCGGGTAAAGGCTTTAACTGGAACCAGCCGGATCATTTCCGTATTGTTTATCTGCCGGATATCCGTCAGCTGGATAAGGCAATGAAGAAGATGAAAGAGTTCTTTGCTACATATAAGCAGGTCTGATCACCAATACAAATATTTTCGGCATAGACCAAAACGGAAAAAAATGCTATAATCATATCTGAAATAAGACCAGAATTGCTTGAGAGGGGAATGAGGAGGGACCGTTATCGGACAGCAATAAAACAGAAATCGAAAGGGGAAATAACAGATGAGCAAATTCAACATGAAAGTGACACCTGAGATTGAGAAACTTACGCAGATCTGTCGTGAGAATGATAAACTGGATCTGTCTTTATATGGCAAGTACGATGTCAAGCGAGGTTTGCGTGACCTGAATGGAAAGGGTGTCCTTGCGGGACTTACCCAGATTTCCAATGTCCAGGCAACCAAGATCGTGGATGGGAAAGAGGTTCCCTGTGCAGGTAAGCTTTCTTACCGGGGATATGATATCAAGGATCTGACAAAAGGCTTCATCAATGACCGGCGTTTTGGTTTTGAGGAAGTAACCTATCTGCTTCTTTTCGGAAAACTTCCGAATCAGGAAGAACTGAATGAATTTTCCGGGATTCTTGCGAATCAGCGCCAGCTGCCGCGGAATTTTGTAAGGGATATCATTATGAAGGCGCCATCCAGAGATATTATGAATGCTCTGTCAAGAAGTGTGCTGACACTTTATTCCTACGACAAAGATCCGGATAATATTGAACTGGAGAATGTGCTCCGTCAGTGTATCAATCTGATCAGTGTTTTCCCGTTGTTATCTGTTTATGCATATCAGGCCTATAATCATTATGAGAAAGGTAAGAGCCTTTATATCCATCAGCCGAAGAAGGAACTTTCCACAGCAGAAAATATCCTGCGCCTTTTAAGACCGGATAAGAAATATACGGCACTGGAGGCGGAGATTCTGGATATTGCTCTGATCCTTCATATGGAGCATGGCGGCGGTAACAACTCTACCTTTACTACACATGTGGTTTCTTCTTCCGGAACCGATACGTATTCCGCAATTGCGGCAGCCCTGGGTTCTCTGAAAGGCCCGAAACACGGTGGCGCCAACATCAAAGTTGTAAAAATGTTCAATGATATGCGTAAGCATGTGCATGATTACAGTGATGAAGAGGAAGTCAGTGTTTACCTTAAGAAACTTCTTCACAAGGAGGCCTTTGATAAACGTGGGCTGATCTATGGTATGGGACATGCGATCTATTCTGTTTCCGATCCACGTGCAGAAGTATTTAAGGGGTATGTGGAGCAGCTTGCAAGAGAAAAAGGCAGAATGAAGGATTATCAGCTGTATGCTACGGTAGAGCGCCTTGCGCCAAAGGTTATTGCAGAGGAGCGTAAGATCTATAAAGGTGTCAGTGCCAATGTGGACTTTTACAGTGGATTTGTTTACAGTATGCTGGATCTGCCCCTGGAACTCTACACACCGATGTTTGCCATTGCACGTATTGTAGGCTGGAGTGCACATCGTATGGAAGAGCTTATCAATGTGGATAAAATTATCCGTCCTGCATATAAGAATGTTCTTCCGGAAGCAGAGTATATTCCTCTTGGTGAGCGATAGGAAAGGCAATGGAAAATGACAGAATATAATGAGACAGCACTGGTACTGGAAGGCGGTGGAAACAGAGGTGTTTTTACTGCAGGAGTACTGGATTACCTGATGGAACAGAAAGTGGAATTCCCATATGTAGTGGGAGTATCAGCGGGCGCCTGCAATGCCATTGATTATGTATCCGGGCAGGTAGGGCGTACCAGAAGATGTATGATCGTGGAAAATAAGGAATACCGTTATATCAGTCTGAAAAATATTCTGGATAAGAAAAGTCTGTTTGACATGGATATGATCTTTGACAGGTATCCCAATGAGATTTTCCCATTTGATTTTGACGAGTACTTTAAATCGGATATTGAATGTGAGATGGTTGTGACGAACTGTCTTACAGGAGAAGCAGAGTATCTGTCCGAAAAGCAGGACAGACAGAGACTTATGGATATCTGCAGAGCGTCCAGCAGCATTCCGGGAATGAGCCCGATGGTAACGATAGACGGGCAGCTGTATCTGGATGGAGGGGCGGCAGATTCCATACCTCTTATCCATGCCATGAAAAAAGGCCACCGGAAAAATGTGGTCATTCTTACCAGAAATCAGGAATACCGTAAGAAAAAACCAGGTAAAAGCAAAGCCGTATATGTGGCTGCTTTTAAGAAGTATCCGAATCTTTTAAATACATTGCTCAACCGTTATCAGGTGTATAATAAGACCCTGGAACTGATTGAAAAATGGGAAAAAGAAGGTCATATTTTTGTGATCCGACCGGAAATCGAGACCGTTTCCCGTACGGAACAGAATGCGGAAGCATTAAGCGGATTTTACAAGCATGGGTATGAAGTAATGAAAGACCGTCTGGGTGAACTTTATGATTACCTGGAAAAAGAAAACTGAGGTGGAATAGATGTTCAGAAGTTTTTTTCCGGATGAATATCTGGATTCTGCGTATGTAATTGACTATGAGAAGCTTTACAGAGAAGGATACAGAGGGCTTCTTTTTGATATTGATAATACCATTGTCCCGCACGGCGCACCGGCAGATGAACGGGCAAGGAAACTGTTTGAAAAGCTGAGGGGGATCGGGTTTCGATACTGTTTTGTATCCAACAACCAGAAACCCCGCGTAGAGCCTTTTGCCAAGGCCGTAGAGGGAAATTTTATAGAAAATGCCCATAAACCGGCTGTGAAGAATTACAAAAAAGCCTGTCAGGTGATCCAGACAGAACCTGACCGGACAATTTTTGTGGGGGATCAGCTGTTTACGGATATTTACGGAGCGAAGCGGGCGGGGATCCGTACGATTCTTGTAAAACCGATTCATCCAAAAGAGGAAATTCAGATTGTGCTGAAACGCTATCTGGAAAAAATAGTACTATATTTTTACCAAAAAGAGGAGGGGAAGAATTCATGAACCATATTGTAATTATCGGCTTTATGGGTTCAGGAAAGACACGAGTTGGAAAGAGGCTGGCGAAGGACCTGGGACTTCCGTTTATTGACGTGGACAGACTGATCGTGAAGAAAATGAACATGTCGGTAAAGGAGGTATTTGAACGCTTTGGAGAGCCGTTTTATCGTGCACTGGAGACAATGGCAGTTAAAGAACTGTCTACAGATGGTGAGCGTAAGGTAATCTCTGTCAGCGCTGGACTGCCTCTGCAGGAGCAGAACCAGAAATATCTTCAGAATATGGGGACGATCATCTATCTGAAGGGATCTGCGGCAACACTGATCAAACGTCTGGAAGGAAGCAACAATCCAACACTGGAGGGAGCTGAGAACAAAGAGGACAAGATCAAGAAACTTCTCAAGCAGAGAGATCCTGTTTATGAGAAGTTTGCAGACATTAAAGTTGTCACAGGAGTGAAGCCTTTTGACGAACTGATTGCAGAAATTGAAGAAAAATTAAAGGCTTAAATAAAAAAACAGTTGAAAAATGACAAAAGGTATTATAGAATAATCCATAGCGAAAAAGAACCGCATATATTAAGGAGGAAATATTTATGATTTCAGCAGGTGATTTCAAAAATGGTATCACACTTGAAATTGATGGAAACGTATGTCAGATCGTTGAATTCCAGCATGTAAAACCAGGAAAAGGCGCAGCCTTTGTAAGAACAAAATACAAAAACATTATCACAGGATCTGTAGTGGAGAAATCTTTCCGTCCTACAGAGAAATTCCCGGCTGCACGTATCGAGCGTGTAGATATGCAGTATCTGTATCAGGATGGTGATTTATACTACTTTATGAATACAGAGACATATGATCAGGTTGGTCTTACAAAAGATCAGGTTGGCGATTCTCTGAAATTCGTTAAAGATAACGAAATGGTTAAGGTTTGCTCTCATAACGGCGAGGTATTCGCAATCGAGCCTCCTCTTTTCGTAGAGCTTGAGGTTATTGAGACAGAGCCAGGATTTGCAGGAAATACAGCACAGGGTGCTACCAAACCGGCAACTGTTGAAACAGGTGCACAGGTTCAGGTTCCTCTGTTTGTAAACCAGGGCGACAAGCTGAAAATTGACACAAGAACAGGAGAGTATCTCTCCCGTGTATAACGAATAAACTGCGTAGCAGTTGATTGGCTATGAACAAGTAGCGAATGCGGATTATGAATATCTGCTTATGATGAAAAAACCCGCTTATGCGGGTTTTTTTATGTCCGTTTTTAGAAATTACCTTGACACAAAAAATCATTCTGGTATAATTAAACCCAGTCAAAAATAACTGACCAAGAAGTTCGTCTGTCCACCAGAGATGTCCGGAAATGATCCGGCCACGGAAGTCTTTTGAGGGCTTGTACTGGTTTCGACGGGGGCTTTGAAGTTAGGGAAGCCATCCGCAGACTCCTGGACTGCGTACCAACCGGGAACTAAATATAAACGCAGACGAAAAGTTAGCGTTAGCAGCCTAAGCTGCTCGTCAGCCCCGTTGCACTCACACATCGGGAATCTGGCGTCGACTATGTGAGAAACCTTGCCGGGTAAGCTTTGCCCCGGTAGATGTATCATGAAGCTACTGAAGCAGTAAGCCTGTCGGTGGGCGTGCTGCCGAGGGAATGTTAAATCAGCGACTGTGATGGGAGATGCCTTAAGGGATAGGCTTTCGGACAGGGGTTCGATTCCCCTCAGGTCCATTTATGGAACGTCCCGGAAAGACAGCATTTATGCGGCTTTCCGGGAATTTTTTTTACTTTCTTTTTTAGATATCAGAAATTTCTTCGCGGATACAGAAAGCGATGGTGATAAAATGAAAAAACCTCTGCTCAATTTAAAAAAGCAGAATACAAAATCAGATTACTATGATTATAATCTTGTCGCTGTCATCGTACTTCTGGTATGTTTCGGACTGGTTATGCTGTACAGCACCAGTTCTTATATGGCGGAAGTAAATTATGGCAATGATATGTTTTATTTTAAGAAACAGGCACTGATCAGTGCGGCCTGTCTGATCGGAGCATTATTTATTTCAAAAATACTGGATTATCATGTCCTTCTTCCTTTTACAACCGCACTTTATGTGGCTTCACTGATCCTTATGGGCCTGGTCCGCACTCCGCTGGGGCATTCTTCCCATGGTGCAACCAGATGGCTGTATATCGGACCGATCAACTTTCAGCCTGCCGAAATAGCCAAGATTGCGGTCATCATCATGATGGCCTATATGATCGGAAAGATGGGACGAAAGGTAAAAACTCTGAAAAGCTGTATGATCCTGGGACTTCCGGGAGCAGGACTTGCGCTGGCTGCTTATGTGCTTACCGATAACTTAAGTACTGCCATGATCATTCTGGGCATTACTGTAGGAATGGTTTTTGTGGCACATCCGGATACCCGTCCGTTTATCATTATAGGTATCGTCGGTATAGTCCTGATCGTAATCGGTGTGCTGTTTCTGGTTGCAACAACCAAGGACAGTAACAGTTTCCGAGTTATGCGAGTGCTGGTGTGGCTGCAGCCTGAGAAATATTCTGATGAAGGTGGATACCAGACGTTACAGGCGCTGTATGCCATCGGTTCCGGGGGCTTTTTCGGACGGGGACTTGGAAACAGTATCCAGAAACTGGGAAGTGTTCCTGAGGCTCAGAACGATATGATTTTTTCCATTATCTGTGAAGAACTCGGAGTTTTCGGAGGCATTTTTGTACTGATCCTGTTCGGGTATCTTCTGTACAGATTGTTCTTTATTGCACAGAATGCTCCGGATCTGTTCGGCTCTCTGATCGTCACGGGAATTTTTATACATATTGCGCTGCAGGTAATCCTGAACATTGCCGTTGTACTGAATCTGATGCCGAATACAGGTGTTACATTGCCCTTTATCAGCTATGGAGGAACCTCTATTGTATTCCTGATGTCAGAGATGGCAATTGCCCTCAGTGTGGCCCGTCAGATAAAATTTCAAGAGTAAAATAGTTTTAAAATCAAAATATTTTTGCTCTGGAGCCATTTTTTGGGAAAATCCTCTTGACAACTGTTTTTGCAGACTATATACTTGGCTCAAAAAGAGGAAACAGATTCGATCTGTAACGATTAAAGGAGAAATTAAGACATGTTAGAAAAAATGAAAGAAATGCTTGCAGAGCAGTTAAATTGTGAGGCATCTATAATTACACCGGAGACATCTTTCAAGGATGATCTCGGAGCAGATTCTCTGGATCTTTTTGAGCTGGTTATGGCTCTTGAGGATGAGTACAATGTTGAGATTCCGGCAGAGGAGCTTACAGATCTGAATACAGTTGGAGATGTAATCGAGTATCTTAAAAACAAAGGTGTGGAAGCATAAGCAGGAATTAAGAGATCCTCTGGGACAATGGTGTCTCAGGGGATTTTTCTGTGTATAGGGAAGACGGGGGATTCCGTCGGAAAACCTATGGACATTTTGAAGGCTTTAGGTATATAATATCACCTATAATGAGAAACAACAAAACGAGGAGAAAAGAAATGACAAAGATCAGAACAAGATTTGCACCGAGTCCTACAGGAAGAATGCATGTGGGTAACTTAAGAACAGCTCTTTATGCTTATTTGATCACAAAACATGAAGGCGGAGATTTTATCCTTCGTATTGAAGATACAGACCAGGAACGTTATGTGGAGGGAGCCGTAGATATTATTTACCGTACCCTTGAGAAAACCGGACTTATCCATGATGAGGGACCGGATAAAGACGGCGGATTCGGTCCGTATGTACAGAGTGAGCGTCAGGCAACAGGCATGTACCTGAAATATGCAAAACAGCTTATTGAGCAGGGAGATGCATACTACTGCTTCTGCGGCAAGGAAGAACTGGAGAGTATGAAACGTACAGTTGCAGGCAAGGAGATCTCCATCTATGATAAGAGATGTCTCCACCTTTCCAAAGAAGAGGTTCAGCGTCGTCTGGATGCGGGAGAACCTCATGTTATCCGTTTCAATATGCCGACAGAGGGAACTACAACCTTCCACGATGTTATTTACGGTGATATCACAGTCAACAATGAAGAGATGGAGGATCTGATCCTGATCAAATCTGATGGATATCCGACATACAATTTTGCAAACGTAATTGATGACCATCTTATGGGGATTACGCATGTTGTAAGAGGTAATGAGTATCTTTCCTCTTCTCCGAAGTACAACCGTATTTACGAGGCATTCGGATGGGAGATCCCGGTTTATGTACATTGTCCGCTGATCACAGATGAGACACATCAGAAACTTTCCAAGAGATGCGGCCATTCTTCCTATGAGGATCTGATCGATCAGGGCTTTGTTACAGAGGCAGTGATCAATTATGTTGCGCTTCTTGGATGGAGCCCGGCAGACAACCGTGAGATTTTCTCTCTTCCGGAACTTGTGGAAGCGTTTGATTACCACCATATCAACAAATCACCGGCAGTTTTTGATATTGCCAAGCTGAAATGGATGAATGGTGAGTACATCAAAAAAATGGATCCGGATGCGTTCTATGAGAGAGCACTTCCGTATCTGAAAGAAGTTCTGAAGAAAGACTTTGATCTTAAAAAGATCGCAGGTATGGTTCAGACCAGAATTGAAGTATTCCCGGATATCCCGGAGCTTGTGGACTTCTTTGAGGAAGTTCCGGAATATGACAGTGCAATGTACCGCCACAAAAAAATGAAAACAACAGAGGAGACTTCCCTTGCAGTTCTCAAGGAGGTACTTCCTGTACTGGAAGCACAGGAGGATTATACCAATGATCCGCTGTATGCATCTTTAAGTGCTTTTGTAAAGGAGCACGGCTATAAGAACGGTTATGTAATGTGGCCGCTGCGTACAGCAGTATCCGGCAAGCAGATGACGCCGGCCGGCGCAACAGAGATCATGGAGATCATCGGTAAGGAAGAGACACTGAAACGTGTACATGCAGCAATCGAAAAACTTGAGCACGAATAAGTGCATAGTCAATAATCCAGTTATGAAACGAAATCCATCTCAAAAACGGGCGATCGCCCACCTGTCAGGACCGATGATGGTTCTGGCAGGCCC